>SXGU01438926.1_pt1 | contig 10062 bp, 15 predicted proteins | sample 3174531 | NCBI WGS metagenome assembly SXGU01 (sample SAMN11356863, study PRJNA531348) | freshwater metagenome | isolation source: freshwater sample F1-140 | place: China: Fuxian Lake, Yuxi | collected 2017-12-25 | reverse complement strand
GTTTCGGGTGGGGGCTAGCCGATAATTCATAGGTAGTGGATGCACCCCCCACCCCGCCCTCCCCCGCAAGGGGGGAGGGAATCTGTAGTGATTGCCACCATCAGCGGGCGATATTACGCCATGGACAGGGATAATCGCTGGGACAGGGTGAGCAAGGCTTATGACGCGATGGCTCTCGCACAAGGTGAAGTGGCGGATAGCGCAATCGCAGCAATTGAAAAAAGCTATGCAAATGGCAAAAATGACGAGTTCATACTACCCACGGTTATCGGTGATTATGCGGGTATGAATGATGGTGATGGCTTGTTTTCGTGTAATTTCCGCGCTGACCGCGTGCGCGAAATTCTTTCGGCATTTTTAGAGCCAGAATTTGCGGGTTTTGCGCGGAAAAAAACCGTGAATTTTGCGGCTGCATTGGGAATGAGCGAATATTCCAGCCAGCTTGCGCCGCTAATCCCTGCGCTGTTTCCGCCCGAACCACTAACCAATATTCTTGGCGAGGTAGTGGCGAATGCTGGCTTAAAACAGCTGCGGATTGCGGAAACGGAAAAAGACGCGCATGTGACTTTTTTCTTTAAAGGCGGGCGCGAAGGTGAGTTTGCGGGCGAGGAGCGCGTACTTGTTCCCTCACCAAAAGTGGCAACTTACGACGAAAAACCTGAAATGTCCGCACCAGAAATAACTGAAAAATTAGTGGCGGCGATTGAGGCGGAAAAATTTGATTTTATCGTGGTGAATTACGCCAATACCGACATGGTTGGGCATACGGGCGATGTCGCCGCCGCCATCAAAGCGGTGGAAACGGTGGATAGCTGCCTTGGCAAAGTGGTGACGGCGGCACTGGGCAAAGGCGGCGCGGTGGTGGTCACCGCCGATCATGGCAATGCCGAGCAGATGTTTGACGACGCCACCAATCAGCCACACACCGCGCACACTCTCAACCTCGTGCCTCTTATCATCGCTGCAGAAAATCTGCGCGGCAATAAAATAAAAATTAGAGAAGGCGTTCTTGGCGATGTCGCACCAACTATTTTAGAGCTATTACAACTGCCACAACCAGCCGAAATGACGGGAAAATCATTGTTGTAGTCTTCCTAATTTGATATAAACCGCAACAGACGCAGGAGGGGAAAATATGAATATCTCAATGCCACCAGAGCTAGAAAATTTCGTACATTCGCAAATCGCGCTTGGTGTTTATGGTTCTGAAAGTGAGCTGGTTAGCGAAGCACTCCGTTTGCTTTATGACCGCGAAGATGCCCGCCAGCGTAAAATACAAAAACTAAATGCAGAAATTCAGCATGGTTTGGATCAGATTGAACGCGGCGAAGTGGTAACGGCGGAAGAAGCAAAAAAAAGAATGAATGATTTCAAACAAAAATTTTTGAGCGATAATCGTGGATAAATATACACTATCAACCGATGCTCTTCATGATTTGAAAGAAATATGGGAATATATTGCTGTTGATAATGTCGTTGCGGCAGACAAGGTAGAATATAGTTTATATTCAGAATTTGAAAGAATTAGTAATACCCCATATATCGGTCATAAGCGGGATGATTTAACCGATAAACCAGTGCGCTTCTGGAATCTTTATAGTTACCAGATTATTTATAACCCTGAAGCTTCGCCAATACAAATTATACGAATTTTAAGCGGATACCGTGATATAGCTGGGATTATGGAATGAATATGCAAAAACTCTCCCTCACACTAGCACTCACACTAGCCCTCGCCTCAGCGCACAGCGCGTTTGCTTCGCCGAGCGATGAGCTAGCGCAGACGCAGAAGGAAATAAAAACTGTTTCTGCGAATGTCGCCAAGCTTGACGAGGAGGAGAAAAAACTCCGCGCAAAAGCCAAGGAATTGCAAGCGCAGATGGTAAAAACCGCTGCGGAACTACAGGCGAGCGAAGCCGAGCTTTCCGCGCTTGAGGAAAAAACACGGATTTTGAACGAACAAATAACTGCAAAAACCGCCGAGCTTCTGGTCAAGAAAAAGAACCTAGCGACGATGATTGCCGCCTCCATAAAACTCAGCCAAACGCCGCCCGAAGCGATTATACTTATGCCAGGGGATATGGCGGAGAATATGAAAGCTTCCCGCGCCCTTAAAATGACTGCGGATAATATTAAAGCGGAATCAGAAAGCATAAAAAACCAGATGGTAGAGCTGGAAGGGCTAAAAACTACTGTAGAGGCGAACAAGCAGGACGCAGCCGCACGCAAAGCAAAGCTGGACGAGCAAAAATCATTGCTAAAAAAGCAAATGGCAGAGCATTATGACCTGCGGAAAAAGCTGAAAAATGAGCAGTCCGCCGCCAAATCTCGCGTCGCCGCCCTTGCCAAAAAAGCTGGGGATTTGCAAAGCCTAATTGCCTCTCTTGAGCAAGAAAAAGCGGCGCAGATCGCCGAGAAAAAACAGGCACAGGAAGATGATGAACTGGGCGAAGACTCCCGCAAACCATCTGGCGATAAGGGAAAGCTGCGCTCCTTCAAAGCGGCAAAGGGTAATATTCGCGTTCCCGCAGCTGGCAAATTAAGCCAAAAATTCGGCGTAGTGAGCAAAAATGAAACCAGCAAAGGCATAACCATAACCACCCGCGGCAGTGCGCAGGTCACCGCCCCTTATGACGCTGAAGTAGTGTTCACTGGGCCATTTATGGCGTATGGACGAATGATAATCCTGCGCCATAGCGATGGTTTTCATACATTGCTGGCGGGCATGGCGAAAATTGACGCAAGCGTGGGTGATTACCTGCTGGAAGGTGAACCTATCGGCAGTATGGGCGATAAAGAGCCAAATAATCGCCTATATATGGAACTGCGCGAGGACAACGAGCCAACCGACCCTGCGAATTGGCTGCGCGGTATGAGAAAATAGAAAGACCTCAGTTACCTAGGTTCTGTCCAGAAATTCGCTAGAGCGTAGCGAAAATGGTGGTTTCCGAGAACCGTAGCGGAGTGTACACCAAGTACATGAGCAACGGAAGCGCAGGAAACTGCCATTTGCAGCAAGCTATAGTAGAATTACTCAACAGAACCAAGTTTAATCTCTTTTTCCACCATAGTTTGCGGGGCGGGAATATCAACCACCATCAAAGCGACAACGCCGCCAACCAGAAGTAAAACCACCCCTATTAATAAAAGCGGGCGCGTTGGAAAATTTTGTGTTTTTGGGCTTTGCATTTGGGCTACTCTTAATTATGATTGCTCATAGTCTTCCTAATTTACCTTTATACTTCGTCAGGCGTCAGCTCATGTACAAAAGCGTACACTTCGCCTAGCCTTCCTAGTATAAAAATAAATTAGTTTGACTATATACAGGAAGACATAATAGAGACATGACAGAAAATCAAGCAAGAGAATTATCAAAATCGCCTTCCAAACCAGTGTCCTTGGCTAAGCCCATTATACTGGTGGGGTTGATGGGTGCTGGGAAATCGACAGTCGGGCGCAGGCTGGCATCCGTCCTCGGTGTGCCTTTTGTGGATTCGGATCAGGAAATTGTTGATGCGGCTGGCTGCGGCATTTCTGATATTTTTGAGGCTTATGGCGAGGCGATTTTTCGTGATTTAGAACAGCGGGTGATGTTGCGGCTGGTGACCAGCCCGCCTTGCGTAATTGCCACGGGCGGCGGCGCGTTTATCCAACCCGCAATCCGCGAAGCTGTACAGCAATATGGAATTTCTGTGTGGTTGAAGGCGGATTTACCAGTATTGCTTGAGCGCGTTTCGCGGCGCGACAACCGCCCGCTGCTTAAAACTGGTGATAAAAGCGAGATATTGCAAAAATTAATGGACGAACGATACCCGATTTATGCCAGCGCGGACATCACCATTGACAGCAATTTTGGCCCACATGACACAGTGGTGGAAGATATTATTACGGCACTAAGAGCGAGAAATAATATATGACGGAAACTCTAAGAGTTGCGCTTGCTGGACGCGAATATGATATTATGATCGGCGAACGCTTGCTGGCACAGGCTGGTGAGCTGATTGCGCCACTGCTCAATAGCAAAAGCGTTATTGTAATCAGCGATAGTAATGTTGCTAAATTTTATTTGCACCGCCTGACTGGTGCGCTAGAGACAGCGGGGATTCGTTCACGCTCGATTATTGTTCCTGCTGGGGAAGCCACCAAAAGCCTTGGTTCATTTTCTGATCTTATAGAAAAATTATTGGAGATGAAACCCGACCGCAAAACCACGCTGATTGCCCTTGGCGGCGGGGTTGTTGGCGATCTTACTGGTTTTGCTGCTAGCGTTTTATTGCGCGGGGTGGAGTTTGTACAAATTCCAACCACGCTCCTTTCACAGGTGGATAGCTCAGTTGGTGGGAAGACGGGTGTTAATTCGCGCTTTGGAAAAAACCTGATTGGCAGCTTCCATCAGCCGATAATGGTGCTGGCGGATGTGTCAACGCTAGATACCCTGCCCAAGCGCGAGCTGCTTTCGGGTTATGCCGAGATGGTGAAATATTGTTTTATTGAGGACCAAGATTTTTTTGCATGGCTGGAAGTGAATGCGAGCGCGATGCTGGCTGGCGATAAATCCCTGCAAACTACGGCGATTTTGAAAAGCTGCGCGGCTAAGGCAGCTATTGTTGCTGCCGATGAGCGCGAACAAAATATCCGCGCACTGCTTAATTTCGGACATACATTTGCCCATGCTTTTGAGGCGGAAACTGGCTATGGTGATGCACTTTTACACGGCGAAGCAGTCGCAATGGGCATGATACTCGCATTTGCCGCATCAGTAAAAATGGGAATTTGCCCGCAAGCGGATTTAGACCGCGCTCGCCAACATTTGCAAGCTGTTGGGCTTAAAACTTCGCCGCGAGAAATACGCAAGGACTGGAATATAGACGCGCTGATGGAGCATTTCACCCGCGACAAAAAAACCGTGGATGGCAAGTTGACCTTCGTCCTCGCCCGCGGAATTGGCAAGGCATTTATTGAAAATAATGTCGATGCTAAAATCATCCGAGATGTTTTGCTGCAAGCTTAATTTAGCTTGGCTTGAGCATAAAAGGGACTTCTAAAAAACTCGCTCCCGCAAAAAAGCGCGAAGCAATGAAGTGGCGAAAGCGCAGTGTACACTCTAGTACATGAGCATTTCGCCGAAGCTTCATTGCAAGCAGATTTGAAGCGGGAGTAGAGTTTTTAAAAACTCCTAAAATTCTATCCCTTCTTGGGCTTTTATACCCTGCTCGCGGAATGGGTGTTTTATCAGCTTCATTTCCGTCACTAAATCCGCTGCGTCGATAAGTCCTTGTGGTGCATTGCGCCCTGTAACGATGGTGTGCTGTTTGCGCTTGGCGAGTGCAGCTAACACCTCATCAAGCGGTAAATAATCATAGCGTAGCACAATGTTTAACTCATCGAGCAACACCAGCTTATAGCTTGCGTCCGCCAACATTTCCAGTGCCACTGCCCATGCTTCGTGTGCCTTGGCAATATCGCGCTGTTTATCCTGAGTTTCCCAAGTGAACCCCTCACCCATCACCTCATAACGAACGAGATTTTCAAATTTTCCCAATGCCGCTTGCTCACCCGTTGACCATGCGCCCTTGATAAACTGCACCACGCCGACCTTATATCCATGCCCGAGCGCGCGCAAAATAGTGCCAAAACCCGCGGTGGATTTGCCCTTTCCCGTGCCTGTATAGACCATCAGCAAATGCTTTTCTTTATCCGCCTTCGCCACCAACGCGTCCTGAAATTCTTTGCGTTTTTGCATTTTCTTTTTGTGAATTTCTTCAGTCATTTAAGCCTCATTTTAGCTTTTGGGAAATTCCCGCAGTTACGAAAAAAACTTCGTCGGCGACACTCGCTATTTTTTGATGCAATATTCCCGCCGCATCCACAAATTGCCGCGCCAAAGCATTATCAGGAATCACCCCCTGCCCCACCTCGCTAGAAACCAGAATGATATTATTTTTTGTGGCTTTTAGTGCCTCTATTAGCTCTTCGGTTTTTTGCTCAATGTCATGATTATAATGCAGCAAATTAGACAGCCACAGCGTCAAGCAATCAACTAATATTGTCACCCCGTGCTTGTCACGGGGTCTGGGTACTTCTACAGACCCCGCAATAAATGCGGGGTGACAAGCTGAAGTGATGATATTTACTATATCAATCGGTTCTTCAATAGTTTGCCAACCATCACCACGCCTATTGCGGTGTGCGGTAATGCGCTGCGAAATTTCCGCATCGCCAGCCTCAGCAGTCGCTAGATAAATTTTAGGCAAACCAGAATCAACCGCAAGCTGCTCCGCAAATGCACTTTTGCCGCTGCGAACGCCGCCAAGAATAAAGGTTATTTTCGCCATTTTGGCAAAAATTACTTCCAGCTGTCGGTTGGAACTGAGTAGCTGATAAGCGCGGTTTCCGAACCGGGATTATGGTCGTAAATGCTCGCATTGGAAATATGGTTGAAAGCTATGCCAAGACGGTGTGAATTCGGGAATTGATACGCTAGCTCGATGCCAGAACGGAATTCAATCGCGCCGCCCAGATCTCTCCCATCGCCGCGCTTATAAAGACCAGCGGCAAAATTCGGTATCAAATATAATTGGTTATCAATCAGCGGCACATCCCAGTTAAGCCCAGCATAGCCATAAATCGAGCTATCAGTGGTCGCATTAATCCCAACCATTGGGCGAATGCCATATTGCAGCGGACGAGCGCGATATTCCACGCCAAACTGCGTTGCCACATAGTCATTGCGAATAACATCAAAATAGCCAACATAGCCTGTGATGTAAGATTTTGCCGCTGCCAAATCTTCCGCCGCCTGCGCCGCTGTCGAAACCGCTATGGAAACCACACTAGCCAACAAAATTTTATTTATAAAACGCATAGAAAACTCCCTAAAATGAAATCAATATCTAGTGTCTAGCGGATTATTTTTGTGCCGTAAATATAAATATCCCACAGCCGCTTAAATTTTTTCTATACCCGCCCGTGCCAGCGCGTCGGCGCGTTCGTTCATCTCATCGCCATTATGACCCTTCACCCAGTGCCATTTTATCTGATGTTGCTGCGCCGCTTTTTCTAGTCTTTGCCAATATTCCAAATTTTTTACTGGCTTTTTATCCGCAGTTTTCCAGCCGCGAGCCTTCCACGCGGGCAGCCACTCGCTGATGCCTTTTAGAACATAGGTGCTGTCGCTATATAAATCCACGCTGCACGGGGTTTTGAGCAGTTCAAGCGCGGAAATCGCCGCCAGTAATTCCATCTGGTTATTGGTAGTTTGCGGGTTGCCGCCGCAAATTTCTTTTTCCACTTCGCCATATAGCAAAATCGCGCCCCAGCCGCCTTTTCCAGGATTGCCCGAACACGCGCCGTCAGTATAAATTTTTACTTTCTTTGTTACCATATTTTTCTTTCTTAAGATGATTGGATTATCGGATAATTGGATGATTAAGTAAAATCACAAATTCTTAATCATCTAATAATCCAATCATCTAATAATCCATTTATCTTCCTGCCAGAAACGCAGCTTTTCCACATATTCCATCGGGTCTTTTACCATGAGCAACGCGCCTTCGCTGCGGTTTAACCAAGCATCAGCGCGAGTAACCAGAAAGCGCATCGCCGCCAAGCGACAAAGCATCGGCATCACTGCAATTTCCGCCGCATTTAGCGGGCGAATTTTGCTGTATGCGGCAATGAGTGCCGCCGCCCTCTGCGGCACAAAATTATGCTGCGCGTCAAAACACCAAGCATTAAGAATAATCGCCAGCTCATAGGCAAAAAAATCTGTGCAGGAAAAATAAAAATCAATAATGCCAGAAATTCGTAGCGGCTCTTCAATAAAAAAAACATTATCGGGAAATATATCGGCGTGGATAATTCCTTTTGGCAAGTCATATGGTAGGTTTTGTGCAAGAAACTCTAGCTCTTGGGCAATTTTTGCTTCCAAACCAGAGGTGATTTCAAAGGCGCGAGCGCGAAAGCTGGCAAACAGATTTTGCAAGCCAGAAAGCGACAACAAATTCGCTCTTTCCTGCACGAAACCCTCACTTTTCAGGTGCAGGTTAGCGACCATTTCGCCGAGTAGACCCAGATGTTTTTCGCTGATTTCGGGATTTCCCGCCCCATGCAAAAATTCAATTAATACCGCTGGCTTACCCTGTATCTCGCCAATTACTGCGCCCACACGAGTATGAATCGGGCGCGGGCAAGCTATTCCCGCAGCCGCAAGATGCTCGGTAAGCTGCATAAAAAACGGCAACTCCGCCGCATTGAAGCGTTTTTCAAAAAGGGTGAGGATGTAGTTCGTTGTTAGTTGTTGGTTGTTAGTTGTTAGCAAATAATTAGTGTTGGAAACGCCTTCGGCAATGCCTTTGAAGGAGGCTAGCTCACCAACATCGTAAGCCGCGAGGAAAGCAGCAATTTCAGCATGAGAAAGTTGGGTATAGACTGCCATAATTTGTCATCCTGCGAATAGCGCAGCTATTGCGCAGGATCTAATACACAGATCCTGTGCTCTCGCCACTGGCTCGCCACAGGATGACACCACTAAACAGCCCTCTCCACCATCATCTTTTTAATCTCTGCAATTGCCTTGGCTGGGTTTAAGCCTTTCGGGCAGGTTTTGGTGCAGTTCATAATCGTGTGGCAGCGGTAAAGCTTGAATGGATCTTCCAGCTCGTCCAGTCGCTCGCCAGTGAATTCGTCGCGGCTGTCAATAATCCAGCGATAAGCGTGCAGCAATATCGCAGGGCCAAGATAACGATCGGAATTCCACCAATAGCTAGGGCAAGAGGTGGAGCAGCAAGCGCATAAAATACACTCATAAAGCCCGTCCAGCTTGGCGCGGTCTTCGGGTGATTGCAGCCGTTCTTGATTGGCGGGTTGCGGCGTAGAGGTTTGCAGCCATGGTTTTATACTCTCATACTGCGCGTAAAAATGCGAAAGATCAGGCACTAAATCCTTGATAACTTCCATGTGTGGCAGCGGCGAAATCCGCGCGTCACCCCTAATTTCATCAATCGGCTTGGTGCAAGCGAGCGTGTTCGTGCCGTCAATATTCATCGCACAACTGCCACAAATTCCCTCGCGGCAAGAGCGACGGAAGGTAAGTGTTGGGTCTACTTCGTCCTTTATTTTTATCAGGGCGTCCAGCACCATCGGCCCGCAATCGTCTAAATCAATCCCATAAATATCCGTACGCGGGTTTTTCGGCTTGCCATCCTCGCCCAAATCCTCAGGATTCCAGCGGTAAATAGCGAAGTTTTTAACGCGCTTCGCGCCGTCTTTTGCTTTGTGGGTTTTGCCTTTGCCAACCTTGGAATTGGCGGGGAGGAGGAGTTCAGCCATAAGAATTGCCCTATTACTTCAGAAAAATTTTATGCTAAATGTATAATATCATCTTTGCGTTGCGGCAAATGTTTTAATTCCACAATTGCAAAAATTAATCGGCTTGCTATGCTAGTACGCATGTTCACACGATTTTTCATCATTTTCTCTATCTTTGGCTTACTTACCTCTTTGCCATGTGCCGTGGGCGCGGCGGCGGGGACTTCTGGGCTGCCGATCCCGCGCTTTGTTTCGCTTAAATCAAACGAAGTGAATGTCCGCACAGGGCCAGGCTCGCGCTACCCGATTTCATGGGTATATCGCAAGGCTGGAATGCCCGTTGAGGTGGTGGAAGAGTTTGATTTATGGCGCAAAATCCGTGATATGGAGGGAACAACGGGCTGGGTGCATAAAACCATGCTCGAGGGCAAGCGCAATGCCATGATAAAAGGCAAAACCGCGCAAATCCTGCGTATCGACCATGAAAAAGACGCGAAGCCACTGCTCAAAGCCGAGCCGATGGTGGTCGGAAAAATTGTGGAGTGCGAAAAAGACTGGTGTCGCATTCAAATTGACGGACGCAAAGGCTGGCTACCCAAATCCACCCTGTGGGGCGTATATGCCGATGAGGTGATTGAGTAGGTATTAATTTGCGTTTATTACTATATTTATTGATACTAGAAATTCATCATCGTATAGTGCCGCTAAATAATGTGACAAACAAACAAAGGCAATAGAATGGCACAAGCAAGC
>SXGU01138691.1_pt1 | contig 10062 bp, 7 predicted proteins | sample 3174531 | NCBI WGS metagenome assembly SXGU01 (sample SAMN11356863, study PRJNA531348) | freshwater metagenome | isolation source: freshwater sample F1-140 | place: China: Fuxian Lake, Yuxi | collected 2017-12-25 | reverse complement strand
TGATTCCAAAACAGGGGCGGGCACAATAGCAGGCCGCAAGCGGCTGCAAGTGAGCGCCTAGGGCAAGATTGGATCGGCGGAATCACTCACCCAATAGGGTGGGTGATCCGCCGTTACTTTTTTTTTGATCCTGAGGCCTCTATGCCTCGTGCCCTACCAGAACTGCAACTGATCGGGCATTGTCTGGGCATCAACCTGGCAGGCCGGGACGCCATGGATCACGTAGCTGCGCTCCCACTGGGCGCGCGTGACAAAGATGGCGCGCACACTGCCTTCCGCCGGGACCATTGCCTTGACGCGCTCCAGGTGGGTCTGCTGGCGCGCAAAGCTCACACAAGGCCGGGCATAGACGCTGTACTGGATCATCCGGTAGCCGTCGTCCAGCAGGAACCCACGGAAATCATGCGCCGCCTTGCGCTGCATTTTGGTGCCCACCGGCAGGTCGAAGGCCACCATCAGCCAGCCCATTTTGTACCTTTCAGTGTCCATGGCCTGTAGGCGGGCGCGCTGGCCTCCATCAACGCCCGGCGGAAACTGCGCAGCACCGCCTCGATGACGAGCTGGGCCTGCATCGCGCGCGGCGCGTATGGCACCCGTTGGGTGGTCAGGCCCGTGATCCACCGCCGGTACTCCGCCGTGACGGCGAGCTCCCCGGGGTGCTCGCGCACCCACTGGTACACGCGCCAGTCCACGCACGGGCGGAAGGGCTCCATGAGGTCATAGGCCAGCGGCGCGGCGCGCTCGCGGGGCGCGTGCGCAATGCCCCAGGTGGGGTCCATGCCCAGGGCGTAGAGTTTCTGCAGGACGCAAGAGAGCAGCACCGCGTAGCCATAGTTGAGCAGGTCGTTCAAGCCTCCGCCCCCGCGCGTGCGGGTGAAGGATTGCTGGCCCAGCGCGCCGGCCATGACGCGCCAGAAGGCCCTGGCCGTGGCGGCCTCCCTGGCGGGGTGGGATCCCGCCGCGGCGGCCTCCAGCGCCGCAAGGCCCGGATGGCCCGGCGCCATGCGCCCGGCCACCTGGCATTGATTGGCGCATTTGGCGTCCACGGTCTTCTGCCAAAGGGCGTCGCGCAGCCGCTTGGAGAGCCTGAGCTGGGCGCGGGAGAGCAGCGTGTCGGTGGAGCGCATGGCCGGCAGCATGAGCGACACGGGCTTGAACGCCTCGCAGAGGATGAGCGCCACCCCGTGCCGTGCCGCCTGCACCAGCAGGCTCGAATGCACGCAAGCCGACCAGCTCGTGATGAGGATGCTCGCCACGTCCTCCAGCGGCAGCTTTTTCTCCCCTGCCGCCGTCCTGCAGGTGAGCTGGCCGTCGCGGCAGCTCAAAAAGCAGTCCGGCGAATCAATGTTGACGATGTGGTAGCTCATGCCGGAAGGCGTGAAGGGTGGCGAGTGGCGCGCGCCCCCCTTCGCGCCGGATTTTCAGGGCATCACCACCGCCTTCACCGCGCCGTCCACGCTGCCGGCGCTGTTGGTGGCGCGGGCCTTGAAGCTCACGGTCTTCCCGGCGGCGCCCGCCACAGTGACCGTCTGGCCCGCGAGGTTCAGCACGGCCTCATGGACGAAGTCCGCGTCCACGCCCTCGATCTTCCACAGCAGCCTGAAGCTCGTGGCGTGGTTGCCGCCGCCGGGCAGATACACCACCGCGACACCGTCGGGCGGGACCACCGTGGCCGTGGCAATCTCCAGCGCGGTCGGCAGCGGCGTGGACGAACCCGTGTCAATCTGCGAGAGGGCGGCGCGCTCCGGCGAGCCGGGCGCGAACTCGCCCTCCCAAGCGGCGAACCAGCGCTTGTTGTTCACGCCCACCTTGGTGGCCAGCGTGCGCAGTGCCTCGCTCTTCTGGGTGTATTTGCCCCGCTCGTTCTCCACACCCTGCATGAGCGTGTTCTGGCCGCTCAACGCCGTGTCCAGTTGCGCGACGACGCCGGTGCCCACCTGAAACTCCGGCAGGGGCGGGAGGGCCGCCGCGCGTTGCGCGTTGATGCGGTTCCACAGGGAGACCGTCCGCCGGGTGCGCTGCACGATCTTGTCCGACGTGTCGGGGATGATGGCCCGCAGGTCGGTGATCTCGGCATGCAGCGGGTCGGCGGCCGCGAGTTCCCCCTCCAGCTTGCGCGGGAAACGCACGCACAAGTCCTCCATGAACTTGAGGTTTGCGTCCCGGTTCAGGCGCGCCACGTCCAGCACATCCTGCTGCACATCCCGTTCGTTGGCCTTGGTTTGCAGGCCGTTCACATCCGTGGTGTGGCTGGCCGGCGTCACCTCGCCAAAAACGAACGCGGGCGCGAACGTGTTCCAGACGCCGATGGATTGCTGGCCGCGATGATAGATTTCCTCCCAGTATTCACTCATAGGTTTGGTTGCGTTGCTGAATCCGCCACGCATGGCATCCCTTCTCAGGCCGCCTCACCCAAGGCGGCCGGCCCCACCCCTGGAATCCGTCCACGCCGATGTCTTGCAAACGCGAAAAAGGCGCGTCCAGGAGGGCGCATGGAAAGCTTTCGTGGCTTGTTAGTGGACAAGGAACGCCCGTTTGGCGATTCCGCAAGGGGGAATCTTGCGCCACTACACTTTTTTTGCGTTCCTATAAAAACCGTGACTGTTCCGGCCTGTCCGCAAGCGCAACCTGACAAGGCGACGCGCCGTTCGGGTAGCATCCTGAGTGGTTTGGTTCAAGTCTTGCCCGATTTGGTTCAATCCTTGCGCGGTTCTGTTCAAGTCGCGGGCGTTACCCAGGCTGGGTAACGGCCAGGCACCGTTAGGTGGCGTCCAAGAAGTCTTTGGTAACGCCCTATAAGTCTTGGGTAACGCCCTAAAACTGTTTGGATTCAGTCAGGAAGTCATCGGAACCGGACTTGGCGGCAACCAATCCTTGGAAGAACAAAACGCAATCACGGAAAAGTCATGCCGGCCCCGCCACCGGGGCGGTCTGAGCCACGCCGCAGAGGGTGGGCTTGAGGATTTCGAGACCGCCTTCGACGAGGGATTTGAGGCTGACGTTGCGTTTGCAATCAGGGCGGCCCGCCGGTGAGTAATCAATCACGTCGGCTCCGCTGATGTCCAATTGCAAACCGGCTAGTTGAACATTCTTCACTCCTCGCACCATCCACAAGCCGCGATAGTCGCTGCGCCCTGACTTGTTCGGCACGCGGATGACATTGCCGATGCGCAGCACGCGTGGCCGCTGCCCGCCGTTCTTCTCCTTCAGCTCCGAGATGCGATGCCAGACCTTGTGCCACGGGAGGATGATGAACTTGTCGTCCGGGTTCGCGGCATGGTCGAGGATGGCGACGCCGAAGTTGTCCGCGATGACACGCACGCCCTTCATCGGCGTGAGCTTGCCGGAGCTGTTGCGTGGCTCCAAACCGACCACTTTGCCGATGACTTCGTCCGTTTCCTTGACGGAGAGTTTGCCGGTCTTGGCGTCGCGCGTGCGCTGGCGCAGGTAGACGCGGCCCTTCTCCACCTTCACCACGCCGCGCGTGTTCTCCTCCGCCTTCATCCCGCTCATGTCCGCGGGGATGTGCTGCACCACGCGTTTCTCGGCGAGGCGGGCGGCAATCTGGTTCTTGAGTTCGCCCGGCAGCTCCTTGAACTGCGGCTTGTCGTCCTTGTCGAACTCATAGAAGCCGGTGGCGTAAAGGAGCTGCTTCTGCTGGAGGCTGGGGTTGCGCACCACCATTGCCTCCCAGAGCGCGCCGTTGTTGGGCAGGTAGTGCGCGGCGAGGCCGAGCACGCAGGCATCCAGCGCGTGGTGCAGATGCGTGAGGCTGCGGATGTCGGTCTTGGTTTTGGGGTCGCCGTTCTCGTCGAGAATCTGCGGGGCGGCCTGCGCGAGGCAGCCCAGGACGCGCCAGCCCTTGCGCACCGCGCCGGTGACGGCACCGGGCAGCGAGATGATGCGCGGCCCGGAGTCAGGGTTACTTAGCCCGCTGTCGGTGAGGCTGGCGGTTGCCTCCCGCGGGTTGTTAACCCGCGCTCCATCCGTGAAGTATCCCCGGATCACCTGCGCGCCGAGGCGGACCAACTGCGAGGTGACGGTGAGGTCGCGCGGGGTGAAGCCCTTTTCCTCATAGCTGGGCAGGAGCAGGAGTTCCTTGCGCTTTTTCTTGCGCCGCTTGTCGTCGTCGTGGCCCTTCCATGACTCCAGGGCTTCCACGCCTTCTTTGAAGCGCTTGAGCGTGACGAGGGAGAGGTTCGCCAATCCCTCGACCGGCTGGCCCTCGAACTCCTGGATGAACTGAAAGGCCGTGCGCTGGCCTTTCATCCGGTTGACTTCCGAGAAGGTGATGACGAGTGAATCCAATCCGTCGGCGGGACGCTGCGAGCGCGGGATGACGTGGTCCTTGTCCACCTTGCGCGTGATGAGGTCGAAGGCGTCGTAGGACTGGCCGGTGTAGGGGCAGGTCCAGCCGAGGTCGTCGGCGATGCGCGCCTTGCGGATGAGGCCGGCGGTCATGGGGACGTTCCTGCCCTCGAAGGCTTCTTCGAGCTTGGCGGAGACGTGCTTGTGATTGCTCAGGCGCAGGCCGAGGTCCTGCGCAATGGCCTTGGCGGTCTTGCCGGACATCTCGCGCAGGTCGCGGTTGACCTCGATGGTGACTTGGGCGACGCGGGCCTTGTCCCCGTTGGCGAAGGCGGGGTCTGCCACGAGGTCGCGAAGAAGTCTTTGGAGAATGAGCAGGCGGTGGCGGACGAGGTGGTTGTTCGTTTGATCATCAAGGCTGCGGAGCAGTTGCTTGGCGCGCATCTGTTCGGTGATGAAGAGGCAGCCGCCTTCCTCCTTGGGATGTTTGCCGGCCATGACTTCGACATGGGCTTGCTGCAAGAGGTGCCGGGCAAACGCGGCGCGACCGGAAAGGCGCTCAATCTTCAGCGGCTCTTTGAGCAAAGACTCGCGGGTGGGTTGGCCTTGCTTGCGGCTTTTCTTGGTGTTGCCCGAATCGAGCAGGCGTTGCACCTCGGCGTCGAAGGCGTCCACTGACTCGCCGAGCTGAGCGGCTTGGGCGCGGAGCTTCTCCAGCGTGAGGGTCTTGTATCGCCGCCATTGGCCACGGGCGCGCTTCTGGATGCGCAGCGGAAGCAGGGGCCAGAGCGTCTTGAGCTTGTCGGAGGTGACGAGCTTTTGCGCGGGGTCAAGCAGCAGGGCCTCCTTGGCGTCCGGGTGCATGAGCATGGTGTCGAGATTGTCCCGCGCGGAACCGGTGAGGTCGCGGACGGCTTTTTTAAGTTCACCGGGAGTGAGGGAGCCTTGGGCGCGCATGAGGGCGTCGAGCTTTGCGCGCTCCTCGACATTCAAGGGACGAAGGTCGCGGTTGCCCATTTGGCCCACGCGGATGTTCGCGAGCTGCATCGCCCAGCGGAAGCGGAAGAACTCCCCGCAGTTGCGCGAGGGGACTTTCTGCCCGGAGACGACGCACTTGGAAATGATGCGGTTATCAAAGCGCGGGACGAGCTGGCCGAAGAGCAGGCCGCCTTGGAAACGCTTCGGGAGCTTGATGGCGGGGCAGGGGATGGCCTCCCACTTGTCAAAGAGCGCCTGCTCGAACTGGCGGTCCACCTTGGGCAGTTTGCCGAAGTGGGCGTGCAGAAGGCGGCGCACCTCCGCCTCCACGCCTTCGCGGGGAAAGGCGGCGTTGAGATTCTTAAAACGAATCGCCGAGGCTTGCCTGCCGCCCAAGGGGTCGAGGCCGAGGTGTTTGCAGAAGGTCTCGGCCATCGAGTTCGTGGCGAACTTCTCCATGAGGCCGCGCGCGTTCTGTTCCTTCTCGGAATCCTCCTTCGCAGCCTCGCTGTCGGCCTCGGCGGCGCTCCAGCGTTTGTTGCCGTCGTAACCGCGGTTGTGGGCATACCAGCGGAGCACGTCCCAGAGTTCGGGCCAGGTGAGCAGGTGCTTCGCCTCGCCATTGCTGGCCAGCACGCGGGCGGCGAGGAACCACGGGGCGGCGTGGCCGCCGGCTTGTTGGTGTTTAGCGGTAAGTTGATCGGCGGAGAGGACGCCGAGGTGCGCGAGGAGTTTCTCCAGACGCTCGATGCGTTGCCGGGTGGCGCGGGCGTGGCGGCGCTGGCGGCGGTAGAGGCGGCGCTTGCTGGCGAGACAGTCATCGGCGCCGAAGGTGACGGCACCGCAGCCGAGCAAGTCGGGGGCGCGGGGCAGCAATCCGCGATCTGGAGCGGAGGTTTGGAGCACGGCCCAGCCAAGCGAGCTGTGGCCGACGTCGAAGGCGAGCTGCAGATCGGCAATGGGCGGAGTTTGGGCCATAAATAATTTCCCTTGATTGGATTAAACAAGATGTGGCAACATCGCCCTTGGAATCAAGACAAAGTTAGAGGCGCAGACCGTTCTCTCTCCGCGCCATGCGCGGACACCGGTTCAAAAGCGTTTCTTTTAAAAAACCCGGCCGGGTTTTCTTAGCAGACCCGGCCGGGTTTGTTTCTTGTGGAGCCAGCACATGGGCTTGCGCGGCGTCGCGCCGGGGGTGTAGGCTGCACACATGAAGACCCATGCCCGGTTCCTGGCGTTGTTGGCGCTCGTGTGCGGCCTGACTCTGGCGCGCGGCCAGGTCACGCTGGAACTCAAGCATCCCCCGGAAACCACCCACGCGGTAGCCACGGAAATCACCGTGCAGCAGACGCTCACCCTCGCGGGCATGGCCATCGACACCAAGTCGGTGCAGTCGAGGCTGACGCAGTCGTCCGCCGGCAAGCGCGAGAATGACGGTTCGCTTCGCATCCGCGACGAGGTGAAGAAGCTCAACGCCAGGATCAGCCTCCCCGGCGGAATCCAAGTTGAGTTCGACTCAGCCAACCCCAACACCAAGGCGCCGATGCCCGAGTTGGAGCCCCTGTTGGATGTCATGCGGGCCACGCTCAAGGCGTCCACCACGCGGGTGTATGACAAGGACGGTGCGCTCAAAGAGGTGGAATCTGACCGCCGCGCCTTTGAGGGATTGGACCCCAAAGTGAAGCCCGACTTGTCGCCCGCCAAGGCCAAGCGCGACGTCGAACAAATCGCGCGCATCCTCCCCGACAAGGCCATGAACAAGGGCGATACGTGGGTGCGCAAGGAAGCGATGGACTTGGGCGGCGGGCAGATGATGCGCTTCCAGATGGAGTACGAATACAAGGGCGCGGTGCGCAGGGAGGGCCGGGAGTTGGATGTCATCGAGGCCAAGGCGACGAGCGTGGATTATGAATTGGACGCAAACTCGCCCCTGCCGCTGAAGCTCAAGAACAGCGAACTCAAAGTGGCCGGCTCAAAAACCAAGCTGCTCTTTGACCGCGAACTGGGCGTGTTTCTTGAGATTGAATCCAGCGTGCGCATCACAGGCGACATGACATTCGAAGTCGCGGGGAATGAACTGCCCGGCAAGCTCGACCTCACCATTAGCACCAAATCGGCGCTCCAGACGGCACCCTCAAAGACGCCCTGAAGCCCCCGGGGGAAAGGACGCCCCCTTTTTCTCAGCCGAACAATTCGCGAAAGCGCCCGGCGGGGAAGTGCCTGCCGGGGCAGAGCGTCTGTTCAAGATCGCGGTGCAAGAGCAGCCGGGCGCGGCCGCGCAGCGTCTTGTTCTTGAGGTAGTCCAGAAGCTCCACGAGCGCGCCAAGCTGCTTGTCCGAAGGGTGCGTCCTTTCAAAGTTGCCCACCAGACAGATGCCGATGGAGTTGGCGTTGTAGGCGTCGTTGCCGACATGGCCGCCGTTTAACTGGAGCGTCCAGCGCCGGCCCACCTCCACCTCGCCGTCCCTGGAGTGGCTGCCGTTGCCCACGACAAAGTGATAGGCCAGCCCGTTCTCCATCCCCCGGGCGAGATGGAAATCATGGAAAACCCTCGCGGAACCCGCGGTCGTGGCGCTGTGATGGAGGATGAGATGGCGCCATCTGTCGGCTTCAAACTTCGGTGGAACAATGTCCGCGAGGGGCAGCAGCCGGTATTGCGGCCGCAACTCCAGCCGTTGTCCGGGAAGAATGAGATCGCCCACCAGCCCGTTCCAAACCTTCAGTTCCCGGATGGAGGCGCCGTACATGCGCGCAATGCCCGAGAGGGTTTCGCCGCGGCGCACCAGATGGTGCAGCAGCGGCAACTCCTCTGCGCCCAGCGACCATGCGGCGGCGGCACCCACCGCCGCCGAGCGGGCCAGGAACTGGCGGCGAGAAGCGGCAATCACGATGGCAGTCTAAGTGGGGGCCCCCCTGCGTCGAGTGAATGAAGTCCACAGCCATTGGGAAGTTGTTCGCAGCATGGGAATGTTTGCCAAGGCCAGGGCCTTGCCGCAAACTTGCCCCCATGAAATGGGACGGGCTCATGGCGTCAGTTGTGGCGCTCCATCTGCTGGCGTGTGGCAACCAGCCGCTGCCGCGCAAGCCGGCGGCCCCTCCCACAGGCAATGCCAACGGCACCCTCCCGGCACATGCCGTGGAGCCGGAGGAGGGGGCGGGAGCCGATGACATCACCGCCGCGCAGGCCCGCCTGCCGGTGATGAAACTCTTCATCGGCAAGTCGGGCACGAAGTTCGTCATGGCCGAAATCGCCGTGCGCGAGCACCAGCGACGCTGCGGCATGATGTTTCGCAAGGAGCTCCCCGCAGGCGAGGGGATGCTCTTTGTCTTTCTCAAACCCAGCAAGCAGGGGTTTTACATGAAGAACACCACCGTGCCGCTGTCCATCGCCTACGTCGGCAGCAGCGGCCGGATTCTTGACATTCACGATCTGGAGCCGCTCAACGAGAAACCCGTGGAGTCTTCCACCGACCTCGTGAAATACGCGCTGGAGGTGCCCCAGGGCTGGTTTCGCAACCAGAACATTCAAGTCGGCGATGTCCTTCGCGCCGAAGGTGGCGCGCTGGACGACGTGTTCTTTGGCAAGGAATGAGGATTGCCCTGGCCCAGATCAACACCACGGTGGGTGACGTGGCCGGCAATGAGGCCAAGGTTCTGGAGGCCTACCGGCGCGGAGCGGCAGAGGGCGCGCAGCTGGTGCTGGTGCCCGAGCTGGCCATCACCGGCTATCCGCCCCGCGATTTGCTGCTGAGTCGCGGGTTTGTGGATGCCAATCTGGCCGCGAGGGACAGGCTGGCTTGCGCCACGGGCGCAACCGGGCTGGTCGTGGGTTTCGTGGGCCGTGCCGACCGTGGGCCCGGCCGCGCTGTCACCAATGCCCTGGCACTGCTGCAATCGGGCCGTGTGCAGGCCACGCGGACCAAATCGCTCCTGCCCACCTACGATGTGTTCGACGAGGATCGGTACTTCGAGCCGGCCGAGTCCAACGCGCCCGTGGAATTTGGCGGGCGCAAGCTGGGGCTGGGAATTTGTGAGGACTTCTGGAACGACGAAGGCTTCTGGCGCGACCGGCGCTATCGCCGCAATCCCGCCGCTGAACTGGTGCAGGCTGGTGCAGACCTGCTGCTGAACATTTCTGCATCGCCCTGGCATTTGGGCAAGGAGAGGACGCGTGAGCAAATGCTCTCCAGCATGGCGGCGAAGGCTGCCCGTCCTCTGCTCTATTGCAATCTGGTGGGTGGCAACGACGAGCTGGTGTTTGACGGCACCAGCCTGATGTTCAATGCCAGCGGCGGCCTCGTGGCGCAGGGCAAGTCGTTTGCCGAGGACTTTCTCGTCGTGGAGACCGACTCGCCAGCGGGGATTTCTGCAGAGGAATCCTGCGACGAGGAGCAGCTTTTTCGTGCGCTCGTGCTGGGCCTGCGCGACTACCTGCACAAGTGTGGGTTTGGCTCGGCGGTGCTGGGCCTGAGTGGCGGCATCGATTCCGCGCTCACCGCCGTGCTGGCCGTTGAGGCGTTGGGGCGTGAGAACGTGCTGGGCGTTTTGCTGCCCTCGAAGTTTTCCTCGCCGGGCAGCATTGAAGACGCCCGTGCCTTGGCGCAGAATCTGGGCATCCGTCACGAGGTCATTCCCATCGAGGAACCCGTCGAGTCGGTCAACGCACAACTGCGGCCGGTGTTCGCCGGAAGGCCCGAGGATGTGACCGAGGAGAATCTTCAGGCGCGGATGCGCGGGGTGATGCTCATGGCGCTTTCCAACAAGCTGGGCGCACTG
>SXGU01336587.1_pt1 | contig 10063 bp, 9 predicted proteins | sample 3174531 | NCBI WGS metagenome assembly SXGU01 (sample SAMN11356863, study PRJNA531348) | freshwater metagenome | isolation source: freshwater sample F1-140 | place: China: Fuxian Lake, Yuxi | collected 2017-12-25 | reverse complement strand
CCGTACAAGTCGGACCAGTACCGCTACTGAGCCGTCTGCGTTTCTGAGGTCGAGCCCCCGGGTGTTGGTGCCCGGGGGCTCGTCCCGTCTCGGGCGGGCCGGTCCTGGTGCTGGGCGGTGGTGCCCGCGCGCGTAGCCGATCGAGTCTCGGCGTCAAGGACGTCGCTGCGCTCCGCCGCTGCGCGGTCGGCTTCGCCGATCCTTGACCCCGAGCCTGTCTCGATCGGCTGGCGGCGCGCTTGCGGGCGGGACTCCGTCCCGCCGCCCGCATGCGCGGGCACCACCACCGTCTGCGGGTGGTGGGCCGGTCGGCACTTGGCGTGCGGATCCCGTGCACCTGGTGGGTGCGGATCGCACGCTAGTGGGACTCGCAGGGGTGGCCGGGATCGGGTCGCGACACAGTTAGCGTCGACCACGTCGGGGCTGAGCGTCGAGCCGTGGCGCGTGGGGTGAACTGTGTCGCGAGCACCAAGATGGCGGCCGCCACCGCCAGCCCCAGGACGGGTACGCGCAGGGCAAGCCCGCCCGACGCGGCCAAGGGACGCGCAAACGACTGGCACACTGGTGGGATGACCGCAGCACCAGCGCTCGACCCGGCGAAGGGACGTGTGCTCGTCGTCGACGACGACGCGTCCCTGGCCGAGATGCTCACGATCGTGCTGCGCCAGGAGGGTTTCGACGCCCGCTCGGTCACCCGTGGTGACCAGGCGCTCGAGAGCTTCCGGGACTACCGGCCCGACGTGGTGCTGCTCGACCTCATGCTGCCCGGCAAGGACGGCATCGACGTCTGCAAGGAGATCCGTGCCGAGTCGGGAGTCCCGATCGTCATGCTGACGGCCAAGGGCGACACCGTCGACGTGGTGGTCGGGCTCGAGTCGGGGGCCGACGACTACGTCGTCAAGCCGTTCAAGCCCAAGGAGCTGATCGCCCGGATCCGGGCGCGGGTGCGGCGCGTGGACGGCAACAGCCCGGAGTCGCTTGTCATCGGCGACCTCACCATCGACGTCGCGGGGCACTCGGTCCTGCGCGGCGACCAGCCCATCAGCCTCACGCCGCTGGAGTTCGACCTCCTCGTCTGCCTGGCCCGCAAGCCGTGGCAGGTGTTCACCCGCGAGGTCCTGCTCGAGCAGGTGTGGGGCTACCGGCACGCCGCCGACACCCGGCTGGTCAACGTGCACGTCCAGCGGCTGCGCTCCAAGGTCGAGCACGACCCCGAGAACCCGGAGATCGTCGTCACCGTTCGCGGCGTCGGCTACAAGGCCGGGAACCAGTAGGGCCTGATGCTCAGGGCCCGCACGCCGCGCCGGCCACCCACCGCCGTACGACGGGCGCTGACGTTCTGGCGCCGGTCGATCCAGGCCCGGGTCGTGGTGAGCACCGTCCTCCTCTCGGCGGTCGTGGTCAGCGGCGTCGGGTGGCTGCTGCTGCAGCAGACCCGGGACGGGCTCCTGGAGAACCGGGTCGACAAGGCGCTGGCCGAGGTCGCCGACGAGGTCGACGAGGCCAACGACCGCCTCGTCGAGATGCCGGCGACCGACCCGGACCCGACGGCCCAGCGGTACGACCTCGTCGACCTGATCGTGCAGCGTGGCGCCACGCGCGGCTACCAGGTCGTGATGGCCGGACCGGTCGGCAGCGAGACGGGCCTGATCGCCAGTGGCCCGACCGAGGCCAGCCCGCACCTCGACCTCGCCAGCGTGCCACCACGGCTGGAGGAGCACTTCTCGGTCCTGCGGAACGGCTCGGCGTGGACCTACACCCGGATCGGCACGATCGACGACGAGGGCACCGTGATCGACAGCGAGCCGGGGGTCGTCGTGGGGGTGCAGGTGCCGCTACCGGCGGACGGGAAGACCTACACCCTCTACTTCCTGTTCCCTCTCGACGAGGAGCAGCAGACGATGGGCCTGGTCACGCGGGCCATGCTCACGGCCGGCGGCCTGCTGGTGGTCCTGATCGCCGTGCTCACCTGGCTGGTGGCCCGCCAGGTGGTCACCCCGATCCGACTGGCCCGCCGGGTGGCCGAGCGCCTCGCGGCCGGCCGCCTCACCGAGCGGTTGCGAGTGACCGGTGAGGACGACCTCGCCCGCCTGGCGACCTCGTTCAACCAGATGGCCACCAACCTGCAGCGCCAGATCCGCCAGCTCGAGGAGCTCAGTCGGGTCCAGCGTCGGTTTGTCTCCGACGTCTCGCACGAGCTGCGGACCCCGCTCACCACCGTGCGGATGGCCGGCGACGTCCTCCACGACGCCCGTGGCGACTTCGACCCCGCGACGGCCCGTGCCGCGGAGCTCCTGCAGACCGAGCTCGACCGGTTCGAGACCCTCCTCGCCGACCTGCTGGAGATCAGCCGCTTCGACGCCGGGGCCGCCGTCCTCGAGCTCGACGACGTCAACCTCGTCGACGTCGCCCACCGGGTCGTCGAGGCGACCCGGCCGCTGGCCGAGCAGCGCGACGTGCGGATCGTGATCCGCGCCCCCGACCACCCGTGCCTGGCCCAGGCCGACGTCCGGCGGGTCGAGCGGATCGTGCGCAACCTGGTGACCAACGCGATCGACCACGCGCGGCCCCTCCCTGCCGACCTCGACTACCGGCCGGACGTGGCTCAGACCCCCGAGATCGTCGTGACCGTCGCCGCCGACGAGCAGGCCGCGGCGATCGCGGTGCGCGACTACGGCGTCGGCCTGGCGCCGGGCGAGTCGTCGATGGTGTTCAACCGGTTCTGGCGGGCCGACCCCGCGCGAGCCCGCACCAGCGGCGGGACCGGGCTCGGCCTGTCGATCTCCCAGGAGGACGCCCACCTGCACGGGGGGTGGCTGCAGGCATGGGGCCGCCTCGGCGAGGGCTCGCAGTTCCGGCTCACCCTGCCCCGGAGGGCCGGCGACGTCCTACGCCAGAGCCCGCTCCCCCTGGTGCCCGCCGACGCGCCGGAGCCGGTGTCATGAGGCGCACCCTCGGTTGCGTCGTGCTGGGGCTGCTGGTCTCGCTGGCCGGGGCCGGGTGCGGCGTCGGTCTGCCCGACGAGGGCCCGGTCGAGGAGGCCCAGACGTCGGGCAGCGGCAGCCGCGCCGACGCGATGGCCATCAACCCGCTCGGACCACAGCCGGGGCAGTCGCGCAGCGACGTGGTCAAGGGCTTCCTGGACGCGATGCGGGCGACGCCCATCCGCGACGACGTGGCGCGCCAGTTCCTCGCCGAGCGCTCGAGAAGCACGTGGGAGCCGGACGAGACGATCGTGTACGACACGGCCTCCCTGCCCCGGCCGAGCGCGCAGGCGGGCGACCTGGTCGAGGTCACCCTGACCGGTGCCGACCGGATCGACGACCGAGGGTCCTGGCAGGGCGCGGTCACCGAGGACGCGGCCGCCCCGGACGACGTCCTCGGCCCGGACCTGCGCTTCACCGTCATCGACGAGGACGGACAGTTCCGCATCGACTCGCCGCCGGACGCGCTGATCGTGCCCCAGGACTGGTACGCCCAGCGGTTCCGGCAGGTCTCGCTCTTCTTCTTCGACCCGACCTCGCAGGTGCTGGTGCCCGACCCGGTGTTCGTGCCCCGGGCCGCCGACCTGGCCTCCACCCTGGTCCGGCGACTCATCGCCGGTCCGGCACCCGAGCTCGAGGGCCGCGCGCGCAACCTGATCCCGGCCGGCGCCGACCCGGCGCTCTCGGTGCCGGTCAGCGGCGACGGCCTGGCCACGGTGGATCTCGAGGGGGAGGTGTCGATGCCCGGTCTGGTCGACCGTGGGCTGCTGGTCGCCCAGCTCGCCTGGACCCTGCGCCAGGACCCCTCGGTGGAACGGCTGAGCGTCCGGATCGACGGGGAGTCGGTCATCCCGGCCGGTCAGGAGGAGGTGGGCGTCACCACCGGCGAGCCGTTCGCGCCGTTCGTGGCGGACGCCAACAAGCTGCTGTACGGCCTGGCCGAGGGCGTCATGGTCGCCGGTCCGGCCCAGGACATGGCCTCGGTCAGCGGGCCGTTCGGCCAGACCGACCTCGGCCTGCGGTCGATCACCCCCGACCTCTACGCGGCGCAGGCCGCGGGCGTCACCAGCGACGGGAGCGCCGTCTACGTCGGTCCGGTCCGGGTCGCCGCGGGCGCAGAGGAGGCGACACCGGTCGTCACGGGTGCGTCCGACCTGCTCGTGCCCGCGTGGGACTTCGCCGACCGGTTGTGGATGGTCGACCGGCGCGCCGACGGGGCGGTGGTCTCCTACCTGCGCGAAGGCCAGATCGAGGAGATCGTCATCGAGGGGGTGACGGACCAGGACGTGAAGTCCTTCCTCGTCTCGCGGGACGGGTCCCGCTTCGTCGCGGTCCTCCGCGGCGCCAACGAGGACGTGATCGTCGTGAGCCGCCTGCTCCAGGACGCCGACGGCAAGGTCGTCGGGTCGCTGCCCGCCCGTCAGGTCGACGTCGAAGGGGGGCGCGGGCTCAAGATCCGCGACATCGCCTGGCTCTCACCGACCAGCATCGTCGTGCTGCACCCGATCGACCCGACGCTGTTCCTGGTGCGCAGCGCCTCGGTCGACGGTGCGCCGGGTGGCGTCGACGACCTCTCCCTGACCCTCGACGAGCGCGTCGTCGGCCTCGCGGGGACTCCCGACCCCAGCCTGAGCACCTACGCCATCTCCAGGGTCGAGGGTGAGGTCCGGCTGGTCGACCTCTCCGGCCCCACCGGCGGCGACATCGAGGTCGCCCCGGGCATCACCAGCCTGGGGTACGTCGGGTGACGCGGGTCGAGACCTACCGCAGCGAAGGCTGGGACTGAACCACGGCCGGCTCTCCACAGGGGCGCGCGCCTCGCAGTTGCCCGCAGCGTGCTTCGGCGGTCGACTCACTCCATGACCTGGCTCTCTGCCGCCGCGACCGACCTGCTGCTCGGCGGACGCTGCGTGGGCTGCGGCGAGCCGGGCCGCCCGCTCTGTCGCCCGTGCCTGACCGAGCTCCCGGATCAGGCGGTCCCGGTCTGGCCGGACCCGGTGCCGGCCGGGCTGGTCCAGCCGTGGGCGTGCGCGGCGTACGACGGGGTGGCCCGCGAGCTGGTCCTCGGGCTCAAGGAGCGTCAGCTGTTCGGCCTGGTCGGCCCGGTGGCGGCGATGCTGGCGGGCTCCGTCCGGGCCGCGGCTCCGCCCGGTCCGGTCGTGGTCGTCCCGGTGCCGTCGCGTCCCTCGACCGTCCGGGCCCGTGGCCACGACCCCACCTGGGCGGTCACCGCCAGGGCGGCCCGCCTGGTCGCCGGGACGGGGCACGACGTGATCGCCCAGCGGTTGCTCCGGCTCCGTCCCGGCGTGGTCGACCAGGCCGGGCTGGGGGCGTCCGAGCGGGCGGCCAACCTGGCCGGCTCGATGACGTGCCCGTCGGCGCTCCTGCGAGGGCTCGGGCGGCGGCGTGGCCGGGTCCGCGCGGTGGTCTGCGACGACGTCCTGACCACCGGGTCCACTGCCCGGGAGGCGCAGCGCGCACTCGAGAGCGTCGGTCTCGAGGTCGCCGGTGTCGCCGTGGTGGCCGCGACGCGGCGTCGTTCCCGAAGAACCGGCTGAGGATCCGGGACTTCCCTTTCGGTCGCGAGGGAGGGCGAGTACGGTCGAGAGAACCCCGTCGGAAGGAGCCGCGCACCTGCCCCTTGCATCTCGGCCTAGCCCAGGAAGTCCCCGACGAGGAGGTTCACGTGGAAGTTGTGGTCACCGGACGGCACATCGAGCTCAGCGAGCGTTACCGGGCTCATGTGGAGGAGAAGCTGGGTCGGCTGGAGAAGCACGACCACCGGATCATCCGGGTGCAGGTCGAGGTGGAGCACGAACGAAACCCGCGGCAGAGCGACCGCGCCGTGCGCCTCGAGCTGACGGCGGTCTCCAAGGGCCCGGTGATCAGGGCCGAGGCCTGCGCCGCCGACAAGATGGCGGCCCTCGACCTGGCCCTGGACAAGATGGCGGCGCAGATGCGCCGGGCGGCCGATCGGCGCCGGGTCCATCACGGCCGGCACGCCCCGGTGTCGGTCGGTGAGGCCCTCGCCGTGCGGGAGGGCGTCGAGCCGGACGTCACCAGCGACGACGCCACGGTGATCTCCGAGCGCCAGGTCGGCCCGATCACGGTCACGGGCGACGGACCGCTGGTCGTGCGGGAGAAGACCCACTCCGCGAGCCCGATGACACTGGACCAGGCGCTCTACGAGATGGAGCTCGTCGGGCACGACTTCTACCTGTTCGTGGACAAGGAGAGCGAGCGGCCCTCGGTCGTCTACCGTCGGCGCGGCTACGACTACGGCGTCATCTCGCTCGACGTCGACCAGTAGCCCGATCCCGCTCCTCGTTCACCCCAGGGGGTGAAGCCGGGGCGGGCTGGCCCGAACGGGTCATCCGGATGAGGTGCGCCATGCCCCGTTCGTGCCCCCGTCCCGCGTACCGACACCCCCCAGCCGTGTCATGATTGCCGCGTGGCTGACACGAACAGCAACGGGGTGGAGCCAATCAGGGTCCTCGTCGTCGACGACCAGGAGCTCTTTCGCCGGGGACTGACGATGCTGCTTGCCGCCGAGGTGGGCATCGAGGTCGTCGGCGAGGCCGGGGACGGGCTGGAGGGCACGAGCCTGGCGGCGACCGCCGCCCCCGACGTGGTCCTCCTCGACATCCGGATGCCCAAGCGGTCCGGCATCGAGGCGTGCCTCGCGATCAAGGAGGCCGTCCCCTCGGCCAAGATCCTGATCCTGACGGTCTCCGACGAGGAGGCCGACCTCTACGAGGCGGTCAAGAGCGGTGCCTCCGGCTACCTGCTCAAGGACTCCTCGATCGAGGAGGTCGCCCAGGCCATCCGCGTGGTCGCCGACGGTCAGTCGCTGATCAGCCCGTCGATGGCGGTCAAGCTCATCGACGAGTTCAAGCAGATGTCCCGGCCCGAGCGCGAGCACGTCCCGGGGCTCAAGCTGACCGACCGGGAGCTCGAGGTGCTGCGGCTGGTCGCCCGCGGGATGAACAACCGCGAGATCGCCCGTGACCTCTTCATCTCCGAGAACACCGTCAAGAACCACGTGCGCAACATCCTCGAGAAGCTGCAGCTGCACTCGCGGATGGAGGCGGTCATGTACGCCGTCAAGGAGAAGCTGCTCGACCTTCCCTAGGACTGTCGGCCCCTGGGAATGTCGGCGCCGCGCACTAGCCTCACCCCCGTGCAGACCCTGAGCCGCGCGCAGGCGCGCCGGATCGCGCTCGCCGCCCAGGGGTTCAAGGATCCCCGCCACACCTCGCCCACCATGCGCACCTTCAGCCGGACGCTGGCCCGGACCGGGGTGCTCCAGGTCGACTCGGTCAACGTCCTCCAGCGGGCGCACTACATGCCGGTGTTCTCCCGGATCGGTCCCTACGACACCGAGCTGCTGCACCGGGCGTCGGAGAAGGCGCCGCGCCGGATGGTCGAGTACTGGGCGCACGTCCAGGCGTTCATGCCCGTCGAGCTGTGGCCGGTGATGCGGCACCGGATGGCGACCTACCGGGACAAGCAGGGCAAGTGGTGGCGCGGGGTCCCCGACGAGGTCATCGCGGTGCTGCTGGCCGAGATCGCCGAGCGGGGCGCCTCCACCGCGCGCGACCTGGAGGCGATGGTCGACGCCGGCCCGCGCCGCAAGGAGCACTGGGGCTGGAACTGGTCGGAGGCCCGCAAGGGGCTCGACTTCCTCTACATGGTGGGTGACGTGGCGATCGCCGGACGCACCAGCCAGTTCGAGGTGCGCTACGACCTGCCGGAGCGGGTGATCCCCGCCGAGATCCTGGCCCGGCCGACCCCCACCGTGGAGGAGGCGGAGCGCGAGCTGGTCCGGCGGGCCGCGGCGTCGCACGGGGTCGGCACCCTCAAGTGCCTCGCCGACTACTACCGGACCACGCAGGCGCCGGTGAAGAAGGCCGTCGAGCAGCTGGTCGAGGAGGGCGAGCTGGTCCCGGTCCGGATCGAGGGCTGGAACAAGCAGGCCTACCTGCACCGCGACGCGCGGCTTCCGCGCCGGGTCGAGGCGCGGGCGCTGCTCAGCCCGTTCGACCCGGTCGTCTGGGAGCGCGAGCGCACCGAGCGGCTCTTCGACTTCTTCTACCGGATCGAGATCTACACCCCGCCGGAGAAGCGCGTGCACGGCTACTACGTGCTGCCGTTCCTCCTGCGCGACGAGATCGTCGCGCGGGTGGACCTCAAGGCCGACCGGGCCAGCGGCACGTTGCTGGTGAAGTCGGCCTGGGCCGAGGACGGCTCGCCCGAGGACACGGCCGCCGAGCTGGCCGAGGAGCTGCGGGTCCTGGCGGTCTGGCTGGGCCTGGACGACGTGGTCGTGGTGCCCCGGGGCGACCTGGCTCCTCAGCTCTCGCGTGCGGTGGCGGCGGCGTAGCGCGTCGCCCCCGGCCGCTGCACGCCGTCGGGGCCCTCCGAGCCGATGTCAAGCGCTCTGCAAGCGGGGCGGGCCACCGTGTGCCCGTCCACACCGCTACCGAAAGAGCCTTCCATGAACACCTTGTCCCGCCACGCCTGGCGCGTGGCCCTCGTCCTGTCGGGCGTCCTGCTCGTGAACGGAGGGCGGCTGCACCCGTCGGCCGACGCCGAGGACGACCTGCGCACCGAGCTGGCGACCATGACCGCTGACGACCGGTGGGTCCCCGGCCACGCGCTCATCGTCGCCAGCACCGTCCTGCTCGCCGTCGGACTCTGGCTCGCGTACCGAGGCCGGGTCTGGCCGGAGCAGACCCGCCGACCGCTCCTGGTCGGGGCCGCCGCCGTGTCGGTCTACGTGCTGGAGACGGTGGCCCACCTGGGCGCTGCCGTCGACTCGCAGGCGTTGGCCGATGGCGAGTCGGCACCGGTGGCGATGACGCACCTCGGGCTGTCGATCGTCCTGTATCCCATCACCGGCTGGGCGATCGTCTGGATGGCGTATGCCTTCGCGAGGGCGTGGGTCGGTTGGCGCCGGGGGGTGGCAGCGGTCGGGATCGTCGCGGGCTTCATGCAGATCTTCTCCGTGCCGGTCTCGATGATCCTCCCGGACGCCGAGGTCAGCTGGCTGTTCGCGGGCTCGGCGATGTCACTGGCCCTGTTCGCCATCCTGACCGGTCTCGTGGGTGCGCCCCGCCAGACCACCCGCGACGAGGTCCCGACGAGGGCGCTGGCTTCTGCCTAGGGTGTGCCCGTGCTCGTGCGGGTCCTGGGAGGAGTCGAGGTCGAGGTCGGCGGCGTGCCCGCCGACCTCGGCGGCCCCAAGCCCCGCGTCCTGGTCGGCCTGCTCGTCGCTGCCGGCGGCCGTCCGGTGCCCGTCGAGCAGCTGATCGACCAGATCTGGGGCGAGGAGCCGCCGGCCCGGGTCGAGGCCTCCCTCCAGTCCTATGTCGCGCGGCTGCGCCGGGTCCTGGAGCCCGGTCGTGGAGCGGGGGAGCCCGCGCGGCGGCTGCGTACCCATCCGGCCGGCTACTCGCTCGACCTCGACAAGGACGCGGTGGACGCCAACCGGTTCGTCACCCTCGTCCGCGAGGCTCGCGCCCTTTCGGGGGACGATCCCGTCCGGGCAGACGTGATCTTCGAGGAGGCGCTCGGCCTCTGGCGCGGCGAGGCGTACGCCGGGTGCGACGCGCCGTCCCTGCACGCGGAGGCCACCCGGCTCGAGGAGCTGAGGCTCGGCGCCGTCGCCGACCTCTGGACGCTCCGACTCGGGGCTGGAGCCGACGCGGAAGCCGTCGCCGAGCTCGAGCACCTCGTGGGCCGGATTCCGCTCCAGGAACGCCTCTGGGGTCTGCTCGCCCTCGCGCTCTACCGCCAGGGTCGCCAGGGGGACGCGCTGGCAACCCTGCGCCGGGTACGCGAGCACCTCGCCGACGAGCTCGGCGTGGACCCCGGCCCCGACCTTAACTCAATGAGCAACCTGGACGCCAGCCTCGCTGCGGCCGTGGCACGGTGAGAAATATGGGTATGAACTGTTTCTTGGGATCATGAAAAAGTCTCTCAGCAGACTCGAGCGGGTTCCACTCCGTGAGGCTTGGAAGCACGAGGCTAATGACTTCACACCTTGGCTTGCGCAAGTAGAGAATCTCAATGCATTG
>SXGU01069845.1_pt1 | contig 10063 bp, 6 predicted proteins | sample 3174531 | NCBI WGS metagenome assembly SXGU01 (sample SAMN11356863, study PRJNA531348) | freshwater metagenome | isolation source: freshwater sample F1-140 | place: China: Fuxian Lake, Yuxi | collected 2017-12-25 | reverse complement strand
GCCGACCTCGGCCTCGATCTGCTCCGGGGTGACGAACAGGTGGGCGTCGTCCTGGGTGAAGCCGCGGACGCGGGTCATGCCGGACAGCTCGCCGGTCTGCTCGAAGCGATAGACGGTGCCGAACTCCGCCAGACGCACGGGGAGGTCGCGGTAGCTGCGCGGCTCTGCCTTGTAGATGTGGATGTGGTGCGGGCAATTCATCGGCTTGAGGAGAAAGCCTTCTTGCTCCATCAGCCATTTCAGCAAGGCGTCGGCTCGATCCTTGTGATTGGTGGCACGCTGATACTCCGGCAAGTTCACATGCAGTTCCTTGAGCAAGACCAGCACGAATTGGTGCATCATCTCCAGCTTCTTCGCCTGCGACGGTTCATTGACATACTCCGGAGGAAGTAGATGCGCCTGCTTCATATACTCCTGGTAATCGTGTTCTCGCTTGTCGTTGATCTCGCCCATCGCGAGCCGATACTGGCACAAATCCAGCGTGCCGGCCGACGGACGATGGTACATGGGCGGAAACTGGGCGTCACGATAGTACGGGAAGTGCCCGCTGGTGCGGTAGAGCTCAAGCCGGCCGATGTGCGGCGTGTACACGGGGGAGTAACCGCGTTTGAGCAACTCATCCTTGATGAACGCTTCGAGGATGCCGCGCACGGTGGCGCCCTTCGGCATCCACAGGATCAAGCCGCTGCCGACCATCTGGCTGATGGTGAAGAGCTTGAGCTGCTTGCCAAGCAGGCGGTGATCGCGTTTCTTGGCTTCTTCGAGGCGATGCAAGTACGCTTCCAGATCCTTCGGGTTGAAGAAAGCGGTTGCATAAAGGCGTTGCAATTGCGGACGGGTCGAATCGTTCTTCCAGTAGGCCCCCGCGATGTGCGTGAGCTTGAACGCGCCGATCTTACCCGCGTGCGGAATGTGCGGCCCCCTGCACAGATCGATGAACTCGCCTTGCCGATAGAAGCTCAAGGTCGGGTGTTTTTTCAGATCGTCGTCGATGTGTTCGACCTTCAGCTTTTGCTTGAGATCCTCGCACAGACCGCGGCCCTCGGCGGTTGGGCGCTCGAAACGCTCGAACGGCTCGGCCTTGTCGACGATCTTCTTCATCTCCGCTTCGATTTTGGGGAAGTCCTCCTCGCGGATCGGCGTCGGCGAATCGATGTCGTAATAGAAGCCGTTCTCGACAGTCGGCCCGAACGCCAGTTGCACGTCGGGATAGAGCCGCATCACGGCGCGGGCCATCACGTGCGCGCAGCTATGGCGCAGCACGTCGAGCGCGTCGGGGTCTTTCTCGGTGAGGATCTGGAAGGAATGCTCGCCGTCGGCAGGGAGTTCGCGATTGAGATCGACGATCTCGCCGTCGATCTTGGCCGCGATGGCGGCCTGCGCGAGCCGTTTGCCGATGCCCTCGGCGATTTGGCGCGGTGTGGTCCCGGGGGCGGCGTCTTTGGCGGAACCGTCGGGAAGTCGCAAAGTGACCATGATTTCCTCCTCGATGATTATCGTAGCAGATTTGCCGCTTGCGGCTTAGCGCTCATTTGGCGCCGCGCGAGCGTAAACCCGCAAGCGGCATTATGCGCTCACCAACTGAAAGAACAACTCCTCAAGATCGTCCTGCCCATGGCGTTCGCGCAACTCCGGCAGCGTGCCGCACGTCTGGATCTTACCCTTACTGACGATGGCGACACGATCGCACAACTTCTCGACCTCGCGCATGATGTGCGTCGAATAGAGGATGCACTTGCCCTGATCGCGCAGCCGTTTAATGTTGTCGAGGACGGCCCGCGCCACCAGCACGTCAAGGCCAAGCGTCGGTTCGTCGAAGATCAAGACCGGCGGATCGTGGACAATGGCGCGCGCGATCGAGACTTTTTGCCGCATGCCGGTGGACATCTTGGCGCCCAGCACGTCGCGGAAGTCGTTCATCTGCAGTTCGGCGAACAAGACTTCCATGCGCTGGCGCAGCAAATCATCCGTCATGCCGTAGAGCTTGCCGAAGTATTCGACCATTTCCCAGGCGGACATGCGATCGTAGATGGCGGTGCTGGCGGAGAGGAAGCCGATGTGCTGGCGAACCTGGGTCGGTTGCGCGACGACGTCGAAGCCCGCGAGCCGGGCGACGCCGCCGGTCGGCTTGAGCACGGTGCAAAGGATGCGCATGGTAGTCGTCTAGCCGGCGCCGTTGGGGCCGAGCAATCCGAAGACCTCGCCTGCCTTGGCGTTGAAGCTGATGTGATCGACCGCCAGCACCTGTCCGCGGCGGAGATCGCGAAACGACTTCGTGAGGTTTTCGACGTGGATCATAAGTATGTTTAGCCCCGCGTCGCAAACGCGGGCACCTCCTCCCGCGTCTGCGACGCGGGGCTAAACGTGTGCACTCAATCCACAAAGGTGATTTCCAGCACCTCGAAGCGGAGCGTGCCCATCGGCACTTGGATGCTGACGACGTCGCCGATCTTTTTGCCGAGCAAGCCTTGGCCGATCGGGCTGCTCGTCAGGATTTTGTTGGAGTTGTAATCCTCCTCGCCGGGACCGACGAGGTGGAAGATCTCGGTCTCCTTCAAGTCGAGGTCCTTCACCGTGACCTTGGCGCCGAAAACGATGGCGTCGGTCGGCAAGGTGCTCTTGTCGATAATCATGGCCCGGCTCAGCTGGTCCTTGAGTGAATCAATGCGGGCCTGCAGCATCCCCTGGTCCTCGCGAGCCGCGTGGTACTCCGCGTTCTCCGAAAGGTCCCCCATGTCGCGCGCTGTGGCAATGCGCGTGGCTACTTGGATCATCTCGACGTTCGTCATACGATCGAGGTCGGCCTTCTTCTTCTCGTAGCCTTCCTTGGTCATGGGGATGCGTTCGTCGGACATGGATCGTTACTCCCTTCCTGACTGGAGAGTTATGAGTGGCTACTCTTCACACACCACTCTCCACTCACCAAATCAACCCACAGAGCCGGCGAGGTCGTCAGCCGCTGGCAGAAACGCACAGCGGCGGACAAGTCCGCCGGCTCTGAGAAACTCATTACATTCTATATCTTGATCGACCGGCAGACGCTTGTAAAGGCGCGTTTTTCAGTTTCCCGCAGTTTCCGTCCGGTGCAGCCGGGCAGCGACGCGCGTCGGTAAGGTCCACAGCGAGGTGAAGCCTTGTGCCCACTGATTGTCGAATAGTTCCAGGTTCGACTGATTCGCGAGCCGTGTCATGGGATAAAGACGTTGTATGGTTTTAGTTGCGCGTTCGCAGGGAGCCCGCGTCGGGCTGGGAACCCCGAAGGGTCGCCTGCGAGCGCTAAACGAAGACAAAATCCATAAACCAAACGGCAACCCTACCACGAGTGACCAGCCATGAACCCGTTCGACGCCGCCTCGCCGTTTGATGCGCGTTACTACTTCGCAGACCGCGCGTTCTTCGACAAGCTGAATCCTTACGTCTCCGAGAACGCCCAGGTCGGCTATCTCGCGCGTGTGGAAGCTGCCTTGGCGGAGACGCTCGCGGACATCGGCGTCTGCCCGCGCACCGCCGCCGCCGAGATCGCACATGCATGCAAGGAGATTTCGCCCGCCGAGGTTTACGAGGAAGAGCAGCGCATCCAACATAACATCCGCGCTCTCGTCAACTGCATCGGCAAGCGCGTGAGCCCGAGCGCGAAGCCGTACGTGCATCTGTTCGCGACCTCGGCCGACATCATGGATACCGCGCGCGCCCTGTGCCTGGCGGATGTGACCCGCGCCGTGCTCGTGCCCGATCTGGCCGCGCTGATGCGCCAGCTGATTGCATTGGCCCGGATGCACGCCGGCACGCCGCAGATGGGGCGCACGCACGGGCAGCACGCGGTGCCGATCACTTTCGGCTTCGCGGTCGCGCTCTACGTTTCGCGCGTGGGACAGCGCATGGAAAGCATCGTCCAGGCCGCCAGGAACCTACGCGGCAAGTTCGCCGGCGCGGTCGGGGCATACAACGCGCTCTCGCTATTGAGCAGGAATCCCGCCGAGGTCGAAGCCGTCCTCATGAAAAAGCTCGGCCTCGCGGCGCCGGAGATTTCGACTCAGGTGACGCAGCCTGAATATGTCGCCGACTACGTGTACGCTCTCACCGCGTGCTGGGGCGTGTTCGCGAACATCGCCGACGATTTTCGCCACCTGCAACGCAGCGAGATCCGCGAGTTGAAAGACCGCAAAGCGTCCGATCCGAAGACGCAAATCGTCGGCTCGTCCACGATGCCGCACAAGGTCAACCCGAAGGACTTCGAAAATGTCAAAAGCATGTGGAAGGCGTACATGCCGAGGCTACTGACGGTGCTGATGGATCAAATCAGCGAGCACCAGCGCGACCTGACCAACTCGGCGTCGATGCGCTACGTGATGGAGCACGTAGCCGCGTTCGCGTATGCGATTCATCGCTTGAGCATGACGCTGGACGGCGTCGAGCCGGACGCGGCCCGGATGCGCGAGGTGCTCGACGCCGGCAAGGACCCGATCACCGCGGAACCGTTGTACGTCTTGCTAGCGATGCACGGCCATCCCGAAGCGCACGAGAAAGCGCGCGCGCTCGCCAGGGACGCACGCATTCAGAAAAGGCCGCTCTCGCAGCTTCTGCGTGAGGACGCAAACATCGCGGCTTACTTGGCGAAGTTGACAGCCGAGCAACTTGCGGTGCTCGACGACCCGGCGCGATATCTCGGCGCGGCCGAGGGGCAGACGCACGCAATCTGCAACGCCTGGGAGAAACGGGTCCATGCCGCAACCCTAGACAAACCGCGCTCGTAAGGGAGCCAGGTCTGCCTCGCTCTCTTACGATCGCGGTTCTTCTTGAAGTTAATTCGCCGTCAACTTTTCCGATCTCCGCCGTAATTGTGACCTATGCTTCATTCAGCATTGTCTCTGGCAACCTCCAAGGCGGAGATTCCCCATGCTGATCCTCGGCGACGAAGGCCATTACCACGGCCGTTTTCCCTGGGTGACGGCTACGCTCATCGTGGCGAACGTCCTGGTTTACATGGCCCAGGTCTTCCTTGGCGAGCCGTTAACTAATGGCTTCAGCTGTGTTCCCGAAGAGATGGTCTCGTGCCAGGACCTCGTCGGGACCAAGTATCACAAGGTTAAGAGGGACGTCGGCGGCCGCTACGACCGAAAAGGCGAATATCATCCCAAGATCGAAACGAAGCAGTACCCGATCAAACACTACACCGGTCCGTTTCCGATTCACCTGACGCTCTTCACGTGCATGTTCATGCACGGGGGCATTTTTCATCTGATCGGCAACATGTGGTTCCTGTTGGTCTTCGGCCGCAACGTCGAATGCGCCATGAGCCACGGCCGTTTTCTCGCGTTCTACGTGGCGTGCGGTTTGGCGGCGAGCATCGCGCATGTGCTCAGCGATCTGCATTCGATTCTGCCGTGCCTCGGCGCGAGCGGCGCCATTTCGGGCATCATGGGGGCGTATGTTTCGATCCATCCGCTGAACAAAATCAAGGTCTGGATGGGCTGGTGGCTGGGCGTCTTTGAATTCCCGGCCATCGTCGTCATCGGCATCTGGTTCGTGCTGCAATACGTGTCGGCGTTCGCCGGCCTGGAAGGGAAGGTCTATCGCGATAACACAGCGTACTGGGCGCACCTCGGCGGCTTCTGCGCGGGATTCACGATTCTGCGCGGCATGGTGTTCTATCTGCAGCGCCAGCAAGCCGCGGGGGGTCAGGCCGAAGATGAGCCGCTCGCCCCGGTCGAGCACGATGCGGTCAATCCGCGCCAAGTCATCGAAGAGGTGCCGAACCCGCTGGAGACCAGCGTGCAATCCGGGGCGCCCGATCCGTTCGCGACCTTCCTTTCCGTACAGACGATGCGCAAGATCCAAGAAAAATCGCAAAACGGGCACAAGGTTGCCAGCAACTGATGCCTGTATTCGTTTAGCACTCGCGCGATCCCGCGCGACCGCAAGCGATTCCAGACCATATTGTTTGACCGCGCCGATGGGATGGCTATGATAGGCGGAGGAACCCAAGCCGCCTGTCGAGAATCCCGCCATGACCCGCACAGCAATGATCGTCTTCGTTTGCATGGTGTGCACGTCTCCGCCCATTATCGCACAAGACACACGCTTCGAGTTCTTCGAGAAGAAAATCCGCCCCGTCCTCATCGACCAGTGCTACTCGTGCCACTCGCGGCAAGCGGGCAAGGAACGCGGCGGCCTTTTGCTCGATTCGCGCGACGCCCTGCGCCGCGGCGGCGATAGCGGCCCGGCGCTCGTCCCCGGAAAACCCGCTGACAGTTTGCTCATCAAGGCGCTCAAGCACACCGGCACACTCAAGATGCCCAAGAACGGCAAGCTCGCCGACGCCGTGATTGCCGATTTCGAACGCTGGATCGAAATCGGCGCGCCTGATCCGCGTGACGAAAAAGCGATCGCCAAGGGCGTGGATTGGGACGCGGCCCGCAAACACTGGGCGTATCAGCCGCTCAAGAAACCCGTGTTGCCGACCGTCAAGAATCAGGCGTGGGTAAAATCACCTATCGACGCGTTTGTCCTCGCGAAACTCGATGAGAAAGGATTGACGGCGTCGCCTATTGCTGATCCGCGAACTTTGATTCGGCGCGTGTACTTTGATCTCATTGGGTTGCCGCCGACGATTGAGGAGGTTGAGGAGTTTGTCAAAGCGTGGGATTCTCCGAACGTGAAACGAGGAGCGGCCTGGGAGAAGGTTGTCGATCGCTTGCTGGCCAGCCCGAACTATGGCGAGCGCTGGGGCCGGCACTGGCTCGACGTCGCGCGCTACGCCGACACCAAGGATGGCGTCCTCATGTACGGCGACGATCGCATCCGGCCATACGCCTATACCTATCGTGAGTACGTCATCCGCGCTTTCAATGACGATACGCCGTTCGACCGCTTCGTCCACGAACAGCTCGCCGCCGATCAGCTCAAGGTCGAGCCCTGGCGTCTCGCGGCGCTGGGCTTTCTCACGCTCGGCCGGCAATATGACAACAACATTCACGATGTCATCGACGACCGCATCGACACGGTGACGCGAGGCTTCCTCGGCCTGACCGTGTCGTGCGCCCGCTGCCACGATCACAAGTACGACGCGATCCCAACGGCCGACTATTACTCCCTCTACGGTGTGTTCGCGAATTGCGTAACGCCACTGGAGCTGCCGCTGGCGGATGACCCGGAGAATTGCAAGGGGCTGGACGAGTACGAGGCGAAGGTCGGGCCGCACCGTGCGAAGTTGCAGAAGCTGGTTGACGGCCAGTACGCGCTGCTAACCGAGACGGCCCGGCAGCGCACGGGCGATTATCTGATGCGCGTGGCGACGACGGAGCCGGACCTCGCGGAGACGGCGATTTATTTCCTTTCGCTGGCGCCGACCGACCTGCGGCCGCCGATCGTCAATCGCTGGCGGAAATACCTGGAGCACCCATCGCGCAAGGATGATCCCGTATTTGGTCCGTGGCCCGCTCTCATGAAGACCTCGGAGGTAGGTTATGCTAAAGCGGCTGCTGAGATCATCGATAATTGGCGACCAAAGCTCCATCAGGATGTTCGTGACGCTCTCATGGACGCCAAACCGACGAGCAAGGCCGATGTCGCCCGCGCCTATGGAAAGTTGCTTCGCGAGACTTACGCGCGTTCAAAGGGACAGCGGCCGATGGGAGCGGATCAACCACCGTTCGATGTCGTCGCCGGCAAACACAGCCCGAACTATTTCCCGAAATCCCACGCCTGGCTGTACATGTCGCGCAGCGAGAAGGACCAATTCGGCGCCATGCGCACGGCGATCGATCGGTTCGTGGTCAAGTTGCCCAATGCACCGCCGCGCGCCATGGTGTTGAACGACACGGCCGACCTCGACGAGCCGCGGATCTTTCAGCGCGGCAATCCGTCCTCCCCGGGGACTCAGGTGCCGCGACAGTTCTTGCAGGTATTGTCGAGCGAGAAACGGCAACCCTTTACGAACGGCAGCGGCCGACTTGAGCTTGCGAAGGCGATTACTGCCGTGGACAATCCGCTCACGGCGCGCGTGCTCGTCAACCGCGTCTGGATGCACCACTTCGGCGAGCCGCTCGTCAGCTCGCCCAGCGATTTCGGCGCACGCAGCAGTCCGCCGACGCACCCCGAATTACTCGATTGGCTCGCCTGGACATTCATGCAAGACGGCTGGTCGCTCAAGAAGCTGCATCGGCACATTGTCCTGTCCGCGACGTTTCTGCAAGCGAGCAGCGATCGGCCCGAGGCACGCAAGATCGACCCCGAAAATCGTCTCTACTGGCGTGCGAACCGCCGCCGGCTCGATCTGGAAGCGATGCGCGATTCCCTCTTGATGGTGAGCGGCCGACTCGATCGCGCGATGGGCGGTCGGCCCGTCGATATCGCCAACGATCCGAAGAACGCACGGCGCACGGTCTATGGCTTGGTCGATCGCCAGAGCTTGCCGGGGCTGTTCCGTACATTCGATTTCGCGGTGCCGGACCAATCAGTCGAACGTCGCCCCTCGACGACGGTTCCGCAGCAAGCCCTCTTCGGCTTGAACTCGCCGTTCCTGCTCGAACAGGCGAAAGCGCTGGCGGCGCGGACCGACAAACTGTCGGGCGAGGCACGGATGCGCGCAATGTATCGGCTCGTATTGGCGCGCAATCCAGAAGCGGCCGAAGTGCAGGTCGGGCTCCGATTTCTGGAGTCGACAGGCGAATCGATGTTGATGCCCTGGCAGCAATACGCGCAGGTGCTGTTGTTGACGAATGAGATGATGTTCGTGGATTAATGTGAAACATAGTATTTGCCCTTTCAGGTCATGGCGAAGGATCACCTCGATTTCTAAGGAACGCATGTCGCAATCAACATCGAATAGTGCCGTTGGCATCACCTGGAACCTGGGCGATCTCTACAAGGACCTTGCCGATCCCCTCATAGACAAGGATCTTGCCAGCGCCCTCAAACGCGCAAAAACATTCGAGAAAAAATATCGCGGCAAGATCAAGTCGCTCAAAGCCACGCAGGCGAAGACGCTCGCCGCCGCAGTCGCCGAACTGGAGAGTTTGAGCGAGCAAATGGATCGCCCGGCCGTCTTCGCGGGCCTGTTGCACGCGGGAAAGACGGACGATCCGAGGCACGGCGCCTTGTTGGCGCGCACACAAGAAGCGCGCACGGCCATCAACAAACACCTGATTTTCTTCGACCTCGAATGGGTCGCCGTCGCCCAGCCCATCGCGAAGAAGCTGGCTGCGCATGCGAGCCTGAAGAAGTATCGGCATTGGCTGAACCAGAAGCGTGTCTGGAAGCCGTACTACCTCAGCGAACCAGAAGAGAAGATCCTTGACGCCAAGTCGATGACGGGCAAGAGCGCGTTCGGCCGACTGTTCGAGGAAACGACCGCGAGCCTCGTGTGCCCGTTCACACACCCCTCACCCCCGACCCCTCTCTCGTTAGCCGGACGCGCAAGCGACGGCGAACCCAATCCGTCGCTTGCGCGTCCGGCTAACGAGGGAGACGGGGGAAAGGCTAGCGAGCTGAGCGTCCAAGAGATTCTCGCGAAACTCTACGACGCCGATCGCGCGGTGCGCAAGGCCGCCGCGGAGGGATTGTCGCAAGGCCTCAAGAGCGAAAGCCGGCTGTTGACGTTCATCTTCAATACGGTCGTGCTCGATCATCGCACCGATTGTGACCTGCGCTCCTATCCCGATGTGATGGCGTCACGCAATCTCGCCAACGAGATCGACGCCAAGGTTGTCGAAGCCCTGATGAGCGCGACCGAGAAGCATTACTCGCTCGTGCAACGTTACTATCGGCTGAAGGGCAAGCTGCTCAATATCGACAAACTCTACGATTACGACCGCTACGCCCCGCTCTCCGGCGAGATGCCCAAGTGCGATTGGCCGACGGCGCGCAGCATTGTGCAGGAAAGCTATGACGCATTCAGCCCGGACGCGGGCGGCATCGTGCGCACCTTCTTCGAGAAATCGTGGATCGATGCCGAGCTGCGCGCAGGCAAACGCGGCGGCGCGTTCTCGTCAAGCGCGGTGCCGAGCGTGCATCCGTATATCCTCATGAACTTCACGGAACGAATCCGCGACGTGATGACGCT
>SXGU01558918.1_pt1 | contig 10064 bp, 9 predicted proteins | sample 3174531 | NCBI WGS metagenome assembly SXGU01 (sample SAMN11356863, study PRJNA531348) | freshwater metagenome | isolation source: freshwater sample F1-140 | place: China: Fuxian Lake, Yuxi | collected 2017-12-25 | reverse complement strand
CGTTACAGGACGCCGCCGTCGCCGCACTCTGCAAAACCCTCACCGCCACGGAAACCTGTTTCCCCACCACCAACCTCCGCCTGATTTATCGCCAAGTGGGTTCACCCTGATTCCAGGGCAGGTCAGGATGTCTGAGGCTGGTCGGCGGAGAGTGCGGATGCTCGACGTCGTCGGGGTTAACCGCGATGTGATCGCCCCTCGCGACAAGTCGGGGGACGGAAATTTCTCTGAGAATTCTCTTCATGCGGAAAAATTTCCGGGTTAGGTGTTTTCGGGTTCGGAGGTGAAATGCCCTGGGAAAGAGGCGCCACGGATCAGCGGCGATTCAGGTGGTTCGAACGCGCCAGAGGATTTGGCCTTCGCTCGCGTAGACGTCCGCGCCATCGATCCATAAGTGGGAACCGGCCTTGAGCCCGGGGTTGGGAATCACCTCGGGATGACGGGGATCCCGCCAAATCCGCAGTTCGCTCCCGGTGAGGCGGACCACCACGCCCTTGGCCGTGATCGCCAGAGACGGCACTTCATAGTCGGGCCATGGTTCAAGCAAAGTTGTTTTGATCCTGCCCGCGTCATCCAGCTCGACCGTCACCAGCTGGAGGTCGTTGTTTTTTCGCCCGAGAATTTGCACGAGGCGTTCCCGTCCAGTCGCCGCCAGCACGCGCCAGCCGGCCAGCTCCGGAATCCGCATGGTCTGCACGCCTCCCGTTTTGAGCAGGACGCTGAAACGATCTCCACCCGGCATGGGCTGGACCAGGACGCCGTCGCCAAAGCGAGCCGTGGGCACGGCGCCGGCGGCCGGCCGGAGGTTGAGCGTGAGCCTGGAGCCAAAGCGGACAATTCGGTTTTCCCGGAGATACGATCCATCCGTCGTCCAGAGTCGCTCATGGGCGACCGTGAAAGTCGCGGTCGCGATCGTTTGCGGCTTGTTTTCCAGCGGGAGGGTCAGCGTCTCGCTGCGCGCATTCCACTCCGCCCAGGTTGGCGCTCCGTCCGGGGTCGGAATCAGCACAAATCTGCGGCCGCTGCCAGCGGGGGCGAGGAGGGTGCGGCCGCGGAATACGCCGGCTGCGGTGACGACGTAGGCGGAACCTGCGTGGAAGCACACCTCGCGGATCGTCGTGGAATAGTTCTCCACCAGCTCAAGCCGCACCTTGCCGCTGGAGGGTGTGGGCAGCGGCGCGATCACGGGCGCGCCGAGACCACCGGGCGGTGGCGGCGCGGTGCGTTCGCCATGTTCCAGGACGCCTTCGAGCCACGCGCGATGGCCGCGTGGAATGGCCGCGAAATCCCGCGCGCCCTGCGGCAGCTTCACCTCGCGGTTGAAGATCGAAATGCCCTTCGCCATCATCTGCCGCCAGGCGATCGGCTGGTAGTCCCGGTGGCGACCGCGGTAGGGATGCACCCCCACATAAAGCTGGGTCACGACGACGGCGAAACTGAACCAATCCGTTCCGGCGGTGAACGTCAGTCCGTTCATCTTCGGATCACGGACATGCTCCATGAGTGCAGTGGCCGGGTGCGTGACGGTCTGCCACGCGCCGACGTCGATGTGCAGCGGGGTCTCGTGCGGATCGACGAGAAGGTTGTGCTCGTTGTAGTCCACCACGAGGCAGCCTTGGGCGTGAATCCAGGCCAGGACGTCCTGCATTCTGGCGGCGAGCTTCAGCGCATCTCCCGGGGAGAATCCAACCAGGGCGCGATAGCTCTCGGTGAAAAACTTGCAGAGCGCCTCCCCTTTGCCGAGCGGCATGGTGTAGCCGGCGAGCCCTCCGTCTTGATCCTCGATCAGCAGCCGTGGACCCAGGATTTCCGGCCGATCCAATTTGGCCAATTCGAGAAGTTTTTCCTTGGGCAGCGCCTGCTTCGGATCATGGAAGATCTTATACGCCCACGCCCCTTGCCCGTAGACCTTGCCTTCGCCGCCCTCGGCGAGAAAGTCGCGGTCGGTGAGCTGGAGCGGCTGCCCCCGGATGAAGTAGGTCTTCACGGCACCAGCGCGGCGCCGGCCAGATCGTCGGTCGGGGCGCAGCCGGCTCTGGCCCAATCGCGCAGCTGGCGCCGGAGCCGGCGGCAAAAAAACGTGCCGTTGGCCTGCGGAAACCGCGTCAGCGCATCGGCCACCGAACTCGTCGGCAGCGTTGCGGTGCCGTTGCTGACCGTGGCGGCCCCGTCGGAAAACGCGGCCAGGGCGATGATCTCCACGCACGGAAATTCCACGCGATAATCGCGTGACACCGCGAAGGTCCTCGGGTTTACGCCGGTCACCGTGATCATGGTGTCGGGCCCGTATTTTTGGCGGTGGGCAAGGGCGCGACGGGGATCGCACCGATAGCTGGGGTAGTCGGGCGCATTCGCCGGCTGCGTGGCATGGTGGATTTCGACGCCGGCCGACCGTCGGACCGCCAGCACCCCATCGCCGTGGATGAATCCATGGGCGACATTTTTTTCAACGACCCATCCACAGAGGGTCGCATCCAGGGCGTCGGGCGGCAGCGCGAGGTTCGCGATGACGGCGCGGGCCCCGGCGAGCGCAAGGTCGACGGCCTCCGGGACGGGCGCATCGCGCAGCAGGGCGGCGAGAAAGGCCCGGGCAAGCACCCGCGCTCCGAAATCGGTGTCCGGCGATGACGAACATCCGTCGCACACGATGGCGGCCCAACGCGACCCGGCGCGGCCTGCCAGGGCATAGTCCTGGCAGACCGCGTGGGTTGAACCCAGGATGAAGTGGGCGTCCGCTTCCATCGTCAATTGAGCCCGAGGTTCTGACTCGGACCGCCGGTCCCCAGGCTCAGCGAGGCCGAGCTGATGCTCTTCGAAATAAACTCGGCCATCTTCGCCAGGCGGCCGGGCGTGGCATCGCCCACCCAGAGGAACTGGTCGAGGCCGGCGTCTTTTCGGAACTGCTCCAGCCCCGCCTGCACCACGCTGGAGTCACCGATTCCGATGAGAATCGTCTTGATCGACTCCAGCTGTTCGGCCCGGGCGATGCGGGCGAGCGCCTCCTTGATTTTCCGAATCGTGGCGGTTCGCGAGCGGTTCTCGGCGCCATCGGTGACGATGACGACGATGCCGTTCACAAAGAAATCCTTCGCCGTGAGGTACCGGCCGTAGGTTTCAACGGCTTCAATCGCGTCGAGAGCTCCGTCGTAGAGGGCGGTCATTCCGTTGGGCGCAAACGTGGTCTGGTCCTCCTGGAGGCGGCTGAGCTCCACGAAGCCGTGGAGTTCCCGCACGGCGTCGTTGAAGGTCGCCCCGCGCAGGAGCAGATTGTGCGCCCGCGGAGATCGGCGGCAGGCTTTCACGACCGCGGCGTACGCCTTTTCCAATTCTTTGGTGAAAGGTCCCACCGAGCTCGAGAGATCCACCGCGAGGCCCGCAAGGGTATACTCCGTGCTCGTCAGCTCGGCGACCTGCTGGCCGCTGAACTGGAATTGCGAAACCGTGTTTTGGCCCGCCAGGGCCGTGCTGGTCATGAGATCAGGCATGGAAGGAGGGAGTTGAGGTTCACAGCGCGTTGGTGGTGGTCGCGATCTGCATGCCGCGTCCGACCATTTCCCGGACGAAGTCCTCGCCGAGTTTTTCGAAGCCGGTGACCGAACTCGCCGCGTCCTCGAGCAGAACCAGTTTCTTGATCTGGTCCTCGCCGAATTCCGCCGCGATGTCGCGCACGGTGTTGGCCACGCAGTGCGAAAGCGCCTCGCCCGCGATCAAGACCCGGTCGGCCTCCTGCAGCGTCGCGATCAGCTGCGTGTTGATCTGCGTGCCCGGATCGAGGGGATCGGGCACGTCGGCCTTGACCGCGCTGTAGTGCTCCGTGAGCGGGTTCGAGCCCTTCGTCACGTAGCGCACGAGGCGGAGACGCTGCTGCCACGTTTCCAGCGCGTCCGCCAATTCCGGCACCACGTTGTGGCCGGGCCGCCCGATCAGGCAGTGGGGCGGCCAGACGACGAGCAGGTAGCGCCCCCCGGCCGCGAGGGCCTTGACGTAGTCGATGCCCCGCTGCCGGAGCGCCGGCGAAGTGGTTTTCCATTTCGGATCCCGGCCCTCGACCTCCGCCCCCTGGATCGCGGTGAACGGCTTGGGGTGGTGGCCGTCGGCGTCGATCCAGAAAATCGGGTGCGCGATGTGCACGAGCTGGTGGGAGTCCAGCGTGAGATGCACGTCGGCCAGGGCCGCGCCGTGCCGCCGCACGAGCGCGGCCAGCCGGGTGATGTCGCGGTCGGCCCCCGGGACAAAGAGGGCGCCGCGCGGGTCGCAGAAATCAACCTGTGGATCGATGATCAGGAGATGGGTTTTCATGGTTGGAGGATTAAGTGTCTTTGGGACGCTTTAATAAGCGTACAAATGACGCTTTAGAGCAACCGGATTTTCCGGCGCCGCCGAAATTCGCTGGGACCGGGCGGTTTGCGTCGTTTTTCCGCTTGCGGGCGGCCGCTTAAAGTGTCCCGAATACACATATTGCAACGCGTTTCCGCCCCGCCATGAAATTCGATGTCTCCTTCACGAGCGCACCCTTCACCGCGTTTTGCGACTGGTACCAGCTGACGCAGCTGCAGGCGCTGATGCATCAGCTCAACCACGACGGCGGGGTGCGGGTGCGGATGAAATATACGGTGCGCACCAAGGGGGCCAACACCGCGCGGTTGCGGGACGCGCTGCGGGAGGCCCTCGACACTTTCGAGGATCGGCACGTGCTCCTGCCGGCGGAACTCCCCTATATGCGCGCCGTGCGCTACCTGAAGCCGGTGTTCATCGACCACCTGCGCGATCTGCGGCTGCACCCCCGGGACTACGTGGAGATTTCAGAGCGGAACGGGGAACTCCACCTGGTGGTCGAGGGAGGCATCCAGGCCATGCTCCTCGAGCAGCCGATTCTCGCCATCCTCTCGGAGCTCTGGAGCCAGCTCACCTTTCCCGCCGCCAGCGACCGGCTCGCGGCCAGCCGACAAGCGCTCGCCCGGCTGGAGCTCGAACTTGCCAAGATCAGCCAGGCGGCCGCGACGCATCCGGAGAAGCCCATCCGCCTGACGGAAGCCGGCACCCGCCGGCGTTTCACGCTGCAGCATCAGCGCGAAGTCTTGCAGCGGATGAAGGCGCGCATCCCGGATCAGCTCTTCGGCACGAGCAACGTGCATTTCGCCCAGGAAATGGGGCTTCGGTTGGTGGGAACCCAGGCGCACCTCTTTGGCATGCTCTTCCAACAACACGGCGGCACGCTCGCCACCTTCCCGAGCCGCGCCATGCAGGCCTGGGTGAACGAATATCGTGGCGACCTCGGCTATATGCTGCCGGACGTGCTCACCACCCAGGCGTGGCTCGGGCAGGTGGATCTCTATTTCGCCAAACTCTTCGACGGCTTCCGTCAGGACTCCGGCGACCCGCACGTCTGGACGGAACTGGTCAGCGCTCATCTGCGCTCGCTGGGGGTCGACCCCGCCTCGAAGTTCGCCGTCTACTCGGACACGCTCACGATCGACACCATGCTCGCCCTGTGGGCGCGTTATGAGGGCAACCCGTGGAAAACGAGTTTTCTCATCGGAACGTTTCTGACGAACAGCGTGCCGGGTCACAAGGCCCTCAGCCAGGTGATCAAACTTTCGGCGGTGAACGGGCAGCCCGTCGCAAAAATTTCGGACGAACCGGAGAAGGCCACCTGCGACGACCCCGAGTTTCTCGCCAATCTGAAAAAGACCTTCGCCATCAGTTGAACGTCCGCTTTGCGCTCCCATGAAAATCAAAGTCGGTGCCGCCGCCATCAATACGACCCCGATCGCCTGGCAATGGAATTTTGCCGCCATCACCGAGACGGTCCGGGCGGCTCGCGATCAGGGCGTGCGGCTCCTCTGCCTGCCGGAACTCTGCCTCACGGGTTACGGGTGCGAGGACTTGTTCTTTCGGCCGCATGTCCGAACCCAGGCTCTGGCCCTGGCCGAAAGACTCGCCCGGGACAGCGCGGCGTCCGGCCTGATTCTGGCGGTGGGTCTCCCCTTGGAGCACCGCGGTGCGCTCTACAATGTCGTGGCCGTGCTCAATCACGGCGCCATCCAGGGCTTCTCTGCGAAACAGAATCTGGCGGGGGACGGCGTGCACTACGAACCGCGCTGGTTCAAGCCGTGGCCCCGGTCGGTCGTGGTGAATTATGCCCTGCCAGGCGGGGCGGTCGTTCCGCTCGGCGATACGACGTTCGAATTCGCCGCCGGCGGGGAGAAAGCCACTTTCGGTTTCGAGATCTGTGAGGATGCCTGGGTGGCGGAACGCCCGGGCATCGCGTTGGCCAAGGCCGCCGTGGACCTCATCCTGAACCCGTCGGCGTCGCATTTTGCGTTCGGGAAAACCCACGTCCGCGAGCGATTCGTGACGGATGGCAGCCGCGCCTTCAACTGTGCCTACCTTTACGCGAATCTCCTCGGCAACGAGGCCGGTCGCATCGTTTACGACGGAGAGTGCCTCATCGCCAGCGCCGGTGAACTTGTCACCAAGGGGCGACGGTTTGGCTACGGCCGCTGGCGCCTGACCACCGCGGTGGTCGACCTCGACACCAATCGCTTCAGCCGCACGCGGAGCGTGAGTTTTCGTCCGGACGCCCGCACCTTTTATCCCGCGGGAAAGATCGAGCCCACGAACGAGGCCGTCTCCCGGGCCCAGCCGCCTCCGCCGATCGAGCCTTGGAATGCGGACGGCTACAAGGATGCCACCCCGAAACAACCGGAAAAACTTTTCGAACTCCTGGCGGCGGAGACGCTCGCCCTGTTCGATTATTTGCGGAAGACGCGGATGAAGGGTTTCGTCATTTCGCTCTCGGGCGGCGCCGACTCCACGTTTTGCGCCCTCCTGGTTCACGAAATGGTCCGCGTGGGGTGCTACGGCTGCGACGATGACCAGGCCGCCTTTAAGGCCGTGTTCCCCTGGTTCGAGATTTCCAGGGAAGGGGCGGACCGCGGCAGCGCCGCCGCGACCAAGGCCACCCATCGGATCCTGACCTGCATCTACCAGGCCACCATGAACAGCTCCGCGCAGACGCAGCGGGCGGCCGAGCGCACCGCCCGGGAACTCGGTGCGCGGTTCGAGAATGTCAGCGTCCAGGGCACCGTGGATTTTGGGGAGGATTTCCTGGCCAGATATCTGGGACGTCCGCTCAATTGGCAGGAGGACGACATCACGCGCCAGAATCTGCAGGCCCGATCGCGGGCGCTCCTGCCGTGGTGCGTCGCGAATGCCGAGGAGAAGTTGAACATCACCACCAGCAACCGCTCCGAGGCAGCGGTCGGCTACTGCACCATGGATGGCGACACGGCGGGTTCGATTGGGCCGCTCGGAGGGATCGACAAGGCCTCGATCCTGGAGGCCCTCGATCTGCTCCGCGCCAATCGCTATCGCTGGTTGAGCCAGGTGCGCGAACGGCCCCCCACGGCCGAGCTCAAACCGCTGGAAGCCAATCAAACCGACGAGCAAGACCTGATGCCCTATGCCGTGCTCGATGCGATCGAGCGCGCGTCGATTCTGCGGGGCAAGTCGCCGGAGGAGATTGTCGGCGAAGGCCTCGCCACCGCGGCCCAGGTGAGGAAGTTCTTCACCCTGTTTCCGCGCAACCAGTGGAAACGCGAACGATACGCGCCCAGCTTCCATCTCGACTCGGAGAATCTCGACCCGCGTTCGTACACCCGGTTTCCGATTCTCAGCGGCGGATTCCAGGATGAAATGGATCGAATCCCCGGCTAGCCTTCGACGCCCATGAAGCAACCACCCGTGATCCACCTCGCCTTCGACTGCGTGGTCTTGAGCGTGCTCGAACGTGCATTGCACCTGGCCCTCGCCCGGCGCAACCCAATCAACGAGATCGGTGAGCCCGATCCCTTTCCCGACGCCTACAGTTTGCCGGGCGGGTACGTGCGAGCCGATGAAGCCGTCGAGGAAACCATCCGCCGCCGGCTCGGCCCGGAAGTCGGTCTCAAGTTGAACCCCATTCCCCTCGGGGTCTTCGACGCTCCGAAGCGCGATCCCCGCCACCGGGTGGTCACCATCGCCTTCTACGCCCTCATCCCGAGTGACCAGGCTGAACGACTGCGCTGGGGCCCGGCATACACGTCGGGCTCGTGGATCCGCGTCGATCAGCTGCCCAAAAGCGGCTGGGCGTTTGACCATCGCCAGATTGTCCGGCGCGCCCTCGGCGAACTCCGCGGCCGTTCCCTGCGTGAGCCCACCGGCTTCGGTCTGCTGCCCAAAAGATTCAATTTGCGCGAACTCCACGCGCTCCATGAGCAGCTCCGGCAGGAGCCCGTGGATCTCCGCAACTTTCGGAAGTCCATTCTCCGAACCCGCGTCGTCCGTGAAGTCGGCAGCCTCCCGGCCAAACGCGGTTATCCAACCAAACTCTACGAAGTGCGTCCCAAGGTGCTGCAGCAGCTGACCGACCAAGCGTATGCCGCCCAGGAATAGCCCATGAAATTTTTCAACACGGCCACCGCAACCCACCTCCGGCGCCCGCGCCAAAATGAGCCGGGCTGGAGTAACGCTGGTGTAGCCAGAGCTGTTTTATGAAAATCGTTGTACTCGAAAACCCCGCCCGCCCGCTGTCGGCGAAGGACCGGAGAGACTTCACCAGGCTGCTGCGTGGCCACGAGGTGGCCACCCAGATCCTGCCCAAGCACCGGCGCCCGGCCCGGGTGCCCCTCGATGTCCAGATGCTGATTGCGATCGGCGGCGATGGTTCCGTCCTCGGCGCGGCGCACCTCGCCCGGGGTCGGGGCATTCCGATTCTCGGCTTCAATACCGGCCACGTTGGGTTCCTGGCCGGCCTGACGCTCGCCAATTTTCGCGAGGAGCTGCCGCACATCCTGGCGGGTCGCGCCACCGTCGAAGACCGGGTTTCGCTTCGCGTGGAGCTCCCGGGCGGCAGGAGCGGTTGGGCGCTGAATGACATCGGATTCCAAAGCCTGGGCCGCGATCTGTTCTCGGCGGAATTTACCCTCAACGGCCAAAAGGTGAGTGACTTCAAAGGCGACGGCCTCGTGGTCGCCACTGGCACGGGCTCGACGGCCTACAATCTCTCGCTCGGCGGTCCGCTGCTGGCGCCCGACAGCGCGATGCTGGCGATTACGCCCAAGGCTCCGCTCACCCTCACGAACAGATCCCTGGTGGTGAACGAGCCCAAAGTTCTGGGGTTTCGGATGACCGGCGGGCGCACCCGGGTGGAGAGCGACAGCATCCCGACTGGCATCGTCAAGCGCGGCGATCTGGTTTTCGTGCATCGCTCCCCCGTGACCGTCCCCGTCGTGTTCCCCGCGGATCACAACCACTATGTCGCCGTCGGCGACAAGCTCCGCTGGAACGAAAATCTGATCACCCGATGAACCTGCCCAAGATTCTCCACGCCACCCGCTGGCTCAACCTGCTCGAGGTGGACGGTTGGGTGTTCGCCAGTCGTCGTCGTCCAGGTGACCCGCAACGTATCGACGCGGTGAATATCATCGCCTGGCACCGCCAGCATCCCGGCGAGGCGCTTTGCCGCCTGGTCGTCATCGAGGAATTTAGAAAACCCGTTGGCCGGTGGGAATTCAGCCTGCCAGCCGGCCTCCTGGAGGAGGCCGAATCGGTTGCCAATTGTGGAACTCGCGAACTCAAAGAGGAGACGGGACTTGAGGTTATCAGCGTGGACCACACGTCGGGTGAGACTTTTTCGTCAGCTGGACTGTCCGACGAGACGCACGCCTTCATTGCCGTTCAATGTCGGGGCGTTCCGAACCTGAAACCCGGCGTCGGTGGCGAGAGAATCCGGGTCCATCTGCTTGGCCAACAAGCCTGCGCGGCCCTGCTCGAAGAGAACCGGCAGGGGAAGGCGGCCATCTCCGCGCGACTGTGGCCAATTCTGGTGAACCTCGCCCACGCCGGGAGTTTTGCCCAATCGAAGGTCGCGCCCTGAAGGGCGTGACCGATCGCGCCTTGGTCGCCTGACGCGGTGTTTGGGAGGAAACGGCAGCGGGTGCCGGGTGCCTGCTGGCGGCGGATCGAGGTCGACTGGTGGGCCCACTGGGATTCGAACCCAGAACCAAAGGATTCTGAGTCCT
>SXGU01329286.1_pt1 | contig 10068 bp, 6 predicted proteins | sample 3174531 | NCBI WGS metagenome assembly SXGU01 (sample SAMN11356863, study PRJNA531348) | freshwater metagenome | isolation source: freshwater sample F1-140 | place: China: Fuxian Lake, Yuxi | collected 2017-12-25 | reverse complement strand
TGACTATCAACTAATCTATACGTCTCATTTTTTCAAGGCTTACTATGTTGAATTATAAAAACTTTAATCCTAATTTCCCGGTTGATCTCTCAAACTGTCAGGATGAGCCAATTCACGTCCCTGGTGCGATCCAACCTTTCGGTGTCCTGCTGGGGTTTGATCAGAGCTCACTGAACCTTCTCCACGTAAGTCAGAATGCTCTGGAGCTCATTCCCGGGTTGCGAGAGTTTGGAAAAAAAGAGCTCGCCCTTTCAGAGCTCCTTACCATTTCCGGAGACCACGGGGAAATTAACCTGACGAGGATCGGTCAGCACCGAACGCTTGTGAAAGTTTCCTTGAAGGGGAGTGACTCAAAACTCTCCCACTACAATGGTGTTGTCTATAAATCCCAATCGGTCATCGCCGTCGAGCTAGAGGTCGAAGCCCCGTCTCAACCGTCGAAACACACCGGCGTCTCCAAACTCACGGATCTGTCTCAGATGATGGGGGACGTCTTCCGTCACGAAGACATTCCCTCTCTCCTCGATTTCACTTCCCAAAGGATCAAAGACGTCACCGGCTTTGATCGGGTCATGATTTACAAGTACGACGAGGAGTGGAACGGGGAGGTCGTGTCTGAGGCGAAGGAGGAATTCCTGGAACCATTCCTGGGACTCCATTACCCAGCCTCGGACATCCCGGCCCAGGCCCGAGCGCTCTACGAGAGAAACCTCATCCGGATCATTCCAACCATCGACTATGCTCCGAGTACCATCCTCGGCCGCGATGGTCGATCGTTCGACCTCTCGGATTCCATCATCCGGAGCGTCTCCCCGATTCATCTTGAATACCTGAGAAACATGGGGGTCTCGGCCTCCATGTCAGTTTCCATCATCATCAACGGGAAACTCTGGGGACTCGTGGCCTGCCATCATTACAAAGGTCCTCACTTTGTTCCCGTGGATGTCCGCGTCGGCTGTGAGAACTTCGCCCAGCTCGTCGCAAAGCACGTCAAGTCACTGGAACTCGCTAACTTTCAGCGCCAGGCACTCAATAAGGAGCACTTGCTTCATGAAGTGATCCGGATCGCTTCGGAGAACCCGTTTCACCTCCAGTCGTTCCAGTTTAAGGAAGGAGCTCTCCTCGAGCTCTTCGACGCAACTGGGATCGTCATCCGGATCGGCGAGGAAACAGTCCGTCTCGGGACCCCGCCGAGTGAAGCCGTGTGCGCGGAGCTTTCTAAGCTCCTCATCGACCGGACGATCTATCTGCCGCTCACCATTAACTCTCTTCGGGCCACGTTTCCGGCGATGCCTGAGAGTCAAGATCCGAATGTCGCGGGAGTCATGGCCCTTTCTCTGGCGTCGAGGCACAATTACTACATCATCTGCGTTCGGCCTGAGGTAAAGCTCACTGTGAGCTGGGCCGGTGATCCTCGAGACAAAGAGAAGCTCGATGGCCTAGATCCCGCTCAGCGGTTAAGGCCTCGGGGTTCCTTTAAACTCTGGCAGGAGATCAAGGAAGGTTTCGCGGTCGGGTTCACGAAAGCAGACGAGGACATCCTCAAGCGCTTCGCGCTCCTGTTCGTCAAGGTCGTCATCGATCGGAAAGAGAACACCGAAAAGACTTTGACCGAACTCCGGGCCATAAACCAGGCGAAAGATGAGTTCGTCGCCACAGTTTCCCATGAACTCCGGACGCCTCTGAATTCCATCATCGGATGGACCGAGATGGCCCTCAGTAAGGATCTCCCCGTTGACCGAATTCCGGAAGCGCTTAAGATCATCCAGCGAAACGCCCGGAGCCAGAATCAACTCATCAACGATCTCCTCGACGTTTCCCGGATCATCTCCGGGAAGATGAAGCTTAGTGTGCGGAACATGTCTCTCTCGGAAATCACCGACGCCGTCATTCTTTCTTTCGCACCGGCGGCGGAAGCAAAAAAGATCAAGATCATCTCTTCCACGAGCGAAGAATCCGATTCGATCATCGGAGACCCGGGCCGGGTCCAGCAAGTCATCTGGAACTTGATCAGCAACGCCATAAAATTCTCTCCCAAGAACGCTAAGATCTGGGTCAGTGTGAGCAGAGTTTCTTCTCACCTTCAGTTCGTGGTCCGGGATGAAGGGGAAGGAGTGGCACCAGAGAACCTTGAGCGGATCTTCGGAAGGTTCGAGCAAGTGGACTCCTCGATCTCACGGAAGTCAGGGGGACTAGGTCTGGGCCTTGCCATCTGCAAGCACATCGTCGAACTTCACGGCGGCTCAATCAGCGCCGAGAGTGAGGGGCTCGGAAGAGGGACGACTTTTCGGGTGAAGCTACCGATATCCCCCTTGAAGATCAGCGAAGCTGAAATCGAACTTCCGATCGGTGACGAGGAACTCATCAACGCGCAAGTACCGGCCGAAAACACGGAACTAAAAGGGATGACCATCCTGGTCGTGGAAGATGAACCAGATGCTCAGAGATTTATGAAGCTCCTTCTTGAAAGCTACAAATCCAAGGTCCTGGTCGCTTCCAACGGGCTCGAAGCGCTCAAGGTCCTCGAGTCCGACCCCGGAGTGTCTGTGATCCTTAGTGACATCGGGATGCCAGAAATGGACGGGTACAAATTCATCCGCGCTGTCAGAAGTTCACCGGAGAAAAAAATCTCAGGACTTTGTGCCATCGCCCTCACAGCGTTCAGCCGACCGCAGGACAGAATCCTCGCTATGAAGTCAGGGTTCGATAACTACATCTCTAAGCCCGTTGAACGAGAAGAGCTCGTCGCTGTGATCGGAAGTGCTTGCAAAACAAAGACGAGGTGACGTGGTTTTACCAGCACGAACGTTAAGTTTGTAGCGGGAGCTCGACCATGAACGCCGTTCCTCGTTGTGGAGAGCTGGCGACGGTGACGATCCCAGCGTGAGCTTCCACTGCGCTTCTTACGAATGAGAGTCCGATTCCCCAGCCCTCGATATTTCCCTTTCGGTGAGCCCTGCTCCGGTAGTAAGGGTCAAAGATATGCTGTAGATCTTCCTCCGGAATCGGCTCGCCCTTGTTTTCAACTGTGATTACCACGGTCGAGCGTTTCTTCTCAAGAGAGACTCTGACGTGCTCTGAAGGGTCGCCGTATTTGATGGCATTTGTGCAAAGGTTTTCAATCACGCGGTGGATGAGATCGAAGTCGAATGTCGTTTGCACATCCGTTTGAATGCACAGGTCAATCTTCCGCTCTCTTGACGTGCCGATGTCGAGCGCGGCGACGCGGACGCATTCACTTAAGTTGCCCTGTTTGAGCTGCGTCGGCAGCTTCTGCCCACTCTGAATCATCTTCGCGTCTAGAAGGGTTCCGATCATGCGATCAGTGCGGTCAATGTTCATGATGATCCGATCGAAGATGGATCTCAGCTTCGGATTGCTGTCTTCGCTTCTCACCGCTAACTGGGAGAGAAGCTTGCAGGTCATCAGAGGACTTCTTAGGTCATGAGAAAGGGAAGCAATAAACTTCTCCTTCAAACGCGATTCTATTTCCAGGTCCTCAAGATCCGACTCGATGATTGCTCTGGAAGAGATGGCCTTCTCAACGTCTCCGAGTGAGGTCTCGCGCTGTCTCTCGGCTTGATCCAGGTTTTTTGAGGTGAGCCAGATGAGGCAGAGAAGAATGAACAGCACAATGATGAGGGAGAAAGAAAAAGCCGCCGGTGAGCTGATCGTGGTGTAATTCTGGAGCGTGAAGTACCCCCAGGTGAGAATCAATGGAAGCAGGAGTGTGAGGGGGACGAGCCGCCGGACTACATAGCCTCCGGGCTGCGGGCTTACGATGAGGAGACTCTGGGCCGAACTCGCCCGACTGAGAAACGCGGAAGCACCCAGAAGAAAAAAAGAAACCGCGGAGGTGAGGGCCATCTGACTGCCGGTCTGATCAAGGCCCGCGAGGTAGGAAAAAAAGTACGCAAACGCCTGACCGTAACCCAGAAGAGTGAGAAGGCCTGCAAGAACCTGGGCCGCAGTAACGATCCCGGGACGTTTCACTTTAAGCATGAACCCAATGGAGCTTGCGAAGATTAAGCAAAAAGCCGTCGCGGTGGCCATCTTCTGGTACGCTTCAGGAAATAAGAAATTCAAAGGGCTCGGTGTTCCAAACATCTTCTCGCACAGGATGGTCACTGGAACGAGAATAGAGAACATCTGAAGCGACCTCGCCAGGTGGAGGGTCCAGATTTTTCTCGTGTGACCGTAAGTGAGGGAGAACGATACTCCCAGAGCGATGAAGACGATCGAGGTCGTGGGTGCCATCGTCGTCCGGTATACCGGAATCGTGAAGATAAACTGAAAGTCCAGGATCCACTCCAGCAGAGCTCCCAGACCTAAAAGGACTACAGATAGGCTCAGAAAATAAGAAACCCGCTCGGCGTAGGTAAGGAGCTTCGGGTCGATGATCCTATCACCGAAGTTGACGTTCTCGTTACTCTTTTTCCTGTGCCCTGTGAACGCGATCCCCGCCTCATGGATGGCGATGTCGAAGACCTGGTCGAGAAAATTCTTTGTATGTTCGTTCGAAAGATTTTGAGATTTGAGCTTCTTAAAAATGATCCGCTTAAGAAGATGGTACTCCGAAATAACTTTCCCCAGATCGTAGGTTGATATCCCCGCTCTTTGGTCCCCGTGTGTGCTCGAAATATTCTCAGCCATGATGTGGGTCTTGGGAACATTTCCGGAAGCCATCCAGCGGGCGATGTTTTTTAGGAAGATGGGCATCGAGTTGAGAAGAGCAATCTCTTCAGTATCTGCGTCAATGAATCCCTCGGAGCGGAGGGCCACTGCCCATTCTCCGATGATTTCATCGTATTGGTTGTTGATCACTTTCGAAGCCAAAGGTTGTGCAGGAAACTTAATCATATTGAACTTTGGAGAATCAATTTAATCATGATGCAGGAAACTCAAACCAAATGGTAAGAACGAAAGTGTCGATTGACCACTTCAGACAAGCAAAAGATTCGGGATGAGATAAATTTTCACTTCGTTGAAATACGGCCACTGTAACGACTTGAACTTTCTGCTTTTATTGACTCAGATGATCCTGCAGCAAAGAAATGATACTTCGATTTCATGTCATTTTGTGTTGTACTGAGTCAGAGCTCGCCAAGGTTTGAGCGAGTATGTCTGGCAGTATAACTCGGTTGTCTTTCAAGTTAACGTGTCTCTGGAGTCTGACATCTTGTATGTCTTAGCACAGCTGATTCACGTCACATTCGTGGTTTTGCTTTTTGGATGTTTCTTTTGGTGGCGGTTAATTTTGTCATACAAACAGCTTAACGGTGCTAAATGGGCTATCGTGGGTGAATTTGAGACAAGACTTCCTGCAAGTCCTTATGGGAACGCTGAATGGAAGAATGCTTTGAAAGAGGGAAGAGATAGAAAAGTTTATTGGCCCCTTACACATCTAGAGTCATGGGTGCCTTGGCTATTTTTTGTTGGATATTTAATCGCTGGATTCTCGTTTTGGTTTCATCAATAAAGAACCCAAAATTCCTTCAAATCGAAATTCTTATATTCGACCCGTAGATTTAATGAAATATAGTCCTATGTTACCCTACCTTCTTAGTTAGACTAAGGCGTCCAGGGTCAACCCCAATTTGAAGAACGTGTTTCCATCATCTGATGGAGTTGTGCTACTCTGACCTGTTTAATGATCTTTGGGAGATTTCCAGCCGTAGCGACAAGAATCGTGATTGTAACTGCGAGTTCGAATAGTGTTTTCATCCTTTGTTGTTTTGTATTCAGTTTACGGTTTAAGTTATCACGCCAGCCTATGCCAGCCATGCCAGCAGAAGGTGAAATATCGTGAATTCAAATGAAATAGAATGAAAATAGAAAGGACGTGGAAAGCTCTTTATCACTCACAGATTGTTGAAATTAATGTACTTCGATCAGCTCTTGATTACGCCTCGGGTAGTTCGGGCACAGTTATGATCTTTTTTTCACTCCGCTAGATGGTACTCTGAAACCTGAAGCTAATCCATAGCTGAAATAGCTGACGAAATAGACCGGAGATGAATTTTTTTGTAACATGTGTTTATATCTTTCCACGCCCTACGCAGGAAGACGAAGCTGAGACGCAGATCAATGAGGAGGGATGAGCAACAATGGAATTCATTACTAATGTGATCGGGCTAGATGTTCAGTCTTTAATCTATAGCTTCCCGATGCCTACAACGATTGTCGATGCAGCTGATGAGTTCCGGTTTGTCATGATCAATCGACATGCGAACGGCGCTGCGGGAGAGCCTCTCCTCGGGAAACGGTTGAAGGACATGACTGATTCGGAAAAGAACCTGGCGTACATAAAGGTGTTCTTTGACGTCGCGGAAACCAAGAAAGAGCGCATGTGGCGTAGCACCCGTTGGGAGATGAACGGTCGGGTAAGTTACTACGACTTGTATTTTTTTCCCGTCATGGGAAAGGAAGAGAAGGTCAAATATGTCATAAACATGGGAGTCAACGTCACCGAGGCAACCCTCTACGCAGAGGAGCTGGGCCATGAGCGGGATCTGAGAGATGCCTTCCTTTCCCATCTCGGACATGAACTCAACCAACCTCTCTACATTGTGAAGGCAACTCTGGAAGCTCTGGGAAAGAATGCCTAAGGTCCAGAAGATAGAAAACTATGCGCTCACGGTCTCACGAGTGTCATTCGGACGGAGACCATGATCAAAAACTTACTCGATGCCTACTACCTCCGAGGCGCAAAATCCGAGGTGCTCAAGCTCGAAGAGTTCAGGCCCTGCGACGTTGCACGAACCATGGTCGACGTGCTGAGCTTGACCTATGGAGATCGGTTTAGGCTTCAGGAAGAAGAAATTCTGGTGGCCTGGGACAGGTCTGCCTTTACCCGCATTCTTGATAATCTCCTATCCAATGCGATAAAATACAGCTCTCCGAAGAGCCTGATTCCTATTTCCTTTGAGAAGACGCCTGAAGGAATAGTCATCCGAGTCCATAACCAGGGCTCCTACATCGCACCCGAGGATCGGGAGGACATTTTCGAGATGTACCAAAAGGGCAAGAGCGGGAAGGGCAAGGCGGGTTGGGGGATCGGTCTGAGCATCGTGAAAAAACTAGTTGAAGCGCACAGAGGTTCGGTTCGCATCGAGAGTTCGATGGAAGAGGGTACCAGTTTTATAGTTACGATTCCCGCCGAGCTCAGGCCGGAATGACTTACGCGGGGAAAAGCTTCATGGTGTGTCTTCCGCGCGAAAAGTAGGTCGCAGTCTCAGGGGCGAGGCGGGCGAGGTTGCTAGTAACCGCCGGTAGGCCTCAGTATTAGTTAACTACAAAGTAGAGAACAGACTCGTTTTCGCTCAAAGAATCTTGAAAGGACGAGAAGCATAGAAGCAATTACCCACCTCGGGGGATTTCCATTTACAGTAGCTAGCGACCTCGATAGACATTTGCCATGGTCAAGAAGCAGTCTGTAGAAAAGAGCGAAGCGGAAATTGTGACGAGTGTCATCGGGCTTGATATCCAGTCGTTCATCGACAGTTTGCCCATGCCCGTTGTCCTCACTGACCCCGAAGACGGTTATCGAATGATCTTCGCTAATCGGTTCTCGGAAGCGGCCGTCGGTGAACGACTCAACGGCGTCCGGATGGTGGACCTGAGGGAGTTCCAGAAGAATCCAACTCTGGTCAGGGAGATGGCCGACGTGGTTGAGCAGAGAAAGGAGAAAATCAGAAGACGGATGAGGTACGACTTCAACGGCTGCACCTTCTACCAGGACAATTTCAACTATCCCAGCTTCTCCGACGACGTGACCGAAGCCGTCAACCGGGCAGAGGAACTTCGGAACGAGAGGGGCCTGAGAGATTCCTTCCTCTCCGCCCTCGGGCATGATCTTACCCAGCCTCTCTACATCATTAAGGCAGGTTTGGAAACTTTGGAGAAGAAGACCTCTGACCCAGATGACAAAAAACTTTGCGTCCTTGGCCTCACGAGCCTCATCCGGACAGAGACCATGATTAAAAACTTACTCGATGCCTTTTACCTAGGTGGCGCAAAATCCGAGAGACTCAAGCTCGAAGAGTTTAAGCCCTGCGACGTTGCACGGACCATGGTAGATGTACTTGGCCAGACCTATGGAGACAGATTCACACTCCAGGGAAAAGAAATAGCGGTGGCCTGGGATAGGTCTACGTTTACCCGCATCCTCGATAACCTTCTATCCAACGCACTCAAGTATGGCTCCCCGGGAAGCCTTATCCTTATATCTTTCGAACAGAGGTCCGAGGAAATAGAACTGCGAGTCCATAATCAGGGCTCGTATGTCGCACCCGAAGATCGAGAAGAGATTTTCAAGATGTATAAAAAGGGCAAGTCCGCCGAGGACGAAGCAGGGTGGGGCATCGGTTTCAGTATCGTTAAGAAACTTGTCGAAGCTCACCGAGGCACGGTCCGGATCGAGAGTCCAATAGGAGGAGGTACTAGATTTATTGTTACCCTTCCCGCCCGGCTCAGGGCAGAATAGAACAGGTAGGGCTACTGCGGCTTCGAGCGGAGGATGTACCCCCTGCCCTTCCGGCACTCGATGGCCGGCAAGGTCCGGAACTTCTTCCGGATGTGGAACATGTGGGTGTCGATGTTATTGGCGTCGACGGTGACCCCCTGCCAGAGGAGATCCAGGAGGTCGGCCTTCGAGAGGATCTCATCCTGCCGCTCCATGAAGACCTTCAGGATGTCGTACTCCTTCGGAGTCAAGTTAAGCAGCTCCCGGCTCACCCGGACCTCGCAGGACTCGGTGTTCATCTCGATCTCACGACACCGGAGGACAGTCGGGCCTTTCATCGTCTGAAGCCGAGACCGGATACGGGAGATGATCTCGGCGGTCGAAGTATTCTTCGTGAGGTAGTCCGTGCCGCCCGTGAGGAGGCCCTTTCCGATCATCTCGGCGGCGGTGTTGCAAGAGAGGAAGAAGATGGGAAGCTCCGGCTTCAGTTCTCGAAGCTCTTTGAACACCGAGAATCCGTCCGTGGTGCCGAGGTGCACGTCGAGGATGACGGCGTCCGGGGCTTTGGTCCGGAAGGCACTGAACGCCGCGGTCGGGTCCGTGAAGGTGATCACTTCGAAGTCGTGTCTAAGACAGATCTTCATCACGTCGAGGTACGCTTCCTCGTCGTCGATCATGGCAACCCGGTATCTTGTCTTTGTCATAGGGTGAAGAGTAATTCCTCAGGACATTTTTGTTAACAAAAGAGTTCTGGAAAAATTCTTTAGGGCTTTACAACTTGCATCCAGGTTCCTGTGGCGCAGAAGTTATTCTGTTCAGAATATCGTTGGCGAAGTCCGAAGCCGCGACGTGTGGCCTTAGTTCTTCGTCGTTTTGTGGTGGGGTGGATTCCTGGGATTTTTCGTCTTCCGTCATGATTCTTTCTGCTTCGCGGAGGTCGAGACCCAGATCGAAGGCAGGTAAGGGTGGGCGAAGAACCTTCCCACTTGGCGCACCCTGGGCTTACCGGTAGATCACGAGGTCTTTCTCCCCCTCGGATGCTACCTGTTGTTCCTTTCCCAGACGTCGAACTGGGCACGGTAGGCCCGTTTGTAGGCAGGGCGCTCCTTTGCCCGGCCCACGTAGGAGACGAGGTTTGGGTATTTTTCAAGGAGACCCGTTCCCTCGAGCCGCCGGAGGACGGTGACCATGAGAAGATCCCCGGCAGTGAAGGTCTCATCGAGCCAGTCGGAAGCTCCGAGGCGCGTGGAGAGTTCACCCAGTCGAACGTGGACTCGCCCATCGAGCATGGAGAGGCGTTCCCTGTACCAAGCCTTTTTTCCCTCCGTGTAGCCGCTCATCTCCCGCTCGACGATGGGCGGTTCCATGGTGTTCAGGGCAGAGAACATCCAGCTGATGGCCCTCGCTCTTAGGATGGGATCTTCGGGCAAGAGGCCCGGATGGTTGTCGGCGATGTGGAAGACGATGGCCCCGGATTCGAAGAGGTCCAGTTGCCCTTGCTGATAGGTTGGAATCTGGCCGAAGGGATGGAGGTCCCGGTAGGGCCTAACCTTGAGCTCCTCGAAGGTCAACAGGCGGACGTCGTAGGGCTCGCCCACCTCCTT
>SXGU01119799.1_pt1 | contig 10068 bp, 5 predicted proteins | sample 3174531 | NCBI WGS metagenome assembly SXGU01 (sample SAMN11356863, study PRJNA531348) | freshwater metagenome | isolation source: freshwater sample F1-140 | place: China: Fuxian Lake, Yuxi | collected 2017-12-25 | reverse complement strand
GCGGGGCGACAGATACACGTTCATGAACCAGCCGCGCTGATACGCGGCCGCCAGTCCGGCGTCACCGAGCAACTCGGCGACGGTATAGTCATGGCCCTTGGCTTGAATAATCCGCCCGTTCTCGATCCGGCCCGACTGGCTGACCTTCCCGTCGGCCGGCATGAGAAGGGTAGCCGCATCGGGGTCCGGCACCCGGGCGCCCGGTTTCAGTGCCCGGGTGAAAAACTCGGCGAAGCTCCGATAGTTGTCGGGGTTCGGATCGGCCGCTTCACTCAGGTTGACGTCGAAGTTGGCCAGCACGGCCTGGATCACGCGGCGTTTGATCCAAGGCGTTTCGGACTTCGCCACTCGCCAAGCCAAGTGTGACAGGAACCGGTGGGGCAGCAGATACTGCGCCAAGGAAGCGACTCTCATCATCCAGGAAGTTACCACCGGTTCCACCGGCGGCGAACGGGAGGTCCCGGACCTTGGGCCATCGTGCTGGTTGATCGGGCCCCTGCAATCCCGTAGCTTCGACCATCCTGTTCCACATCCGGAGACCTCCCCCATGCGCGTTACCGCCGCCATCGCCCTCGGCCTTGCCCTCCCGGGCGCGGCACTGGCCCAAAACCTCGAACTGGCTCCGAAGCGCGCTCGGGTCGTAGCCGGCCAAGAAGTCCGGTTCGAACTCCGGGCCGCCGGCGGGGCCGCGGTCCCGAATGCCCAGTGGCTGATCGGGCCGTTCGACGTGGCGGCGGTGAGCCAAACCGGCGTGGTCCGCGGACTCCGCCACGGCACCGCCACCTTGGTGGCCCGCGCGGGGGGCAAATCCGTGACGGCCGAGATCATCGTCGAACCGAAAGGCCCCGCCACCATCGAGATCGCGGCCGATCCGGCCCAGGTCGTTCCCGGCGGCATCACGGTGGTTACCGCGCTGCCCTTCACCGGAGACCGCGATCCCCTGACCGGGCACGCCGTGGCATTCCGATCTTTGGCGCCTAACGTGGCTACCGTTGACCCCGCCGGCGTGGTCGTCGGCCGCTCGGTGGGCCAGGCCACGATCGTGGCTGAGGCTGGACCGGCGCGCGCCGAACTGGTGGTCAAGGTCGTCCCAAACCGGGTCGCCCGGTTGGCATTGACGGGGCCGGCCCAGGCCCGCACCGGCGACGTGGTCCGATTCCTGACCCAAGCCACCGACGCCCGAGGCCAATCGGCCGACCCGGCCCCGGTTCGGTGGAGCGTCGACCGTTCCGACGCCTCGGTGTTCCAGGACGGCGGCTTCGTGGCCGAGCGACCCGGCACCTACATTGTCACAGCGGCCGTTGGCGCCGTCTCCGCGTCGGCGCCGATCACGGTGGCTCCCCGGGTCCACAGCAGGACCTTCGAGGTCGCGGGGTCGGTGACATTCGGTCAAGTTCAGGCCGCTGAGCATTGGGCAATCAACGACGTCCTCTACGTCTCGACTGCCTCCGACCGTCTCTACACGTACGACATCTCCGATCCGGCCAGTCCGCGGCTCACCGATTCGCTGCTGGTCGATGCCCGGCTCATCAACGACGTTTCCACCACGCCCGACGGCCGGATCGGACTCATCACCCGCCAGCAGGCGTCGTCCCGAAAAAATGGGATCGTCTTTCTCGACCTCGCCGCTCCGCTCCATCCCAAGGTGCTGTCGGAATACACCGCCACCGTCTCGGGCGGCGTTCACAGCGCCTATATCGACGGTCACTACGTGTATTTGAACGACGCCGACACCCAGTCCCTACGGGTCATCGACTTCGCCGATCCCAAGAACCCCCGCGAAGTAGGCCGCTGGCAGGTCGAGACCAGCGTGATGCGGACCAGCGCGTCAGGCCAGGTCGATGGCCGCTCGCTCCACGATCTCCAAGTGAAGGACGGACTCGCCTACTTGGCGTACTGGAAGGACGGGCTCGTCATCCTCGACGTCGGCAACGGCCGGAAGGGCGGCAGCCCGGAGAATCCCAAGTTCGTGGCCCAATACACCTACAACCACGCCGACTTCTATCCGGCCGGGATGATTGCCGGAACCCACTCCGTGTTCCGGTTCGGGAAGTACCTGGTAGTGGGCGACGAGGTGTTCCCCGGGTTCTTCGATCTGAACTCGCGGGCCCGGATCAAGACCTTGGGCCGGCTCCACATTCTCGACGTCACCGACATCGAGCATCCCAAAAAGGTGGCCGAGTATTCGGTCCCGAACGCGGGGTCGCACAACATGTGGGTGGAAGATGACGTGATGTACGTCGGGAACTTCGAGGCCGGAGTCCGGGCCGTGGACATGAGCGGCGAACTCCGCGGCGACCTGTACGCCCAGGGCCGCGAAATCGGCTCGATCTGGACCGGAGCCGAAGGCGGCTTCCGGGCCAACCTGCCGATGGCGTGGGGCGCTCAGCCCCATAAGGGATACGTCTACGCCACCGACATCAACAGCGGCGTGTGGGTCGGGAAGCTGACCCCCAAGCGCCTGGTGCCCTAACGGGCCGAACCCGATCAGGATTAACGAACATGGCCCGATTCCGGTTAGTACTCGGAGGTCTCGCCGGCTTGGTGGTGGCGGCGCACGCGCAAGACGCCGGCGGCCCGATTCCGCCTCCCCCCGCTAAGTACAAGGTTGCGATCCAGAAGGACGTCATGGTCCCGATGCGGGACGGCGTCCGGCTCGCCACCGACATCTATCGCCCCGAGGGCGCCGGCGAGCGGCTCCCGGTGATTCTGATGAGGACGCCATACAACAAGGCGACGTACGGCGGAGCCACCGCGCCTGCGGCCTTCTTTGCCGGCCAGGGTTACACGGTGGTGACCCAGGACGTTCGCGGACAATACGGATCAGAGGGTTTCTACCGGGTCCAGCTGGCCGACGCCCGTGATGGTTACGACGCGATCGACTGGATCGTCAAGCAGCCCTGGGCCACCGCGAGCGTCGGCATGTATGGCTGCTCCTATCTCGGTGAAGTCCAATACCTGCTATCGGCCCGCCGCCACCCGGCACTCAAGGCCATGATTCCCCAGGCGGCCAGCGGGGCCACCGGTTCGGCCGGCGACTACTACACCAACTTCGGCACCTACGACGGCGGCGCGCTGACCCTGAGCTCGATCTTCGGATGGTTCGGTTTCGCCGGTCACCGGATCAAGGCCGCGGCCAGCACCACCGTCGGCGTATCGAACCGGCCCAAGGTCGACTTTGCCACGATGCTCAAGACCCTGCCGACAGCCACCTTGGCCGAGCGAGCCGGGTTTCCGGCGAGCGACTTCAAAGATTTCGTGACCCACCCGCCGGCCGACCCCTATTGGGCGCCGATCGGATACTTGAAGGACACCGACGAATTCGACACCCCGGCGCTCCACGTCAACTCGTGGCTCGACGTCACGCCGGAGCAGACTCTCTACGTCGCGAATCTGATGCGGAAGAACGCGGCGACGGCCCGAGGCCGCGATAACCAGTTCGTCATCATGTCACCAACCACCCACTGCGGGAGCGAGCGGGCCGGCAATCCCACCAAGGTGGGCGACCGGGCGTTTGGCGACAGCCGGCTGCCGTACTTCCAGACCTATCTCGATTGGTTCGATCACTGGCTCAAAGGCGTGGACAACGGCGTCACCAAGCGACCCAAGTTCCAGTACTATGTGATGGGCGAAAACCGGTGGCGGACGTCGCCGTCGTGGCCGGTGCCCGGGATGAAGCCGGTCAACTACTACCTGACCGCCGTCGGGGGCCTTGAGCCTCGCCTTCCGGCCCCCGGCAGCCAGAGCTTCGTCTACGACCCGGCCAATCCCCTGCCTTCCCGCGGGGGCACGATCTGCTGCACCGGCAACCCCGCCGACCTGCCCGGTATCTTCGACCAAACCGATCTCGAGACGAGGCCCGACCTCCTTGTATACTCGACGCCGGTCTTGACCACACCGGTGACCATGGCCGGCACCGTGAGCGCCACCATCTACCTCGGGTCCGACGCCAAAGACACCGATGTCGTGGCCAAGCTCATCGACGTGGACGAACAAGGCCGGTCGTGGAACGTGGCCAGCGGGATCAAGCGGGTGCGCTACCGGAACGGGATGGCCACTCCGGCATTCATGGAACAGGGGCAGGTCTACCGCGTCACGGTAAGTCTCAAGGCTACTGCCTACCGATTCCTGCCAGGACATCGGATCCGGCTCTGGGTCTCGAGCAGCGATTTCCCGATGTACGACCGGAACCTCAACACCGGTGGCGACAACGTCACCGAAACCACATGGGTGAAGGCGACGAACACCGTGCACTATGGGCCGAAACAGGGGTCCGTTTTAGTGCTCCCGGTCCTCCCTGAGTGACTCGTCACCGGAGCTCGAACTCCACGACGATCGCCGGCCCGGTCCCCTGATTCCCGAGCCGGTGGGTCATGGTTCCGGTGAACCAGCGAAAGTCCCCCGGCTCGAGTACCTCGGTCCGCGGGCCTCCGCTCCCCGACGTCTCCAGCCGGATCGGCGTGGCAGCCACTATCAAGTATGGGCGCGTGTGGGTGTGCTCGGCGGCCCCCGCCTCGGGCCCGAGCTCGTAGCGATAGACCCGGATCCGGGGATTCTCTCGCGTCGGCGCCACGATCGGAGGAGATTCCGGGCCCTCGGGCCGCGCCAAGGCCTGCACATCGATTACCTCGAACAGCGTGGCGCCGACGTTCCGAACTCGGTGAATCGTCGGTGTCGGCTCGTTGGTCCGGGCCGACACGTTGCCGGGAGCCGCCGTGCCCGGCGGCTGTTCCGGCTGACCCAGCGGCTGATTGACCGTGGTCGACGCAGCGATCTGGACCGCCGCATCATCCCAAGCGTGGACGTGCATCAGCGTAGCCTCACCGGGCGCCAGCTTGACCCGGAACACCTGGATCCACTGGTTCTGAAACACGGTCCGGTGGTTCGGCTCGCGCTCGACCGGCACCGCGCCGTCCTGGGCCCAGACCGGACCCACCAGGCCCATCGTCGCGCCCAACGCCACAACCAGCGTCCACCTTCGGTTCTTCATTGGGTACCTGATGTCGGGTTCTCGGTTGACCGGTCTCGACGCCCCCCACCTCCGGCCGGCGCCGGATTCGCCGCTTCGCCAATAATACTCTCTGCACCCGACGTGGGCGGCGCCGGAGCGACTCGCCCGCCACCATCCCCGCCGGCCGACACCCGCGGAACCGTCGGTCCGTAGGGGTATTGAGTCCCTCATTGGATACCTGATGCGCGCTCGATCGATCCCCGGGGCAGTCGCCCTGATACTGGGCTGCGGCAGTGCCGCCGGCCCGACCGAATGGCTCGTGGTCGCGAACTCTGCCGCCCGCCTCGAGTTCCAGGCCGCCGACCAATCGGGCGCCGCCGGCTGGCTCGAGCTGGCCAGCACTGGGCGGCAGGCTGTCGCCGCCTTCTTCCGACAGCCCGCGGACGGACCCTACACCGTCCGGGTGTATCCGGACCGGCCCAGTTTCGAAGCCCTGTGGCGCAGCAACGGATTCCAGCCAGCGTGCTGGATGATCGGCCGGGCCGCCAAGAACGGCGTCGAGGTGCTGTCGCCTCGGCTGTGGGCGAGCGAGCGGTGCGGCCACTCCGAGGCGGAAACCGCCGCGATTCTCACCCACGAATTGACGCACGTACTGCACGGCCAACGAAATCCGCTGCCCGAGGTGAACTACACTATGGCACTCAAGTGGTTCAACGAAGGGATCGCCGTATATTTGGCCGGGCAGCTGACGGAAGCGATGCGCTCCCGCGCGAGAGCCTGGGCCCAGAATCCAGGCCCGGGCGGCCTCTCGGCGCTCGGCATCAGCGCCGACACCTACGCCGTCGGCGGGGCCCTGGTGGAGCTCATCGACCAGCGGTCCGGGCGCGATGCCCTGTGGGTTGCTCTCACAGCCACGTCCACGGCCGACCTGCTCAGTGCCCTCGGCCGCACCGAGGCGGAGTTGCTTGCCGGACTCGCCCAAGGGGCCAACCCGGTTCGCCACCCCTAGGCTGATTAACTTCTCCTCATGAAACGGATCGGCATCTACGGATGGGGCGTGGTCGCACCCAAATCCTCGACATCGACACCTTCGCAGCCAATCTCGACTCCACCGACAGCTGGCTCACTCCATTCCACGGGTTCGGACCCAGCCCCTTCTTCGCCGGGGCACCGGACTTCGACTTCGGCCGTTACCGAGACTGGGTGTCCGACCGCTTCCCGCCCCGGAAGTTCAGCCAGCTCGAAGAGAAGATGGACCCGACGACGCAGTTCGCCATCGGCGCGTTCATCCAATCACTGGGCCAGAACCCGGGAATCGAGAAAGAGCTCCGCCGACTCGGCCAGGCCGCGCACGTCTATGTCGGCTGCGGGCTCGGCGCCGTCGGCACCCTCTACGACACGTCGATCGAACTTTATCACGCCCAGCGCCGGTGGAACCGGTTCTGGGCCGACCCCGCCCGGAACTCTGCCCGCGCCGCTCATGAGGACGGCTCCGCCATGGACCCCGAGGCCCCGCCCGCCCCGGACGAGACCGAGCCCGAGGAGCGAGACCAGCTGGAGGGCGCGTGGTGGGGGTACTGGGCCGCGAAGAGTCCTGGCCTGGCCCAATACCTCGCCGAGTACGGTGAGATCGAAGCCCTGAACGTCGAAGGTGACGTCGAGGCCGGCAAACTCCGGGTCATGAAGGAAAAAACCCGCCGGATGCTCCGGCTCCAGAAGGCATGGGCGGCGCCGACGCCGCCGTGGTCCGCGGTTTCGGCCAACGCGATCTGGAATATTCACAACACGCCGGCGGCGCAGATTTCCATGTTGGGGAAGATCACCGGTCTGGCCTTCGCGCCGGTGGGTGCGTGTTCGACCTTCGGCCTTGCCCTCAAACTCGCGATGGATGCCATCCAACGGGGCGAAGCCCGGGCGGTGGTGATCGGCGCCACGGACCCGCCGCCCCATCCCCTCATGGTCGGAGCGTTTTATCAGGGCCGGGTGCTGTCGGCGGACGGCGGCGTCTCGAAACCGCTCCATGGCCTGCGCGGCACCCACTTGGCCGGCGGCGCTACGATCTGGATCGTGGGCGACTACGACCATTTCCAGAGTCTGGGCTACACGCCGCTCGGCATGGAACCGGTCTCGGTCGGCACCAGTTCGGATGCCCACCACATCATCACTCCGAGTTCCGCCGGGCCGCTCGCCGCGATCCGGCAGGCGCTCGATGACGCCGCGGCCGAGCCGGCGGACGTGGCCAGCTGGGATCTCCACGCCACGGCCACCGCCGGTGATGATCTCGAGGTCGCGAACCTCCGGGAGATCCTGCCGGCCAGTGTGCTGGTGACCGCCCGGAAAGGCACCTTCGGCCACGGCATGGGGGGCGCCGGGGGTTGGGAGCTCACGGCGCAGTACCTGGGGTACGCCCGGGGCAAACTCTATCCGACGTCGCTCACCCGGGACGAACTCCATCCCTCGATCGGGGACCGGCACCAACTCTTCGTCTTTGACGAGGAGGCCGTCGCGCCCGATGGCTATGCGGGCAAACTCTCGATGGGCATCGGCGGCATCAATGCCTGCGTCCTGTCGCGGCCCTGGCCGGTGACCGCCCTCGCCGGCCAGGGGTCCGATTGAGAATCCCGTTCCTAGACAGGACCCCGAGGCCGATCGTCGTCGCGCCTAACGTCACCACCAACGCCGGCTGATGTTGGCGTCGACCGCTACTCCCGCACCCGGCTGAAGAACCCGTCGCCGACGTAGATCCGGGTCACGACTCCGTTCTCCTCCGCGAAGCGGACCACCTCGCCAATCTCGCCACCGGTGCGCGCCATCAGGCGGACGGCCGCCGCCGAGGGGCTCCAGGGTGTCCGGGTCGCCGATCGTGCGGTCGTTCGGCGTGAACATCACCAGGGCGTTGTTCGTCACCACCACTTGCAGGTCGCCCCACGCGCCTCGGTACAGCCCGGCGAAACGCGACCCCGCCGGGTCATCGAGCCCTTTTCCGCCTGGCGTCAGCGATGGGAGTATTCGCCGCGCTCGGCGCCGAGGCTCTCGCGCTGGCAGGGCGCCTGAGCACCGAGGCTGGCACCTGGATCCTGGGAATGCGATGCGGGCTTCTGGCGGGTCGTCGTCGCCCACCCCAATGCCCTCCCCTTGATGCCGACCACGCCGTTGGACACCCCTCCCGCCGGGGAAGCGGGGGGATGGTGCGCCTGATCGGGCGAGCCGGTTTCCCGCCGCCGGACGCGCACCGGATCTTTGGGATGGCCGGGTGAAGGGCTAGCGGCGGCTGCCTTCGAGGTGGGACTGGATTTCGGCACTGGCTCCTTCGAATGCACGCCTCAGTGATTGGCTCAACGAGCCGGCCTGCTCCCACGCCTGGTCGGCGGATGCTTTCTCCAGATCCGCAGCGAGACGAGCCATTTCGGCGGCGCGCACGTTGCTACAAGCCCCTTTGAGGGTATGGGCGATCCGTTTGAGATCGCCAGCCTCTTGGTGGGCAGCGGCCGCCGCAGCGCCAACGAGCATCGGTTCGATCGTCCTGAGAAACGTCCGGAGCAAGCGATCCAACGCTGGAGAGTTTTTGCCGATCATCGCTTCCAGCGCCGGAATGTCTATCGACGGCCGCCGGTCGCCCGGGGGGGCCTCCGTCAGCCCGTGGATCCATCGGGCCAGCACGTCGCGGAGCTTGTCCGGGTCAATGGGTTTGCTGAGGTAGTCGTCCATCCCGGCCTCAAGGCAGCGCTCCCGGTCACCCCGCATTGCGTTGGCGGTCATGGCGACAATCGGGAGTCGGACCGTTGCGCCCTGGTGAAGCTGCCGAATGGCGGCGGTGGCCTCGAAGCCGTCCAATTCCGGCATCTGACAGTCCATGAGGAGGAGATCGTAAGGCAGCTGCCGCACGGCCTCCACGGCCTCCCGGCCGTTCCCGACGACGTCCGCCCGATAGCCGAGTTGCTGGAGGATTCCAACCGCGACCTGCTGATTGATCTGATTGTCTTCGGCTACCAAGATTCTCGCCCGGCTCGCTGGGCGAGTCGAGGAGAGCGGTCCTTTTCGCTCACTCGCGACCGGCCCCGCGGCATCGGGATTGGGCCGTAGCACAGTGGCGAGACAATCGTACATGGCGGATTGCCTGATGGGCTTCGTGAGGTAGCCGGCGAACCCACATTCTTTCGGGCTCTCGTTCTGCCCGCGCGAGTTCGATGCCCGCATCAGGATCAGGGGAGTGGCGGTGAATTGAGGATCGTCTTTGAGCACCTCCAGGAGAGCCGCCCCGTCCATGCCGGGCATCTCAATGTCGATGAGGGCCACGTCAAAGGGCTTCCCCGCCAGCGCCGCGGACCGAAGTTGTCGAAGGGCGCACGGCCCGTCCTCGACTACTTCGTGGGCGACGTTCCAACTCGCCAAGATCTGGGCGAGAACCTCACGGCTGGCCGGGTGGTCGTCAGCGGCCAGAACCCGAATGCCGGCCAGGGACTTGTGCGGCGGCACCGGTGGTTCGGTGCCCGACGCCTCGAATCGAACGGTCGCCCAGAAGCGACTCCCGCCTTCCGGCCGACTCCGGACCCCAACGTCGCCACCCATCAGCGTGGCGAGTTGGCGGCTGATCGCCAGGCCGAGCCCGGTACCGCCAAACCGCCGCGTCGTCGAAGCGTCGGCCTGGGCGAAGGCCGAAAACAGCCGGCCTTGGGCCTCCTCGGAGATCCCGATTCCCGTATCCGAGATCTCGAAGTGGACCAGGGCGCCCTTGGCACTCGCTTCAACCAAGCGAGCACTCACAACAACCTCGCCCTCGGCGGTGAACTTGACGGCGTTCCCGGCCAGGTTCATCAGGATTTGGCGGACCCGCCCCGGGTCACCCCGGACCATTTGCGGAATCGTCGGGTCGATGATGAAGGCAAGCTCGAGGCCTTTGGCGCCCGCCCGGTCCCCGAGCGAAGCTGCGATGTCGTCAAGGGTGGCGCGGAGGTTGAAATCGAGAAGTTCCAGGTCCAGCTTCCCGGCTTCAATCTTGGAGAAATCAAGGATGTCGTTGATGATCGTCAGAAGCGATTCGGCAGACTTGTGGGCCGTCGCAGCCCGTTCCCGCTGTTGGGGAGACAATTCGGTGTCGAGGAGGAGCCCGAGCATGC
>SXGU01057645.1_pt1 | contig 10068 bp, 9 predicted proteins | sample 3174531 | NCBI WGS metagenome assembly SXGU01 (sample SAMN11356863, study PRJNA531348) | freshwater metagenome | isolation source: freshwater sample F1-140 | place: China: Fuxian Lake, Yuxi | collected 2017-12-25 | reverse complement strand
TCACCTCGCTGGCCGCGGTGATGTCGAAGCCGGTCTCCCTTGGTACGCCGTCCATCCGGGCACCGAGCCCGACCACGACGTTGCGCAGCGACCGGTCGTTGACGTCCATGACCCGCCGCAAGGTCACGCTGCGCGGATCGAGCCCGACCGCGCTGCCGTGGTGCAGGTCGTTGTCGACGACGCCGGCCAGCAGGTGGTGGGCGGCGGTGACCGCGTGGAAGTCGCCGGTGAGGTGCAGGTTGAGCCGCTCCATCGGCACGACCTGGCTGTGCCCGCCGCCGGCAGCTCCGCCCTTGATCCCGAACGTCGGCCCCATCGAGGGCTGGCGCAGTGTCACGACCGCCTTCGTGCCACGGGCGACGAGTCCTTGGGCGAGTCCGACGCAGGTCGTGGTCTTGCCCTCGCCGAGCGGGGTGGGGGTGACCGCGGTGACCACGACGTACCTGGCCTTCCGGCCGGCGCCTGTGCCGGCGGTAGGTGCGGCGTCGAGGACGCCGAGGTCGATCTTGGCGACCCCGCGGCCGTAGTGCTCCAGGTGCTGCTCGCCGATGCCGAGGTCGGCGGCGACGTCGTCGATGGGCCGCAGCGTGGCGGCGGTGGCGATCTCGAGGCTGGTCTGCGCGGTGGCCATGGTCCTGCCTACCCCTGGCGCGGCCGGTGCGGCCAGGGACGTTGTGCCCGAGCGCCTAGCCGCGGCGGCGCCCGGCGACGTAGTCCGGGTCCTCGAGCTGGGCCACCGTGGGCGCGCCGAACATCGGCAGTCCCTGGCTGCGGCGCAGGAAGCCCCAGATGACCGGCACCAGCACGACCATCACCAGGCCGATGACGCCGATGAGGATCGGGTGCGTCTCGTCCTTGCCGAGGGGAGCCCAGCCGGCCTTGTCGAGCAGCGCGACGCCACTCATGGTCAGCACCACGACGATGCCGCGCCTGATGAAGGACTGCGGCACCTTCGGGGCGATGCGGGCGCCGATCAGGGTGCCCGGCACCGACCCGATGACGAGCGGGATGAGGATGTCCCAGTCGAGTCCGTTGAGCGCGATGTTGGAGATGGCCGCCGCGAGCACCAGCGGCACGGCCTGCACCAGGTCGGTGCCGACCAGCCGGACCGCCGCCAGGCCGGGGTAGAGCATCAGCAGCGCGACCATGATCACCGAGCCGGAGCCGACGCTGGTGATGCCCACGAGCAGACCGCCGAGGGCGCCGACGAGCAGCGTCGGCAGTGGGCGGACGGGCGGGTTGGGGTCGGAGTCGGGCACGCCGCTGCGCACCCGACGCAGGTTGATGTAGAGGCGCAGGGCGTACGTCGACGCCGCGAGCAGCAGCGCGAAGCCGATCGCCATCTTGAGGACGTAGTCCAGCTGGTCCTCGTCGCTGGTGAAGCCGGCGACCAGGTGCGGACCCAGTAGCGCGGTGGGCACCGAGCCGATGATCAGCCACTTGGCCAGGTGGAGGTGGGGAGACCCCTCCCGGGCGTGCACGAGCGCGCCGCCGGTCTTGTAGATCGCGGCGGCGGTGAGGTCGGCCGTGACCACGGTGGCGGCCTCGCCGACGCCCAGGAAGATCAGCGCCGGTGTCATCAGCGCACCGCCACCCATGCCGGTCAGGCCGACCACGATGCCGACGAAGAACCCGGCGGCCAGGATCGCGAGGAAGGCGGTGCCCAGGTCCATGGCGACGATTGTCGAGCAAGTCGGTTAGGAAAACCAACTCACCGCGCAGGTCGCCGGGGGGGCTTCAGCGGGAGAGCGCGGGCAGCACGACGTGCAGCAGCTCGTCCAGGCGGGTGATGCACGCGGAGGCTGCCTCGGGGCCGCGCCGGTAGGGGTCCGGGACGTCGAGGTCGGGATGGGCGGGCCCGCGGGACGCCGCGACGTGCTGGAGGAGCTCGTCGCGGGTGAGGCCCTCCGGTGCCTTCGCGACCGCCTCGGCGAACTGGCCCAGCGTGTAGACCTTGCGGAACAGCTGTGGCTGCTCGTCGAGGATGTGGGAGCGGTGCGCGCTCTCCGCGGTGAGCACCAGGTCGGCCTCGTCCAGGAGGTCCTTGGTGAGCTGACGGCTGCGGAAGTCGGTCGCGTCGATCTCGGCCGGCAGCGCGGCCCGGATGGCCTCGTCGACGTGCTGGTCGGTCCAGCCGTGGGTGCCGGCACTGCTGAAGACCAGGTCGGTCCCCTCCGGTGCGGCGTGCCGGGCCAGGGCCTCCAGCGAGGCGGAGCGGCAGATGTTGGCGGTGCAGACGAACAGCACGTGGAAGGACGTGGCGGCGATCACCTCGGCTCCCGACGTCTCCCAGCCCGGGCTCGCGGGCTGTGGTGCAGTCCCAGCGCCGGCTTGCGAGGTTTCGAGGCTCGTCGCTGGGGCTCCTCGCACCTCAACCACCGATGGGGTCAGGTCGAGGTAGTCCGCCTCGCGCAGCGCCTCCAGCACGTCGTCCAGCGCTGCCTCGATGCTGCGGCCGGTGGTGTCGACCCGGACGTCGGCGTCCTCGGGCTCCTCGTAGGGCGACGAGATACCGGTGAACTCCGGGATCTCGCCGGCCCGGGCCTTGGCGTAGAGGCCCTTGCGGTCCCGGCGCTCGCACTCCTCCAGCGGGGTCGCGACGTGGATGAGGAAGAACGCCCCGCCGGCGTCGTCGACCATCGCCCGCACCTGCTGGCGGGTCTCGTCGAAGGGGGCGATCGGGCTGACCACCGCCACGCCGCCGTGCCGGGCGATCTCGGCGGCGACCCAGCCGATCCGGCGGATGTTGGTCTCCCGGTCCTGCTTGGAGAACGTCAGCCCCGCCGACAGGTGCCGGCGGACGACGTCGCCGTCGAGGCTGGTGACCGTGCGCTTGCCCTGCTCGAGCAGCCGGTCGACCAGCGCCCGGGCGAGGGTGGACTTGCCGCTGCCGGAGAGGCCGGTGAAGAAGAGGACCAAGCCCTGCTCGTCCTTGGGCGGCTGGTCCTGGCTCACGATGGCGGCGATCGTGGGTGGGTAGATCACGTCCGTGGTCTCGTCGAGCTCGACCAGCGGGGGTTGCGCGTCGTGGTCGACGTACGTCGACAGGACCGCCCACCGCAGCATGCGGTCCGTGTCGGGGTCTCCGTGCGAGGCGAGCGGAACGGTCACGACGACGGCGTCGTCGAGCTCGGCGGCTGCGGCCAGGGTCGCACGGACCAGGGCCACCGGGGACAGTCGCGGGGTGCCCGTGCCGACCAGTGCAACCAGCGCGACCTGCCCGAGGCCGGCCACCTGATGCAGCTGGCTCGTCGTCAGGGCGTCGGTCACCGGCACCACCGTGCGCCCGACGTTCGCCGCCCGGAACTGCTCGGGCGTGACGCGAAGATTCCGGAACGGGCCGAACGCCGCGTGCGAGAGCGGCTCGACCGTGCCGTCGGGCCAGGCGACCCGGGCCAGTGGGAGGCCCTCGGGATCGACGAGCTCGACGGCGCCTGCCGCGGCTGCCTGCTGGCCCACGGTGTCCGGGAGCCGCAGGGTGATGGGGCTGTCCGGCTGGTTGAAGCCGCCGACGCCGGGGACGGCGCCGCTCAGCAGGAGCTCGAGGTCGTCCAGCTCGACCGGCGACGGGCAGTACTGCGGGACGGGCTGGGACACGCCGGTCATCCTGCCAGGGGCGGTCGCTACGGTTGGGTTCCAGCCTCGGCTTGCGAGGTCTCGAGGCTCGTCGCTAGCGCTCCTCGCACCTCAACCAGCGCGAAGGGGCTAGCGCTCCTCGCACCTCAACCACCGAGGAGGAACAGTGTCTGCGCCCGTCGTGATCGCCGAGGTCGTGCGCTCCGGTTTCGTGGAGGGGCACCACTACGGGTCCGTCGTGGCGCTGGCCGCGGACGGGTCGGTGGACTGGTCGGTCGGCGACGTGACGTCGCCGATCTTGCCGCGGTCGTGCAACAAGCCGCTGCAGGCCGTCGGGATGGTCGACCTCGGGCTGGATCTGCCGCAGGACCTGCTGGCGCTGGCCTGCGCGTCGCACTCGGGGGAGCCGATGCACGTCGCGGGCGCCCGGCGGATCCTGGAGGGCGCGGGCCTCGGCGCGTCGGCGCTCCAGACGCCACCGGACGTGCCTCTGGACGACCTGGAGCGGGACGTGTGGCTGCGTGACGGTCACGGGCGTGAGCCGATCGCGATGAACTGCTCGGGCAAGCACGCCGCGATGCTCGCCACCTGCGTCCTCAACGGGTGGGACTTGTCGACCTACCGCGACCCGGCGCACCCGCTGCAAGTCGCTCTCGCCGACACCTTCGTGGCGCTCACCGGGGAGCCGGTCGTCGCCACCGCGGTCGACGGCTGCGGCGCCCCGCTCTTCTCGGCCTCGCTGGTCGGGCTGGCCCGTGGCTTCGCGGCGGTCGCGACCGCCACCGAGGGCAGCCGGCGCCGGGTCGCCGAGGCGATCCGGGCCCACCCCGTCATGGTCTCGGGCACGCGGCGCGACGAGCGGGCGCTGCTCACCGCCATCCCAGGCGCAATCGGGAAGGCCGGCGCCGAGTCCTGCTACGCGGTCGCACTGCCCGATGGCCGCGCCTTCGCGCTCAAGACCGACGACGGCGGCCAGCGGGCCCGGGCGGTCGTGATGGCGGCCGCGCTGCGGCGTTCGGGGGTGGACGTCGAGCCGGAGGTCGACACCGAGGCGGTGCGGGCGACTGGCGTGCATCGACTTCTTGGGGGCGGCGAGCCGGTGGGTGAGGTCCGCGCCGTCCTGTAGGTGGTTTCGAGGCTCGTTGCTGGAGCTCCTCGCACCTCAACCACCGACTGGTTCAGTTAGCGCTGAAACTCCTTAGTTTTGCGGGGGTTGTGACTCGTCATACATGCTCTGAGTTTGCGTTTGCTAACTCCAGCAAGCAGACTGGAGACATGGCCAAGGTGAGTGTCGGCGAGCGGGTCGGGGAGCGCGTCAACAGCGCTGTCGAGTCGCTTGGTGACTACCTCAAGGAGCAGCGCATGAACTCGCGCCTCTCCCTGAGGCAGCTGGCTGAGCAGGCAGGGGTGTCCAACCCCTACCTGAGCCAGATCGAGCGCGGGCTGCGCAAGCCGTCCGCGGAGGTGCTGGCCCAGATCGCCAAGGCGCTGCGGATCTCCGCGGAGTCCTTGTACGTCCGGGCCGGGATCCTCAGCCCGGAGGACGGGGTCGGGGGCTCTGTGGAGCTCGCGATCCTCGGCGACACCGGGCTGACCGAGCGCCAGAAGCAGTCACTGCTCGACGTCTACTCGTCGTTCCTCGCCATGAACGACGCCCACCAGCACGAAACAACCGAAGGAGATGGACATGGCTAAGACCAAGTTCGACATCAAGACTGAGGCGACCCGTACGCTGCACGCCGGCGTCGGCGTCGTCGACCTCGCGGTCGAGACCGTCAAGGAGCTCGCCACCGACGCGCAGAAGCGCTTCGAGGATCTCCAGAAGGACGCCCAGAAGCGCCTCACCAAGGCGCAGAAGAACGTCCAGAAGAGCGTCAACGAGATCGACCTCCAGCCGCAGGCCCTGCGGACGCAGGCCACCAAGGAGGCCGCGGCCCGCCGCGAGCTGATCGAGAAGCGGGTGGCGGCCCTCCAGGCCGAGGCCCAGAAGTTCGTGACCGAGAACGTCGAGACCGCGACCGACACCTACGAGGAGCTCGCCAAGCGCGGCGAGACCGTCGTCCGGAAGTTCCGCAACAAGCCCGCCACCAAGGCGACGGTGACCAACGCCAAGACCACCCAGGCCAAGGCGAAGACCACCGCGACGCAGGCGAAGAAGACGGCCAAGAAGTCCCCGGCCAAGAGCTCCGCCAAGGCGACGGGCACCGCGGCGAAGAAGACGGTGAAGTCGGCGGCCAAGACCGTCAGCTGACCTTCTCCACGACGAGACCCCTGCAGTTATGTGCTGCAGGGGTCTCGTGTCTGTTGGATACCGTGTCCGCGTGACGGGGGTCCGGGAAACTGGTGCGCGGTCGGTTCAGTACGTCGTCCTGCTGCTGTTGGCAGCCGGGACCGTGGTGCTCTGCTATCTGGCGCTGACCCGGGAGACCGCCGCCGACTCCAATCTCGTCCGTGACGAGCCCTCGCTGGCCACGCCGACAGAGTCCAGCACCGCCCCTGAGCCCTCCGCCTCTGCTGCGGATCCGTCGCCCAGCGGTGAAAGCGTCAAGGTGCCCAAGGTGCCGGACCAGCGGCTCGCCGACTTCACCAAGGGCGACGACCTGCCCGACGGTGCGGTGACCTACGACTCGCCCAGCAACGTCAGTCGGATGCGGCTGACCGACACCGGCCTCACCCACGGTGCCGTCGAGGACGGCGCGACCGACGGGCTCGGCCTGGTCGAGACCGAGCTGGAGTCCGACGTCCGCTCCCTGGGGTTCCGGGTGCTCTTTCCCGAACCGTCGTCCGGCTCCGCCGCGCTGATGGCGTGGGAGTCCTCGGCCGCTGAGGCGCTGGAGGCCGGCGACCCGCTCCCGAGCGGCATGCGGTTCGTCGCCACGCCTGGCACGTGGACCTTGTCGATGGTCACCGAGGGTGGTGAGGAGACCCTCGCCGAGGGGAGCTTCGAGGCTGCGACCGGGCCCCTGGAGTTCCGGGTGGTCCGAGACGGCGACGAGATCTTCGTCGTCGACCCGACCGGGCTGGTGACAGCCGCGACCAAGGCCCGGGCAGGCGAGCTGGTCGGACCTTTCGCGTCCTGGGGGCTCGTCGAGGCCGGCCCGGACGAGGCCCCAGCAGTCATCGAGTCCGTGCGGGCCGGCTAGGCCTGTGGGTCTGACCCTCTAGGCTGGGCGTCGTGGACGTGTTCAACATCCAGGGCGGGATCATGCTCGCGGTGTTCTTCGTCCTGCTCGCGGTGAAGATCTACGCGTTCGTCAGCTCCCTGACCTTCTCGGCGGAGAGCTACGAGGCCGCCGGCAAGCTCACCAAGCCGGCCTGGACGATCATCCTGGGACTCGGGGTGGTCCTGCAGCTGTTGTTCAGCGGCGGGCTCTTCATCCTGAGCCTGGCTTTCACGATCGCGGCGTTCGTCTATCTCGCCGACGTGCGGCCCGCCCTGGCCGGCTTGACCCGTCGGTAGCTTTCGGATCCACCTGGGGCGCGTAGCTGTAGCTGTAGGAGTAGCCGTAGGCGTCCCCGCCGTCCTTGCCCCGGGTGAGGTTGAGCACGACGCCCAAGGTCTTGGCGTCGACCGCGTCGATCCGCTCGATGGCATGGGCGAGCTGGTCGCGCGTGGTGCGCCCGTGCCGGGCGACGACGATCGCCCCGTCGGACATCGCGGCGAGCAGCGCGGCGTCGGTGACCGGGAGCAGCGGCGGCGCGTCGATGATGACGACGTCGAACTGCTCGCGCAGCTCCGTCAGGAGGTCGGACATCGCCCGGGACTGGAGCAGCTCGGACGGGTTGGGCGGGATGGGACCGCAGGCCAGCACGTGCAGGCCGGTGTCGTCGTAGGTCTGGAGCGCGTCCTCCAGCTTGACCTTGCCGACCAGCACGTTGGTCGTCCCGATCGCGCTGTCGACGCCGAGGCGCTTGGCGACCATCGGCCGCCGCAGGTCGCACTCGATGAGCACGACGCTGTGGGCGCCCATCGCCATCGTCACGGCCAGGCCGACCGCGGTCGTGGTCTTGCCCTCACCGGGCAGTGAGCTGGTCACCACGAACACCTTCTTGTCGTGGTCGACCTCGACGTACTGCATGTTGGTGCGGAGCACGCGGAACGCCTCGGCCCAGCGGCTGGCGCCCGACAGCGCTGCGGCTGGAGTGAGCTTGGCCGCGGTCGGGTCGGCGTTGATCCGGCCGAGGATCGGCGCCGGGGTCGCCTCCGCGACGTCCTCCGCCGAAGAGACGGTGGTGTCCATCAGCTCGCGGACCACCGCTAGCGCAACGCCGAGGAGGAGTCCGAGGACGACACCGAGTCCCAGGTTGCGCACCGGCTGCGGTGAGACCGGCGTGGTGGACACCTCGGCGCTGTCCAGCACGGTCGCGACGATGGTTCCTTCGCCGTTGTCCCGCGGTGGCTCCAGCGTCGGCACCAGGTCACTGAGCGCCTGCGCGTACGCCTGAGCGATGTTGCGAGCACGCTTGGGCTCAGGGTCGGTTGCCGTGATCTCGATGCTCACGGTCTCCGGAACGACTGCCGCGGCGATCTGCGATCTCAGCTCGTCGGGATCGCTCCCGTCATCCAGGAGCGCCGCGGCGGCGGCGGCTATCCGGGACGACTTGGGCACCAGGTCGGCGTAGGTCGTGACGCGCTGGCTGGCGAACGCATCGCCGCTCGACGGGTTGACATCGCCCACTGTGGTCGCCACGAACAGCCGAGCGGTGGAGGAGTACTGCGGGGTGGTCTGCCAGGTGACGAAGGCTGCCGCGCTCACACACAGCAGCAGCATCGCGACGACGGACACCCAGCGGCGCTTGATCGTCCGCCAGTAGTCCTTGAGCTCCACGTCTGGTCCCCGCTCACCATGGTGTCTCGCGGGCCAGTGCCCGGAAATGTCCACCCCACAGTAACCCGAGACGTCCGTTGACAACGTCTTCGCGACGTAGGGTGGCGGCTCCGCAGATCGTCACGACTCGTAAGGTGGGCATGTGGAGTCCGAGACTCGGCCGTGGGGGTCGTGGCACGTCCTGGACGAGGGGCCTGGCTGGAAGGTCAAGCGGATCGTGGTCAACCCGCACAGTCGGCTCTCATACCAGTACCACGACCAACGCACGGAGCACTGGATCGTGGCGTCCGGGAAGGCCACCTGCGTGATCGACGGCGAGACCCGGGTCGCCGGGCCGGGGGAGTGCGTGGAGGTCGAGATCGGCCAGCCGCACAGGATCTCCAACGAGCAGGACCAGACGCTGGTGATCATCGAGGTCCAGCGCGGTGAGTACACCGGCGAGGACGACATCGTCCGGCTCGAGGACGACTACGGGCGCAGCGACTGACACCACGGGTTTCCAGGCTCGGCGTCAGCGCGCCTCGCACCTCGCCCTCGACCAACGAATGATCAGGTCAGAACCACCGGGGTGATCAGCTCAGGTAGCGCCTCAGGGCAGTCATCGCGTCCTCGGGTTCGAAGCCGGTGGCCTGGATCTTGGTCAGGTCCATGACGCTTCGCAGCGGGCGAGGGGAGAGACCCTCCTGGCCGGAGTAATAGGCCTCCGTCGTCACCGGGGTGACGTCCTCGGGGTCGCGGCCGCTCAGGGCGTAGACCTCGCGGGCAATCTCGCACCAGGACATCGGCGGACCGCTGTTGCTGACGTTGTAGGTGCCGTACGCCGCCTCGCTGCCGACCAGGTGCACGGTCGCGCGGGCCAGCTCCTCGGTGAACGTGAGCCGGCCGACCTGGTCGTCCACGACGGACGGGCTCACACCCTTTTCGCCGAGCGACTGCATCGTGCGGACGAAGTTCTTGCCCTCGCCGATCACCCACGAGGTGCGTAGCACGTAGTGGCGGGGCGCTGCGGCGACGGCGACGTCACCGGCGGCTTTCGTCTGGGCGTAGACGCCGAGTGGCGACAGAGGCTCGTCCTCGGCGTGCGGCTCCTGGGTGCCGTCGAAGACGTACTCGGTGGAGTAGTGCACGAGGGTGAACCGGTGCTCGGCAGCGAGTCTCGCCAGCGTGGCCGGGGCCTGGGCGTTGGCGGCCCAAGCGGTGCGGCGGCCGTCGGGAGTCTCGGCGGCGTCGACGGCGGTGTACGCGGCGGCGTTGAGGACAAGGCTGTACTCGTTCCAGGGCCAGGCGGTGACCTGGGCGGGGTCCGTGACGTCGAGCGGCTGGGGTTGCGTCCCAGCGCCGGGTTGCGGGGTTTCGAGGCTCGGCGCTAGCGCGCCTCGCACCTCAACCAACGAGGAGACGGCGGCCGGGAGGTCGACGAGGTCGGCGTCGGGGAAGGCGGCGGCGAGGGCACGGCCGAGCTGGCCAAGGGCGCCGACGATGAGCGTCTTCTTCGGCTTCATCGGCTCGACGTCGGCGAGCATCGGGGTGCTGAGGTCCTTGTCGGAGATCTCGCACTCGGCCAGGGGGATCGGCCACGGGATGGCGATCGTAGGGTCGGCCAGGTTGAGCGCCGGGTAGGCGAGGCCGGCCCGCCAGTGGTCGTTGACCAGGTAGGAGTAGG
>SXGU01063021.1_pt1 | contig 10070 bp, 8 predicted proteins | sample 3174531 | NCBI WGS metagenome assembly SXGU01 (sample SAMN11356863, study PRJNA531348) | freshwater metagenome | isolation source: freshwater sample F1-140 | place: China: Fuxian Lake, Yuxi | collected 2017-12-25 | reverse complement strand
TCGCCCCCTATCAGGAAATTTCAGGCGAAGAGTACATGAATGATAAACAGCTCGCACATATTGAGAAAATTCTCCTTGCCTGGCGCCAATCACTGATGGAAGAAGTCGACAGAACAGTGACCCACATGAAAGATGAGGCAGCTAATTTCCCTGATCCATCTGATCGCGCGAGCCAAGAAGAAGAGTTTAGCATTGAATTGCGTACCCGAGACCGCGAGCGGAAATTGATAAAGAAAATTGAAGACGCGCTAGAACGATTGCGTGATGAAGATTTTGGTTATTGTGAGGCCTGCGGCATTGAAATCGGTTTACGTCGCCTAGAAGCGCGCCCGACAGCCACATTGTGTATTGACTGTAAAACACTATCTGAAATCAAAGAACGACAAAATCAAGGCAGTTAACACCTACACCCATCGGACATAAAAACCATATCTTCATGTCCGAGGGGTATAGATCCCGTACGGAACGTCGCTCCATGCGGGATCGTCAACATGGATAGCCATAAGTCCTGAATTAAAACGCTTGCTTATCACCCTCATGAGCTAAAACAGCCTCAATTTTTTCCATACAACGCGCCACTGTACCGCGATTAGCTGTGAGTACTGCCGATGCATTTATAATCTGTTGTTGCCTTACTGTATCATGATGGTACAAATAGATAAGTGTAGTCATCAGCTCATCAACAGTATTCACCATCACCATCGCCCCTGCTGCAAGTAAATCCTCACAAATTGCTTTAGAGTTATTCATGTATGGGCCACAAAATACCGGCACTTGTACAGCGATGGGTTCCAACACATTATGTCCACCAACAGGAACCAGACTACCGCCAACAAAAGCATAATCACTCAGTTGATAAAAATGAAGCAACTCTCCTAAGGAATCGATCACAAGCACATCGGTGCTGGCCTGAATCATATCCGGTTGACTACGCCGGCCTGTATTAAACCCCTCTGCCAGGCTCATGTGGTAAACGGCTTGAAACCGTTCAGGATGACGGGGTGCAACCAATAGCAATACATGAGGAATGGCTTCTTTTAGTTTGCTTAAATGGGATAATAATTGCTTTTCTTCATCATCATGAGTACTCGCCGCGATGACAACCTTGCGCGTCATACCCCACCTCTCCTTAAATTGGGTAACCTCGTGGTTTACCGGTACTTGCAACGGCAAATCAAACTTCATATTTCCTAGCACCTCCACTATCATTGCAGAAGCACCTATAGCGATAAATCGTTTAGCATCATCATGACTTTGCGTAAAAATAGCTGTGAATTGATTCAGTATTGGCTTGAACAGAAAAGAGACCTTTTCGTAGCATTGAAACGCATGATCAGACAAGCGCGCATTCACTAACAATAGAGGTATTTTCATCTGTTGTGCTTGGTGTATTAAATTGGGCCATAACTCGGTTTCCATAATAATGCCAAGACGCGGATTGACTCTTTTAAAGAACCGCCGTAAACCCCAAGGTAAATCATAAGGAATATACTGGTGCTCTACTTTCTGACCAAAACGCTTGATAACCTGCCCTGAGCCGGTGGGCGTCATCGTCGTGACCAACACCCGCCCCTTCCTGGCAAGTAAAGCTTCTATCAATGGTGTCGCAGCAACAACCTCTCCTAAAGACACCGCGTGAACCCAAAAATCAACGGGTGTAATTGTCGAACAACCAAAGGAAAAGCGCTCCGCAATTCGGTAACGATAAGCCGGCAGACGCCAGCTTTTCCAATAAAGACGCAACACAATAAAGGGGGTTAACAAGTAAAGTAAAAAAGTATAGATGTGACGTAATACGTAATAGAGAAACAACATCTTAAACAACCTAGTTGCTCGTATAAAGATGAGCTACACCATACAACAGGTTTCGTTGTAAAACAATTTAGGTTACCGTTAATCAACCCCTAAAATTCTATTGCCAAGATTCCTTTTTTAATAGAGGTGTGCTAATACAGGAGGGCTTTTTTCTTTTCATGAGGACTGACACAATATTCTGTCTTGTTCATCACATACTCTATTTTTATGGATAATTTTATGTCAAATACCACGCAGCAAAGACCTTATTTAGGATTTGGGTTGGGGCTCAGAACAGATCATTACCAAACCATCATCAATGAAAACCCCTCAATTGACTGGTTTGAAATAATTAGCGAAAACTATATGGTACCCGGCGGACAACCCTTGTATTTTTTAGATAAAATTCGTGAGCAGTACCCCATGGTGATGCATGGGGTCTCGATGTCTATTGGAAGTTCTGATGCCATCGACTGGGATTACTTAAAGCAACTGAAACAGTTGGCTGACCGTATTCAACCACAATGGATTTCTGATCATTTATGTTGGACTGGGGTACAGCATAAAAATACACATGATTTGCTCCCCTTACCTTACACTGAAGAGGTGATTTATCATGTTGCAAATCGCATCAAGCAAGTACAGGATTTTTTAGAAAGGCCCTTTCTTATCGAAAACGTTTCAAGCTATATATCATATAAAGAATCCGTCATGCCAGAATGGGAATTTGTAAAAGAAGTTATTCAGCGCGCTGATTGCCTCCTGCTGCTTGATGTTAATAATATTTATGTCAGCAGTATTAATCATGAATTCAATCCAATCGACTACATCGCGGCAATTCCCAGCAACCGAATTTATCAAATCCATTTGGCGGGACATTCGGATATGGGTGATTACATCATAGATACACATGATCATCCTATTGTTGATCCTGTTTGGGATTTGTATGCGGAAACAATACGTCGTCATGGATTGATTTCGACAATGATAGAACGTGATGACAATATCCCCCCCTTGTTGGAATTAATGACCGAATTAAAACAAGCCAGTAAGATTGCAGCAGGAATCGTTGAAGAAGTCGCCGCATGAATACATTACAGAATCTGGAACAATCCTTTCAAAACTATTTACTACATGATGACCAGGCTATTTTTCACCATGTTGTCGGAACCAACAAGGTCCCAGTGGATGTTCGACTAGGGATCTACAGCAACGCCTATCGCTCACGCCTACATGAGGCACTGACTGTCAGTTATTCGGCGTTAGAACACTACCTTGGCTATGAATCATTCGAAACACTTTGTTATGCTTATATTGATGCCCATCCATCCGAGTTTCGTTCACTAAGATGGTTCGGTGATCAATTACCTACCTTTCTTGAGCATCACCTACCCTATAACGCATTACCCTATTTGGCAGAGCTTGCACAATTCGAATGGGCAATGGATCTCGCCTTTGACGCTGCGGGTCTTCGTGTAATACAGCTTGAAGACATGCAAAACATTCCCCATGACGCTTGGCTCAATATGCGATTACAGGTTCACCCGTCGGTACACCGGTTAGACCTTTCATGGAATGTAGTGCAAATCTGGCAAGCGATTGCTGATGAGAAAATACCCGACGAGCCCTATGACAGTGCTTTGAAGGTAAGATGGATTGTGTGGCGCAAAGAATTAACCACCCAATTTTCGTCATTGCCAGAGGATGAGGCCTGGGCAATTGATGCCTTGATGAACAGCGCAACCTTTGGTGAAATTTGTGAGGGTCTTTGCCGATGGGTTGATGAACAAAATGCAGGAATGCATGCCGCATCACTTTTGAAGGGATGGATAACTGCAGGGCTTATCACTGGTATATCCATTGATTTATAACTAATTTTTTTCATAATTGTTTTGGCAATAAAAAAATTATATGCTAGGATAAACAGGCCAACATAATATTAATTTAAAAGGAGTTTCTATGAAAAATAAATTTATCGGAGCTATTGCAACAGCCGCTGCTATCGCTTTTGTTACTGCACCGGTCACCTCAACATTGGCACAAGCACACGGCGCAAAAGTACAATGCACTGGCGTTAATGCTTGCAAAGGTAAAGGCGCTTGTAAAACAGCTGCAAATGCTTGTAAAGGAAAGAATGACTGTAAAGGTAAAGGCGTACAAATGCTAAGTGCTAAAAAATGTGCAAAACTTAAGGGTACTGTTGTTGAAGCAACACCCGCAACGCCAGCAGCACCAGCAGCACAATAATCTAGAATCAGGGCGTTCCTCATCATTAAGAACGCCCTGTTTTTTTCCCCTTCCTTCCATAATGAGCTGATATAAAACATGAATCATCTCATGAATGAAAAAAGCCCCTATTTACAACAACATGCTCATAATCCTGTTGAGTGGTACCCCTGGGGGAAAGCCCCTTTTGACAAAGCGCAAGATGAAAATAAACCCATTTTACTCTCCATTGGCTATGCCGCTTGTCATTGGTGTCATGTCATGGCCCATGAGTCTTTTGAGGATCCTACGACTGCCGAATTAATGAATAAACTTTTTATTAATATAAAAGTCGATAAAGAAGAGCGCCCTGACTTAGATAAGATTTATCAAATGTCGCATTATTGTTTAACACAACAACATGGAGGATGGCCACTCACCGTATTTTTGACGCCTGATCTCACCCCCTTTTTTAGTGGCACGTATTTTCCACGGGAAGAGCGCCATCCATTACCTGCCTTTGGGACTGTTCTGCAACTTATCTCCGATCTTTATAAAAATCGTCCACATGACGTAAAAAACCAAGGCATGGCGCTCAAAAAATTTTTGCAACAACAACCCTTGCAACCCTCTAGTTTGTCTTTTGAAAATAACCCCTTAGAGCTGGCTACAGATGCATTAAAACGAAGTTATGACCCCGTTTATGGGGGATTTGGTCATGCGCCTAAATTTCCACAAGCAAGTAAAATTGAGTATTTATTGAAACAAAGCTCACCACTTGCTTTAGCCACGTTGAGGCATATTGCAACTGGCGGTATTTATGATCAGTTAGAAGGTGGTTTTTACCGATATTCGGTCGATGAAAAATGGACTATCCCACACTTTGAGAAAATGCTTTATGACAATGGCCAGTTATTATCTCTTTATGCGCAAGCCAGTAAACACTACGCTGAACCTTATTTTTATGCCATCGCACATGAAACAGCGGAATGGGCAATGAAACGCATGCAGTCACCTAATGGTGGGTTTTACTCTAGCATCGATGCCGATTCGGAGGAGGAAGAAGGCAAATTTTACCGATGGGATAATACCGACATTCAGTCCCTATTAACGCACGATGAATATGCTGTTGTTCACCTTTATTTTGGCCTAGATAAGCCCCCTAATTTTGAAGAGCATTGGCATTTGTATGTTGCAACATCATTGGAATCAATTGGCGCCGCTTTAACTCTTTCTATCCCCCAGGTGAATCAATTATTAATTTCTGCAAAGAAAAAGATGTTATCGTCACGTAATCAACGGATTAAACCTGGTCGTGATGAGAAGATTTTAACCTCATGGAATGGATTAATGATCAAAGGCATGCTCTTAGCCGGGTATGTATTAAAGGAAAAGCGGTTTATAGCTTCTGCAGAACAGGCCATTCATTTTATACAAAAAAATATGTGGCACCATAATCAATTGCTCGCCTGTTACAAAGACGACCAGGGCTATCTCGGCGCTTATTTAGATGATTATGCTTTTTTACTTGATGCGCTTCTCACGTCTTTACAAGTAAACTGGAATTCTGACCATTTATTATTTGCAATCAGTATTGCTGATCTGATTTTAAAGCATTTTTCTGATGACGCCACGGGTGGCTTTTATTTTACGGCCAACCATCATGAAAAATTACTGTATCGCCCTAAAACAATGGTAGATGAAGCCACGCCTGCTGGTAATGGTATTATCGTGCGTGCATTCTTGACCCTAGGCCACTTATTGGGTGAAGTGAGCTATTTAAAAGCTGCAGAAAAAACACTACAAGCCGCTTGGTCTGATATGGTGCGATTACCAGCGGAACATTGTACCTTATTATTAGGTCTTAAAGACTATTTAGATCCGCCACAGCTGATTATCATTCGCGGCAAGAAAGATGAACTCAACCATTGGCAAGACGTTTCCCAATCGATGACTCACTACACCTTTGCGATCCCAGATGACGCCTTAAACCTCCCTTCAGCCCTAGCAACCAAGACATCTCAAAGAAAAACATGTGCTTATATTTGCCAAGGCCCACATTGCGAAGCCAGAATAGATGACATAGAAAAATTGGCCGAGAAGATCATGCGAACAACCTGATGAATCACCCAATCATACATTAGCCCCATTCTCCAAACCATCAAACAAACAAAGGAATAATCTTGTAAGGAACAAGTTCACAATATTTTTTCCAGTCTTTCCCATATTTTTTAGCGCATCGTCTATCATCACGAAACGCTCGATCCACCAACAGAATAGTTAAGAAGAGCACATAAAAATAAGGTGAAAAATTCGTGAAAAGTGCAGGTACTGACCAACAAAAGGCGGCGATCAGCTCAGGGACATAATGAAAATGTCGCGCAATGCCCCACCATCCAGACGCAAGTAATAGTGATTGCTTTGCATGTCCTTCTTCTGTTGTGTAATGAGCCAAGAGAGTCACTGGCGTTTTACCCCATATTTTGCATCGACCCTCCGTGGCTCGGGTTAACAGCCGTTGCTTATCAGCAAGATAATTAATCGTGATGCCAGCCACTCCCACAATGGCAATCAAGACCACCCACACAAAGCTTAAATGCACAGGATGTAGCACAAGATACATACTTGGGGATGTATAAATACAAGGAACCCAAACAAGACAGCCCCAGCAAATATAAAAACCAGCGCGGTCATGCATGATATCTAGAGAGCGCAGATAACCATGCTCCCAGACGTAAAATTTTGCTATGTACAGAAGTTGTAATGCAACAGAAATAAACATTGAATTAGCAAGCCCACCCAACGCCTCTTGTTTGGCACAATAAGAGATAAGGAATAAACCCCAGCTCATCATGCCAAAGCGACAGGTGATAAACTTTTTAAGCTGCCAGCCCAAAATTTGGGGGTAAAGCTCTGTCCCCCAGTAGTAATCGAATAAGACGTTATTGGTCGTGCTCGCATCGGTTGATGAAGGAAAGTAACGTCCTTTAAGATACAACAAACCGCAAAATATAAGGCTAAAAATATTAAGGGCGCCAAGAATATACCCAAGGTTGTCATAAAGAATCGTGGCTTTGAATAAACCCAATCCAAATGTTGCCACACAAAACACCAGCATCGTAGTAAGAAATGCTAAAACCCCGTTGGCCTTATAAACAGGACTATTGCCTTTGGGCGTAATGGGCCCATACACTGTTTTTCCCGGCAATAAGCGCATCAGCGCGAGTTCGAAAACAATAAAGCACGAAATAACTATCCAAGCGGTGGATGAACCCCAGAAATAGGGCTTCCAGATAACGTACGTAGTTTGCAAAACACCTTGTTGAATCATTAAATTCCAGAGCGCCCCTAAAGAGCCTCCTAATTCAGTATTGGTATACCACATCAACATCACAAAAGGGGGGCACAACAGCATGAGGAGGAGCGGTCCTAGGGCGTTGCGCATGGTCAACCACATAGCATATCCTTATATTTATTTTATTAACTGCAAAGATTAACACTAATCGATTAGAGACTAAAAGATGTTAGATATACAGAATGAAGTACTTATTGCCGAAAAACGAATTCGTGCATACATACGCGAAACCCCATTAGATTATTCCTTACCCTTAAGCAAGCTCACACAGGCCAACGTTTATTTAAAATGTGAAAATCTCCAATACACGGGCGCGTTCAAGGTTCGTGGCGCATTTAATACATTGCTGTCTTTAAATGCATCACAACGGCAACATGGCGTTGTAACGGCTTCATCAGGAAATCATGGTGCCGCAGTAGCGTACGGTTTAAATAAATTAAACATTCCTGGCATTGTGTTCGTTCCTGAAAATACATCGTCAACAAAAATAGACAATATTCGTAATTATGATATTCCACTTGAATTTTATTCCACCGATTTACTACAAACTGAAATGCATGCGCTAGACTACGCGAAGCAACAACACATGACCTATGTTTCGCCCTATAACAATCCTCACGTTATTGCCGGCCAAGGAACCATAGCGCTTGAAATTGCACGGCAATTAAATAAAGTTGATGTAATTTTTGTAGCCATTGGTGGTGGGGGATTAATTTCAGGGATAGCAGGTTACATAAAAGCTGTTTCACCACAAACAAAAGTCATAGGCTGCTTGCCAGAAAATTCGCCGGTCATGGCGCAATCAGTAAAAGCTGGAAAGATTATTGACATGAAGACGTTGCCCACGCTATCCGATGCGACGGCTGGAGGAATAGAGCCAAACGCGATGACGTTTGAACTTTGCAGGGACCTAGTAGATGATTATATTTTAGTCTCTGAACAGGAGATAAAAAACGCGATCATAACCTTGATTAAAACACAACATCTCTTAATCGAGGGTGCCTCCGGCGTAGCACTCGCTGCATTTTTAAAAAATGCAGCGCAATATCAAGGTAAACAGGTAGTCATTGTGTTGAGTGGTGCAAATATCAGCATTGATACCCTTAAAACCGTATTGGGTTAGTCAGATTATTTTATTGATGATGGTAAGACGCGGGACTATTGATGAGTAAAAAAGTTTTAATTCCATTGCCACAAACTGGTTTTGATCCCACCGAAACGGGTGTTCCTTGGAAAATTTTAACGGAAGCTGGCGTTGAAGTTGTCTTTGCAACCGTAAATGGTAAAAAAGCCACGTGCGATAACATCATGCTAACCGGAAAAGGATTGGGATTATTAGCGCCCTTTCTAAAAGCTGATAAATACGGGCAGCAAGCCTATCATGACATGGCAGCCTCCACCGCATTTAAGAACCCATTAAAATGGTCTCATCTTAAACATGAGGATTTTGATGGCCTCATCCTTCCTGGCGGCCACGCAAAAGGGATGAGGGAATACCTTGAATCTGAGATTCTACAACAGCTTGTTGTCGATTTTTTTAGTGTTGAAAAGCCTGTTGGCGCAATTTGCCACGGCGTTTTGTTAGTTGCTCGTAGCCATTACCCCAACGGAAAAAGCGTTTTGCATGGACGAAAGACAACCGCCCTGTTGGCATCACAAGGGCTTATTGCGTGGGCACTCACGTGCCTATGGATGAAAGATTACTATCGAACCTATTCACAACGATTAGCTGCAGAGGTCAAAGCTAATTTAGCCGCCACAACGGACTTTATTAAAGGCCAGATGCCGCTCCGCAGAGATAATCCACTACGATTAAAAAAGGGCTTCACCGTTCGTGATAAGAATTATCTCTCAGCCAGATGGCCTGGAGATGCACATCGATTCGCTACTGAATTTTTAAAATTACTAGGTTAAACACTATTGGATCCCAGATTTCATCCCCAATGCCATGGGCAATTGATCAACCATCGCGGTGCCCATATTTTTTGCTACTCGCTCCAACACGCTTTGCTGGTGAGTATAATCAACAATCCGATCTATTTTGATAATGTCTCGTGCCAATTGACCTGGACTTGCGAAACCATCAATTAAACCTCGCTCTTTTGCTTGTATGCCTGCCCAAAATAAACCAGAAAACGTATCATCATCGATATGCAATCGTTTACCTCGTCCAGCTTTTACTTTGTCAATAAATTGCCGATGAACCAAATCCAACATCGTTTGTAATAATTTTTGTTGGGCTACATCAACCGGCGAAAATTGATCCAAAAACCCCTTGTTACGACCCGCTGTTTGTAGGCGCCGTGACACTCCAAGTTTTTGCATCGCATCAACAAAACCAAATCCATTGTAAAGCACACCGATAGAGCCCACCATACTCGAAGGATTAGCATATATTTCATCCGTCGCTGCGGCCACATAATAAGCAGCTGAGGCACAGATATCGACACATACAGCATAGATTTTAATCTCTGGATGCTTTTGACGATAATAGCGAATGGTATTGTACATATAATCAGCTTGTACGGGGCTCCCACCTGGACTATCAATACGCAACATAACGGCTTTCAATTCCTTGTTCTCATACGCCTTATTCAAGCCTTTATTAAAATGATCAGCATCTGCTGCTTGATTGTCAAAAATACTCCCTTTCACTTCAATGAGACCCACATGCGGCTTCGTACGAGCACTCATCTCTTCCCCATGCATCGATACC
>SXGU01044161.1_pt1 | contig 10070 bp, 11 predicted proteins | sample 3174531 | NCBI WGS metagenome assembly SXGU01 (sample SAMN11356863, study PRJNA531348) | freshwater metagenome | isolation source: freshwater sample F1-140 | place: China: Fuxian Lake, Yuxi | collected 2017-12-25 | reverse complement strand
TGACTTGACTTGACTTGACTTGACTTGACTTGACTTGACTTGACTTGACTTGACTTGATCAGCACGGTAAATGGCACGGTTGACTTAACTCACATGTTTATCGCAAGAACTATCAATGGCTATAAATTATTTTCGACTTGATTAAAAAAATAATTTGATAAAGATTAAAATCGTGATATTATGGCCATGTCCTGACAGAAAGGGCACAAATCAATCAACTAATGAGGATAAGGCAATGACCAACAAACAAAGAGAAACAGCGACAGAAGGCACTCAAGCTCACAAGGACTTGGCGAACGTAAAATTGAATATCAGACACTTGATGGAATGCCAAGACATGGACCGTGAAGAGGCCAAAAAGATGGTTGCAAGACCAGGTTACGTGCTTCTGTCAAATGAAGAATGCAACAGAAGAATCAATGCCGAACTGAAAAGAAAGGCTAACATTAAGGAACGTGAAGAGGCCAGAGCTAAGGCTGAAGCCAAGACTGAGGCCAAGACTGAGGCCAAGACTGAGGCCAAGACTGAGGCTGAAACCAAGAAAGTTAACCAAAAGAAAGTCGTAGTCAGAGTAAACGGCCAAGACTTTCCATCGATATGTGCTGGTATGAGGCACTTTGGTATACCAGACCGCGGAACCAAGAATTGGTTCAAAATTAGAGGTGGTCTAAAGAAAGAACCAACATTTACGTTCAACTATAATGGAACAGACTACACGTTTGAAGTCTAACCATGTGCAATGGCCAGGTAGATACTACCTGGCCATTATTCAGTTACCATGTCGATCACCAGCGTTGTGCTATCTGCACTACTTTCTTTTATCTCTAATGCTTTCAAGTCAGGCATACATTTACCAAGAATCGTTTTGTAAATATCTGCCTGAAACTTGAGTCTGGGCAAATCTTCTAGTTCACAAGTTTGTGACTCATTGGCCAAAGTCAGCAGACCAACAATTGCGGCTTCAGGGTCGAGCCTTTCTCTTAGCTCCTCAGCTCTTATGCCGGCTTTTACTCTTTTGCTAGAAAGTACACCTGAGGCGACTCTACTTCTAGCATATTCTATGTCGTCTAGTGACACCACGTTCATGCGAATTCTCCGTTTAAAATCAATATCTTATAAATTTATCTATATTTATCAATGATTTATAGATGTGTCTTAATGTGTTCTATTAAGAACTTGCCTGTTTTCTTATATAAATCAATATCTTATCTCAATTTGTGAACCAGTGAACCAGGAGAAAAAAAAGATATAAATATAAAAAAAAAAATCAAAAATTATATCAGTTAAAATATATAATAAAATCAATATCTTATATAGTTAGTATCAAAATGATACTAACCATATATTTCTAATCAATTCAATTATATATTATATAGAACACATAGAACACATTATTATTTTTATTAATCTTTTCAATAACTTATCTCGCCTCGTCATCGAACACACCTTGGTTACATCGAAAACACATTTCGGAACACAGAGCCATGATTTTGTGAACCAGTGTGGTCACTTTGTGAACCAAATTAACCAATGATTAGAACACATCTGAACACAAAATAGAAGTTAATAAATTTGACAATAGTCATATTATATGATATAATCTACTGGTCTATTCAGACAACGTATTGGCTGATCACCAATATGCTCACCGTGCCCATCCCCAATCGACATATTAATACACTTTGGTATGTCGATTGGTGCGCGCACACTACAATGGGGTACCAACATGGTGCAAATAACTATAGATGATTTTTTAAACCAGATATTTTTAAGTGAGGATTGGTTCACATGCGATCAGTCTTTTTCTTATAAATCCATAAACAAAATAAAACAACAACCAACAAAACAGGCATATTATGCAATCTGTGCAGTAAATGGTCATTCACGAAGGAACGACCACTTTAAATCTCTCAACGTGATGGTATGCGATGACGTTGGTACTAAGGCAAATGAGCCAGATATTCCGCCATCATATATAATAGAGACATCCCCAAACAATTTCCAATATGGTTACATATTGGACACTCCGATAACTGACATTAAAAAGTCAAGAAAACTAATAACGGCGCTAATACGATCTGGTTATACTGACGCCGCCGCTCACGGCATAGTAAGGTTGGTACGATTGCCATTTGGTGTCAATGGTAAAGACGATGACGACAAGCGTAACTTTCCTATAACACTAACGAAATGGTCACCGACAGTACGCTATAGCTATGATGCTTTAATGCAGTTTCTTAAAGGCGATCGTCAAGAGGAGCATGACACAGCATACAGTATACCTGACCACATACCGAATGGTAGTCGTAATACTGAGATGACTAAACTATGCGGATATTTACTATCTACAGGGTTACAACTTAAAGACTTAACACTGAAGATGGTGCGCTATAATGAGACGTTGTGTGAGACGCCGCTATCATCTGAAGAGTTACAAACAATAATAAACTCAATATACTCTCGTCACATGGCTCAACATGCTGACATAACAGACAATGTATATCACATACAGTCAACCGGCACTTGGTACGACTTCCGTATAATGACAGACGTATCAACACAGTCACTTAACACTACTCATCTTAGAGAGTTCCCTGGTAAGAAGGGTCATAAGCCCAAACTGGCAGACTGGTTACCTAAACAGGACGCGTTTAAAGAGGCTGCTGACATCACATGGGTACCGGTACCTTATGGTAAGACGATGCGCACAGTGTATATAGACAATGTACTGCATGTCAACACATGGCGTGGCTATGCTATAGACCCTGAGCCAGGAGACGTACAACCTTGGTTAAATCATTTAGAGCACATCGTGCCAGAGGAGGAGTATAGACGTGCACTGTTATGGTGGATAGCATATACTATACAGTGTCCGGACAAGCGTACGTCGTGGCAGCCTATAATCCTTGGTATATCAGGCGCTGGTAAGGACGCGCTATTCCGTCCTATTGCACAAATACTTGGTTCTGCATACAAGGTCATTGGTAATAAGGATATAATGGGCGACTATGATGACGGCATACTTGGTACAAAGTTGTTACATATCTCAGAGGCATCGGGGTTAAGAGGCGCGTCGGTAGACTTCTATAAGCGTATAACAGCTGCCGAGTCGAGTAATATGTTAATGCTTAATATAAAGTGCAAAGGTAAGGTTATGCAGCACAATCTGTGTAATGTGTTGGTCATAACTAATAACATAGACGCTATGAAGTTCACGGACGATGAACGCAGGGCGTTTGTGCTAAGATCGTATAACGTTATGACAGAGGCGCAACAGGTGGCGTACTTTGACAATTGGTTGGACAACAATGGCGCCGCGTTTCTGTTTGACTATTTGCTTAAATATGACCTGTCAGAGTACAAGCCTGGTATAAGACCATACCGTACAACGCACTTCGAGGAGTTACTTGGTGTGACGCAGTCAGACATAGAGATAAAGATAGAGAAGCTATTGGAGGACTACGAGATAGCATTGCCAGACATGATACGGGCACAGATCGAGGACGGAGACAGGTATGGTACGTCTAAGATAATTGTATGGTTGCAAGCCAACGGTTGGCAACGTTGGGATAATAACGATGCGTCTAGGCGTATTAAGAGACGTACAGAGAGTGGTGTCTGTGCGCCTAAGAGTAGACATTGGTATGTTAGGAAGAAGAGTAAGTTTGTGAATTGTAGTCCTACAGCTATGTGCCATGAGGTGGAAAGGGTAGAGGCTGAGTTTATGAGAAAAAATAATAGTAAATTCTAGTTTACATTATGGTAAAGATAAGATATTATGAATCTGCCCATTATTGGGCAGATATTAATTAACAATGAGGATACACATGAATGGCAATTTACTTATAACTGGTGCATATGGTAGAGACGCCAGCGTTGACGATTTCCTTAAAGGTAAAGACTTTAAAATTGTTGGCGGACCATATATGTCAATACGGGATGTGCGTGATATATTAGATGGGAGCAATATAATAGCGGCGATCACCAATAATGGTGAGCCATTGTTTATTGTCAGAAAGCGCAATGATGATTATTATATGACTATACAATTGTCATTATAATATCATTATAATATCATTATCATTGAAAATAAAAGTTGACAATAAAGTTGAAAGAGATTATTATTTAATCTCTTTCAAAATATTTCAAATAGGAGGCCAAAAATGGCTAAAAAACAAAAACAAGAGCAAGAGCAAGAGCAAGAGCAAGAGCAAGAGCAAGAATCTGTAGCACAAGAGACTACAGACGAGCTTACACCAGAACAACAACTACTTAATGACGCGATCGCAAATAACAACATCGGTTCATTAGTTGGGAACGAGTTGGTTAGTGAAAAACTGTCATTGTTAGTTACTGTATTTACAGCGCTAGAATCAGCGCTTGGTACAGATGCTAGTGCGACACAACATGCTTTGCAGAATCTTAAGGACTATAAGCCTGAAAAGGCTAAAAAGGCTAAAAAACCCAAATCTGATAAGGTGCCATCGTTTAATGAAACAAAGGCGCTACAAGAAGCATTGGCTGCCGAGGACCAACTTCAGGCGTTAACGGACTTGAACGACCTGTCAGACATTAGTGACAAGTTGCGTGCCATATTAACAACATACTTAACACTGCGTACGGCAAGTGTACCAGACTTGGTTAAAGAGACCGCGTTTAATGCCGTGAAGAACTACAAAAGACGTGGTTCATCAGGTGTGACGCCAACAAGAGCTACGTTTAATGTGCGTGTAGGTGATGTAATATTTGCTGCATTAACACAAGCAATTGCGGCTCAAGGTATTGAGAAAGTTGTACAAGATGGTAATAAGTATACTGACGCAGACATTGCTTGGCGCTTTATTAGACCAAGACTGTTGAAGGAAGGCGTTGCTGAGTACAATGGTGTGGTATACAGGGCAACTGAGGACGAAGTAACTGCTTAAACGGTGATGGGCATGCCGTATCATGCCCAATTAATCAATCAGGTAAATTAAAATGAATGATATGACAAAAACAAGTGGACAAAGCATAGCCCCAGACGTTAGTGATGAGGTGCGTCGTATATTAGATGAGGCGGCTAAGAAGCAAAGAGACAATGAATTATCAAGGACGCCGTTTTTATCGATAAAAAATAAGAAGTTTGCAATAGGCGAATTAAAATTAGGTACGACTTTGAACGTAGTAGTGCTGGCAAATGTGTTCGACAACGCGTACTATGATCGTCCGTACGATCCGGACGTAATGATGCCACCAGCATGCTTTGCAATAGGCGAAGTTCAATCAGAGCTTGTGCCGAACGACACATCACCTGACGTACAATCACCTGCATGTGATGGTTGTCCGAAGAATGAATTTGGCTCATCAGGCAAAGGCAAGGTGTGCAGAAATGGACGTCGTCTATTAATGGCTGTAGTTGTAGACAATAAGTTGGACATGGACAATTTGGTGATATTGAATTTGGCGCCCACGTCATTAAAGGCGTTCAGTCAATACTCAAAACGATTATCTAACTTAACCAAATTGCCATTGTGGGCATGCATTACCAACCTATCCTTTGATGACGACGTGGCCTGGCCACAAATAGTGCCCACGTTTGTGAATCCTCTGGATGCGGACAATATAAGTAGTATCGCTACAAAGATAAACGATTATACGATAGAAGTATCAATACCGTATGATACGTCTGGTTATGAACCATTGGGCTCAACGCCAGCTTCTGGCACCAAGAGAAGTAAGATGAGCTAAAAGTCATCGCAGTTAGTCACCTAGCCATTGGGTGCAAATAAACACAATGGTCATAGCTATATTTAGTTATGGCCATTTTTTATGCTCAAAATTTGTGAGGACATAATGTATATATTAGACTTTGAAACACATCCGATAGTAAATGGTGGCAATAAATCACCGATACCTGTAGGCTTAGCAATAAAATACGATGATGAACCATCTGAATATATTGCCTGGGGTCATCCTACAGGTAATACGCATACACGCACTGACGCAATAATGGCATTACAAAAAGTATATAATTCTGGCGAAAAAGTACTATTTCATAACGCCAAATTCGATATTAGAGTAGCCCATGAGCACATGTGTATGCCTATACTTGATGGGTCGCGCATCCTAGACACAATGATTGCAATGTACTTATTAGACCCAAGAGAAAGTACGTTGAGCTTAAAGACATTGACTGACAAGTATTGCTCTATGCCTCCAGAGGAGCAAAAAGATTTAAACGCATGGTTAAAAGCGCACGGTCTGAAGCAATCAGAAATATGGAGAGCACCAGTAGAATTGGTCGGCAAATATGCGCGCTCAGACGTAGATAGAACGTACGCACTATACAAGTACGTTATCAGTGTAGTTAATAAAATGGACGAAACTATGCGTGATAATTTTATACTATCTTATAATAGAGAGTATATGCTATTACCGATAGTTGTACAAATGGAAATGCAAGGTATAGCCATTAGTGGTGAAGTGCATAATATACTTAACGATGCACAAAAATTAATGCAAATACAAGACTTGCAATTAATGGCATATGGCAATGGTGAAAAGCCGGGCTCTAAAGCTATGTTCAACGTGCTTAGACGTAAAGGGTTGATAGACGAGGATAAGATAACTTACACAGATAAAGGCAATCCACGCTACGGCAAAGAATTTTTAACGGAAATCGTAACAGACCCGGTATTGCTAAATTGTTTGAAGTTGCGATCTAAATTACAGAAGTATATTGGTACGTATTTATCCAATTTTGCCGAATCTGCAAAGGCGTACAATGGTATGTATTATCCATACTACAATCAAACAAGATCCGATTCAGACTATGGCACTAGAACAGGTAGGTTCTCATCGAACATTCAACAACTACCAAAAGATACCGGTGATAATATGTCATTATATGCAGATGAAAGCATGTATGATAAACTGCCATCTATACGAACACTTATAGTACCAAGACATGCCGATAACGTACTAATAAAACGTGACTTCTCTGGACAAGAATTGAGAGTGGTAGCACATTACGCCGAGGGCACTATTCTTGAAGCATATAAAAATAATCCAAGGTTAGATGTACATGCGTTCGTGGATGATCTGATACAAAAGAAAACAGGCCATCACCTTAAGCGTACACCAGTAAAGATGATAAACTTCCTTAAATTATACGGCGGTGGACCATCTAAACTAGCAGAAAAACTGAGTATATCACTATCTCAGGCAAAACAGTTCTTTGCTGCGTATGACGAGTCCCTGCCAGAATTTAAGGAGTTAATGTCAAAAATAGAGAAGTTGGCTCGCAGTGGCGTGAAAATAAGAACATGGGGAGGCAGATATTATGATGTAGAGCCGCCAACGCACGACCCTAAGACTGGACAGCGTCGCGAGTACTATTATAAGTTAGGTAACATATTAATTCAGGGCTCTTCTGCCGACATGACTAAAGAGGCCATGATAAGGTACTTCTATCACCCCGATAGGAAGGGATTATTGCTTATGACCGTGCACGACGAATTGGTATGCGAAGTGCACAAAGATTATGCAGATAGTGAAATGAGCATACTTAGATGGGCCATGGATGATATACCATATTGGGACGTGCCATTAAGATCGGATGGAGCAATAGGTACGTCATTGGGCACTATGCAAGAATATGAGGACAAATAAAATGAGTTGGTCACAATCAAAATTGGCATCGTACAATCAATGCCCACATGCGTTTATGTATAAGCGCATAATAAAACTACCGGAACCCACGTCTTATGCGTTAGTGAACGGTATAAATATTCATAACATGGCTGAAGCATATTTGAAGGGCGACATGCAACATTTGCCTAAAGAATTGCTTAAATTTGAGCAAGAATTTTTAAACTTAAAAAATAATGGCGCACTAGCTGAAGAAGAAATAGTGCTAGATAGCAATTGGAGACTTATACCAAACGGTTGGGATAGCGAAGACGCATGGCTAAGACTCAAAATAGACGCCAGAATAGATGACTATATAGTTGACTTTAAGACAGGTAGACAGTATGATGATCATGTCACTCAGGCAAAATTATATGCTAATGCGCTAATGGCTATAGATAGTAAGTATGATAGCATAGACGTAGAGTTTTGGTATTTAAATTATGGTTCAGTTAAATCATTTACATTCTACAGAGAGTACTTAGAGTCAGACATAGCAGAATGGCAAAGACAAGTAGATATAATGGAATCGGACACCAAATTTTTGCCAAGAGAGCATACATGGTGCAAGTACTGTTATGTTAAACATCTTTGCCCATTAATGAAGGGGGACAAATGAGGGAGAGAGTAATAGAAGAATATCTGCACACCAGAATAACCGAGATCGACGGGAAGTGTCTTAAGTGGTGTTCTCCACAGAACGCAGGTGTGCCAGATCGGATAGTGCTGTTTAAGAACAAAATCTATTTTGTGGAGTTAAAAGCACCGAAGATGAAACTGTCTAAGATTCAGACCCATTTCAAATTAATACTTGAGAAACACGGTCAGGACTTTAGGATGATCGACACCAAAGGTGGTGTTGACGCATTTATCTTTGAGATAGCAGGTAGGGAGGATTAGTTATGGAGGTTTATATTGATGACCAATATGTTGGTTATAAATACAGGGAAACTGCTTTGCCTGGGGTTTATCACTACTTATGTTCGGTCAACCATAATGATGTTGAGTACTTAATTCTGATGGATGAAAATTCGTTTTTGGTCAAAGTCAGTATAGATGACTTCGAATATGATTGGATACCAGCTACACCTTGGGAAGAATTTAAGGTGGATGATAAAGTTATTGTATGGGATAACTTGAGTCCTAATCTTAAACACAAACGACACTTTGCTGGTGTATTTAGAGGTAAACCTAGTGTGTTTAAAGGTGGTTTTAGTTCCTTCACAGTAGAGGATAGTATATATAGAAAAGAACCAGCAGTTTGTTATGATAATTGTGAACGCTATATAGAGGGAGAGTTACAACTCTCCGATGGTTAATTAACTTTGAGGAAAATAAGAATGAAAACAAGATTATTAATAAAAGTTAAATACGGGCATTTAGCTGAAGTTACGCCTGAGCAGTTGCAGATTTTAAAGGATGCGCCTACTTATACTGAAAAGTATGGTATAGATAGCTATACCTATACTCCGGCAGATATACGTTTTATAACTTCTGTGAATTTAGTTACAGATGCACAGATAAATGTTGTAACGCCAGAAGTTGTAGATATGCAAAACATTATGGAGGAAAACAATCGTCTAACTAGAGAGTTGGAAATTATGCATGACAAACTAAATTCATTAGTAGGTACGGTATCACCTTCTACATCAACTTCTATCGCACCAGTTAATTATGACAACTCCTAAATTACATGGTTACCAGAAAGACGCCGTAAATTGGGTATTAGCTAATTATGGCGCAGGATTATTCTTACCACCAGGATTAGGTAAGACTTTAATAACTTTGTCATCTATAGACATACTAAAAAAGGCTAATGACATAGATTGTGTAATAGTTATTGCGCCATTAAGAGTAGTGTACATGGTATGGCAACAAGAGATAGAAAAGTGGGGATTCAATTTATCATCGGTAATTTTACATGGCAAAGATAAAGATATGGCTCTTAGAAAGACTGTAGATATATATCTAACTAATCCTGAATCTTTGCCTTGGTTAAAAGACAATATGAAGCGTTTTATTGGCAAAAATTTAATGATAGTATGCGATGAGTCAACAGTATTTAAAAACCATCAGTCTTTACGGTTTAATTGCATAAAGTCAATCATTAAGTACGCAAAGAGACGACTAATACTAACAGGCACACCTGTACCAAATGGCTTAATGCAATTGTGGCCACAGATGTTCATAATCGATAACGGTAGAAGGCTTGGTGTTAACATAACTAGATATAGAAGTAAGTATTTTGTAAAAGATTACTATGGTTATAACTATACACTAATACCGGGCGCGGATACTTTAATATACAATCAAATAAACGATATTGTTATGCACAAAGATTCTAGTGAACTAGATTTACCAGAATTAATGTATAACAATATATACATACAATTACCCGATTC
>SXGU01488706.1_pt1 | contig 10072 bp, 10 predicted proteins | sample 3174531 | NCBI WGS metagenome assembly SXGU01 (sample SAMN11356863, study PRJNA531348) | freshwater metagenome | isolation source: freshwater sample F1-140 | place: China: Fuxian Lake, Yuxi | collected 2017-12-25 | reverse complement strand
GGCGGCTTCACGGCGTCCAGGCCGGCCATTTCCGAGAAGATCTCGAAGAAGCCCGGCGTCACCTTGGGGCCGGGAGCGTCCGCGCTGCCGCGCTGTAGCAGCCGAATGGAGGGAGGAACGCCCACGTCCCAGAGAGCCTGAATCTTGTCGAGTTTCCTCTTTTGCTTCTCGAGCGCCGCCACCTCCTCGTCGAGCTTCGCGATCGTGGCCTTCTCGTCCTCCGACAACAGCTTCTCGACATCCTTGGGAGCGATTTTCAACTCGCCGTTGAACTTGCCGAACAGGTACTTCTGCACCTCGTCGCGCTTGCCCGCCTCGGTCTCGAGCGCCGTCTTGACGTCGGCCCGGATGGCGTCGGGGACCGTCTTCAGCTTCCCGTCCAGCAGCCGCGACTCGTGTGGCTTTCGCACCGCCGAGATCTTCTTCTTCACTTCGCCGATCGGCTTGTCGAGCTTCTCGTTGTGCTTGTCGATTTCCTCCTTGGCGGGCTTGGCGACCATGTACAGATGCCGTTCCTGCGGCCGCAGCCAATCGGTTGGATTGTAGGAGGTGGTGAATAGCGCCAGGAACCGGTAGTAGTCGCGCTGCGGGATGGGATCGAACTTGTGGGTGTGGCAGCGGGCGCAATTGACCGTCAGCCCCAGCGTGCTGCTCGACACCTTTTCCACCAGTTTGAACAACGCCTCGTAACGCTCCACGGGCAGGTTGCTGATGTCCTCCTCGGTGATGTCGAGAATGGTGCGCAGATAGCCGGTTGCCGTGAGCAACTCGGTGATCTCCGGCGTGTACTGGTCCGCCGGGCGCCAGTCGACCAGTTCATCGCCGGCGATCTGTTCGGTCAGGAAGCGGTCCCACGGCTTGCCGGCGTTGAACGAGCGGATCACGTAGTCGCGATAGCGCCACATGCCGTCGGCGTATTCGGCCTTGATGGGATTGAAGTCCTTCCCCGTGGTGTCGACATAACCCGCCGCGTCCAGCCATTGGCGGCCCCATTTCTCGCCGTAGTGCGGAGACTCCAGCAGCCGGTCGATCAGGCGTTCGTACGCGCCCGGTTGTGCATCGGCGGCGAACTCGGCAACCTGCTCCGGCGATGGCGGCAGGCCGGTGAGGTCCAGGTATGCGCGCCGCATCAGCTTGGCATCGGTCGCGTCCGGCGAATAGGAGAGTCCCTTCGACTCGAGTTTGGCCAGCACGAAGCGATCCACCGGCGTGCGAATCCGCCCCTTCGCTTTCACGTTGGGCGGCGTCGCTGCCACCGGCTTTTGAAACGCCCAGAACAGGCGCTGTTCGGCGGTGAGGGGCGGCGCTTCCAGAGACGTGAACGGCCGCTCGGCGGAATCCATCGACACCGATTCGGCGAAGTTGCCGCGATCGATCCATTCGCGGATCGACCGCACCTCCACCTCGCTCAGCGGGTTGCCCGTCCCCGCCGGCGGCATCGTCCGATTCGCAACCCGGCGCACCAGCAGGCTGCGTTCGGAGAAGCCCTCGATGATGACCGGACCGTTGGTTCCACCCTTCAACACACCCGACATCGTGGTCAAACTCAACCCGGCCGCGGGTTTGTTGGCCCCGTGGCAACTCACGCATCGAGCCTGGAAAACCGGCTGCAACTCGCGCTCGAACCGGGCGCGCTGCTCGGAGGCGTTGCGCGCCGGATCGCCAATGGGCGCGTCGAACGCCGCCCCTTCGGCGATCCAGGTCTTGATCGTCTCCAGATCCGAGTCGGGCATCTTCTGCCCATAGATCGCGGGCGGCATCTGCCGCGTGGACACTTTCTTCCACAGCAGGCTCTCGTCCGGCTTGCCCTTCGCGATAACAGGTCCGTTGAAACTGCCTTTGAGAGCGGACACGGCCGTGCGCAGGTCCAGCCCCAGCTTCGGTGAACTTTGGCCGTGACACGTGAAGCAGTACTTGGTCAGGATCGGCAGCACATCCTTCTCGAATCGCGGCGCTTCGCCCGCCGCGGGAAGCGAGAGGATCGCCAGCGCGATGAGACAGCGGCGGCTCATGCGACCAGATCCATCACCGGCTTGGCGCCGGTCACCGTGACGTCGGACGGAGTCTCCAGGCGGCCGCCGTGCGGATAGCGGACGCGTTGGTGATCCAGCCCCATCTGATGCAGCACCGTCGCGATCATGTCGGGCACGGCCACGCGATTCACCACCGACTTGTAGCCGAACTCGTCGGTCTCCCCGTAAATCAGCCCCTTCTTGAATCCGCCGCCCGCGAACCAGATCGTGAACGCGTTGCGGTTATGGTCGCGGCCGTCGCCGGTCTGCGTGGTGGGCAGGCGGCCGAACTCGCCGGCCCACATCACGATGGTGCTGTCGAGCAGACCCCGGCTGGCCAGATCCTTCACCAGCGCCGCCGACCCTTGATCGGTCTCGAGCGCGATCTTGTTCATGTCGCGTTTGATGTTGTTGTGGTGGTCCCACGGCTGGCCGGGACTGGTGGTCACCTGCACGAATCGAACGCCCCGCTCCACCAGCCGGCGAGCCATCAGACAACGCAACCCGTATGGGCCCGCCTTGGGATCGTCGACCCCGTAGAGCTTCTTGGTCGCGTCCGATTCCTTCGCGATGTCGAGCACCTCGCCCGCCGCTAACTGCATCCGAGCGGCCAGTTCGAAATTGCGGATGCGCGCCTCGAGTTCCGATTCGCCCGGATGGTCCGCCAGATGCTTCTCGTTGAGCTTCGCCAGCAGGCCGAGCGTCGCGGTCTGCGCGCCTGGCGCCAGCGTCTCCGGCGGATTCAGATGATGCACCGGCGCGCCCTTCATGCTGAACTCGACGCCCTGATACAGCGCGGGCAAGTAGCCGTTCGCCCAAAGCTGCTTGCCACCGATCGTGTACCCGGTGGGATCTCGTAGGACGACGTAGGCCGGCAGGCTCTGGTTCTCCGTGCCGAGCGCGTATCCGATCCACGAGCCCATCACCGGACGCCCGGGGAAGATCTTGCACGTCAGCAGCATGTTCAACCCCTCGAGGTGATTGTTGTGCTCGGTGTGCATCGAACGGATGAAGCAGAGCTCGTCCGAAATTCCCGCGATGTGCGGAAGCATTTCCGAAATGTCCATCCCGCACTGCCCATGCTTGCGGAACTCGAACGGGCACGGCAACAGCGTGTTGACGTTGTTCGGCTGGTGGATCTCCACGCCGCCGGGCAGCGGCTGTCCCGCCCTCTTGGCGAGTTCGGGCTTCGGATCGAACAGATCCATCTGGCTCGGACCGCCATTCTGCACGAGCTGAATCACCGCCTTCGCCTTCGCGGGAAAATGCGTGCTCCGCACCTTCAGATCATTGGGGGAACCGGCGGTGGATCCGCGGAGCAGGTCCGCGAGCGCCATGCCGCCGAACCCGAGACAGGTACGTTCCAGGAGTTGGCGGCGCGACAGGCCGCGCGGGGGCGTCATGGCAACATCATACATTGCGCGGCGCCTGGGAGGCTTGGCGTCGCGGGACGGGCAACTGGCGCGGAACGAAGCCCAAAGCGGCCAAGTTGGCCGCGATAAACTTGTCGCCAGCCATGAAGTTCGCGTTTCTCCCTCTGCTGGCCCTGGGCTCCTTTGCCCAGGAGATCGATGCCGGGCTCGCCCGGGTCGAAATCACGCCCTCCGGCTCCATGCCGATGTACGGCTACGCCAATCGCAAGTGCGGCCCTTCAACCGGCGTGCACGATCCGCTTTTCGCGAAGGTGTTGATCCTCCGCGGCGGGGGCGTGCAACTCGGCATCGTTACAGCCGATCTCGGCAGCCTGGTCTCCGCGCGCCTGCATGAGGAGGCGGAGCGCCTGGGTATCAAGCCGCTGCTGCTGGCGGCCTCGCATAGCCACTCGACGCCGGCGTTCATTCCGCCCTCGGTCAGTGCGGAGCAGGGCGCGCCGTATCGGCGCGAGGTGGAGGACAAGATCCTTGGCGCGCTGAAGCAGGCGCGGCAATCGATGTTCCCGGCGCGCTTCGGTGTCGGCAGCGGTAAGATCCAGGCCGGCTACAACCGCCTGGTGAAACGAGACGATGGCCGCGCCCGCGCGCTATTCGACAATCTCGAACGCATTCCGCTGACGCCGGTGGATCCCGAATTCATGATCCTGCGCGTGGACGGCCGCGCGGGCAACGCTAAGGCCGTGCTGGTGCACTACGCCGTGCATGCCGTGGTGCTCGGCTCCACCAACTGCAAGTACTCGGCCGATTATCCGGGCGTGTTGCAGGCGCGGCTCGAGGCCGAACTGCCGGGGGCGCAGGCGATGTTTGTGCAAGGCGCGGCGGGCGACATCAACCCGCTCTTCATGGCGCGCACCGGCCGCGAAGATGACGACTTCGCCACGGTCCGCAAGTTCGGCGAATGGATCGCCGCCAGCGTGGCGCCCGCCGCGCGAGCCATTGCCACCGCGCCGTGGACGGGCGCTATCCGGCACACGACGGAGACGCTGCGGTTCCACGAACGCTGGGACAAGGCGAAGACGATGGACGTGGGACTGACCACGGTGCTGATCGGCAAGGACATCTCCCTGGCCGCTATGCCGGGCGAGCCTCTGCATCGCCTGCAGACGCGCTGGAAGCGCGAGGCCGACGTGCCGCACGCCTTCTTCTACGGCTACACCGATTCGACGGGCGCCGCGTGGCCCGGCTATCTTCCGGACTTGCGCTCGGCGGCGTACGGCGGTTACGGCGCCGATGTGACCACGCGCATCGAGATCGGCGCGGGCGAGCGCATGGTCGACCGCCATCTGATCCACTTGTTTGGACTGCGCGGGATGTGGCTCGATCAGCCTGGCAAGCCTTAGGCTTACCAACTGATCTCGACCAGCGGCACGCCTTGCCGAGGCAGAGCGAAATCGAGCTCGAACTGCCATTGGCGGGCGTGCGCCATTCCGGCGGCGTGAGCAACTGCAATTGGCCGGCGGATTCGAGTTGGGCATACTGCCCCGGCGTCGGCTGTTGCGGGGAACCAATGGCCTTCGATTCGGAAATGCCTGACGAGAACGCGTCGCGCGCTGAGCGGGATGCCGGCGACGGACGTCTTGATGGCGGCGGGCGCCACGGGCAGGTCGTCGTCGTGATGGTTCCAAGCCATCACGTGGATGGCGCGTTCGGCGCGGCTGGCGAAGGCGTTAATGCCGGCCTGAGCCTTCACGCCGCGTTTGATCCTGTCGGCGATGGCCGCCGCGCCGGAGTTCTCCACTGGCGGCCGTTGGCCAGATCGCGGAAGCCATCGAAGTAGGGTTGGCCTTCGAACTCGAAAGCCGACGTGACCGCGCCTTCGAAATTGACGCCGTGCTTGGCGGCGACCTCATGCTTGCGGGCGAACGTGGCGGCCGTGTGGCTCCAGGGCGAAGAATAAAACAAAGTAGCGCATACTTGTTCAGAACGTGTACTTGAGCGCGAACTGGACCTGGCGCGGCGTGTTGGCGCTAGCGGTGACGCGGCCACCTGCGGCGACGTCGATATTGGTGTTGGGGCCGAGGAAGCTGGGCGTGTTGGTCAGGTTGAAGAACTCGGCGCGGAACTGCACGCGGCTGCCTTCGGTGACCTGGAATTGTTTGAAGACCGAGAAGTCCATGCCGCGGAAGTGGCCTTCGCGGAGGATATTGCCACCGGAGTTGCCGTAGGTGAAGTTAGCGGGCGCCGTGAAGGCCGCCTTGTCGAACTAATTGTCGAGCGTGGGGTTGTTCAGCTTGCCCGAGGCGATGCGATTGGGGCGCTAGCCGCCGATGCCGTTGTTGGTGACGTCGCGTGTAACGGTGGGGGTGAACGGGCGTCCGCTGCGAATGACGAGGATGCCTTGCATGGTCCAGCCGCCGAGCAGTCCGTCCACCATGCGATTGCTGTTGGTGAGGAACTGCTTGCCCTTGCCGAACGGCAGTTCCCAACCGCTGCTGATGGCGAGGTTGTGAGGAATGTCGAAGCCGGCCGGCGCGCGTTCCCACGCGGTGTTGCCACCCACGGCGGGTGTGTTGGCGAAGCGGGTGGCCTTCGACCAGGTGTAAGAGACCAGGTAGAAGGATTCTGAACTTCACCGGCTATACGGGAATCAACTATCCCGACACCCCTCGCACGTTTCTGCCACGCGGGGGCAACGCCAAAGTGGCGGCCAACCTCATTCGCGGCGCGCATTCGCTGACCCTCGGGTACGACTTCAACGACAAGCGCTTCCGCCAGCGCTACGTCTCGGCCGCCGCCAATGGCTCGTGGACCTTCAACAATCAGTACAGCGGCGACGGCTTTGCGGACTTCCTGTTGGGGCTTCCCGCTTCCACACAGCGCAATTTTCCTCTCGAACTCTTCGGCACCGCCAACACGCCCTACTCCGCGATCTACCTGCAGGACTTCTGGAAGATCACTCCCCGCGTGACCATCAGCGCCGGACTCCGCTTCGACTACTGGCACCCGAAAGCTCCCGTGCGCGGCATCGGCACGAGCTTCGATCCCCGCCTGGGAAAAGCAGTGGCAGCCGAGGATCACAAGGGTCAAGTCGATCTGACCGCCCTCGCGGTTTCGCGCTTCTTCGCCGCCGCGTTCCCGAACTCGTGGGTGGCGGCGTCACAGGCGGGCGCGCCGCGCGGCTTGGTGGGCGGGCGCGAGTATCTTTCCCCGAGAATCGGCGTGGCGTGGCGGTTGAAGTCCAAAGGCGATCTGGTTTTCCGGGCAGGCTACGGCCTGTTCACCGGCGACGTGGTCGGCAACTCCCTGGGTTCTTCCGTCATCGGCCTGCCGTACTGGGCTCTGGAAACGTTGACCTTCACGCGGACATCCCCGCAACGCTGGGAGACCACGTGGCCGGCAAATCCAAGCGCGTTCGCCAATGCCGGGAACGTGCAGGGACCGGCAATCGACGCCGCGATCGAGAAGATCCACCAGTGGAACGTTACGATCCAGAAGGAACTGCCGTTCAAGACCGCCGTCACCATCTCCTACGCCGGCACGCGCGGCGTGGACCTGTTCGCGCTTGACCCGAAGAACGAAGTCGCGCCCGGCACTTACGCGAACCTGCAGGCCGCGCGGCCGTTTCCGGTGTTCGCCAATATCAATCTTTACCGCAACGTCGCCTCGAGTTCCTACCACGCAGGGCAGTTGCGGGTGGAGCGCCGCTTCTCGAGCGGCCTCTCGTTCGGCCTCTCCTACTCGCGCGGAAAACAGATCGACGAAGGCGTGGGCAACGCGGGCGCCAGCCGCGATAACAGCATCATCAGCGACTTCGCCGTTCCGTTCGCACCGCGGGGGTACAATCGCGGGCGCTCCGGTCTCGATCGAAAGCACGTTCTCTCTTTCAACGGCGTGTGGGAACTTCCGTTCGGGAACGGCCGCAAGTTCCTCGCCAAATCGAACCGCGCCGCCAACCTCGCCCTCGGCGGATGGCAGATCAGCGCGATCTACCAATTCATCTCCGGCCGCCCGCTCACCGTCTCCACGCCCGGCGCCACGCTCGGCAACGGACTCAACACCCGCGCGAACCTCGTCGGCGACCCGAAGGCCGAAACCCCCACCGCCGCGCGATGGTTCAACACGGCGGCCTTCGCCGCTCCAGCCCGGTCGGCTTTCGGCAACTCCGGAATCGGGATCCTGGACGGTCCTGGTTTCCATGGACTCGACCTCGGTCTGATGAAGAATTTCCGGCTGTTCGAGGGACACGAGATCCAGGTCCGGGCCGAGAGTTTCAACGCCGTCAACCACGTGAATCTGGGAACGCCCGGAACACAAACCGGCGTCGCGACGATCGGGCAGATCCTCGGCGCCGGCAGCGCGCGGCAGATGCAACTGGCCCTAAAGTACATCTTCTGATGCGGACCCGGTGGGCGCCGGGAGCGGGCAAACAATTTACAGCCAAGTCCCGCGCGTCGAACGAGTCGACGGCCTCGTCCATTGATACTCCCTCGTGCGAGTGGAGCCCGGACGAGCCGGCCGGCACGGGCGAGTAGGAGAGGAACTTGTGCACGAAGCCATCGACGAATTGGGGCGCCGGCGGCGGCTTCGTCTGGGAGCGGGAGGCAAGCGTCATGGCGGCCACCGCGGCCAGGCTGCGCGTTATCGGTTCGCGCCATGGGCCCGTTCCAGCTTGTAGTACAGGAAGTCGTCCAGGCCGTCGTTCGACAGCCTGTCGAACAGCGCGACGTGGTCGGTCTTGCCGGAGTCCAGCAATTCGCCCACGTGGCCGAACAGGCTCGCCGCGTCGATCTTCGGGTTGAACAGGTCGATATCCATCTCGGCGAATGTCGGCAGGTCGGAGGAGTCGGGCTGGTTCACGATGATCTGCATCGAACGCCGCGCGACCTCCTCGCGGAAACTGATAATTTCGTATCGTTTGAAGTTCGCCCCCAGCCGCTCGTGCGCCACCGCGATGTGGGTTCCGTCCAACGGACCGGAGTCCTTGGTGAAGGATGCGCTCTTTTTCAGTTCGTCGAACAGGGACGGCTTGGCGCGGAAATAGACCCGGTCGATCTGGCCGTGCGCGATCGAGTCCACGTGCGCTGCCAGCCCCAAGCTTCTGAGCTTGGCCAGCACGTTCAGCAGGCAGCATTTCCGCGCGGTGCGGCGCAGTGGATCTACTATCCAGTTCAGCACCGGCATTCCGTCCAAGCCGGATTCGGGGTGGGCCAGAATTCCGAAGGTGGCCGGCTCGAAGCCGGGATCGTTGAAGAACCTGAACTGCCGGTCGGCCTTTTCCTCGACGACGACGGTCGCCTCGCCGCCGCTCGGCACGTCGATATCGAACTGCGTCTCCTCGAGCTTGATGTCCGCCAAGCCAAGCAGGATCTCGTACCGGCCCGGCGGCAGCGACCTCTCCGGCCGCCGCTTTCCACCGCCCCGCAGCCGGATACCGCCATCCTCCAGCGCCACGGTAAAGACCTGCTCGTGTGGTTGCCAATCCTCCACGCGGCGGATCGCGTCCAACTGGAATTCCGCAACGTGCCCGGGGGTAATCTGGAAGCGGAAGCCGATCGGGGGCGCGCTGGTCTCGCCCGCGAGTTCAACACCGCGCTTGCGGTCGAACGCGGTGACCGGCACATCGACGCCGTTGCGTCGGTATCGAAGGAAGATGCTTTCGTTCATAGTCTCCTACTGGAAGTATGGCGAACTATCGGCGCGGAAGTTGGCGCCGCGCCTCCAAGGCTGCGGAGGCATGCTCTTGAAGGCCTCCTCGTTGAGCGCGACGCCCCATCCGGGCTTTTTCGGGACATCGACGTATCCGTCCTTCTTGACCATCGACGGCTCCTTGAAGACCCACGCACCGCTCACGCGGCCGGGAACGCTTTCCACGGCAGGGCATTGGGACCAATCAAGCGGGGCCATGTGCAACTTCCTTTCGGCAGGGGATCAAATGAGTTCGAGCCTGATCTCTCTCCCCACAGCACCTGCCGCCTTCTGGAGGGTCGCAAGGGTGACAGCCTCGTTATCAGGGTCGAGAAGCCTGTCCAATGCCGCGCGGCTCGTCTGCATACGGCGGGCCATCTCGGCTTTCGAGACATTTTGCGCCTTCATCGCCGCTTCCAGTTGCCGGGCCAAAACGCGTTTGATGGCGACGGCTGTCGTCTCTTCGTAGATCCCCTCTTCGCGGAGCCAACTATCGAAGAATGATCCGATGTTTTTCTTTTTCATGCGCCGCCTCCTTTCTTGCGTTTGAGCGCCACGTCCAAATCCTGTTTCGGTGTCTTCTGGGTCTTCTTGATGAAGCCGTGCAAAAGCACCATCGAGCCATGATCCACCGTGAAGATCACGCGGGCTATTTTTCCGTCCGTAAGATCGCTGCGCACTTCCCACAGACCATCGCCCAACCCTCGCACGAGGGGCATGCCAATGGGCCAGGAGAACTCAACGTCATTGATGTCCTCGCCCACGATCTTTCGGTCTTCCGGCTTCAGCCCTTTCAACCAATCCCGCACCGGCTCCCGTCCCCTGTCCAGACGATAAAAGCGGGCGGGCAGACGTCTTAGCCCTGAGCCCCTTTTCCAAAGGTATCATTTTTGGTACACGCTGTCAAACGAGAGCTTATCCGTCACAGCGCACACTCTCCGCCCCTGCGGCGCAAGACGGCGGCGGCAGCGTTCTGGGCTGTCCTGGTGGCATAGGCGGAGC
>SXGU01097613.1_pt1 | contig 10072 bp, 8 predicted proteins | sample 3174531 | NCBI WGS metagenome assembly SXGU01 (sample SAMN11356863, study PRJNA531348) | freshwater metagenome | isolation source: freshwater sample F1-140 | place: China: Fuxian Lake, Yuxi | collected 2017-12-25 | reverse complement strand
TCGCGACCGTGTCAGCCTGCCTAACGGTCACGAGTCAAGCCGCGAATACATTCGCCACCCTGGTGCGGCCGTTATCATCGCGCTGTTTGCCAACGGCGACATTCTCCTCGAGCGCCAGCACCGCTATCCACTCCGCCGTGATTTTCTGGAACTGCCCGCCGGCAAGTTTGATCCAAATGAGGCCGACTTGGCCTGCGCCCAACGCGAACTCATCGAGGAAACCGGGTACGCCGCCGAGCGCTGGGACTATCTCACCACGCTCTACCCCTGCATCGGCTACTCCGATGAACGGCTGGTGTTTTATCTGGCCCGTGACCTGAAAGAGGTCGGCGCGGCGCTGGACGAAGACGAGTTTCTGGAGATCCTGCGGGTGCCAATGACCGAGGCCCTGACCATGATCAAGGATGGCCGCATCGACGAGGCCAAAACCGTCATGGGCCTGCTCTGGCTACAACAGTCCGGGTTCATCTAACCAACTGATCAGGTAGTACAGCCGCAAGCCTTCCGACGACAGTGAAGGCCCGCTCGCCACCGCAGCGTAATGCCCGTTGGCCGGATCGGCCTGGGCCCGCGCCGAGGCCTCGTCCTCGCACACGGTCACGCAGGTTTCCGGAATACGCCGGCGATTGCGCCCCTTGGGGGCATACACCACGCACCAGCGAGTGCTGACAACACCGGATTGCGGGTCGCTCACCAGGCTGGCGATGGAGATGCCCATCGCCGACTTAATGCTTGGTCGGCGGGGTAAATGACAGCGGCTGAACGGCCGCGGGTGCCCCGTCGCCACCGGCCACAATGGGTCGCGCCGAGGTGTCGAGCCCCAGCACAGCGGCCAACTCTTGCTCACGCGCCGAGATAAGCCCCAAGCACATGCGGATGTTTTCGACCGTCTCGGTATTCAACGGGCTTTCAAAATCGGCACGCGGTGCGCAATCTCGCGCCACCGAGGTGAGCGTCTTGCGCATGGCGCGCAAGATCTGTTGTTCCTTGGATAGTTCGTTGAGGTTTTCTGACATGGGGAGCCTTTGTTTAATGAGACCGGATTTTGGTGCGGCACACGGGACAGGTCAACCCTGTTGGAGGTGCGCCTATTCGTACCAAATAAGGGGACACAATACTTAATTCAAGCGGTACGAATTAAGTATTGTGTCCCCTTATTTCCCAAAGCGACACGCCAGGCAAACCGGCAAGCCATCATTTCAGTCCGTAGGTGGCATTGGCCGGCGATTGACCGGGCAGGGTCACGGAGAGGGCGATGCGTACGCCGACCCCTACTTTGAAACTGCCCTTTGCCTCCAGACGGTTGTTACCGGCGGGCTGGAGCTTTAGGAGCGTCTTGCCGTTGTTGGCGTAGATGACTGCTTCTGCCTGGGCGCCTTGGGTTGGAATGGGTTTGTCGTGGTCGCTGACATACACCGTCAGGCTGTCGGGTTTGGCGACCAACTCATAAGTCATGCCGTGCATCTCGCGCACGATGCCGCCGTATTTCGGCCCGTGGTCATGGCCGGCGCCGGCTAAGGCGGGTTGCGCAGCCAGCAGGCCGGCACAGAGGAAAAAGGCAGTATGTAGTTTCATGAGGCTTCCTTTCAGTTGGGGCGATCAAAGGGTGTCGATGCCTTCCACCGCACGGCGATGGGGCATCTCGGGGTTGGCCAAAATCTGGTGAATGGCGCCGAAGCGCAGGTACAAGGCCGGTACCACCAGCATGTTGAGCAGTGTGGAGGTCAGCAGGCCAAACAGGATGACCACCGCCATGGGCGATTGGATTTCGCTCCCCGGCTCTCCGGCGGCCAGCGCCAGGGGAACTAGGGCCAGGCCTGCGGCCAGGGCGGTCATGAGAATAGGCACCAGGCGTTCTTCAGCACCGCGCTTGATCGCTTCACGGGCGTCGCGCACACCCTCCTTTTCCACCAGGTGGTGAATGTGGGCGATCATCATCACGCCGTTACGGGTGGCGATGCCGAACAGGGTAATGAAGCCGATGATGGAGGCCACCGACAGCACGCCGCCACTGGCAAACACGCCGATCACGCCGCCGATCATGGCCAATGGCAGGTTAAGCATCACCAGCAAGGCATCGCGGGCGGTGTGGAAGGCCACAAACAGCATCAGGAAAACGCCCACCACCACCACGACACTCAACACCGCCAAGGTGCGGGCAGCGGCCTCGGCGCTCTCGAACTGGCCGCCATATTCCACATGGTAGCCCGTTGGCAGTTTGATCTGCGCCGCCACGGCCTTCTGGATATCAGCGACCACGCTGGCCAGATCGCGGCCAGCCACATTGGCCATCACCACCATCTTGCGCTGGGCGTTCTCCCGGCTGATGGAATGGGGGGTCAAGTCGTTTCGGATGTCGGCTAGTGCCGACAACGGCAGTCGTGCGCCGTCCGCTGTGGTGATCTGGGTGGCGCGCACCGATTCCACGCTGGCCCGAACCGCCGGGTCGTAGCGCACCACCAGATCAAAGGCCGTCTGCGCTTCTCGCACCTCTGTGGCCGTTAAGCCCGAAAATGCCGCCTCGATGGCCTCGGCCACCTCGCGGATGCTGAGGCCGTGACGTGCCAGCGCTTGCCGGTCGAAACGAATGGTCAGGTTGGAAATTTCGGTTTGCTGTTCATCCGTCACATCCACCGCACCGGGCACGGCCTGAGTCACTGCTTTGATCTCCCCGGTCAGGCGCCGCAGCTCACTTAAATCATCGCCAAATATCTTAATCGCGATGTTTGACCGGTTGCCGGAAAGCATGTGGTCGATACGGTGAGAGATGGGCTGGCCGATGATGATCTGGGTGCCGGGCACGCTGGCTAAGTCGCGGCGCAGTGCGGCCAGAAAATCTTCCTTAGAACGATCCCCCAGTTTTAGCGTCACTTCGATCTCTGAAGCGGAGATGTCCATGGCGTGGGGGTCGCCCGCAGCGCGACCGGTACGCCGGGCCGAACTGACCACCTCCGGGTGGGTGAGCACTATCTGGTCCACCATGTGCCCCAGGCGATTCGACTCCTCCAGCGAGGTGCCCGGCAGGGTGGCCATGCTGATGGTCAGTGTGCCCTCGTTGAAGTCCGGCAGGAAGGCCCTTCCGGCGAACCCCAGGGCCACCAGAGACAACACCAGTGCCGCGACGCTGGCACCCACCACGGCTTTCCAATGATCCAGCGCTGGATCCAGCAGCGTGCGATAGCCCGCCTTGAGGGCATGGATAAAGCGCGGCTCCTTTGCGGTGCGGACAATTTTTGAGTAAGGCAGCAGCAGGACCGATAGCACCGGGGTCACGGTGATGGCTACCCCCAACGAGGCCGCCAGAGAAACCACATAGGCCAGCCCCAGAGGCGCCATCAGTCGGCCCTCAACCCCAGAGAGGAAGAACAGCGGCAGGAACACCAGCATGATGATCAGCGTGGCAAAGACGATGGAGCCTTGAATTTCACGGGTTGCCTCAAACACAAGGTGAATCGAACTGGCTTGTTGTTCCACGGGCTTGAGACGGTTTTCCCGCAAACGGCGAACGATGTTCTCGACCACGATGATGGCGTCGTCCACCAGTGCCCCCAATGCGATGGCGATGCCGCCCAGCGTCATGGTGTTGATGGTCGCGCCCATGGCCTTCAGGGTCAGTATCGCCGCCACCAGAGAAAGCGGGATGGCGATCAGGCTGATGGCCGTGGCCCGCCCGGACAGCAGAAAGGCGAACACGATGAGCACGACCAGCACCGCGCCCTCAATCAAGGCCTTGTTCAAGTTGTGGATGGAAAGATTAATAAAGTCGGCTTGGCGGAAGATGTGGCGTTCGATCTTCATGCCCTTGGGTAGCCCGGCCTGAATGTCCTCAAGGGTGGCGTCCAGTCGCTCGGTAAGTTCCAGCGTGTTGGCCCCCGGCTGCTTCTGGATGCCCAGAACGACCGCAGATTTGCCGTTATGGGCGCCGTCTCCGCGCTTCTGTGCAGGGCCGATGTCCACGCGTGCCAAATCGCGGATCAGCACGGGCTGGCCACCTCGGCGGGTCACGACGGTCTCGCCAATGTCGTTAATCGCCTGGATACGACCGATGCCCTGGATCAGGTGCTCTTGTCCACCTGCCACCAAGAAGCCCGCAGAAGCGTTCTGGTTGCCGTCGCGCAGAGATTGGATCACCTGATCGACGGTCACGCCATAGGCACCCAGCCGTTCAGGGTTCAGGGTGACCTGATATTGGCGCTCATCCCCGCCGATGTTGATGACTTCCGCGACGCCGGGAACCGACAGAATGCGTCGGCGCAGGGTCTGATCAGCGGTCTGACGCAGGGCTAGGCTGCTGTGGGCCTCTTGGGAGTCTGCGATGAGGGCGATGAACAGGATCTCACCCATGATGGATGCCGCCGGCATCATAGCCGGTGCCTCAATATCCGGCGGCAAGGCCGAGCGGGCCTGTTGCAGTCGTTCAGAAACAATCTGCCGTACCAGCCAGGGGTCGGAGCCCCATTCAAACTCGACGATGACCACCGACAGGCCGGTCTTGGTGTTGGAACGCACCCGACGCACCCCGGGCGCGCCATTCATGGCGGTTTCCACTGGAAATGTGACGAGGTTTTCTACATCTGTGGGCGCCATGCCATGGGCCTCGGTGACCACCGTGACCGTGGGCGCGGTGAGGTCCGGGAATACATCCACCGGCGTATGGGCCGCCTGCCAGCCCCCCCATGCCATCAGCAGGATGCCTGCCATGACAATAAAGAGCTTGTTGCGCAGGGCCCATGAAATGATGTGTTCGATCATGTCCGCCTCCTGTTAGTGCGCATGGCCGTGACCGATTTGGGCCGTACCCATGGCTGCCAGCTTGATCAGATAGGCACCCTTGGACACCACACGGCTACCCGCCGTCAGGCCATCTTGCACCTCCACCCAATCGCCTTCTCGGGCGCCCAAGCGCACGGAGCGACGCTCGAAGGATTCGCCCCCGGTCTGCACAAACACCGTACTCATGCCGCCCTCTTCCAGCACGCTGGTAGCGGGGATGGCCAAGACCTGCCGTGTGCTGCCCACGAACACCTGGGCCTGAACCGCTAGGCCAATTGGCAAAATTGGCAAAATCGGCAAAATCGGCAAGCCAGATTGCGGGACTAACCTGGGCGCAGAAAACTCGAACACCACGGGCACGGTGCGCGTGGTGGCATCCACCACGCCGCCCACGGCCACCAAACGACCATTTTTGCCCGGGACGATCTCGATGGCTTGGGCATCTGGCCCGGTGGAGCCGTGCACCTTGAACGCCGCACCACTGGGCGTTCCAAGTCGCGCGGCCTCGGACTCGGGTAGCCGCAACTCCAGCCACAGGCGCTTTCGGTCAGCCACATGGAACAAGGGCGCGCCTGCCTCGACGAAGGCCCCGGGGGTGACGCGCACATCGACCAGGCTGCCGGCGACCGGCGCGCGGATGGGCACACCTCCGCCGGCCCCACCCTGCTGCCCCAGGCGTTGCCGGGCGGCATCGTATTCAGCACGGGCCGCTGCCTCGGCGGCGCGGGCGGCCTGCAGTCGCTTTTCCGGAACCGCCTCATCACGGAAGAGTCCTTCCATGCGGGCCAATTCCTGCACTGCGAAATCCAGTTCTGCCCGGCTCTTGCGCTGTGCTGATTCCAGGCTGGCGAGGTCCACCTCGCCCCCCAGACGGGGAACCAGGTATGCCAGCACCTGACCCTGGCTTACGGCTTGGCCAAGGCGGGGAAAATTCCGGGCCGGACGCAACAAACCCGCCGTCGGGGCATTGATCAAAGCCTCGCCATCTGGACGCGCCCGCAGCACCCCATTGGCGGCGACTCCATTTCTAACCGAACGCATAACGACTTCGGTAGTTGCAAAATCTACCTTCCACTGCTGCTCTTTAGTGAAGGCAATCCCTTCCGGTTCATGCGGCGGGTGGTCTGCGTCGGCGGCACGGTGATCGCTATACACCGTCACCGGCCCGAGTTCATGCAGCACGGTGAATTCGGGGGTGCGAATCTCGATGCTCAACTCCCGGTCGCCCGCGTATTTGGGCAGTGCCTCGGGACGAAAAATACCCGGCTGGGCAACGCCGTCCACGGCGAACACCTCATCCGCTTGACCGTTGCCAGAAAGCCGAACGCTGAGCTTGCCAGCGGTAACGGCACGGAAGTCCGCAAGACGACTGACATGAGCAGCAAAGACGGCCTTCTCGCCCACGACCAACTTGGGGAATTCCACAAACAGCTCGGTACGGTCCGTGAAGTGGGTGAGTTTTTCATGGCCAGGGCCGTGATCATGCGCGGCTTCAACAGCGGTGCTTGCGGCAGGCGCGTGGGCGTCGTCTGCTTGCTTGCCTTGCGGCGATGGCGTACAGGCCGTTAAGGCGAGCAATGCGGTAAACCATGCGGCCAAGCTTAGCGTCGTGGGTAAAGTTAAGGTCTTCATTGCAGGCTCCCGGTCATGAGGTCATAGTTGATACGGGCCTCGCGTGCCCGTTTTTCTAGTTCGAGTGCGGCTATTTCGGTCTCTAGTGCGCTCCGATAGGCGTCCAGCAGTTCGATCAAACTGGATTCGCCACCCCGGTAGGCAGACTCGGCCACCTTGATCAAATCAGGTGAGGCTGCCACCGCGCCGTTGCGGTAGTCCATCGCCGCTTGGCGCAACGCCATCGCCTGCTGATGCAGACCGGTGATTTCCGCTACGGCACGGGCTCTGATTTGGCGCTGTTCAGCCCTGAGCCGAGACGCTTCCGCCAAGGAGCGTCGTTGCCCTGCCTGTTGCCGATCGAATACCGGCAGGGGAATGGAGACCTCGAAAACGAAGCCGTTATCCTGTACGCCCTGGCTTTTCGACCACTTAGGGCCGATGCCTACGGTCAGGTCAGGGATACCTCCTGTCCGGGCGGCCCGACCTTCCATATCCGCCGCCTCGGCGTGTTGCGTCAGCGCGCGCAGCTCAGGCCGTTGATCCAGCTGGGCCAGTGCCACATTAAGCGGCGGCAAGGGCTGCGGCATCAAGTTGCCCACCAAGTGAGCGTCGTTGCCGACCCATGCCGATAGTCTGGCCTGAAGCAGGGACAGATTCGCGCGTTCCTCGGCCAGTTTGGCCGCAGCGCCTTGGCGTTCGCGTGCCAAACGGCGACGGTCAAACCCTGATGCCTCACCGGCCCGGACCTGCTTTTCAACCAAGCCTTCCACCTGCCGGAATTGCGTGACCCAAGACTCGGTGGCGCGGATCACGGACTGACTGAACAAGACATCGACATAGGTACGCCGAACCTCGTCGGCCAGTTCCAGTCGGTGCTGCTCGTTTTCCGAGGTCACCGCCTGAACACGGCGCTGCGCGGCCTCGCGCCGTAAGGCACGCCGACCCGCCAAATCAAAATCTTGGCTGAGCAACCAGGATTGGGCCACGGAATCTGTAGCACCACCCATCCGCTCGTGGCTGTAACTCAGGGTGGGATTGGGCCGCTGGTCGGCGGCCTGAACATCGGCCTCGGCCGCCTGAACGATACCTCGTTCAAGTTCTAGCCAATCGGCGCGGGCCAGGGCAAGGCGTACCGCCTCGGCCTCGGTTAATGCCGACGGAGTGGCCGACGGAGTGACCGTTTGCGCCCACACCGCCAAGGGCAGTGCGAGCAGAGAGATCAATAGTGCATGTACGAATCGCATGGTTTTCCTCGTAAAAAAGACGAAAGACGAAGGAAAACCGGCGCGCCATGCGCTGAACGCGATCTGATGCGCGGCGTGGCCGCGCGCGTTATAGCTGCGTAATGACGAAGAGTGCGCGCCGGTTAGGCGCGCATTGCAGGTGGACGGTCGAGCAGCGGGGGAGTGCGGGAATAGAAGGTCAGACGCCATTCACCGAGTTTGCCGCCGGATTCAGCATGAGCAAGTAGCGGCACATTGCCCAGCAGCGCCAGTACATGGAAGCAATGGTGACAATGGCTGCCGTGAGGGCCGTCATCGTGCGGATTGCCCGCTTCGGCCGATACCGCGCCGTCATGACAAACGCCATGGGGATGGTCATCCGCATGAGCGGGCAGTGTCACGGGGGCATGATGCGTATCCATGGCCACCACGGCCGACCAAGCATATTGGAGCGGCACAACGAGCATGAGGATGAGGAGGATCAGACGACGCATGCGGTCGATTGTAAGGGCGATTTTCTGTCTGTGGCAAACCCTGTTATCCAGCGCGGTGTGAGACTTAACGAAGGTACTTTATCCGCTTAGCGACCCGTCACAGCGCAAAATCAAGGCGCATGCCCAGGATGCGTGAATCCGAAACAGACGCAATGGCGCCGGGATTAACGATGCGCTGATAGCTCGGCTGGATGGCGAGCCAAGGCGTTATCACGAAGCGATAGGTGAGTTCGATCGCGGCCTCGGCGTCGTCGGTCCCCACGGTTTGCGCCGCACGCCATTTCGATGAGACGCCCGCACGGCTCCAGGCCAGGCCTAGAACATCTTCACTCCGTGACGCGAACGGCCCTTTGACATGGACGCCCGCGCTGATCGCGTTTTGGATCGATGTCGAGTCGCCGTCTGACTTGGAGTATCGTCCGAAGAGGCTGATGAAACGATCTTCGCCCATGCGCAATACGGTGCGTTCACCGAACAGGTAAGCGCCGTGCTGGCGTTGCTTGCGCGCCGGGTCGACGCGATTGCCAGCGTCGATGTTGGCGACATCCAGTTGGTCATTCTCGCGCACGGTGTAGCCCCACAGGCCGAAGGCGAGTTTGGCGTGACCTTTGTAGGCATCGTTCCCGGCCTCTGGCAGCCAGCCGATTTCAACCATGTTGAATGCGCCGTCATTGTCGTCGAAGCGAATGCGCGTGCGCTTGGGCTGATTCGGATCGTTCGGAATGCCGTCCATCAACGCCCACTGTGCGTAGAGGGATTTGTCGGACGACGATAGCCGGCTGCGGATGCCGAAGGCGGCATTGTTGAAGATCGAGGGGCCGCGCGTCTGCGAGAACTCAGCCGTCGGGCCGTATTCCGGTTTGAGAAACACGCCGGCGGAGTCCATCACCTGGAACTCGCTATCCACCGGATAGATGCCGGCGAGAATGGACAGTCGTTCATCAAGCAGACTTTGTTGCACCCAGGCATGAAGGAACCGGGTCGTGGTCGGAGACGGCACTTCTAGGTTCGACACGCCCATGAGGCTTTGCACATGCTCGGCGTTAAGGCCATAACCGCCATCACGGTCGATGTTGATCAGGCCGCTGCCGCCTTCCCAGCCGAATGCCTTGTCAAAGTCCATCGATAACCTGATGTCGAGATGATTAACGCTTCGCGTCCCGTTTCGCCGTGCGCCCCGATTGCGCAGGCTGTCGATTTTTAGCGCGCCCTCCCATTCGAAACCCTTTGCAGCCGAGGCACTACGCATCCCCCCCCAGTCGCCGGTAAGCGTTTCCTTTGCGTATGCGTCCCCCTCGGCCGTGGCGTTGATAGAAAAGCCGAGCAGGGCGGCGGTTAAGATGGTGCGAAGTGTGTGTGACATGATGAAAAGTGCGTGCAAGGGTCTGTAATAGGGCTGATCGAATGACAAATTAATGCTGTGGTGCAAACGCCACCACATGATCCACCGCAAGGCGGATGCCAATGGCTTCGCCGATGGCGTGGTCGTGGTGGGACGGCACCAGCACCAATACTGTGTGCCTGGACTCTAAACGCAGGGTGTAGAGGAAGTCGGCGCCGCGAAAGGCCCGCCGTTCGATGATGGCGGTGAGTGGGCTGGCATCGTCGTGAATGATGTCGTCCGGGCGTAGCAGGACATCGACGGCCGCGCCTTGGCCATAGACCATGCAACTACCGCCATCGCAGGCGGCCGCCGTCACGCCCTCCAGCAACCCCAGCTCAATCTCGACTTGGTTATCGCTGAGCACCCGTCCCGGCAACAACACGCCTTCGCCGACAAAATCGGCCACAAAGCGGCTTTGCGGGCGGTGATAGAGGCTGTATGCCGTGTCCCATTGTTCGATGATGCCGTCGTGCATGACACCAATCTTGTCCGCCATCGCAAAGGCCTCGTGCTGGTCGTGGGTCACCAAAAGTGCGGTGATGCCTTCGATTTTGAGGATGTCGCGCACCTCGATGGATAAGCGC
>SXGU01161923.1_pt1 | contig 10074 bp, 9 predicted proteins | sample 3174531 | NCBI WGS metagenome assembly SXGU01 (sample SAMN11356863, study PRJNA531348) | freshwater metagenome | isolation source: freshwater sample F1-140 | place: China: Fuxian Lake, Yuxi | collected 2017-12-25 | reverse complement strand
GTCCCGAAAAGGGGATTTCCTTCGGTCATAACGCAGCAGCCGCTCCAATCCTGCCCGGTCGTTGCCTTCGATGCGCACCGCGGCATCCACCGAGAAGCCGCCGCCGTGATCCCGGCCGGCCATCTCTGCAGCGTCGCACTTTTCGATCAACCCGCGCCGGGCGAAGGTGCGCAGAGCGCGCTGCCGCACCTGCGCCTGGACCGTAGCGATGGCCGCCGCATCCAGCCCCGCCGCCGCATGAAACACCACGCCGGGCGCGGCGTCGGTGTCGCCCGTCGCGACAGCCGGCGCGAACACCCCGTCGATGACGCAGCAGTGAAAATGCACATGCTCGTTCAGCGACGACCCGAAGCGATGGATAAAAGCCACCGCCCCGCTGCGCGCAGTGTCGCTACAGCCGGCACTGTGTGCGAACAGGCAGCGTTCCACCTCGTCAAGAAAAATGCGCAGCACCGCACCTTGCAGGTCGGCGTCATCGTGCAGGAAGTAGCGCAGCCGCTTGGGCACCGCTAGCACTCATTGGCGTACGGCTAAGCGCGGAAACACATGATCGACCAGATGCGCGGCGGTTTCGACCATGCGCCGTGTGTTGCAGGACGGGCAAACGCCCCGGGCTTTACAGGAATAGGCGATGAGGAACTCGTGCTGGCAGGTGTCACACCAGGCGCGGGCAAAGCCGTGGGCGAGGATGCCGCAGTCGAGATAGCGGCGGAAGGTACGCTCGACATACGCCGGCGGCAACTCGCCAGCGGGCCAGCTGGACAGTTCCAGCCAGGTGGCGAAGTGCGCCTGGACGGTGCGATACCACAGCGTCTGGAGATTTGCGCTGCCTTTGGCTTTGCTTCGCCCAATGCCGCCGAGGATCATTTGTGGGCGCTGGCCAGGAAGGGGGTGGTCCGCATGACGGCGGGGGCGGCGCGGTGGCGGCCGGCAGCCCGTTGCTGGCGGTGGAGAATCAGCGCGGCACGCTGCCGCTGGCGCCCGAGCTGTTCTCGCCCCGTGCAGACTTTCTGCTGCAGGTGCGGGGCAACAGCATGAGCGGCGTGGGCATCCTCGATGGTGATCTGCTGGCCGTCCACCGCACTGCGGAGGCGCGCAGCGGCCGGATCGTCGTCGCCCGGCTGGAGGACGAGGTAACGGTGAAACGTCTCCAGCGCAGGGGTAGCCGTGTCGAGCTGATTGCGGAGAATCCCGATTACGCGCCCATCGTGGTGAGCGAATGCGGATTCGACTGATGAGGCGCGGGCCCGCGCCAAGCTGGCGGCGAGTCGGGTGAGGCCAGTACGTGGGGACGCGTGAGGAAGTCAGCTTGTCGACAGGCCCGGGATTTAGCGGCAGCGCCGGGCAGAGGGGGAAATCGGTGCTGGCGGGACGGCGGAACGTCAGGTCAGATTCCTACCGTTATCCCCGCCACGAAGGGATTATGACTTCACCATGCAATTCGAAAACGCCAGACAGGTCAAAGGCAACCGTGTTTGTTACGTCCTCGATTGTTTCTATGTTTTGGAAATTGCCGGCGCTTCCGCTTCCTTATTGAAGGCGGACGAGCGCTAATAATGCTTGTCAATTCCTTCCACTAAGGTAAGATCGCCGCGCAAAGGAGGCGCCTGCGCTTGTCGCGACTCGCGCACATGAAAACGGGGGATCGATTCTTGTCAGCCAATATCTTTCTGGTCAGATTGTCTGCCGGCGCCTGTCTGCTGAGCCTGGCCGTGTCGGCGGCCGCCGCGGTGGACGAAGAAGCGGCCACGGCCTTGGCCAAGAAAAGCAACTGTCTGAAATGCCACTCGGTGGAAACCAAGAAGGAAGGCCCCGCCTACAAGGAAGTCGCGAAGAAATACCGGGGCAAGGCCGATGCCGAGAAAAAGCTCTACACCCACATCACCACGGGCCCCAAGGTAAAGATTGACGGTGAAGAGGAAGATCACCAGATCGTCAAGACAAAGAACGACGACCAGATCATGAACCTCATACGCTGGATTTTGTCGCGCTGATACGCCTGCACATCGGCAGGCAGGAGAAAAGATGGCACTCACACGATTGAACGGGCGACCCATGTTCGGAAAACTGCTCATGCTGACAGCCTGGCTGCTGGCGACCGCGACGCACTCCCTGGCGGCGGAGCAACCCGCCGCCGGCGACCTCGCCCTGACGGGCGACGCGCGCTGCACGCGCTGCCACAACGATGTCTCCGACGCGGAAATCGAGAATTACCCGGTTCTGCCCATCGGCAGGACCAAGCACGGTACCCGCGCCGACCACCGCACGCCGACCTGCACCAGCTGCCATGGCGAAAGCAGCGCGCACTTCCGGCAGGTGAACAAGATGCGGCCGCTGCCGGATCGTCCCTACGGCAAAAAAATGGCGGCGCATGACCCGCTCGCCCACAACAAGGCCTGCCTGAACTGTCATGAAGGCGACAAGCTGATGCATTGGGCAGGCAGCCTGCATGCCCGCCGCGATGTCCCCTGCAGCAGTTGCCATCAGATGCACGTCGAACACGACAAGGCCACGACACGGTCGAAGACGTCCGAGATGTGCATGAGCTGCCACAAGGAGCGCCGCGCCCAGATCAACCGTCCCTCCCATCACCCGATCCCCGAAGGCAAGATGACCTGCACCGACTGTCACAACCCGCATGGCTCGGCGGGCCCGAAGATGATGGTCAAGGACAGCGTCAATGAAACCTGCTACAGCTGCCACATGGAATACCGCGGCCCCTTCCTCTGGAACCATACGCCGGTGGTGCAGGATTGCACGCTCTGCCACAACCCGCACGGTACGATCGTGCCCGGCCTGCTCAAGCAGCGGCCGCCCTTCCTCTGCCAGCAGTGCCATGAGCCAACCAGCCATCGCGGCAATTTCCCGGGGCTGGGCAATCCAGTGGCCAACTCCAATGCCTCGAATTCGCGTGGTCTGACGCAGGCACGCGCCTGCGTCAATTGCCACACCAACATCCACGGCGGCAGCAATCCCACCGATGCCAACAACTCACGGACTTTCCGTCGCTAGGAGCACAAACATGCACGGTCAATCCCTTCCCCTGCACTTCACGCTGCGCCCGCTCTGCCTGATGCTGACGCTGATCGGCAGCGGCGCGGCCGGCTTTGCCCAAGCCGACCAGGCGGCCGAGTCGGCCGCAATGCGACAAGATCTGGCGACTCCCGACAGCCGCATCGAAATCGGCCTCGGCGGCGCCTGGGGCAGCACGCGCAGCTTTGGTGAATACAACGGTCTCGGCGATCACTCGGTGCAGGGCCTGCTCAACCTCAACCTGGTGGGTCGCGACGAAACAACGGGCACCTGGCTCAAGCTGCGTGGCCGCAACCTCGGCCAGGATAGTCGCGAGTTGCGTTTCGACCACGAGCGCCAGGGCAGCTGGGCCTATTTCCTGGAAGCCAGCACCCTCACCCGCCATGAACCGCTTGAAATCAACACCGGTCTGCAGGGCATCGGCAGCGCCGCACAAACGGTCAGTGCCACCGCGCCGAAGCGGGATGTCGATCTGGCGCTGAAGCATGAATTTCTGGCCGCTGGCGGCAAATTGCACGTGAACGAGGCCTTCCAGTTCAGGGTCAGCGCCCGCCAGGACACGAAACAGGGGGACCGCATGTATGGCCGGGGCGGTGCCGGCACGGTGAGCGGCACCGCGATTTCGGCACAGGAGTTCCTCACCCAGCCCATCGATCAGGTCACCCGGCAGTGGGATGTTTCACTCGCCTATACCAGTCGCACTCTGCAAATGGTCGGCGGCTATGCCGGCTCCTCTTTCGACACCGACCGCCCCAGACTGGATGTCAGCGGCGGCTCGGCCGTTTTCGGCCTGGCGCCCGCCCTGCGCGCCCTGGCTTTGCCCCAGGGCAACCAGGCGCATCAGGTCTACCTCAGCGGTGGCTACAGCTTCAGCGACACCACGCGCACTTCGTTCAAGCTTTCGCGCGGCCTGGCCGAGCGCGACGACACGTTTGCCGTCGCGCCCACGCGCGCCGGCGCACCCAATTCGCTGAATGGCCGCCTGGAAACCCAGCTGGCGATGATCGACCTGACCAGCCGGCCGCTGCCGCAACTCGACCTACATGCCGCCTTGCGCCATGAAAATCGCAATGACCAGACGCCGCGCGACCAGTTTCTCACCCCGGTAGCGGTATCCGCCACCCAGGGCGGCGTGACGGGGTTTTATGTGCCGCGCTCGATGGAGCAAAACAAGGCGCTGCTCGAACTGGGCTACCAGTTGTCAAGCGACTACCGCCTGGTCGCTTCGGTCGAGGAAGAGCGTCTGCAGCGCGATGTGCCCGAGCGTTTCCGCCGCATCGGCTACCGCGAGGAAACCGACGAAACACAGGCACGCGTCGAACTCAAGGCCAGTCTGGCCGAGACACTGAATGGTGCAGTCGCCCTGGTGCATGCCGACCGCGGGGGTTCAGCGTATGTCCCCGACACCTACCCGACGATAGCCGGCAACACCACCAACCAGCTCAGCCCGCTGCTCTGGTCCGACCGCAAGCGCGACAAGCTGCGTTTCTCCGCCGACTGGTCACCGCTCGACCCCTTGTCTGTGCAGGTTCTCGCCGACATCTCCGCTGACAACTATGACGGTCGCACGCTCGGCCCAATGAGCGGACGCGGTGAATTTCTCTCACTCGACCTCGGCTACACCTTCAATGAAGCCTGGTCGGCCACCGCCTGGCTGTCGCGCGAGCACAACGGTGCCGTACAAAGCACCCGCACCGACCCGAATGGCAGCAACCTCGCGGTCAATAATGTCCGCTGGGAGGTGAACTTGGGACAGACGACCCACGCGGCGGGCGTTGGCTTTCGCGGCAAGCCCCGCCAGAACCTCGAGATCGGCGCCGACCTGAGCTACAGCGTCGACCTCGCCACTTATGACACGAAGCGTCTCTCCGGCACCGCGACGATCAACGACCTGCCGGATATCCACTACCACCACACCACACTGCGGCTGTTCGCCGATTATGCCCTCGATCGCTTTTCGGGCGTGCGCGCCGAGTTCGTTCATGACCGCCTGCGCACCGATGACTGGACCTGGCAGAACTGGGTTTACAGTGCCGCCAGCGATGGCACCCGCATTTCCCGCAAGGAACTCGAGAACGCCAGCTTCCTCGGCATCAAGTATCTTTACCGCTGGCGCTGAGGAAGCGCATCCGCCCGCGGACGCTGCCGCGGCGGCTGCCCTGCCTCAGGCGGTGGGATCGATGGCCTCCGCCAGACACACCCGGTTGCGCCCACTTTCCTTCGCGGTATAGAGCGCATCGTCGGCCAGTTTGACGAGTGCCTCGGCAGTATTCACCTCATGGCCGGGGCAACCGGCCACACCGATGCTCACCGTGACCTTGAGTCCGTCGATCACCAGTTCGGCAATGCTGGCGCGGACCTCTTCCGCCAGTTCACCGCCGCGCGCCAGGGTGAGCCCCGGCAAGACGATGATCATTTCCACTCCGCCATAGCGGCACGGCACCACCGACGGTTTTTTGATCGCGTTCAACACCCGGCCGATCTCGATCAACACCCGGTCGCCACACTCGTGGCCATGGGTATCGTTGAATTTCTTGAAGTGGTCGACGTCGATCATCATGACGGCCAACGGCTGACCATAACGCTTCCAGCGCTTGAACTCAGTTTCACTGACCTCGTTGAAATAGCGCCGGTTGTGCAGCCCCGTCAGGGCATCGGTAATGGATTGGAGCCGCAGGCGCTCTTCGAGACGTTTTTCCTCGGTGATATCGCGAATCAGGGCGGCCGAGCCGAGCGGCGCACCCTCCTTGTCACACAGGGTCGAGGCCTGTACCGAAAGTTTTTTGTCGTTCCAGTCAAGCAGGCCAGCATTGGGATCGTTGCTGTCGGCAGCGGCAATGTGCGCCTCCATCCAGGCCGGATCGTCGAACAGGTTGAGGAAACCGCGCGCCACGATGTCCGCCTCGCGGCGACCGATGATCTCCTCGGCGGCGCGATTCAGCAGCACGATGTTCTGGCGCGCATCGGTAACGACGATGCCCGAGCTGGCGCCGGAAATGATCGTGTTCAGCTTGCTGCGTTCGGATTCGAGTCCGGCATAGATCGCCAGCAGTTCTTCGTTCATGTGATTGAAGGAACGCGCCATGCGGCCGATCTCGTCGCTGCGCCCCGCTGCCAGGCGCACGCTCATGTCGCCGGTCGCCGCCACCTCCATGGCGCGCGAAAATTCCTGGATCTGATCGACCACCGTGCGCCGTGCCATGATGTAGATCAGGGCAACGATGACGAACAGCAAGGCCGCGATGATGTAGATGGAGTGCTGCCAGGTGGTGCTGACTTTCTGGTCGATCTCCTGCAGCGACACCGTCAGCTTCACCGCCCCGCGGATGGTTTCAGCCGCATCGTGGCACTTGCGGCAGGAAGCGGAGGCACGAATCGGCATCAGCACGGTCACATGCCGTTCGCCGCCGGGCAACACCGTATAGCTGAACACCCGCTCGCCCTTGCTGCGCATCTGCTCAAGTGCCGGATCGGCCACCGCAACGGCCTGCCGCCGCGCCGGATTGCCCTTGCGGCCGGAGAACTCCATCTCGCCAAGCTTCTCATTCACGGCATCAACGGTGGCATTGTCGATAAATGCCTCACTGCCATCGCTACGGATGATGCGGTAATCGACGGCGTTGGGCACGTTCTTGAGGCGCGCGGCGTAATCGGGGCCGACGGCGGCATGACCGCCCTCCATGAGCGCCCTGAGGCCTTCCGAAACACTGTCGGTGACGCGCGCCAGCGACATTTCCACTTCCTGCGTCATTGCCTGCTCCTGACGCAAGGCGTAGGTCAGCGACAGCAGTGTGGCGCCGACCACCACCGCACCGCCGACCACCAGCAACAGCCGGTTGCTGATGCGCGCGAATTGAATCATGTCTGCTCCCCGCTCGGTGCCGCCATGACCTTGTTGCGCCCTGCCCGCTTGGCCTCGTAAAGCGCCGCATCGGCGCGCTCGATCAGGGCGGTGGGATCGCTCACGCCGGTTTCCTGCACCCCCGCGACCCCGATGCTGGTGGTGACGCGCAGGCCATCGACCGACATCTCCTCGATGGCCACGCGGATGCGCTCGGCCAGGATCACGCCGCCGTTCTGCGGGGTTTCCCGCGCGATCACCATGAACTCCTCGCCGCCATAGCGGCAGACCGTATCGAGTACCTCGCGCACCGCCTCGCGGGTCTTGAGGGCGAAGGCCTGCAGTACCCGGTCGCCCTGGTCGTGGCCATAGGTATCGTTGAATTTCTTGAAGTGGTCGACGTCGAACATCAGGATCGCCAGGGGGCGCCCCTGCTCGCGCGCCAGATCGAATTCCGTCTTCAGGGTTTCATCAAGCGCGCGGCGGTTCGCCAGGCCGGTGAGCGGATCGGTGCTGGAAAGCTCGCGCAATTTCTGCTCCAGCCGCTTTTCTGCCGTCATGTCACGGATGATGGCGGAATGGCCGAGCACCTGGCCGTCCTCCTGATGGATGGTCGAGGTATACACCGCCAGGAAACGATGGTTGTAGAGGAAGATTTCCGGCGTGGCGTTGCCCGCCTCCGCCTTGTCGAGCGAGCGTTCGATGCGGCCGGGGTCATCGACCAGCTTGAGAAAACCATCGGCAATGATCTGAGCCGCGCGCTTGCCGAGCAGTGCTTCAGCGGCCGTATTGACCAACACGATGGCCCCCGTGCCATCCGTGGCGACGATACCTTCCTCGGTGCCCATGATGATGGTTTCGAGCTTGTTGTGCTCGGAGGCAAAACCCTCGTGGTTCAAACGCAGTTGGTACGTCAGGCGATTGAAAGACTGCGCCATTTGCGCCAGTTCATCGCGCCCGAGAATCGGGATCTGCTGGGAAAGATCGCCCTTGGCAACCCGGCCCATGGCGGCGGAGACGACCTCGATCGGTCGGATGATGTAGCGGCGCAAGACCAGCGTCACCACCACCAGGGTCAAGGCCAGCGCCAATACCAGCACGACGACCGCCTGCAACCAGGTCTGCCGCACGCTGGCGTGTGCGCTCTCGAGCGACGAAACGAACTCGAGCACGCCCAGCACGGCATCCTCCTTGCCGTGGCAACGATGGCAGCGCTTCACATTTTTGATAGGCAGCAGAAAGACCAGATGATCCTGATCATGGCGTGTCTGATAGTAGTAAACCAGGGTTTCCTGCTTGAGCACTTTCAGCAGTTGCGGATCGTCTGCCGGGATGACCTGCACCTGGGTTTCATGGGGGCGCGGTTCGAAATCGGCCTCTTTGCGATACGCGTTGATACGGTGGATCGAGTCGTTGTCCTTGAAGGCTTCCAGGCCATTCGGCCGCAGCACGCGGAAATCTTCCACATCCTTCACGGTCTTGAGCTTTTCCGCATAGGCCTCGGCCACATCGGCCGAACCGGTCACCATCACCGTTGTCAGGCCTTCGCTGATGCTGTTGAGCACCTGGTCGATAGCCCGCTCGTTCTGGAACAGGATGTTGCGCTCCTGCTGCTCGGCATAGAAGTAAACGATCAGCAGGAAGCCGACCGAGATGATGGCGCAGATCGCCAGCGTTAGCTTCCTGCCGATGGAATTGAAGCCGGTAATGCGGGCAGCAGACACGCTTGCTTCCAAAAAACCTCCAAGATTTCAGGTAACACACCCCGCCCGCGCTCGCGCAGCGGTCAGGACACTGCGGCGACGCTTGCCATTCTACCGCTCAAAGCGCCAGCAACCACTCGAGGAGGTTTTTGATCGCCGCCGGATCCTGGGTCTTGACCGCCCCGTGTTCCTCTTCGTTGCCCTCGATCTTGACCTTCGAGACCACCGTCACCTGTTTGGTCAGCTTGGGGAACGCATCGGGCTTGCCACGCCACTTGGCCGCAATTTCCTTCAGCGACGGCCCCTCTTTCTTCTTGTCGATGCCGTGACACTTTAGACAGCCGCCCTGGCGCGCCAGCGTTTCCGCCGCCTTGGCGTCAACCGCCGCCGCATGGCCCGCGAAGAGAACCAGCAGCGGGATCACGACCCAGCGGAAAAAGTCGGCGCTGGCGGGACGCTGAATAAGGTTGTGCCACATCAGGTACGAAAACGCGCGATGCTCTGGTGCAGTTGACCTGCCAAGCGTTCGAGTTAAGGATAGGAAATTCAACGAAGGAAAGGATAGGAAATTCAACGCGACATGCGGGAGTATCTTCTCCCCTGGCCACTCCTGTCAATCGTCGATTTCGCACGTGAAAGCATCGGAATCTGCCATAAGACCTTGCTCAGCGCCGCCTGTAGCCCGGAGAGGAGCCGCTGGCGGCGACTTTCCAAGCTACAGGCGCGAGTTACCCCGCGACGAGCGGCAGCTTGTCTTGATTTCACCTACCAGGCGATGCGCTGATTGAACTCGAACTCCGGGCCTGGCTGGGTAGATGCATCCCACAGCGGATCGTTGCCTGCGGGTTCCGCCGCCTCCCACAACGGCGGCCCACGCACCGGGGCGATCCTCGGCGGCTGGGTGGATTCGCCGATGTGCTCGAGAATCTTCTTCACTGTGTCCGCCTAGTCGATGAAGGCGATGATGCGCATCTCGGCATGACAGATCGGGCAGGCCAGCGGGAAAGCCTCGTAGATGCGCGCCAGCAACATCGCCCACAGATAGCGCGCCGCAGTGCGAAGACGGGGCTCATCGCCGTCCGCCGCAGAAGTCGGCGCTGGCGGGACGGCGGTGACGGCGGCAGGTGCCAGCGCCGTCACCGCCGTGCGCAGTGACGCATTGGGCGCCAGCACGCCGTAGTAACGGTGGCGATGCGTTCGTGGCCGTGGCACCAGGGCGGCGATCTTGTCGATCAGTTCCAGCGGCGTCAGCACCAGATCACGGGGCCCGTCGGGTCGTGGCTTGGGACAGTGATAGACCAGATGCTCGGCATCCCGTTGCTGCAAGTGCTCAAGGGCGAAGGGTGGGCACGCGCAGTCCCGAAAAGGGGATTTCCTTCGGTCATAACGCAGCAGCCGCTCCAATCCTGCCCGGTCGTTGCCTTCGATGCGCACCGCGGCATCCACCGAGAAGCCGCCGCCGTGATCCCGGCCGGCCATCTCTGCAGCGTCGCACTT
>SXGU01554148.1_pt1 | contig 10077 bp, 8 predicted proteins | sample 3174531 | NCBI WGS metagenome assembly SXGU01 (sample SAMN11356863, study PRJNA531348) | freshwater metagenome | isolation source: freshwater sample F1-140 | place: China: Fuxian Lake, Yuxi | collected 2017-12-25 | reverse complement strand
GAGAACATGTCCCCCGGCGAGATCGAGGATGTGCTGCTCGAACACGCCGCCGTGCAGGACGCCGCGGTGGTCGGCATCCCCGACGAACAGTGGGGCGAAGGCGTGGCGGCCGTGGTGGTGCTTCGGGGTGGCCAGTCGGTCTCCGCAGAAGAACTGCAAGGCTGGGTGAAGGACCGGCTGCGGTCCTCACGGGTGCCCCAGCGTCTCGAATTCTGGCCCGAGCTGCCCTACACCGAGAGCGGCAAGCTGCTGCGCCGCATCGTCAAGGGCAAGCTGGTGGAGACGGCCTGAGCAAGCGCGATGCCGGCACCCTGCGGGCATCGCGGCCCCGGCATCATCGCGCGCCGACGCGCTCGCCGTCTGTCCGCACCCAATGGGTGCGCAGGTGGCAGATGCCCATCCCCGCGCGCTGCATGTTTGCCTGGCTCGTCGAGCCCCAGGCGGCTTGCCCACTGATCAGCGTGCACCCGAGCGCGCGTGCGCGATCGATGCGGGCGGCGATCAGGGCAGTCTGCACGCCGCGCCCGCGCTGGTTCGTCAGGGTGGCCGCCGCCGCGAGGTAGCCGGTACGCGGTTGGCCGGGATCGTCGTGCACCGACAGCACCGCCGCGCCTGCCACCTCGCCATCGAGCGATGCGAGGAACAGGTGCCAGGACGGCACATCGCACCAGAAGGACTGGTTCGATCGCATCGCCGAGAGCATCCCGTCAGGCACACCGAAGCCGCGGTTGATCGTGTCGAGGAACGAGGGCAGGTCTGCCGGGCCGACATCCTGCACCTGCAACGCCCCCTGTGACCGGGCGTCGTCACCGCGCAATGCCGGGTAGCGCGTGTCTCGCGCCAGGGAGGCCGGCGCGAGCGATGCGTAGAGCGTGGCTGCCTGCCGTTCCAGCCTGAAACCGCTGGCCACGAGCGCGTCGGTGACCCCCGGGGGCGTGTAGGGCGCGGTCTCCACCCAGCAGCCACGCCGTGCAGCGGCGGGTCCCGTACTGGCCGGCACGGCGTTCGCGCCAGGCAGGTGGAACGCCAGCACCGCCGCCAGTTCGTCCGGATGCTCGATGCCCCGCGCTGTGTTCATGAGCGGGTTGAGCGGCGCGAAGGGCACGCGCGTTGCCACGGCTGATCCCGTGCGCAGCACCTCGGTGCCCATCGGATTGCCGGGCCCCAGGTAGCGCGCGAGCAGGTAGTCGCGGGCCGCGATGTCGAGCCAGCGGGCCAGCGCCTCGTGCGCGGGTAGCGGCTCGACGTGCGGCATGCTCGCAACGTCAGGTGATGGCATCGATGAGCCCCCAGGCGAGTGCAGTCGGCGCGTCCACGCGCTGCCCCGACAACGCCATCGTCGCGGTGCGAAGGCGACCGATGCGGCGCGTGATGCTCACCGTGCCCCCAGCACCGGGCACGAGCCCCATGCCGACTTCTGGCAGCACGAAGTAGCTGTCCGGCGCGGCGACGATGCTGCCCGTGAACGCGGGCAGCTCGATGCCGGCACCGATGCAGGCGCCATGCACCTCGCAGCGCACGCGCGCGCGCAATGCGTGCAGCAGCTGCGCCGCGCTGCGCGTCATGCGCACCGCATGTGCAAGCGCAGCGTCGGTTGCCGAGCCGAATTCGTCGAGGTCGCCGCCCGCGCTGAATGCCAGGCCCTCGCCGCGCAGAACGATATCCGGCACATCGGCATCGGCGGCGAACTGCAATGCCTCGACAAGTGCGTCGCGCACGCCGGCGGAGTACGCGTTGCGCTTGTGCGGGCGGTCGAGCGTGAGGATCAGGTGGCCATCGGCCGCAGCTTCAACGCGCACCAGCGGGCCCGCCTCGGCGAGCACGGCCCTGGGCTGCCGAGCGGCGAGCCAGGTCCGGAACACGCTTCCCCCCTGCAGGGTGGAGTAGGCGAGGGACTCCGCGAACAGTCCGTCCTCGACGCTCGCGTTCTCGTTGTGGCGCAGCAGCTGCACCAGCATCAGCGCGGCCACGGGACTGCGCTCGATCACGCCGACGATCGTCGCGAGCTCGGCATCCTCGGTGCAGGCAACGTCCACCAGCGCCGGCACGCGCTGGCCCGGGCGGACGCGCGCCAGCACGGGGCAGTTGGCTACGCGTGGCGGTGCGGCAGCGAGGGCCGCGTCATCATCGTCGCGCAGGTCGAGCACCAGGCAGGCACGATCGAACAGCGGCGACAGCTGCTCTGCCGCCGCCGCTCCGTACAATCGCCCGTGCAGCTGGGTCAGCGAGAGCCGTTCGGCGCGCACCAGAGCATCCTCCGCGAGACTCGACATCCCGGCCATCATGCAACACGACGCGCAGCCAGCGGACGAGCGAGGTGCACCGGGAATCCCTCCGCCCGGCGTTGCTGCGACCGCGTACGCGATCGAACTGCTGCGCAGCCTGGGCCAGCCTTGCCCTGGTGCCGACGACCTGGCCACCGCCTCGCCCCAGGCGCTCGCGCAGGCGGTGGCGAAGGACTGGGCCGCGAGTGGCCTGATGCCGCTGTGCGGCGAGGCGGCCGCACCGCCCCAGCGGGCACGCCACGCCATTCCGAGCTGCGCCCGTGGTGCACTGCTTGCGTTCCGCACGATCGCCGGCTGCGAGGTATTGCCAGGGGTGGACGGCGCAACGCTGCTGTCCGAACGCGCCGCCTTCCATGGGCGCCTGCGTGCCGGCCGGGTGTCAGTGAACGGCCAGTGCCACCTGCTGCGCACGCGCGATGGCTGGCTCGCGATCAACCTCGCACGCGAGGACGACCTGGCGCTGCTCCCTGCCTGGCTCGCCGTCGTGGATGCCGGCCCGCCGCCGCACGAGGCCGAGCGCCTTGCCGCCGGCGACATCACCGCCCTGCAAGCGGTCATCCGCTTGCGCAGCAGCCGTGCACTCGTCGCGCGGGGTGCGCTCTTCGGGCTGCCTGTCGCCGCGCCGGCAGAAGCCGCGCCGCCGCAGGGCTGGTTCGCCCGCGCAACGCGCGCAGCGGTCCAGGCACCAGCGCGGATGCCGCATGTGCTCGACCTGTCGTCGCTCTGGGCCGGCCCACTCGCCGCACACCTGCTGCTGGCCGCGGGCGCCGTCGTGACCAGGGTCGAGAACGAGATGCGACCGGATGCGAGCCGCGACGCCCTGCCTGCCTTCCACGCGCTGCTGAACGCCGGCAAGCGCGCCTGCAGCCTGAACTTCGCGCACGCCGCCGGGCTGGCCGCACTGCGCGCGCACATCGATGCAGCGGACATCGTGCTGGAGAGCGCGCGGCCGCGGGCCCTGCAGCAACTCGGCATCGACGCCGAAGAAATCCTCGCCCGCTCGCCGGGCAAGCTGTGGCTGCGCATCGCCGGCCACGATCAGGCTGCGGGAAATGGGCCCGATTCAGATCCGGATCCAGATGCCGCGCTCCCACGCGTCGCCTTCGGCGACGATGCCGCGATCGCCGGCGGCGCAGCACTCGAGGGCGTGGACGGCCCGCGGTTCTGCGGCGACGCCCTTGCCGATCCGCTGACCGGCCTGCACGCAGCTACCGCCGCGCTGGCGCACTGGCGGACTGGCCATGGCGGCCTGCTCACGCTGTCGCTTGCTGGCGTCACCCGCTGGTGCGTCGAGCGCACGCGGCACATCCCGCTGCTGCAGCCCGATGCGGCCACGCTGCGGTCGCCCGCCCTGCGGCCGACCGCCTGATGCGCCACGCCAACGATTCGACACAGGCGCATCCCCCGGTGCTGCTGCGCAGGGTCGAGCTGGACGGCAAGCGCTGCGATGTGCGCCTGGCCGAGGGTCGCCTGCAGCAGGTCGCGCCAACCCTGCGCCCCGGCCCGGAAGACATCCTCTTCGATGCCGACGGCGGCGCGTTGCTGCCTGGCCTGCACGATCACCACCTGCACCTGCACGCACTCGCTGCCCGCACACGCTCGATCCCGTGCGGACCACCGGCGGTGATGAGCCTCGATGCGCTGCACGCAGCGCTGCGTGCCGCGGCGCCGGGCGACGATGGCTGGCTGCGCGGCATCGACTACCACGAGTCCGTGGCGGGCGAGCTCACGCGCGTGCAGCTCGACCCGCTCGTTGGCCACTTGCCGCTGCGCCTGCAGCATCGCGGCGGCAAGCTGTGGATGCTGAACACCGTCGCCATCGAACGCATCTGCCTGCAGCAGTGGGCAACGCTGGCTGGCGTGGAGCGGGACGCCGACGGGCGGGTCACCGGGCGGCTGTTCCGGCTCGACGACTGGCTGCAGGCGCGGCTGCGCGCCAGTGGCGATGCCGGCGAGTTCCCGCAGCTCGATGCGGTCTCCGCTGCGCTCGCTCGCTGTGGTGTCACCGGCGTGACCGATGCCAGCGCTCACAATGGCAGCCAGCATCTGCAGGCCTTCGTGCACGCGGTGGACGAGGGTCAACTGCGCCAGCGGCTGCTCGTGATGGGCACGCTGTCGCTGCCGCCGCTCCAGCACCCGCGCATCAGTCGCGGCGCGTTCAAGGTGCTGCTGGACGACGATGCACTGCCAGACATCGACGTGCTGGCGGCGCGGATCGACGCCGCCCATGCACAGGGTCGGGGCGTGGCCTTCCACTGCGTCACGCGCGTCGAACTGCTGTTCGCACTGGCGGCCCTCGCGCAGGCGCGCACGCGCGCAGGAAGCGCAATGCCGGACCGCATCGAGCACGCCGGCATCGTGCCGGACGACGCACTGCCGCTGCTCGCGGCGAGCGCCGCGCAGGTCGTGACCCAGCCCAACTTCATCACCGAACGCGGCGACCGCTATCGCGTGGATGTCGAACCTGGCGAGCAACCACTGCTGTATCGCCTCGCCTCCCTGCAGGCCGCCGGCATCCCGGTGGGCGGCGGCAGTGACGCACCCTATGGACTGCCGGATCCCTGGGCTGCCATGCAGGCTGCAGTCACGCGACGATGCGCGTCGGGTGCGACGCTCGGCCCGCTGGAGGGCGTGTCGCCAGAACGCGCGCTGGCGCTGTTCACCTCGTCGCCCGCGCACCCGGGCGGCACCGGCCGACGACTGCACGCAGGCGCCGTCGCGGACCTGTGCCTGCTCGATCGACCCTGGCAGGCCGCTCGAACCGCGCTCGACGCGCGCCATGTGGCGGCGACCTTCGTTGCCGGCGTGCCGGTGTATCAGCGCGACCGGCGGTAGCCCCGGTCGGGAGTCGCTTGCTCGGACCTGCGCGCTCGAGTAGCCCTATGCGCTTGCGCTGCTCGCGATCGTGCCGCCCCGCAACAAGCTGGCGCGGAGTTCGTCCGACCGTCGCAGGTCGCTCCACATGAGCAGCGAACCCAGCAGCGCGCATACCGCCACGGCTGCCGCGTTGGCGATGAAGCCACCGAAGTCGCTGAGCGCGCCGCCGACGAAGGGGGCGACCGCACCGCCCACCAGCACGAAGGCCGGATGGGCACCGGCCAGCCTGCCGGTGGTGTCCACGCGCGCGAGTGCACCCAGGAACACCGGGATCAGCGCCATGGGCAGCACGCCGTACAGCGGCACCGCCACGGCGAACAGCGTGGGCGTGCCAGCCGTTGCCACCAGGAACGCGAACAGGACGATGAGCGCCGCGAGACTCGTGACCCAGTACGCCGCCGGCACCCGCACGCCGAACTGGCCAGCAAGCAGCGGCACTGCCACGCCGAGCACCGCGCCGGCGCTCAGCACGTAGCCGATCTGGTCCATCGCCATGCCGATGCCGCCACCGAGGTTGACGATGAACACGCCGAGCACGCCGTGGCCGAAGAACAGCAGGCCAAGACCCAGCAGGCCGAGCCAGCGCCGCGGGGGGAAGCGTTCGGCAGGCGCGGCACCAGCCTCGACGATGATCGGTGGCGCGACCGGCACGGCGCGCAGGAACAGCACTGCAACAGCGGCGAACACTGCGTACACGAGATAGAGGCCGGCAAGCTGGGTGGGCAGCGCAAGCCGTTCATGCAGCAGCAGTGCCTGGGGCAGCACGATGCCGATGACGATGCCCATCGCACCGACCGACGCGTTGATGATCCCGAAGGTCGACTCGGGCCGGTCGGACCGTGCGGCCGTCGCCATCACCGTGGCGACGATGGCACCGAGGCAGAAGCCGACCGGGATGCGCAGCACCGTGAGCAGCGCGACGTTCGTCACCGCCATGCACAGCAGGTTCAGCAGCACGATCACCAGGACGCCCAGCGCATAGATACGCCGGGCGGGCACACCGCGCGCCACGATGCCGATGGCGAGGGTACCGACCGCGATCGCCAGCATCTCGAAGGAGACGACGAGCCCCGCCTCGCTGTTGCCCACGCCGAAGGACTTCGTGATGGCGTCGATGTTGAACGGCAGCCCCAACGAGCCCGTGAAGGCGAGGATCATCATGGCCGTCAGGGCGACAACCTGCATTCCGCCGAGCTTGATCTGGTGCATTGCCTTCCCGGGCGCGACACGCGCCGTGATTCTGTTTGGCGGCTGGAATCAGCCGCGTCTGCAGGGTTCGCCTGCATGTCCAGGGAGAGACTGTACACGCAGGCTTCCGGCGCTCAGCGGGCCGAGAGCACCTCGTCGGTATGCTCGCCAAGCAGCGGCGCGCGGCGGGAGATCATCCAGGGGCTGGCAGGCAGCACATAGGGCGCGCCCGGGTAGCGAATGCTGCGCCCGAGCTCCGGATGCTGCACCTCCACCTGGAAGCCACGCGCCTTGAAGTGTGCGTCCTCGTAGGCCTCCTCCGGCGCGTAGATCACACCCACCGTGAGGCCCGCGCGCTGGCAGCCGACGAAGAACTCGTAGGCCGGTACGCGCGAGGCGATGTGCATCAGCGCCTCGCGGCCGGCGGCGAAGATCGCCGTGATGGTGTCGTCACTGCCGATGCGCGTGAGGTCGAAGTGCCCTTCCCAGTTGGCGCCCATCTCGAGGAATACCGCCTCGGGGAAGTCCTCGACCATGCCGAGTTTCGTCATCCAGCCGTGCAGGCGCGCGAACTCCTGCGGGAAGCGCGGCGGCACGCCGGTGTTGACGAAGCGGCCGTCGGCGCAGCGCATCTGGCTTTCGCCAGTCGGCCGGGTGGATGCATGGCGGCCGGTCTGCCGCTGCAGCGTGCTGCGGTTGACCATCCAGCCGTAGCTCGCACCCTCGGTCGTGACGTTCAGCGCTGCATGCATGCTGACGTCGATGAACTGGCCGACACCCGTGAGCATGCGGTGCAGCACGGCCGTCAGCAGCCCCATGACCGCGTAGTGGCAGGCGGTGTGAAGGCCCTGATTGCCACCGCCGCGGATCGGCGGCAATGCATGGTCGTCGTAGCCACAGCTCCACACCGGCCCGCCCCCCGCCATGATCGTCAGGTCCGTCATGGGCAGGTCGCTCTTAGGGTCTGCGCGACCGAAGGCGGTGATCGCAACGTGGATGAGATCGGGCCGGATCGCCTTCAGCTCGTCGTAGTCGAGCCCGAGACTGGCAAGGCGTGCGCGTGGCTCTGCCTCGAGCAGGATGTCCGCAGTGGCGATGAGCTTGCGGAAATGCACACGTCCGGCCTCGCTGTCGAGGTCGAGCACGATGCCGCGCTTGCTCGTGTGGTAGTGCCACCAGGTCAGGCTGCGCTCCGGCCCCGGGACATCGTCGAGGAACGGACCGTGCCCGCGCATCGGGTCGCCGCCTGGCGGCTCGACGAGGATCACGTCCGCGCCCATGTCGCCGAGCAGCTTGCCGGCGAACGCACCGCGCTCGTGGGAGAGCTCGATCACGCGCAGGCCCTGGAGTGCGCTCATACCACGCCCTCAGCGCGCAGCTGCGCGACGTCGGCCGATGTCAGGCCGAGCAGCCGCGTCAGCACGTCCTCCGTGTGCTCGGAAAGACAGGGTGCGCCGCGACGCATCTCCCAGTCGGTCTCGGACAGGTGCACGCCGAGGCCATCCACCCGCACCTTGCCCATCTTCGTGTGCTCGACGGTCGGCCACAGGCCGAAGTTCGCCGTGCTCGGGTCCTCATCCACGCGTTCGCGCGGCTTCTGCACCGCCGCTGCGGGAATGCCTGCGGACTGCAGCAGCTGCTGTGCCGCGAACTTGTTGCGGCTGGCAGTCCAGCCGGTGATCGCGGCGTCGAGCGCATCCTGGTTGGCGAGGCGGCCATCCTGCGTTCCGTACTGCGGCAGTGCGCACCAGGCTTCTCCCACCACGTTCACGAAGGCGCGCCAGTCGGCCTCGTCGCGCACGGAGATGGACAGCCACTCGTCGTCACCTGCACAGGCGTAGATGCCGTGCGGCGCCATCGCCGGCCAGAGGTTGCGGTTGCTGTGCGGCTGGCCTTCGCGGCGCAGCGGCCGGCCGTTCACGGTCCAGTCGAGAATCGCCGGACCGTGCAGCGTGAGCGCCGTGTCGGTACATGCAAGGTCCACCCACTGGCCCTCACCCGTGCGCTGGCGATGGATGAGCGCGAGCAGGATCGCCATCGCCATGTAGTAGCCACCCGTATGGTCCATGTACGAGTAGCCCCAGCCGGCGGGTGGCATGCCGGGCAGGCCCGAGGCGAAGGTGAGGCCGGAGATCGCCTGCACGATCGGCCCCCAGGTCTTGAACTGGCGGTAGGGCCCGGAGTGGCCGAAGCCGCAGTTGGAGACGTAGATGATGTCGGGCTTCAGCTGCTTCAGGCGGCCATAGCCGAAGCCCCAGCTCTCGAGCACACCGGCCGCGAAGTTCTCGGTGACGCAATCGGACACCTTCACGAGCTCGGCCAGCAGCTCCTTGCCGCGCGCCGTCTTCACGTTCAGCGTGATGCCGAGCTTGTCGGTGTTGTGGTTGTTGAACGCACCGCCCATGTCGATGCCGCGGCGCTCGTCCACGAAGGGATCGTTGCCCCGGAGGATGTCCCAGCGGCCCTGACGCACGGGGTCCTCGATGCGGATGACCTCGGCACCGAAGGCGGCGAGCCACTTGGTGGCGCCGGCACCGGCCAGCTGCCCGGTGAAGTCGCAGATGCGGAAGGACGACAGCGCGCCCTTTCGCTCACCGGCACGCGCCGTCGTCGCCGCCTCGGTACTCATGCTTCGCCCCGCAGATGCCCACACGCGGGCACCCCGGCACCCGCCACGGCACCGATCATGTGCGCTCGCGGTGCTGCGGCGCAACGCCGCCGGCACGCAGGCGTCAGGCGCTGCAGCTGCCGCCGCCGAGCACGCAGAACTTCGCACAGTGCGGATGGTTGAGCTTCACCGGCCCGAGCGCATCCGCGAGCCGCGCGCCGTAGTCGAACCGTTGGTCGTGCGGCAGCAGCGTGCAGGCGACGACCGAACAGTGCGCCGCCCCCTTCCGCTTCCCCACCATGCGCTGGCTCGCACACATCACGTCGGCCGGCGACTTGCGCAGGATGTGCCAGCAGGCGGTGGTGATCTCGGGCACCGGCGCATTCACATCCATCTCCGGGAACAGGACGAGCTGGCCGGGATCGGCGCAGTCGAGCGTGATGCCCTCGTGCGCGAACAGCGCCGCGAAGCCCGCCCGGAGCGAGGCCTCGTCACCGCCCCAGCGCGTGCGCCCGGCGACGGTGAAGCGGATGCCCTCCTGCGCCAGCCAGCGCAGCCCGGCGAGCGTGGGGGCCCAGGTACGGCGGCCGCGCTCCTCCTCGTGCAGGGTGCGCTCGAAGTGGTCGAGCGACACCCGGAGCGCCAGCGCATCCCCGTGCCGCCGTGCCAGTGCGCGCAGCGGCTCGGCGCACTTCAGCATCGGCTTCATCGCGTTGGTGAGCACGAGTGCAGGGTGGCCACGCGCGAGCACGTCACCGATGCTGTAGTTGCGGACGTGGCCCATGTGCGCGTGCCCCGAGGGATACGCGAACATTTCCAGGCAGTAGAACTTGGGCTTCGACGGGTCTTCCGTCGTCTCAAACACGCGCGCAGCGGCCCAGCGCTGCTGCCACTTCTTATCGAGATCCTGCGGGCGATAGTCAGCCAATCATTCGATTATAGCGTCCAGTACGTACTCAAATGGCGCCTCGCCGCTGCCAGAGACGACTCGGCGCGGCTGGTGTCACCGGTCGGGGCGGGCGGCAGCGCGCCCGATCCATCCAGGACATCGATGGCGGCGCGCAGCGATCCGGCCAGCGCCTTCAGATCGTAGCCGCCCTCGGTGACGGCGACGACACG
>SXGU01514920.1_pt1 | contig 10078 bp, 19 predicted proteins | sample 3174531 | NCBI WGS metagenome assembly SXGU01 (sample SAMN11356863, study PRJNA531348) | freshwater metagenome | isolation source: freshwater sample F1-140 | place: China: Fuxian Lake, Yuxi | collected 2017-12-25 | reverse complement strand
GTGAACCCCGTGCAGGCGGACGAGGTAGGGCTTCACGCGGTAAATGCCCCGCTCGTCGTCCGGGTCGAGGGGCAGGCGTGTGTCCGGGACCGTGGCTCCCGCTGCCCGTAGCGAGGCGTACAGCGCGTCCCTGCGGTCTCTGGCGATGTCCTTGTCCGTCGTCCGCAGACTCCGGTAATGGCGCTTCCCTGCGCGAGTGAAGTGGCATTTCCAGACTCCCTGCGTAAAAATCAGTCCAGAGTCGGGGGTTCGGGGTTTCGGGATGGTGGTTTTCATGGATTCAATGATGTAGGGGTTGACCGTTCGCCCATCCAGTCGGGAGTTCGTTTCGTGGGCAGCCTGCGGCGATGAGCATCCCGGCGAGCCAGTGACGCATATACGCGTAAAGGTGTTCCCGCCCTGAGTCACCGAGGATTTTCCTGCGGAACGTCGGGGTTTTCTGGAAATGCACTTCCGCACGATCCGCGAGTATGGCGGCGGGGTGATGTCCTTCGCCGTAAAGGGTGATGAGTCCGGAGACTTCAGCCACCACGGAGGCGGCTACCACATCGGGCAGCAGGGGTGTGGATTCTTCGATGGTTTTCATGGTATCATTTTTCCGTGTTCGGTGAATCCTTTCTTCGCGTTCGGGGCAATCCACAAGCCCCACGAGTCGGGGGCGTGGCGGAAATAGGTCAGAGACTCCATGGGGTAGTCGAGACGCTTTGCGATTTTCCGTTGCGTGGGATAAGCAGGGGGTGATGCGAATTCCATGTCTGCAAAGACGTAGCATTTCGCGGCGATGTCGGCGGGGTCGTGGTTCATAGGTCGATGATTTTCTGGTGAATGGTGGTATATCTTCTCAAGGTTTTCAATTTCCGGGCGTCCTGCACCGGGGCGAATTCAAGGTCGGCAATCGCACGGCGGAGACTCCGTTCAGCCTGAAGCTCGGTTTCCAGCTTCGCAATGCGGGACGTGAGTTTCGCGATGCGGCGGCGGTATTTATCGGATACGGTGGTTTTCATGGCGTCGCGTGTTTCATTACCTCGTCCATTGCGCGACCCCATTTCGCAGCCTCCGCCGCGTCGTGGTCGCGCCATTCCCGAGCCTCGGACTCGGTAAGGGCTCGGGCGTGAACCCACCCCAGACGCATCACGAGGCTCCGCGTCGCGGCTTCGGGGTCGTGTTCGTGGGTATTCCACTTCCCGGAGATCCGGGCGGCACCGAGAGACTCGCAGCGACTCAGGAACGCGGGGTTATCCGTGTCCCGGAATCGGGTGAAGACTGTTGCGATGGTGTCCCCGTGTTCCAACGGGTCCGGGCGGATAGTCAGCGGGCCGCAATCGGTCATGCACCGGACGGTTCCGTCCGGGTGCGGCGTGAACGGTTCGAGAATCAGCGCGACTTCAGCATTGAAAATCACGCGGGCGGATTTCGGGATGGGTTTCATGGTTTTGAGGATTGGATTTTCAGGGATGCGCGGATGAATGCCGACCAGTCTTTCCGATTGATCGCTTCAGCGTGTTCCTTTCTTGCCTCCGCAAGCTGGGCACGGCGAATCTGTTTCAGGGTTCCGGATGCTTTCATTGTTTCGGTTTTATGTGGTTCAGGGGTTCAGACCGCAAAGTATTCGCCTTTTTCCAGCAGGACGCCATCGACAAAAACCAGTTCTCGGGATTTCCAATCCGGCTGATTCGTCGCCGGGGCAGCCTTGTATGCCTTGCGGGTGGAAAGGCGGATCTCGGTGCCCACGAGTTGGTAATCCTCCGCAGGACGGACGCGGAACGCTGCGGGCGCGGTCTTGAATCGGTGACTGGTCGCGAGAATGCGGGCGTCTTTGCGCGTGGCGGACGCGCCAATCCATTCACCGCAGAATCGGGTGACGTATTGCGGGCGGGGCGCTCCGGTGAATTCACGGGCGACTGTGTATCGGGAATCGGCTTTCATGGTTTCGTTTTTTTCGTTTGGTGGGTTCCTCTCCGTTTCTCCAGACTTGGAACTGGCGCGGGATGCGGTCGGATTGCCCCACCGGGGGGCGCGGGGGTTCAGGTGGTCGGGCGGGGCACAGGTTCAGGTTTGCGTGAAATCAGGTCAGACTCTCCGAACGTAGGTTGCCCCAACAGGTCGAAAGTTTCACCCGTGCAGACGTTCTCAGCTACCGCACAACGGTTCAGAGTGTCGAATGACATCACGACGCACGTTCCCCATCGTGGAGCTTGGAACGTGTCACCGAGGCGCACGGGCTGCCCGTCTGAGTAATTCAGCGGTTCAGCCTCCCGGACTTCCACAATTACCGTCTCCCCGTCATAGGACACTGAAATCAGCGGGTCAGACTCCGCCAGTCTCCCGGCGATGTCTTCAGGGATTCCCATTGCCGCGAATAGTTCGGCGGCTTTCGGAGTGTCGAACGGGCGGACGGTTTCGATGATCCACCGGAAAACGCCGGGGGAGTGAATCATGGGGGTGGATTGGATACGATATGTTTTCATGGTTTCGATGGTGCGGGGGTTAGTGTTAAGAGCGGACCCAGTAATCTTTCGAGTCGATCACGATTTTATTGTAATCCTCCGAATTAATTTCGGCAGCGGCTTTCCAATCGACGAGTTCCACTAAGTAGCTTTCCCGGTCGATGTCTCCAATATCAAAAGACTCCTCCCGCGTGAAATCCACGAAATGATCATCCGCAATCAAAGCATTTCCGGAGCACGTCCCCACGTCCTGCACCACTTCGCGGAGCGCATAGAGTTCTTCCGCTTCAGACTCCCCGAGCATGGGGGAAACGTAATCTTCAAGGGTAAATTGCGCGAGGTCTTCCGGCGATAGGTCCGCGAGTCCCGCGAATTCTTCAAGATCCGGGACGCTTCCGTTGTTTAGGATGTCCCCCAGCTTGCTTTCCAAGTGTTCGAGACGTTCGCGGATGTCTTCAAGGTCGATAATGTCGGTGTGTTCGATGGTTTTCATGATTCAATTATTTTTCGGTTTTCAGGGGCGCGGGGATTGGACCCGCGCCGGGGTTTATGGTTTGCGGATTCGGAAAAGAATGGTTTCGACGTTCGTTCCTTCGGATCTGAAGGTTCCTGCGGCAATGGTTTCCCATTGGTCCGTGAGGTGCCGCAGGGCGGTTTCCCGGTGATGCGTGGCGAGACACAGCCCGACAAGCACACCACCTGATTTCAGGAATTCCAGAGCGTGCAGGATGTGGCGAATATCTGCCCGCATATGGAAAGGTGGATTCATCACTACCCTGTCAAACTGGACTGGACCGTTCGGGAATGGTTTCACAATCAGACTTCCTCCGCCTTCCCATGACGGGCGGCGGGTGAGGAAATCCCCTTGTCCGAGAATCGCGCCGGGAAACTCACGAAACAATTCCCCGGAAAGCTCCGCATCAATTTCGCAGGCGCACACGGTGGCGGGGTCCGTGGCGAGAATGGGCCGCAGGATGCGCCCGAGACCTGCGGACGGTTCCAGCCATGTCAGACCGGGCGCGGGTTCCGCAAGCTCCACCATGCGGGCGGCGAGTGCGGGCGGGGTCTGGAATAGCTGGAACGCGGACACGGCGCGGGGTGCTGCGCCGTTGACGTGGCGATCCCGCAGGCGTTCAAAGCGGGTGGCTAAAGCGTCCATGGTGGCGCGTTTCTCGTCATTGGCGAGGCGTAGGGTGTGGAGTCGGTGGAATGCTTTCATGCGGTTGCGTGGTTCGGGGTGTTTAGAATTTCGCGAGCCTCGCGGACTCCACCTAGGTATTCCAGATTTCCGACGTTTCCACCATCCGAACGGCAGATAAATCGGCGGGTGTAAATCTCGCCGTCGTGCAGGACGTTGGAACGCTCGTGGATCGTGTATTGTTCCCCGTCATGGGTAAACCGGGCAACCGTGCGATTGCGTTCCCGGCGTTGGTAATTTCTGAAAATGCGTTTCATGGCTTCGATGGAGTTAGGGCGGAGGGGTTGAACCTCCGCCCGGTTTCAGGGTTTCAGACTGCGGTGGAATATGCGCCCGCCTCGCGTGCCCATTCGTGCCCGTCTTCCGTCATGCTGGCGCGGTAGCTGTCATCACTGACCAGACCAGCGGAAACCCCCGCATCGAAAAGCTCCTTGTCGGCGGGGTTCCGGTCTTCCGGGCTGGCATTAACAATCCGGACCAATTCCGCAGCAAGGGGTTTCAGGGTCTCCGGAGTGACTGCGGGGGTGAACACTTCCCACACGGCAGCAGGAAGCGGCTTCGCGGGCTTGTCGGTGATATGAACCACGCGCAAAGGCTCATACCCCGTCGTGCGGATTTTACAAAGCACGGGGCCAATCCGGGCGGCACGGGCGCGGGATTTACTGCTGCTTCGATAGCCGTCATCGAATTCGCCCATTGCGCAAAGGTCTTTAGTTTCGGCGCGGGCGTATGCTCCCTTGGAATTCGCGGAATACACCGCTTGCGGAATCGCGCAAACCTCGCCGGGTTCCTTTGGTTTATAGATGCTCCGCGCCGGGTCGCCGTGCAGTCTGGACCACTCCGCAAGATAAGCGGCATTGATGAGCGATTGAAGCCTCTCCGCATCCTCAAGCGTGGGATTGATGAGCGGCGGCGCGGTGCTTTTCGGTGCCGCCGCTTTCGCGGCTTTCACCGATTCCGCAAACGCGGCTTTTTCCTCCTCCGTGGGGGGTCTGTAACTGGACTCTGCAAGCCTTTCGATGTTCACCACATCCGTCCGGAATTCCGGGGCGGAGGGGTCCGGGTTTCCCCAGCGGTTCTTTCCGTTCGTGCGGACCTTCACGCCGACTGAAACCACGCGTCCCGTCTTCACGGAGCGGTTCACCTTGTGGATCTGCATTCCGCCGATAAAGCCGCCCGGTTCCATCTCCACAAGTGCGGCCCGTCCGCCTTGCGCTTCGAGCATTTGAAATTCATAGGCGAGGCGCAAGCGCAAGTGACAGCATGCCCGCGAGCTTTCCGGGTTCCAGTCTTCCGGGCGCGGGTTCTTTTCGGTCCATTCACGGGCGAGGTCTGCGGCGGGGCGGGTGCCTGCTTTCGCTTCTTTCGCAATTGCCTTGTTTGCTTCCGTGTCGCGCCAACTATCCAAGGCAGACGCAACCACGGCGCGGCGGACCTGTTCGGAGGTGGGTTTCTCGTCTTCCGGGGTTTCATCGTGTTCCCTGATTTTTTCGAGACTGTAGCGATATTCATGGACATCCGGTGCGGTGGGTTTCTCGCGGGTTCCTTCGGCGTGATGGACCACGGAAAGCAAGGAGTCAAATCGGGCTTGCGCGGCTTCGGTGGATTTCTTCCACTCCGATTCCAACTTGCGCAATTCCGCCTCCAAGGTCTTGATGCGCCCCATACGCACGCCGGGGCTTGATTTATAGAGGGCATGGCTAATTACACCCGCCGTGCGGCTTTGCCAGTATTCCGCCTTGTCCCATGCATTCACGGCGCGGCCTGCAATGCGGTCGTGGCGGTCTGCCGCACGCACTGCGCGGGCTTTCGATTGGAATCCATGCGCGGACGGTCCCGCGTCAAAACGGTCCGCGTGTCCCGTGGCTTCAGTAAGCCGCTTGTCCAGATAGCCGCCGAAACGCTCCGCACGGTCTGCGGCACGTTCGTCCGGTCCCGCGTCCTCGTCTTCAATAATTCCGGCATAGCTGAGGGCGGTATCCTCACGGGTAGGCGTCCAGACTGCAACGAAATCGCAACCTTGTTTCGGGGTGGAAGTCCAGCCTTCATTTCGCAGTGCTTCGTATTCGCCACGGGGGACGCGTCCGACATAGAGACGGATCTTGTCATCTTCCGGGCAATATGTGGCACAATGGTCTTCGTTAAATAATGCGGTATTTTTCATATTTTTGTGTGGTTTGGGGTTCATTCAATAGGGCGGATTTCAAGGAACGGGAGGCAATCGACCTCCAGACTCGCGGCGTGTGGGGCACCTTCGCCAGTGTTCACAATGTCGGAGACACGGGCACGGCGGGCGTAATTCAGGCGGAATATATCCCACCGGGCTAATGATGCGGTTTCCACTTCCTGCGGGTCCGCGTCATTCGCGATGCGCCAGCAATCGTTACAATCGAAACCTTCGCGGGGGTTTCCCCATAGTTCAAAGGCATAGACTGCAAAGCGGGTGCCGGGAGCATACGCGGCGACGGTTTCACGGATTAGGGATTTTAAGGTGGTGCGTTTCGTTTTCATGGTTTCAAAGGTTGGGAATTCAGGAAAATTCGATAATCTCACTCCCGGAATACCCGGCGAGGAAATCACAGACTGAGGCTGTCCATTCAGGGGCGAGGTATGCGGCCCACTCAAACGGAACCCATCCGGACCCTTCGCGGCGGAACCAACTAACGAGATACCCGCACGCGTGGTAATATGCTCCATTTGACGGATCGAAAAAGACTCGTCCGTCGGAGTCTTCAGGGATTGATTCAAAAATTGCGGTTTTCATGGTTTCAAAGGTTGGGGGTCAATTCAATCAGAGCGATTACGGCGGCGACTCCGGCCGCGCCTATGAGGATGCAAGCGACAACCTGCAAAGCGGCGAGGGTAAGCGACGCGGGGCGGGGTTTCCGGGTGGGGTGAATAATTGGCAAGGGGTGGGGTTTCATTGTTTCAGTGGGTAACGGGTTTGCATTTCCGGAGATTGCACCACATGCCCGGCGCGCCCGTGCCGTGCCAAGCCTGCCCGTGTATGTCATAGGCGCGGAGGTATGACCTCTCACGGCTCCACGGGTGACGGCTACCGAGGGAGACGCTTCCCAACCTGCCTCCCGTCCATGTGGTGAGGCTCAGACCGTCTCCGGAGACGTATCCCGTGAAACGGTCTGAAGTGAGGAGTTCCACAGTCTGGCGTTTATCCGCGCAATCATAGCAAATGAGACATTCGCCGCCCGGTTCAGTGTATCGGGCATAGCCCGTGCCCCCGTTGGTTTGAACGGGTTTCACGGTCTGGCAATCGTGACAGCGGAAAAGCACGCCATCCACGTGACGGGTTTCCTTGGCTTGCGAGGGGGTTTCAATGATTTCTGGTTTCATGATATTTCGATTCTTTCGGGGTTAGGGGTTAGGGGTTCAGCGGGTGCGGGATTCAAACCAAGCACTAATAGCGTCATACGCCGTGCATTCGTCGCTTTCAGGCTCCGGACCGCTGGCGCACCATCCCGGCGAGAATATGCGGCCAAGGGCGCACAATGCGGCGTATTCCGGCGATGATTGCCCGCCATGCCACTCGGATAAAGCCCAGTATGATCCGGCGATGAGTCCGCCTAGCGTGCAATCCTCGTATTCACCGAGACTCCATGTCGATTCATCCGTTTCATTGTTTCGCACGGCGTTTCCAAGGGCGGCGAGGGCTTCCGGGAGGTCAATCGCGGGTCCGTCCGTGCGGAATAGGGACGATTGCATGATGCGGTTGAACGCGGCGGCGATGGGGTCATTTTCTGGTTTCATTGTTTCGGTGTATTAGAAGGTTCCGAGTCCAAGGCGCTTTTCGTTCGCTTCAAAGAAATCACCCCATGAGGAAATCCGGAAACTCCCGGAGTCATGGCGGAAAAGGATAGTCGGGGCGTAAGTGTCCCCCACATTCAAGTATTCCGCAATTGCGTGCATGCGGGACTCGCGGGAATTGAAGGCTTCGACTCCGAACGTGCCGAAAAGCTCGTTAAGGGCGGACAGAATCAGGTCAATCCGGCGCGGTGGGTTATAACACGAATTCCGCCAATCGTTCGTCTTTGGAAATGCCGGATTCAAGGTAACGCAAACTTCACCACGCATCAAAGCGCGGGCGGTTTTCGCGGTTTCCATGTCGCAATTCATGGCGGCGGCGATTTTCGCGGCAGGCGGGGCAGTGTAATTGGTCGGTTTCATGGGATTCATTGTTTCAGGGGTTCCGTGGTTTCACGATTACTTGCGGCAGGGGTTGCATTCCACGCGATACGCGGGCGGATGAGTCAATCAAGACGCTTTCCCAGTGATTCAGGATGTCCGGGCGAGTGTCACCTAGTGGCGGGGTCTCGAAAAGCTCACCCTCACTGAGTAGGGAAAGCACCAATCCACGGGGGCGCGGGATACGTTCGATGTGGGGTTTCATGGTCTCGAAATGGCGGGGGATTGAACCCCACCGTGACATGGTTTTCAGTAATGCCCTCCCGCCGTGGCGAATTCGACAGGGAAAGTGGCGGGGCGCTTTCCGGCATAGACATGCCATGCACGGGCGATGTCTTCCCAGTCATTGCGGAGATGCACGAAAACCCGCACGGATTCTTTCGCGTCTTCCGGCCAGTGGTCACAGAGTCCAGCGGAAACCGGGCAAGGGACAATCCCGCCCGCGTCGCCGTATTCCTTCCGGGCGGCTTTCCGTGCGCGTTTCGCCCGGATGTCACACTCGCGGGCGATGGCGAGGGATTCATCGCGGCGGGCGATGGGGTTTGATTCGTTCGGTTCAATCCTGCGGAGCAAACGGGGTTCTTGCGTCACGTCAACCCGGATTGATCTTTTCGGGAAACGGTGCTTTGCGGTGTACGCGGCGGGAATTTCAAGATGCGCGGGGATTTCTGGTTTCATGATTCGATGGGGTTCAGGTTTTCGCCATTTCGCGGCGACGGAGTATTGATACACCCGCGTCCGGGGGTAGTCAATACCTTTTAGAGATTATTTTCGATTATTTTCACGGGGAGGGGTTTCCGGGGGTTTTCTGTTAGTTGGTTCCGGAGTTTCCCGGAGTGGGGAGTCATTTTTGATTTATTTCTGTAATCTTTAACCAGCGTGACGGAGGTTAGGAGTTTATTTCAGTAAAATAAGGTTGAATTACAGAAATAATTCAGCTAAGGGTTTCCCGCCCGGAGAAGTAGGGCGTTTGAAATCTAACTGAATTACACAATGAAAACACTGGAATTTAAAAACGGCGTGCTTACTGGCGACGCCGAAACAATCGACATGATCCGGAAAAATCCCGTGAGGGGTGGAAAGGGGGTTGCTCTCACGATTTCGGGGAACATCCTCACCCCCCATGGAATAAAGCGAATGCCCGTAGTGAGAAACAGGTCGGACGGGGCGGAGGTGGGGCAGGTTTACGTTTTGCGAAACCAGCACAAAGGCGTCGTGACTCGTGCCAAGCTCGAAAGTGGCGAGGATGTTTCCTTCATTCTGGCGGATGTGGGTGGAGAAGAAACTTTCGTCTTCCCCGCCACGAAACGCAACACGGCGGGGAAATACATGGAGGCCGGGTATATGTGCGGATTGAGCCCCGCCGCTATGGCGTGGCAATTCGGGATCAAAGATCCGAAATTCGCAGACATCGTGCGAAAACTGCTCACGGTCATTCACCCCGCCGTGGCTGACGGATATATGCACCGGATTTCATGGCCGGATTCACCCGCTGAGGTTCCTACGTTCGTCCCGCCTCCGCATCAGATTTTTAAGCTCGATTGCCCTTGGGGGTGGATACCCGTAAGCGAGCGTTATGGGCTTTCCGTGGTTCACGACTCCGCCACGAAGTGGCAAAAGGTTCTTGGTTGGAAAGGCAACGACGGAGCCGCAGCCGCGTATCAATGTCAAAAGAGCATGCACAATCGGATTGGCGTTTACGCCGTTCGCTGGTGGGGAGGGATGTTCGTCTCGAATGACATGACCCCGGACAATCCGGATTGGGAGGTGTAATGTAGGCTTGTCGGATTGCCCGCCGTGGTGTAATGCGTCCCGGCATGGAAGAAAACACGGGCAAAACCGGGACCAGATATTCACTCGAAACATGGGCGGAAATCCGGCGAAAAGTATGCGCTGGAATGACAGCCCGCGAAGCATCCACAATTTACGGACCAACCCCGCAAGTAATCACAAACCGCTCCAGAAATGAGCAATGGCCAACAAAACACCGTTTGAGGGTCAAACAGCGGGAATCGGGAATTGCGGATGACGCCGCACCGGATGAAAGCAAGCACTCACTTGCATTTGCCCCTGCTCCCGCTAATTCCTTGCAAATGCAAGAAAGTTGCAATAAGCCCCCCGATTCCCCGATTTCCCGCTTCCATCTCGCTCTTCAATCCCTTGTCGAATCACCCCCTGCGGACTTCCAAGCCGCGTTTGCCGGGGTCGCGCAAGCCGCTATAGCAGAGGGACT
>SXGU01026379.1_pt1 | contig 10079 bp, 5 predicted proteins | sample 3174531 | NCBI WGS metagenome assembly SXGU01 (sample SAMN11356863, study PRJNA531348) | freshwater metagenome | isolation source: freshwater sample F1-140 | place: China: Fuxian Lake, Yuxi | collected 2017-12-25 | reverse complement strand
GGGCGACGAACGTCTGCCGCCGGTGCGTGGTGCCGAGCCGCGACAGCCGCACGGGGGCGGTCACGGGGCAGTTCCGCGACGTGTTCGAGGCCTGGCGGGGACGGACGCTCCCCGCCGACGTCGATGCTTCGTCCTGGGGGATGCTTTACAGGCTCGGGATCAATACCCGGTCGATCAACCTGGCGGAAAAACTGGCGGAAAAACTGGCGGTGGGCGATCGGCTTGGTGTCGTCGCCGCAGGTCACAGCGGCGGCAGCGGCACGTTGAGAGCCGGGTTGTAGTTCGGCGGCGGCGGGACGGTGGGCGTCGGGTTGTTCGGGAACGCCTCCAGCACGTTGGCGTCCGCGTTGAGCGCCTTGAGGTTATCGACGTCGCTCGCCTTGATCCACAGGTTCGCCGAACCCGGCCCGCCGCCACCCGGATCACCGTCGAAGAGCACGATGTCCTGATCGCTGCTCGCGGGCAGCTTGTTGCCGATGACGTTGGCGAAGATGGTGGCACCGTTCTCAGGGTCGGGCGTCGAGAGGACGATGCCGTTGCCCCGCGGTGTCGTCGAGATCAAGTTGTCGTTGATCGTGATGTTCAACTGGCCGATGTCCGAGGTGCCTTGAACGCCGATGTCAACTCCCGCGAACACGCTTTGCGAGACCTGCACGGTCGAGGCATCGAGTGCCGCGACACCCGCGAGTCCGGCATTGATGATCTCGGAACGCAGCAGGCTCAGCTGCCCGTTGCTCACGCGGACGGCCGCCCGGGATGTCGTGGCGATCCTGACATTCTCCGCCCGCACCCTGCTTTCGCCGAACATGTTTTCCGCGACGATCGCCGAACCGTCGGTGCCGCGAATCTCGGCGCCCGTGATGTTCACCTGGGGCTCGCCGAAGCCTGTCGGGGACGGGCTGACGACGAACGCGTCGCGGGTCAGACCCTGCATTTGCATGTTGGTGAAGTTGAGAGTGCTGCGTCCGGTGCCAGGCGCCGTGATCTCGACGCCCCGCTGGGAAGGGCCCGTTCCGATGATCCGGACGTCGTTGACCGACGCATATCCGTTCGTGGGCAGCCCGGATGGGCCGTCGGAGATGCCGTTGTAGGAGTCGCGGATCTCGACGTGATCGACGACCGAGTTGGTGACGTCACCAGCGGCGCTCGTGAGAATGATCGCGGTTCCCGCCGCATTGGTGACCACGGGGTAGGCCGAGCTCGGTCCCGAAGACGCCAGGCTGACCGGTCCAAGGCCCACCGTGTTCAGGCGAATGGCCGAGCCTTCTCCCACGAGGTACTGATTGTTGGCGCTGAAGTAGTACGAGCCGGCCACCGCGGAGTTGGGATAGCTCGGAGGCAGGCCCAGCGGATCGGGATTGAGCAGCGGATCGCTCGGGGGCACGGGAATCGAATACGGCGTCTGCTGGCTGATGCCCGCATGCAGGTAGACGACGTCGAATTCCCTGGTGGCGTTGTCCCTGCCGTCGGCGAGGGTCTTGTACGGGTTTTCGATCGTGCCGTCCCCGGCGCCCACGACGCCTTTCGAGTTGTCAACGTGGAGGATCCGCCAGGGCTGGCCGTTCGTCGGGTTGATGGCCTGCACGGGTGCTTGGTGGGCGCGGACGATGTGCTCGTTTCGCATCATCGGCTGCTCCATCTGATCGGGAACGTTCCGGCGGCGGCTGGCGCCCATTCGGTAGGTGAGGCGGGCAAAGCCCGTCCAGTCGAAGAAGCTGTCGTTGTTGGCCTGCAGCGAGAAATCCCAGTTCTCGAGGAAGGTCGTGTCGAGACGGGTGTAGACACCGCCGAAGGCCGGTACGGCGACGTCGCCACCGGTGTAGGAGTAGGCGGTGTTGCCGAGGGCGTAGCCGCCCACGCTGATCATTCCGGCCCAGTCGGAGAGGCCGGGGATGTAGGCGCCGACCTCGAGATCGGCACCGCCCAAGGCGGCGTTGAGGCCGTTGACGGCCAGCAGGGAGTTGCCGACGAACGGCCCCATGAGGGAGGCGGTCGAGCCGACGGGAATGTAGCCGTTGCTGCGGAGGTTGCCGAAATCGGTGAGCCATTCGCCCGACACGCCCACCTGCTGGTAGGTCTCGCCGCCGGCGAAGGTGTAGGTCCCCGGTCCACCGGTGGCGTGCGGATCGGTGATCACCGTGTCCGAGTATTGGTTTTGATCGCCGTCGTAGTCCCAGAAGACGCCGACGCCGAGCAGCGTGCCGCCGATGAACTGCTTGCGAACGAGGCCGACGTTGGAAAAGAAGCCTCCATAGACGCTGAGGTGGCCGCGGAGGTCCGCCGCCCAAAGTCCTCCAAGACCATCCTGTGCGTAGGGAATGTAGCCACCGAGCGTCATGTAGCTGCCACGGTAACCCAGGCCGTTGTCCGCGGCGTTGATTCCGTAATAGAACCAGCCGGGGAGATCGCCATTCCCGATGGGAATATTGTTGAGAATGCCCGTGGCCTGGGAAGGACCTGCAAGCGTTCCCTGGCCGTGAGACTCCCCGGAGAAGATCCCGGTGAGCCCGGCACACGCGCAGGCGATCCCCATGCCTCGTCGCCAGCCGTGCCTTCTCGTCCGGGATGGAAACGAGATCCGGGGATTCTTGCGTGGCTTCTGGGATGACTTCATGGTGGGGTTCGTCGCTCGCTTTCGAGTACGTTCGTGGTGCGGAGGCCCGCCCGCCAGTGCGATCAATCGTTGCAAGTGATCGTCTTTGACCCGCCGGCAACATGAGAATTACCGGCAAAGTCCCTGCGACGATTTCAGCCGACCGACAAGGCACCTCTTCCCGGTCCCCCGAGGCCCGCTGGTCGTTCTGGACGGCGGGCCCCGGATTTCGACCTGACTCGTCCCGGGAGGGAGAAAACGCCGAAGAAAAGAGGGTTCCCGGGGTGCGGTCGCGTCCCGATGCGTATGCTTGGCCCGGGGGATTACCCCGCCGCTTGAAAATGCGTAATTTGGTGGTGCCGGGGAGGGTGGCGAACCGGATCGCTGCGGCCAGCGTAGATACCGGAGTCCGCCTTACGAGAAAAAGGGGTTTGGCATGGCATCACGAAGAGCAACCCAGCGGCGTACCCGTCGGCGCGGCAACACCTCAGGCCGTTCCCTGGGGCCGGAGCGACTCGAGGCCCGTCAGGTGCTGTCCGGCAGTCCCGCGGTGGTCGAGCCATCGCTCGTGATCTGGAACGGCGAGGAAGTGAAGGCCGTTCGGGATAGTTTCGTCGTTCAGATGCCGGAATCGGGTGCGGGCGCCATTCGGACACTCGGCGGGCATTCGTTCGACCCGCCCCCCGTCTCGGCAGGATGGTCGATTCGCCCGCTCGGGATGGGTTACTTCTCCATCGAAACACCCGGATCCTCGGCCGCTGAAGTGAAGGCCTGGTCCGAGCGTGTGGGGGCCGTGGCGATCGCCCCGAATACGCTCCTCGAGAAGCAGGCGATTCCGCAGAGGCTGCCGAACGATCCCGGCTTCCTGAGCGGCCAGCAGTGGGGCCTGAACAACGTCGGCCGTCCGGACAACGAGCCGAACGACGCCGATGTTCCGTACGTGGCCGATTCTGACATCGACGCGCCGGAGGCCTGGCGCATCGATGCCGTCAACCAGAACACCGGCTCCAGGAACATCGTCGTGGCCGTGATGGATGACGGCATCGACTACACCCATCCCGATTTGCAGGCGAACCTCTGGCAGCGGCCGGCGAACGTCCCCGATTCCGTCTCGGGCCGATTCGGCTTCGACGTGGCCAACAAGGACGTGGACGATCCCATCCGCGGGTACTATGCCACGATGCCCGCCGACCCGAACGACATTCACGGCACGGCCGTCGCCGGGATCATCGGTGCCAAGGGGAACAACAACCGCGGCTACACGGGCGTCAACTGGGACGTCAGCATGCTCTCCGCCAACATCTTCAGAAGCGCGGTCGGCGGAGCCCGCTACAGCACCAACGCGGACTTCGTCGAGGCGGCCAATCGCATCATCACCTTGCGGACGCAGTATGGCGTCAACATCGCCGTGGTGAACGCCAGTTGGATGTCGGTGAGCGGCCGCGACTCACCGTTTGGTGACGGATTGATGTCGGGGGCGGTGGAGAACCTCTACAGGGCGGGAATTCTCTTCGTCACGGCGGCGGGCAACGGCTATGACGCAGGCCAGGACTTTGTCGGTGACTTGAACGATGGCGATCTCGCACACGGATGTCCGCAGGTCTGGCCCGGAAACTACTACGCCTCGAATCCCCAGGCTTGGGGAAACGTGATCTCGGTCGGGGCGAGCACCCCTGCCGACACGCTCGCCCGCTTTTCCAATTTCAGCACGACCAACGTTCATATCGCCGCGCCCGGCGTGAACATCTGGACCACCGTGCCTTTGAGATCCCGGGATCAAGGGGCCACCGACTACCGCTCGCACGAGTCGATCCAGAGCGACCCCCGTCTGGTATTCACGAGGTTCGACCCCTGGAGTCAGACACCGCAGGGCATCAACGGCGGCTATGCCCAGTTGTCGGGCACGTCGATGTCCACGGCCTTCGTGTCGGGGGTCGCGGCTCTCGCCGCCGCCGAATACATGCGGTGGACGGGCGAGTTGCCCAGTGCCGACTACCTGCGGCGGGCCGTCGTCAATCAGGCGGATGCCGTCGGGACGCTCACCTACACCGAGACGACCGCCGCAAAACGGAACATCCTCGGCGAGATGACGCCGGATCCGGTGAACCACGCGTTGCATTCGATCGAGGGCAATCGGCGGCTCAATGCCTACAACTCCGTGAAATGGGTCCGTGAAAATCTTCCTCCGAAGGTGACCTTCGCCATCGCGAACGTGCTCGAGGGGGATGCGGGGACGACCGACGTGGTCCTGTCGGCCCGGCTGACGACCGCGGTCCAGGCACCGCTGACCATCTACTACTGGACCGAGGGCGTCAGTAACGGGGCCACGGTCGGAATCGACTATGTGGGGATTTCACGACCGGCCCCGCGGACGTTCACGATTCCCGCGGGTGAAACCGCGGTGCCCGTGCGGCTGCCGGGGCTCGTCGTCGGCGACACGGTGTTCGAGCCAAACGAGCAGTTCAGGTTGAAGTTCAGGACGATGCCGAAATCAGAGGCGTGGCTCGGGTCGAAAGCCCTGGTGGTCACGATCATCAACGATGACTCCACGGCGGCATTTCCCGCCGCGACGCTCGACCCGCGGGAGCTGCGGATCGCCGAGGGAAATCTCGGCAGTGCGACACCGAAGATCGTTCAGATTCCGGTGAACCTCGACATCGCGCCGTCCCGCACCATCCTCGTGCCCTACGAGGTCACCAGCGTCGCCAACGCGGGGGTGCCACTGCCAGCCGGCAGCTCCCCGGCGACGGCGGCGGTCGACTATGTCGCCTTGGCGGGAACGCTCCGGTTCGAGGCCGGCCAGACGACGGCATCGATCCCGGTCAGGATCCTCGACGACAAACGGGCCGCGGGCACCGCCGGGGAAGCGAGGAACGAGTCCTTCGCCGTGCGGCTGCTGCAGCCGAATCCCGGCATCCTCAAGCAGGGGCGGTCGGTCAAGGTGATCACGATCGTGGACGACGACACGCCCACGCCGGTGACGCCGCCGGGGGCGCCCTTGTTGGTCCTTCAGCCCTTCGGAGTCTCTGTCGCCAGAGGAGCGGCCGCCCCGATCGACGTGTTGACCTCGTCTCCGGTCCCGCCCGGATACATGGTGTCGATCCTCTACCGGACGGTGACGGGTGGCAACAGTGGAGGCACTGGTGTCGCGGGCGTCGATTTCAAGCAAGTCAGTTCGGGCAGGACGGTCATCGCCGCCGGGCAGTCATCGACCACGATCACGATCCCCACCTACTCCCGGCAGAACGCCGCCTATCCGCTCCGCTTCTTCGTCCAGATCACGGGGGCGATCTACACGAAGGTCGGTTCTGCCCTGCCTTCGGACTCGATCCGCTTGGACGTCAGCGGGCTCCAGCCGGTCGAGGTGTTGATCACGTGACCCGCGGGCTCAGTCCTCGATGCGGAAACGGCTGACCGTTTCCGTCATGCCTTCCACCGACTGCACCATGTGCAGCGAGGCCTGCTTGAATTCCCGCAAAGCCTCGGCCGCGGCCCGCGAGCCATCGGAGAGGGTGACGAGCGCGTCGGTGATCTGCTCCGCACCCGCCGCCTGGGCCTGCATGCCCTGCTTCACGTGCTCGAAGCGGCCGCTGAGCCCGTGCACCTTGTCGATCACGTCGGCAAACTGGCCGCTGATCCCGGTCACCCGGTCCACACCCGTCTTCACCTCGTCCGCGAACCGTTCCATCTCGGAAACGCCCGCGTTGACCGCCTCCTGCATCTGCTCCACGAGCCTCTCGATGTCGAGCGTGGCGACGGCGGTCTGATCGGCCAGCCGGCGGATCTCCCGGGCAACGACGATGAAGCCCTGGCCGTAGTCGCCCGCTTTTTCGGCCTCGATGGCTGCGTTGATCGAAAGGAGGTTGGTCTGATCGGCGACTTTCGTGATCGTCGTGATCACCATGTTGATGTCTTCGGCCCGCTGGCGGATCGTGGCCAGCCGCTGGGCAAACTCCGCCGTCGACTGCTCCAGGTGGGCCATCGTGTCGCCCACCTCCGCGAGGTTTTCCCGGCCGGCGTCGGCGACGTGGGCCGTTTCCACCGCCACGCCCGCCACCTCGCCCATGGTGCCCAGGAGTTCCTGGCCCGTGACGGCGATCTGGCGGCTGGCCACCGCCGCCTCGCTCGTGCTCGCGCCCAGCGAGGCGATCGCAGCCTCCTGCTGGCTGCCGGCGGCCGACAACTGGCGGGCCGTCGCGTTGAGGTCGATGCTCGCCCGCTTCACCTGCGAGACGATCGATTTGAGGCTGGCGGTCATGGCGCCGACATCTCGGAGCAACTGGCCGGTCTCATCGCTCCCCTGAAGGTCGATCGAGCCGCTGAGATCCCCCCGGGCCACGCGGCGGGAGGCTGCGACGGCCGCGGCAATGCGGCGGGTCATGGAGTTGGTGAGCCAGGCCAAGAGACCGAGGACCCCCGCCAGCCCGGCGGCGGCGAGACCTGCCGAGGTGAGGAGCGGACCCTGCACGCGGTTCACGATTTCGGCCCGCGGTATCTGCATCACGACCATCCAGCCGCCCGTCGGCGCCGTCGCTGCGGCGTACAGACTCTCGACGGCGGTGAGCGGATCGCTCGTCGACACCACGCGATCGGCCGAGAGCGACCGGCGGAAGTCGCCGAGGATCGCCGCATAGGGCGTGTCTTCGATCGGCCTGGCCCGCAGGTCGGGCGTCTTGAGGGTGGTGGCGATGATCCGCGGCCCATTGGGGCCGGTCGCTTCCGTGCCGCGGCTGACGAGGAAAATCTCCGGACTCCAGCCCATGCGGGTCTGGGCTTGCTTGATCCCCTCCAACTCGGTGCCGATTCGGTCGAGGCCGCGATCGACGCCGGCCACCCCGCGGAACTCACCGTCCACGACGATCGGGAAAGTCTGCTCGACCATCAGTTGCCCCTCGTAGTCGTAGGGCTCGGTGACCATGCCCTTGTCGATCTGACGGGGATCGAGGAATCGCTGCCGGCAGCCTTCGTAGAAGAGACCCTCGAGGCCGGTGAGCGGCTTGAGCCGGATCTGGGAGGAATCGGTGCGATCGCGATACCAGTAGGGCAGGAAGCGGCCCCCCTTGCCGAGAGCCTCGGCGGGCACGTTCGGCGTGCCGCCGGCGCCGGGCGTGATGCCCTGCGCATCCCTGCCGTCGGCGTCAGGCTCGTAGCCGAAGTAGGCGCCCGTGAAGGCGGGGGCCGACTCGAGCACGTCGCGGGTGAAGCGGAGCGCATCGGATCGGCTCGAGAGCAGGCCGTTTTCGGCCGCCGTCGCCATCACCCGAGCCGTGGTGACCGCCTCGGTCGTGTCGCGATCGATGGTGGTCGCGATCGCCTGCACGCGATCGAGCAGGATCTCCTGACCGAACTCGAGCATCAGCGCCCGCATGCGGAGAAAGTTGATCACCATCACGGTTGCGAGGATTGCAGCCGCGGGCACGATGGCGAGCAGAAGGAGGCGAGCCCGCAGGCCGAGGGCCGGGAAAAACGGCATGGCACGAAATCCACGGAGGTGGGGTCGTTGGAAGCCTAGGTTACTTCCGGGTTGCCAGAGCGGGTTTGATCCCTGAAAATCCGCTACGATCGGCATGATCCGCCCGCCGTCCCGCCCCGCTCCGGCAATCCCCATGTGGCAACTCCAGGCCTACGACGCCATTCTCTTCGATTGCGACGGCACGCTCGCCGACACGATGCCCGCCCACTACCGGGCCTGGCTGGCCCTGGCACGCTCACATGGGCTGGAGCTTGACGAAGACCGCTTCTACGCCCTCGGCGGCCGCCCCACGCGGGACATCATCGCGACGCTCGCCCGGGAGGCGGGGATCGCCATCGACATCGAGCGGGCGGCGGAATTCAAGGAGACGTCGTTCCTCGAACAGCTCGCGCGGATCGAGGCGATCGGACCCGTGATCGACGTGGTCCATCGCCTGCGCGGCCGGGTGCCGATGGCGGTGGTCACCGGCGGCTTCCGCGCGGTCTGCGGCCGCATCCTCGACCACATCGGGCTCGGCGACGCCTTCGACACGATCGTGGCCAGCGAAGACACCGACCGCCACAAACCCGGGCCGGATCCGTTTCTGGAGGCCGCCCGCCGGCTGGGGGCCCGGCCCGAGCGGTGCGTGGTCTGGGAAGACAGTGATCTGGGGCTCGAGGCCGCGCGGCGGGGCGGCATGGAATGGATCGATGTGCGTGCCTTCCACCTCCCGGCCCGGGTGGGAAACGCATGACCACGGTCGTCTCGCTCCCCGACATTCGCGCCGCCCGGAACCGCATCGAGGGCCGCGTGCTCCGCTCGCCCTGTCCGCGGAGCATCCCGCTCTCCGAACTCGTCGGCGCCGAGGTCTTCTGCAAGCTCGACCTGCTCCAGCGGACCGGAAGCTTCAAGGAGCGCGGGGCCTGCAACGCGCTGCTGATGCTCGACGCCGCACGGCGGGCGCGGGGCGTGGTGGCGGCCTCGGCCGGCAACCATGGCCTGGGACTGGCCTATCACGGAAAACTCATCGGCATCCCGGTGACGGTCGTCATGCCCCGCTTCGCGCCGCTGGTGAAGGTGGCGACCTGCAGGCGGCTGGGAGCCCGGGTGATCCTCGAAGGCGACACGTTCGACGATGCCCGGCGGTACGCCCTCGATGTGGCGGCCCGTGACGGACTGACGCGAATCCACGGGTTCGACGACGCCCACGTGATCGCGGGGCAGGGGACCATGGGCCTCGAGATCCTCGAGGATGTTCCCGATGCCGACGCGGTCGTCGTGCCGACCGGCGGGGCGGGGCTTCTGGCCGGCGTGTCGATCGTGGCCAGGGCGCTGCGGCCAGGCATCCAGATCATCGCCGTGGAGACGGCGGCGGCGCCGAGCTTCAGCGCATCGCTCGCCGCCGGCCGGCCGACCCAGGTGCCGATCCGGCCGACGCTCGCCGACGGCCTGGCGGTGGGCCGCGTGGGCGACGTGTCGTTCGCGCTGGCCGCGGCGCTCGTGGACCAGGTGGTGACGGCCGGCGAGGCGGCGCTGGCCTTGGCCGTGCTGCGGCTGCTGGAGCTGGAGAAGACGGTCGTCGAGGGGGCGGGGGCGGCCGCCCTGGTGCCGCTGCTGGCCGGCGACTGTCCCGACCTCGTGGGCCGCCGGGTGGTGATCCTGCTGTGCGGCGGCAACATCGACCTCACGATCCTCGATCGCGTCATCGACCATGGCATCGCGGCCGACGGCCGCCGCTGGCGGTTCAGCACGCAGATCAGCGACCGGCCCGGCGGCATCGCCCGGCTCACCGCGGCGATCGCCGCAGCCGGCGCCAGCGTCCGCGAGATCGTCCACGACCGGGCCTTCTCCGGCCCCGACGTCTTTTCCACCGCCGTCGAGGTGACGGTCGAGACCGCCGACCGCGAGCACGTGGCGACCCTCGCCGAACGGCTTCGCGCCGACGGTTTCACGGTCGCCGCCGCGACGAACTCCTGATCCCGTCCCCTGCGTTCCCCTGGAGCGGCGGTCGCTGACGGATCTTCTGGAGCGGCG
>SXGU01427929.1_pt1 | contig 10081 bp, 2 predicted proteins | sample 3174531 | NCBI WGS metagenome assembly SXGU01 (sample SAMN11356863, study PRJNA531348) | freshwater metagenome | isolation source: freshwater sample F1-140 | place: China: Fuxian Lake, Yuxi | collected 2017-12-25 | reverse complement strand
TCTGATTTCGGCAATTACATCCATTTTTATCACTCCAGGATTCTCCGGCAAAAAGCCGGTCATTAAACAACCTGGGGTGGAAACTTTTCAACGCTCTTTTCCCCAGGACCCTGGAAAGTTTTGCACGCCGTTTTGCACGTAATGGCTCCACGAATGCGATAAAGCTTACTGATACCATGCACAAGAGAGGGGAGGAATTTTAGTTCCCAAGCTCCGGCTCTCGTCGTTATACATAACTCGACGTAGGCCGGAATAAGGCCCTTTTCCTCCCCTCACAACCCCGACCGTCACCCAATGCGCAAGCCTGCCTACAGGACGGCAAGAGCCTTTCTGCGAACGAACGCTCGGTTGCAGGATTCCGGGCTTCACCGGCAAGCGCGTTATGTTCGATACCGTACAGACCCCACCGACTCTTGTTGTTAAGCTGTCACCAAGCTGATTTTAACTACAGGAAATACCCGTGAATGTTGCGATAGAACCCTTATTGGCCCTTGTAATAGGCATATTGATTTTGCTTGTCCCCCGGTTTTTAAATTATTTCGTGGCGATCTACCTGATCGTTGTGGGCATCGTTGGACTCATGCACCACCCTCTCATATAAGAGTATTATCCGGGCATCAATACCGGTCCGTCCCGGATCAATTGCAAGTCTCACAGTCTTGTAACTGAATCGCTGCGATGTCAGTCGGCGCAAACCCACTCATGATTATTGCTTTGATAATAATTTATCTGGCTGCCGTGCGCTGGATCGTTCGGGCTATCTTGAGGCGATGCACGGCAGTTTCACCGGAGGAAAAAAACTCCAATAACCAGGATTAAGCCTTTCTGAAGCGGCTTTTAATTTTATTTTCTAACAGGAGCACCACCATGTCACTCGGCACCATCTTACTCTTAATTATTGTCCTGATGCTTATCGGCGTTGTCCCAACCTGGCCGCATAGCCGAGGCTGGGGTTATGCCCCCAGCGGCGGGCTCGGATTAATATTGATCATCGTATTGGTCCTGGTTCTATTGGGCAGAATCTAACCGCGAATTACTAACGGTCTGCCTACATCATCGCAGCCAAAGCTAAAGCATTGGCTGCGATCGTGCGCCACAAGCTATTTACAGAGCGCTGCTCTGATTTCCCGGTCTATAAAACAGTTCTGTGGGGCGGGATAGAAAAAACGCAGGATGAATAAGCGTGCCCATCCTTACGAACCGGCTATCCGCTTAAACTTAATTTAAGCTTGGAGAAGCAATTTATGGCGACGTCGCAACAACGAAAGCTAAATACCAGAGTCGATCATCCCGGCGGCGAAGACCCCATCCGCTTCGAATTGTTCAGTATCGAACGACTGGCCCAACATGCGGTCAGTCTCGCGCAAGCGCAAAAAATCATTGGCCGTAAGGATAGGCGTAAACTGATTCCCAGGGTCCATGAAAACGCCCGGATCTTGCTTGAAGCTTATAAAGCCGTCGCCAGGGCGGTGCGTGAGCAACGCGCCATCACACCGGCTGCGGAATGGCTGCTGGATAATTTTCATGTGATTGAGGAGCAAGTCGGCGACATCTTCGTCGACTTGCCGGAAAGCTATTACCGGGAGTTGCCCAAGTTAGCCGAAGGCGTACTTGCCGGCTACCCCCGCGTCTATGGTATCGTCTGGGCATTGGTCGCCCATACCGACAGCCGTTTCGACCCGGAGTTGGTGACGCATTTTGTTAAGGCCTACCAAAATATCGAACCCCTTACCCTCGGCGAACTTTGGGCGATACCGATTACCCTACGGGTAGTACTGGTCGACAATCTTCGCCGCCTCGCGGTTCGTATCATGAATTCCCAAAGCGGCCGTAAACTGGCCGACGAGTTCGTTGACGAGGTCGATAAAATGGCCTCTCAAGTCGATAAGCCGGTCGCGCCGTTCCCCGCAGAAGTATTGCCCGATGGCCCGCTTCGCCAGGCTTACGCCGTGCAAATCTTGCAGCGGTTACACGACCCTCACTCAGGTGCGGCACCTTGTCTGGATTTCCTGAATGTCTGGCTCAGTGAGCAGGGCCTCAGCCTTGATGACATCGTGCATAGAGAACACGCGGACCAGATCGCCGATAACCAGACGGTCCGCAACATCATCACCAGTATGCGCGCCATCTCCGCGTTCGAATGGCCCCGGTTCGTCGAAGACGTGAGCTGGGTAGACATGTGTCTGCGCTCGCATGAAGGTTATGCCGGGATGGATTTTCTAACGCGCGATCGTTACCGCCACGCGATTGAGGATCTCGCCAGGCGCTCGCCGTATTCGGAGATGAAGATTGCCCACAGGGTGATGGACAAGGTTCAGAAAGTTAGTGAGCTCCCCGGTAGCAACGGACGGCGGCAGGAACCCGGCTACTACTTGATCGGTAACGGTCGTTACGCGTTCGAACAGGAAATCGGCTACCGACCTTCGCTAAAACAACGGCTGCTGCGCGCCTATGTCGCCCACGCGGGACTCGCTTATTCGACCAATCTTCTCGTGTTGACAGGGATATTCCTCGCGCTTCCCTTGAGCGCAAGCATCGCCGCCGGACTCGGCGGATTTGAGCTGTTCCTGATTACGCTGTTCTACCTGTTTCCTGCATCGGATATCGCTGTCGGTCTGGTGAATCGTCTCATTATCGCAGCCCTACCACCCTACCATTTGCCGCGACTCAACCTGAAAGAAGGCGTCCCTCAGGCGCTCAGCACCTTCGTCGTCGTACCGACGATGTTTGTCAGCGAAGTCGGCGTCAAGGAGCAGGTCGAGCAAATGGAGATCCGCTATCTATCCAATCCGGAGGGCGAAGTGCGCTTCGCCCTATTATCGGACTGGAGCGACGCCGATCTGGAAACCATGCCGAACGATGCCAAGTTACTGAATATAGCGACTGTCGCGGTAGCCGAGCTTAACGCCAAATACGAAGGCCAACGCTTCTTTGTATTCCACCGCAAGCGCTTATGGAATCCCGGTGAAGACAAGTGGATGGGCTGGGAACGCAAGCGCGGCAAGCTGCATGAGTTTAACCGCTTGTTGCGCGGCGCTACCGATACCTCCTTTCTACCGATTGACGGCAAACCGGCCACAGCGCCTCCCGGCGTCTGTTATGTCATTACGCTTGATGCCGACACCAAGTTGCCGATGGGCTCTGTATTGCAACTGGTCGGTGTAGCCGCCCATCCTCTGAACCAGCCGGTATTCGACCCGGACACCCAGTGTGTCGTGGATGGCTACGGTATTCTCCAGCCCCGCGTGACGCCCACCCTGCCGCTACAGCAGGAGCGCTCGATGTTTCACCGGATTTTTGCCGGCGCTTCCGGCACCGACGCCTACGCAGGCGAAGTCTCCGAACTTTATCAGGACCTATTCGCCCTCGGCACTTACAGCGGCAAGGGCCTGTATCACGTAGACACATTTGAAGCCGCACTGGCCGGGCGGGTACCGGAAAACACGCTACTCAGCCACGACTTGTTCGAAAGCGTGTTTACGCGCTGCGCGCTGGTCAGCGATATCGAGTTTTTCGAGGAATTTCCGTCCCACACCGAAGTATCGGCATCACGCGACCACCGCTGGGCGCGCGGCGATTGGCAATTGCTGCCGTGGATATTCGGCCCTCGCGGCAAAGGTATGCCCATCCTCGGACGATGGAAAATGCTCGACAATTTGCGTCGCTCGCTCTCGGCTCCCGGCGCTCTCGCCGCACTGGTCGCAAGCTGGGCTATCCCGAACGCGCCGCAGGCTATGCTGATCGGATTTGTGTTGACGGCATTGGCCTTTCCCGCCCTCTTGACAATCATGAGTGGATTGACATCGCACCGTAAAGGCGTCTCGCCGGGGACCCATCTGCGCGTGATGGGAGAAAATGTACTATTGGCCGTCAGCAACAGTCTGGTAGCGTTGACTTTACTCGCACAACACGCCTGCCTGATGTCGGACGCTATCATCAGTACGCTGGTGCGGCTGTTCATCACCCGACGTAAGTTGCTCAAGTGGGTCACCGCCTTGCAGGCAAAGACCAGCAGTGATCATGCGCTGAAGAATCTGATCCGCCCCCTGCGCCACTCGTCTACGCTCGTCATAGCCGCAGGCGCTTTGGTGCTGCTTTTCAATCCGGCGGGAATCAAGGTGGCCGCACCGTTCCTGCTGTTATGGTGGCTGGCGCCGATAGCCGCCCGCACCTTGAGCCTACCGCCCGGACTCGATCTGGCGGAATCGCTACTGCCCGAGGATAGCTTGCGGCTACGCCTGATAGGACGCCGTATCTGGCGCTATTTTACGACTTTCGTGACGGTGGAGGAGCACTATCTGCCGCCGGATAATTTCCAGGAGGACCCGCAACCCGTTATCGCCCATCGCAGTTCGCCCACCAATTTCGGCCTTTATCTACTGTCTGTCGTGGCCGCCCGTGATTTCGGCTGGATCGGGTTAATCGACGCCGTCGACCGGCTTGAAGCCACGCTGGCGACACTGGTCTCGCTACCGCGTCTGCACGGACATTTTTATAACTGGTACGATACCCGCAATCTGCAAATGCTGGAACCCCGCTATGTATCGACCGTAGACAGCGGCAATCTGGCGGGCCACTTGCTGACATTGGCGCAAAGCTGCCGGGAAATGCTGGAGCGTCCGCTCGCGTTCTCGACCGCATTGACCGGTCTTGTGGATAGCCATCAACTGCTCATGGACGCGCTCGATACCATCACAGACGACCGACGTACGCTGACCGTGACACTGAAAGAGCTGCGACATCAAGCGCTCGTCTTCGGTAAGCTTTTGCGAAGCGATCCTGTCGGCCCGGATGGCTGGAGTCATCTATGGCGACAATTGACGCTCGGCGCCGACACCCTGATGGACATGACGCGCACCTATGCCGCCGAACGCGGCGATACGAACGACAACGAAGTATTGGCATGGGCGACATTGCTGCGTGATGACATCCGTTCTCACGCACGCGATGTCGAATTCTTGGTTCCCTGGGTCCATTTCGCGGCCCGCCTTGATGCGAGCGCCGAATCGGGGACATCCTATCCTTATTCTGCAACGCTTGCTAAACACCTGACCCTGGAGACGCCTCTGAAAGATCTCTCCAACTGCTATACCCTGTATCTGGCCGATCTCGACACATCGACTGAAGGCTTTTTGGTACACGGAGACTTGAAAGGGCTCGCGAAAGTATTGCGGCAAGCCCGTGCTCAAGCTGATGCGCTCACGGTGCGACTGGAAACTATGGCGACGCAGATGAACACTTTGTTCCAGGAAATGGATTTTCGCTTTCTTTATGATGCCGACTGCCACCTGTTCGCGATCGGCTACCGCGTAGCGGAAGGCGCGCTCGATCCCAGCTATTACGACCTGCTGGCCTCCGAGGCGCGCCTCTCCAGTTTTGTCGCCATCGCCAAGCGCGATGTGCCCTCTACGCATTGGCTCCACCTGGGCCGCAGGGTGACGCGCGTAGCGCATGGCACTGTGCTGCTGTCATGGTCAGGATCGATATTTGAATACCTGATGCCTTCCCTGGTGATGTTTACCCCGCGTTACAGCCTGCTTGATCAGACCTGCCGCCTGATAGTGAAACGGCAGATCGAATACGGCAAGGAATGTGGCGTTCCGTGGGGCGTTTCGGAATCGGCTTTCAATGGCCGCGATCTCTACTTCACTTATCAATACGCCGCATTTGGCGTCCCCGGCCTCGGCATGAAGCGCGGCCTCGGCGAAGACCTGGTGATTGCCCCCTACGCCACCGCCTTGGCGGCCATGTATCTTCCGCATGCCGCCGTGGAAAACTTCGAGCGCCTGGAAAAAGAAGGCGCCTTAGGCCGGTTCGGTTTTTATGAAGCCCTCGATTTCACGCCCATCCGGCTCGCGGAGGGCCAACGAATCGCGATAGTGCGATGCTACATGGCCCACCATCAGGGCATGTCCCTGGTGGCCTTTGCCAATGTATTGCATAACGGGGCGATGCGCCATCGTTTCCATCGCGCCTCGCTGATCCAGGCCGCCGACTTGTTGCTGCAGGAACGCATCCCGCTTGGCGCGGATACCAGCAGCCTGCCTATTCTCCAGGACCTTTCCGAAGTCAAGGAATCGGTGCAGCCGCCGGTTCGACGCATCCCTTCACCGACCTCTTCGGTACCGTCCGCGCACTTATTATCCAACGGGCGTTACGCAGTGATGATCACCGCCGCCGGATCGGGTTACAGCCTGTGCCGGAATTTGGCGGTGACGCGCTGGCGCGAAGACGTCACGCGGGACGCCTGGGGCAGTTATCTCTATCTGCGCGATGTCGCCAACGGACAAGTGTGGTCTGCCGGCTATCAGCCGACCACGGTCGAACCGGACCAGTACGAAGTGCTGTTTGCCGAAGACCGTGTCCGACTCACCCGTACCGACGGCAATTTGATAAGCACGCTGGAGATCGTTGTCTCACCCGAAGACGATGCCGAAATTCGTCGACTGAGCATCACCAATATTGGTCCACGCGCACGGGAAATCGAAATTACCTCCTACGCCGAGGTAGTGCTCGCGCCCTTGCCTGCCGACATCGCTCATCCGGCTTTTTCCAATCTCTTCGTCCACACCGAGTATCTGCCTCAAGCCTGCGGGCTCATCGCGCAGCGCCGCCAACGCACAAGCGCTGACCCGACAATCTGGGCGGCCCATGTCCTTGCCGGTCGCCATGTCAGCGATGGACTGCAATACGAAACCGACCGGGCGCGTTTTGTCGGACGTGGGCAAACAGTGCGGGAACCGATTGCGGTGATGGATGGCCGACCCTTGACCAACACGGCGGGCGCAGTGCTCGATCCGATCTTCAGCCTGCGCACACGGCTGCGCATTGCCGCCGGGGCAACCGAACATGTGACCTTCACTACTCTGGTGGCCGCATCGCGCCAAGCCGTGGAAGATTTGGCCGACAAATACCACAATCCTGCTGCTTTCGAACGCGTCTCCGCGATGGCCTGGACTCACGCCCATGTGCAACTGCATCATCTGCGCACCAAGCCGGACGAGGCTCAGTTGTTTCAGGATCTGGCTAACCGCCTGATCTACACCAACCCATCAATGCGCTCAACCAGCAAATTGATGCAGTTGAATACCCTGAACGTTGCCGGGCTGTGGAAACAAGGTATCTCGGGAGATCGGCCTATCGTCTTGTTACGGGTAACGGAATATGAAGACCGGGGCATCGTCGAGCAATTGCTGCGCGCCCACGAATACTGGCGCATGAAAGGCCTTGCCGTCGATCTGGTGATACTGAACGAAAAGGAGTTATCCTACGCTGAGGATTTGCAGGCTCTACTGGAAGCCATGGTGCGGGAAAACCAGGCGCTTTCGACTCATCAGGAGCATGCTTACCATGGTGCTATCTTTGTCTTGCGACTCGATTTTCTCTCCTTGGAGGAACGTATACTTCTGCAAACGGTTGCTCGCGTGGTACTTGTCGGCAATCGGGGTACACTGGCAGAGCAATTGCTTAGGCACCCACGACCTGCCTCCGCCTTTGTTGCTGCTAAACCCAAGTCAGCTCCCGGAGCGTATTCGCCGCCGTTGGCATTACCGCCCCTCGAATTTTTCAACGGGCTCGGTGGCTTTAGCAATGACGGCCGAGAATATGTGATCGTGCTTGACAACGGTCAGTGGACACCGGCTCCCTGGATGAATGTCATCGCCAATCCAGAGTTCGGCTTCATGGTTTCGGAGTCAGGCAGTGCTTGTACCTGGTGCGGCAACAGCCGTGAAAATCAGTTGACACCCTGGTCGAATGATCCGGTCAGCGATCCGCCTGGGGAAGTCTTATATCTGCGTGACGATGAAACCAACGAATTGTGGACACCGACCGCCCTGCCGATCCGGGTCGACAATGCCGACTATGTCATACGCCACGGGCAAGGCTATAGCCGTTTCGAACATGCTTCCCACGGCATTCATAGCGATCTGCTGCAATTCGTCAGCCCCAACGACCCGGTAAAAATATCGTCGTTGACATTGACGAATGTATCCGGTCGAACCCGTCGGCTGACAGTCACAGCCTACGTGGAATGGGTACTTGGCGCCTCGCGTAGCGTAACTGCACAGCATATTATTAGCGAACATGACCCGGAAACAGGCGCTCTGTTCGCTTACAATCCCTGGGATTTGGAATTCGGCCAACGCATTGCCTTCGCCGATCTCTGCGGTCGTCAGACCGGATGGACCGCAAACCGCGCGGAATTTATCGGCCGTAACGGGAGCCTGAATGCACCTGCGGGCCTGCTAAGGCCCAACTCGCTGAAAAACCGCGTCGGCGCGGGCTTGGACTCTTGCGCGGCACTGGATGCAGTGATCGAGCTTGCGCCAAACGGACGCACCGAGATTATTTTCCTGCTCGGACAAGGCAATGACCGCGCCCATGCCGTCGAGTTGATCAACCGCTATCGTGCAACCGACACTACAACGACATTTACCCAGGTTACACAGTCGTGGCAGCGAGTGCTCGGCAAAGTTCAGGTGAAAACACCGGATAGGGAGCTCGATATTCTATTGAATCATTGGCTGGTGTATCAAACCCTGAGTTGCCGCTTATGGGCCAGAGCCGGATTCTATCAGGTAGGCGGGGCGTTCGGCTTTCGCGATCAATTGCAGGACAGCATGGCGTTGGCGGTTGCCCGGCCCGATCTGACCCGCGCCCATCTTCTAAAAGCCGCGTCCCGCCAGTTTGCCGAGGGTGATGTGCAGCATTGGTGGCATCCACCTACCGGGCGCGGCGTACGTACGCATTTTTCCGATGACCGCATCTGGCTGCCTTATGTTGTCTCTCACTATATCAAGGTGAGCGGCGATACCGATATACTCCATGAGCCGATACCCTTTCTGGAGGGGCCTTTGCTGGAAGCAGACCAGGATGACGCTTATTTCGAGCCCGCCCGGTCTTTGCGGCAAGCCAGCCTTTTCGAACACTGCGCCCTCGCGCTCGACTTGAGTCTGGCGACCGGCGCGCATGGTTTGCCGTTGATGGGCAGCGGCGACTGGACTGACGGCATGAATCGGGTGGGTAATCAGGGCAAGGGCGAAAGCGTTTGGTTGGCGTGGTTCTTACTCGCCACACTGCCTGAATTCATCACTATAGCGGCAATGCGCGGCGATAATGAGAGGGCTGATCGGTGGCGCGGGCACATTGTCCAACTGAAAGCCGCCGTGGAAACGGAAGCATGGGACGGTGCCTGGTACCGACGCGCCTATTTCGATGACGGTACGCCGTTGGGTTCCGCCGCCAACGCCGAGTGTCGCATTGATTCGATTGCCCAAAGCTGGGCTGTGATTTCCGGAGCCGGCGATAGCGAACGCGCGCACAGAGCGATGAATTCGGTGCGGGAATATCTCATTCGCTACGGCGATGAACTGATGTTGCTGTTCACCCCACCCTTCGACAAGACCGAGCGGGACCCCGGTTATATCAAGAGCTATCCGCCCGGCGTGCGGGAGAACGGCGGCCAGTACACCCATGCGGCTATCTGGTCCGTCATCGCCTACGCCATACTCGGCGACGGTGACCAAGCAACGGAACTGCTGCGCATGCTGAACCCGATCAAGCGCACGTTGACCCGCACCGGTGTTTACTCCTACAAGGTCGAGCCCTATGTGCTGGCTGCCGACATTTATGCCGAGTCGCCGCACGCACGGCGTGGCGGCTGGACTTGGTATACGGGGGCTGCAGGCTGGTATTATCGCGCCGGAATGGAATGGATAGTAGGGTTGCAGGTGCGTGCCGGTGAACTGGTTTTTAATCCCTGCATTCCCAAAGCATGGCCCGGTTATAACATCCTTTATCAGCACGACAGCGCCCGCTATGAAATTACGGTTGAAAATCCGAACGCGGTGACGCACGGTATCGTCACACTGGAACTGGACGGAGAACCCCAGCTCAATGCCGACCGGATTACCTTACAGGACGACGGGCAAGTGCATCAGGTACGGGTGGTGCTAGGGTAGGATACTGCCAATACACGGCATCGTTGCCCCAAGGCAATCGCGCTATAGGGAAGACTTCCCTCACCCTGAGGGATGCCTACATGGATGTAGGTAAGTAGAGCAACGCAGGAGCAGTTGCC
>SXGU01066324.1_pt1 | contig 10085 bp, 9 predicted proteins | sample 3174531 | NCBI WGS metagenome assembly SXGU01 (sample SAMN11356863, study PRJNA531348) | freshwater metagenome | isolation source: freshwater sample F1-140 | place: China: Fuxian Lake, Yuxi | collected 2017-12-25 | reverse complement strand
TGCAATTACTCCCTTTTTCAATCTCTCACCCTCCTTCGCGAGCGGCGCAACAACTGCAAAAACCGCAATTACTCCACGGCCTCGTCGCTCACTGGCGGCTTGATGCGATACCCGGCTGTCGGGCGTCCCCCTTTGCGACCAGGCTCGAATTCAATGAGCCGCCTTCGAGTTTCGTTGAAACCGAAGGTTTCGTCGACGCGGATCTGAAAGCCACAGAGCGGCCACTAAGATGTGCATGTCGCCGCGTCACGACTGTCGACGTCGACGAAACCTCGTTTTCCCAGAGATTCTGAGGGCTTCGTCGACGTTGACCTCGTTGATGTGGCCGGTGCTCGGGTGACGTGTTGCCCCATGGGACATGTCGAGAAACGAATATTGGCTGGGGCGTCGACGAAACCTCGCGATTTCCAAGAGAAATGGGGTTTCGTCGACGTCGACAGAGTTAGCACGGCATGCGCGCACTCCGCTCAGAGCCAGATATTCGCCTGCAGGAGGCGCCGCAGAGCGTCGACGAAGCCGTTCACGGTGGCGGCGTTGCCCAGCCCAACGGGCACCCTAAGCCCCAGACGCCCGAACCATCGCCAGGATGCCAACCCGTATTGGCTCGGGCAACGTGGGCCAGGCGTCGATCAGTGAGCCAAGGCGCGGGTCTGAGAGGCAAAGTGCGCCGCTTTCTGCGCTGCCTTGCTCCAGGATCCCCGAATTCGTAGAAGAACTTGGGGAGGTTCGAATCCCGCCCTCTCCGCGTTTTTTTTAGCACCATCCCTCCCTGCCCTGGTTCACCTACCTCAACCCAGTTCACCAACGCGGCGAGTCTTTTCGCCGGCTCAGCAAATGGAGACCGATCATGTACCCTTGGCGAATGCTGGCATTCCTGGTTCTGTTCACGTCGCACGCGCCGGCATTTGCCTCCGATTGGCCCTCCTGGCGCGGTCCCACCGGTCTGGGTTACACCGACGAAAAAGACCTGCCGCTCACCTGGAGCAAAAAAGGGGACAATATCCTCTGGAAAACGCTGTTGCATGGCGGCCCCTTGAAAAACCAGGATTTCACCAGCCCCGGTTGGTCCAGCCCCATTGTCTGGAAAGATCGCGTCTTCCTCACCACCGCGATTTTCCCGCCTGGACTCGCCGACAAGGAACGCCGTGAAGTCATCGACGAGCATCACATGCTTGCTTTCGACGCCAAGGACGGCAAACTACTTTGGGACACCGTCATCCCTGCTGGCAAAATCGTCACGCTGGTCGAGAATATCTATCATGGCTACGCGGTCCCCACGCCCTGCACCGACGGCACCCACGTCTTCGCCCTGTTCGGGTCGGGCGTCCTGGCCTGTGTCGATTTCCACGGCAAGATTGTCTGGCGCGAAGAGCTGCCGCGCCTGAAGGATTCGGACCCGGGCATCTGCTCCAGTCCGATTCTTCATGAAGACATGGTGATCGTGCCGGGCCTTCAGGACAAGGGGTTGCGCGCCCTGGACAAAAAGACTGGCAAGCTGAAGTGGGAGCAGAACATCAAGTTCCGCAATACGATGGCAACGCCGGCTTTGATTCGCATCAAGGATCAACTTCAACTCATCCATTATGCCGGCGGCATGCAGGGCATCGACCCGAAGACCGGCGCGATACTCTGGTCGTGCAAGGCTCCGTCATCGCAGTCGTCGCCCGTCTATGGCGGCGGCTTGCTCTACGCAGATGCCGGCCGCGGCGGGCAACTCGGCGCTGCCGTCGATCCGACCGGCACAGGCGACGTCTCCAGGACGCACCTCAAATGGCAAACGCGCGTCGAGGGAGTCGCGGGGAGTTCCGCGATCGCCGTCGATGGCCATATCTATCGCTCGAGCGGAGCGAGCTTCATTCGCTGTTGGTCGCTGAAGGACGGCGCATTCGTCCACGAAATCGAGGCCAAGCGCATCACGCCTAGCGCCAGTCCCATCGCCACTCCCGACGGCCGCATTTACTGGGCAAGCCCTGGCCGAACCTACGTCCTCAAGGCTAGCCCCAAGCTCGAAGTGCTCGCGATCAACGATCTCGACGACGGCGCCGATTACGCAAGCGCCGCCGTTGCCGCGGGCAAAATCTACATCAAGGGGCGATCGTACCTGTGGTGTATCGGCAAGAAGTGAGGTGCGGCATCCGCCTGTCAACGCGAACACGCCAGATGGACTGGCGAGCAGGTCTTGAGGTTGCGCAATTCCAAGGACGGAGGGGAGCAAGGCAATCGTAAAGGTCGCAAGGTCTCGAAAAAAAACCTCACCAACGCCGCCCAGCTTCTACACGATTGGCGACATTCGGACTACTCTTTCGCTCCGGGGGCTTTCGCTCCGGGGATTGTGGCCGGCCGCACAATATAGCGGAAATGCTCGATCCTTTTCTCGATGTTCCGCATGTTGACCTCATTCTCTTGCTGCGTTTCAGTGACTTGGATCCAGGTGAAAATGTTCAAGCCGAGCACGGCGAGAAGAATAATGAACGCGGGCATCAAGAGCATGATCAGCCTGCGTCGGATCGCCGCCAGATCTTCCAACGCCGCCTTCCGGAACGACTCCAAAAACTCCGCTTGGATCTTGGGATCGGAATCCCACTTAGGCGTATCGGACATGTTCGGAGTCTCCTAACGAGTGAATCATGATATGCCAGCGCTCTGAATCGTAGCCACGAAGAATAGGCAAAGCAAGAAGCATTCGGCCAAATAATTGAAATTACCGTTTCATTCGTCGCAGCAAGCACAACCCAAATGCCTGGCGATTTCGCGCTGGAGAGCCGGCCCGATAATATCGGATTTCAATGGCGTGCGGTCGAAGAATGAAGAGGACCACGCGGGCCTATAGGAGCGCAATCCTCGTGCGAAATTTTCTTGTCCTGTCCTGTCTCTTCGGGATTCAGAACGTTCTGCTGGCACAACCACCTTCCGACAAGGCCATTGCGTCGTACCTTCATGACCCCTCCTACTGCATGGACAAGGATCTGCGTGGCAAACCGCGCGCCTACCTGCCCCAACCGGGTGATGTGATGCTGGCAACGGACAAGAACCTGTTCTGGAAGATCACGCATGACCTGGCGCTGGCGTTCGAGCCGCACAACTCGGCGCTTATCGTGGCCCGGCGCGACGGCCGGCTGGCGGTCCTGGAGGCAGGGCCGAATGATACGATCTGGGTGAGGAATTCAGATATGCTGCCCCACTTGAAGGAATACGCTGACAAGGGGCCCGTGTGGATCCGCAAGCGCAAGGCGCCGTTGACGGCCGAGCAGTCGGCGTGTCTGACCGAATTCGCGGAGCGCCAAGAAGGGAAGCGATTCGCGCTAGCTCGTCTAGGAGTGCAATTGACACCATTTCGCGATCGTGGGCTCGTGCGGACGCGATTCATGGGGGGGCCTCACGGCGAGCGCTCCCGTTATTATTGTTCGGAACTCGTGCTCGAGGCGTGCGTTGCGGCGGGGCTGGTCGATGCCCAAAATACACGACCCAGCGCGACTTATCCGCACGAGCTGTTCTTCGATCGCTCGCACAATCCATTCATCAATCGGCATCTGCCGCTGGGGTGCGCCTGGGAGCCGCCCGCGCGGTGGGTTTATTGCGCGGCGGAATAGGACACAACAAGCTCGAAGGATAAGCGCACCAGCTCCCCGCAATAGCGACTACCACTTCGATGCCAACGCAGTTCCCTTGTCTTTGTAGATTGGAATATTCTCCACCTGCAACATGCCGAGTGCGGACTCCAGTTCCGGCCGGACACGGCAAAAGGCGAGCGTGCTGCTCCAGGGACGCAACCAGCGCGCGAAATCGGTGAGCATGATCACCGCCTGAGAAGAGAGCTTGCGCACGGCCTTGAGATCAAGCAACACGCGCAGATTGGGCTTGTTGAGGTTGTCGCACAGTTCTTTCTTGATCATCGCGATCTCTGATTCTTCGATGAGCCTGGCGTCATTGAATTGAACAACCGTCACACCGCTGTCAACGCCGATCCGTAGCCGACCTACGACGTTCCCCTTCATCCCGCTGAGCTTGTTCAAGATCGACTGGGCTGCATGGGACGCCGATCGGAAGGCGTCCTCTTTGGAACGAAGATCGTCTTCTTCGGTGGCTTCGACCTCGCGCTGAACATCGAGGCTGCGCATGGCCCATTCCTCGAGGTCCTTTTGGGCCAATTCTTTCTCGCGGAATTGTACGAGAAACTCGAGGATGCCGACGTTGATGCGGTCGCCCGAATGCAGCGGCCATTCGGCACCGGTGGGGATAGCCGAGCCGTTGACGATCGTTTCATAGCCGCTGTCAAGATCGCGTATGAATACCTTCTTATCACGGGTGACCAGGGCGCAATGCTTGGAGCCGAGCGTTCGCTTGCGCAGCTGGCACATGGGATCGGAACCGATCAAGAAAAGATCGACGCGGATGAGAATGGGCATGCCCTTGTTGCGCCCCTTCGCGACAATCAGAAAGAATTTCATGACCCCGTTCCCCGAATATCGAGTTGTGGCCGCCAACGAATATCGCTCTCAACCGACTTGGTAAACATCGGCTTGCTAAGGATTCGCTATCGCATGACTCGATGCGTCTAACATTTTTGGGAAGCGAATATGGACGGCACGCTAAATTATCTTAGCACAAAAAAAGAGACAACTCGCTGAAAAGGCATTGGCAACCGTTCACCTCTCTTCTCCCCCTTTGTGCAAGAGGAGCGGGGACGTGAACGGTTGCTGAGATTTCAAGGCAACTGGGACTGTTCGGGGTGGTCGCGGTATGGCGTGAATGGACGGCTATTCAGCGTGCATATTCTCACTGAGTTTCGCGAGGGCTTCACTTTCGATCTGGCGGACGCGCTCACGCGTCAGGCCGAGGGATTCGCCGATCTCCTTGAGCGTCTTGGGATCCTCGTTTTCGATGAGGCCAAAACGCATGCGCAGAACGGTTGCCTCGCGCACGTCCATCTTGTCGAGCAATTCGAGGACGTGCTTGAGGTCGTCGGATTCGACCATTTCCAAATCAGGTGATTTCGAACTGCCGTCGGTCACCATTTCGTCAAGCGACCAGCCGGTTTCGGGCTGATCGGTTTGCGGGGCGGCATTGTAGACGCGAATCGCCTTCTTGATGATGGCCAGTTTCTTCTTGGGCAGGTTCAGGCTTCTGGCGATCTCTTCATGGGTCGGAGGTCGGCCGAGCTCGTCTTGCAGCTTGGAACTGGCGCGACGCCACTTCGCCAAGAGCTCGACCATGTAGGCAGGGATGCGAATGGTCTTGGCGGTGTTGACGAGAGCTCGCTTGATGGATTGCTTGATCCAGTAACTGGCGTAAGTACTGAAACGGGTGTTCATACGCGGGTCGAAACCTTCGACGGCGCGCAGCAGGCCGAGGTTGCCTTCTTCGATGAGATCTTGCAGACCCAATCCTTTGCCGGTGTAGCTGCGCGCGATGTTGACGACGAGGCGCAGATTGGCGCGGACCATGCGGTCGCGCGCCTCGCTGTTCCCGTCCTCGATCTTGTGCGCGAGTTCCTTCTCCTCATCCGCGCTCAAAAGAGGCGTCTCATTGATTTCGCGCAGGTAGGTTTCCAACGGTGATTGCACCGCAGGACCCCGCGGCCGGCGAGGTCGAATCATGAGGTTTGGTCCAGGGTATAATGGTTCGAGCTTGTGCGCGCCCTGCTTAGGGGAACGCTCCCTTGCCGAATATCACACTTCATTGTAGGCCGCTCGCTTGCCGCTATTTGGCAAATCTTCCCTGAACTGCCCGCTTTCTCAAGCAGGGATCAAGGCTAGCCTGCACCAGACGGCTATCGCGAGTACTCCCTTGTCTATCAGCCCCAACAATGAAGGCCGTGGAGAAGTCCACGTATTCCTTCTATTTGAATATCGGCCGATCCGAAAATGCTCCAGGCGCTTACAAGCACCGAGATCGAAAAAGTGTTTTTCCGCGCGCGTCTCATGTTGCGTAAAACGCAAGGTCCTGGAAAAGCCTTCGGTCCGCATGCGTAGAATAATCGGCAGGATCGGCCCACATTCCCAGTGTCACGCTCCCTCGCCGACGATCGTGGGGCGTATCCATCCAGGTAGGTGTATCATGCGGTCCACCGTACGTGCGCTCCTCAGCCAGTTCATCGATTACGCCGGGCTGTTCCCGCCCGCGAAGCAACCGCTTGATGCGGCGCTGGACAGCTACCTCCATGAACGTAGGTCGTCCCCGCATAGGTGGATGCTGGGCCGCTTCATCTGTCCCGCCGCGCGTTTGCCGGAATTGTTAACGCTAGCGCAAAGACACGCGGACCGCTCGCTTCTGCAATTGACGGTGCTGGGGCAGCAGAGTTCCACGGCTGACGAATTCCTACCGCACGTGCGTGCGGACGTGGAAGCGATCGAGAGTTTTCGCCAAGCGTGGGATCAGGACGCAATGATCGACGTCTTCGAGGTCGCCCTGCCGAAAGGCGCCACGATCGCGCAGCTTCAGGCGCAATTGCCATACTTGCCCGACCTGCTCGGCAACGCGGGGCTGTGCGCATTTTTCGAGATCCCTACGGCGCCGAGTTGGCGCGCCAACGTCTCGGCGTTGACGGACACGCTGCACGATTTGCATCACACCCAGCCGCACGGATCGCTCGGCATGAAGCTGCGTTGTGGCGGACTGACGGCCGAGGCGTTCCCAACCGATGCGGATGTGGCCTATTTCCTCGACCGCTGCGGCGCGAGCCATCGGCCGTGGAAAGCGACCGCGGGCCTGCATCATCCGCGCCGGCACTGGGACACTTCACTCAACGTTTGGCATCACGGTTTTCTCAACGTCTTCGTCGCCGGTCTACTTGGGCGGACCCATGTGCTCAATGATAGCGATCTCGTGTCGATCTTGTCGGATCGCGATCTTCTGAGCCTTCGTTGCGAAGACGATTGCATCGCCTATCGCGCTTGGTCGTGCAGCGCGACCCAGATAGTCGACTATCGCAAGCTCGCGGCATCGTTCGGCAGTTGCAGCTTCGCGGAGCCGTGCGCGGAACTCAAAGCGATGGGATGGCTCGATGCGGCACCATGATGCAGGAAGCCGTGTTAGCCGGACGCGCAAGCGACGGATGGTCGCTTTCCGTCGCTTGCGCGTCCGGCTAACACGTATTTTCGAAATCCCGATCGTTAAATCGCGCGGTGATACTGCTGATAGATGTTCGCGAGCCCCATCGGTTCAATCTTGACATCGACGATCGGCAACTCCGCCAGCCAGCGTAGCAACTCCGGCAACGGCCCGGAGTATTCAAATTCTAAATCCCTTTCGCGCTGCACAAGTTCACGCACATGAACGGGCGTTGCGAACGCTTTGACGGCTTCCTGCAAACGAACACGTACGCGCCTTAATTCACGTAGTTTGCTCATTTCCTGCCAGTGGACCAACTTCCCCTGGCGCAGGATCGCCACGCGGTCGCACACCTGCTCGACCTCCGTCAGGACGTGCGAGGAGAACAGCACTGTCTGCCCGCGATTGCGCGCCTCCGCGAGCTGGGCCAGCAGTTGATCGCGCATGCTCGGATCGAGCGTATTGGTCGGCTCGTCGAGAATGACCAGCGGCGTCTCCGGCAATAGCACCTGCATTAGCGCAATCTTCCGCTTCATGCCCGACGACATTTGCGCGAGTGGCCTGGTGATGTCGATGTCGAATTGGTTGGCGAGTTCGTGAACGCGCGCGGACAGCGGATGGCGGCGCATGTCGGAAAGGAAGTCGATCAATTGCGTGCCGGTCATGTTTTCGTAGAGCCGCAGCTCGCCTGGCAGATAGCTGACGAAGCGGCGCGCGTGGATGCTGTCGTGCCAGCAATCGTGCCCGTTGATCGCCGCCCGTCCGGACGTGGGACGCAAGAAACCGAGCAGCAAACGCAGCGCGGTCGATTTCCCGGAGCCGTTCGGGCCAAGGATGCCGACGATCTCACCCGCCTTGACGTCGAGATTGAGCTGATCCAGCGCGGTGGTGGCGCCGTAGCGTTTGGTCAGTTGTTCCGTTCGAAGGAGCATGTACCCTCACTCTACTCACCACTCGCCACTCGCTATATTTATTGTATGTCCATCCAGTTCCACGTCCTCGCCAGCGGCAGCTCCGGCAACGCCTGCGTTCTCGATGTCGGCGGGTTCGGCGTCCTGATCGATTTCGGCCTGTCGCCGCGCCACCTCGCGCCGCGTCTGCGCGCAAGCCGGCTGACGTGGGAACACATCGACGCCGTGCTCCTGACGCACGAACACACCGATCACTGGCAGCCGGCGACGCTGAGCCATCTCGCGAAATTGCAACTTCCAATCTACTGTCATCGAGACCATGTGCCGGCACTCGATCGCGGCAGCCGGGCGTTTGCAGCGCTCGCATCGGCGGGCCTGATCCGCCACTACGAACCAGGCCAGCCCCTGCGTCTGCATCGCGATTGCACATGCCTGCCCATCCCCCTCGATCACGATTGCGCGATGACGTGCGGCTTTCGCTTCGACGGCAACGACTGGGCCGTCGGCTATGCGGCCGACCTCGGCTGTTGGCGCCCGGACCTCGCCCGGCTATTCACCGATGTCGATCTGCTCGCGATCGAGTTCAATCATGACGTCGCCATGCAATTGCGTAGCGGCCGAAACCCACTGTTGATCCGCCGGGTCCTGAGCGATCTGGGCCATCTGTCCAACGAACAGGGCGCGGCGCTGCTTACCGAGATATTGCAGCGTTCGGAGCCAGGCCGCGTCAAGCATCTGGTGCAACTCCACCTGAGTCGCGAGTGCAATCGCCTTGAACTGGCACAAAAGGCGGCTCAAGAGGTGATTGATCGGCTGCATGTTGCGCTTGCGATTCACACGACGGATCAGAAACGCGCAGGTACTGCAATCACGCTCGGCGTCGAGTCGAGCCGCGCCGTGCAACCATTGTTGCCGTTTGTTCCTTGACGCGGCTTTCGCGCGCCAAGCGACGGGCGGTTGGAGAGACACCCGAAGCCGCTGCGACGCGGAGCGTCGCACCACATTGTGGCGACGCTCCGCGTCGTGAACGGGTAATTCTGCCGCTCGCCTTATTCCGCGCATTGACCGATGCCGCTGAGTCCTTTACAGTGAATGCAATGGCCAATGCAGCACCCCACCGTTTTCGGCGCCCTCATTGTACCTGCAATGGGATAATGCAACCGCATGGCATTCTGTCATCCCCTCGCTAGCGTTCAAGGTTAGTAAGGACCGGGAACAGCCGCCACGCCCGAAGCAGAGGGTACGTCCGACCCCGGAGTCTACTCCCGTGCAAAAAAAAAGCAAGGATCGTACCCGATCGCTCCTCACCGGTTCGCCGTTCTTGCTTTTCGTCGCGATCATGGCGGCGGCGGGCTTGTGGATGATGAACCGCGAGCCGATGGTTCGTGAGCTTTCTTACGGCAGCTTGATGCACATCTGTAAGGCCGACGATCCGACCGCGCGCTTTCAGAAAGTCCTCGTCCGCAAGAACTCCGAAATCCGCGGCGAACTGCTCATCACCGACACGATCTCGGACGGAACCTTGCAGCCGAAAAAAGGCGCCGAGGAACGAATCTCCTTCCGCACGCGCATCGGCTTGCCGACGGACCCGGTATTGATGCTGCGGCTCGATGAACGCGCCGGACCGAACTATCAGGGCGACGAAGAACGGCCGCTGATCGAAGGCGTCTACACCATCCTCATGGCTTTCCTGTTCTTTTTTCCGGTCCTGCTCTTCGGCTTTTTCCTGATGCGCTATCTCGCCGGTGGAGGCGGGGCGTTGACCTTTGGCCGCAGCAAGCACAAACTCTATGCCCAGACGGACAAACGCTTCACTTTCGAGGATGTCGCCGGCATCGACGAAGCAGTCGCGGAATTGCGCGAGATCGTCGATTTCCTGAAGACGCCGGAGAAGTACAAGGCGCTCGGCGGCCGCATTCCCAAAGGCGTGCTGCTCGTCGGTCCGCCGGGGACGGGCAAGACGCTCCTGGGCAAAGCCGTGGCGGGCGAGGCGGATGTGCCGTTTTTCTCCATGAGCGGGTCGGACTTCGTCGAGCTCTTCGTCGGCGTCGTCGCCAGTCGTGTCCGCGATCTCTTCAACCAGGCCGAGGCGCAGGCGCCGTGCATCATCTTCATCGACGAACT
>SXGU01183354.1_pt1 | contig 10088 bp, 7 predicted proteins | sample 3174531 | NCBI WGS metagenome assembly SXGU01 (sample SAMN11356863, study PRJNA531348) | freshwater metagenome | isolation source: freshwater sample F1-140 | place: China: Fuxian Lake, Yuxi | collected 2017-12-25 | reverse complement strand
GACTTGCCCTCCGTCTGCAGCCTGAGCCCGACGACCATCGAGCTTTCGCGCTTGCTCCGAATGGCGACCGACGGCTTGTCGGTCATCTCGATCACATCGGGGGCGTGGACAATCTCCATCCGCGCCGCGTGTGCAGCAGGCACCCCGCCCTGCTTCGCCAACTCGGCGCGGACGACATCTTCGCGCCCGACCAGCTGAACCGTGACTTCGCCCGGCAGGTCGCCAAGAGCGAGCAACGCGCCCGCGATAGTGGCCGCGGGCGCGTGGTCACCGCCCATCGCGTCGAGAGCGATGCGCGGCATCAGGAACTCAGGCTTCGCGCGCTGCGACGACCTGGCGGCCAGCGTAATAGCCGCACTCCGCGCAGATGCGGTGCGGGCGACGCTGTGCGCCGCACTTCGGGCAGGCCTGAATTACAATCGGCGCCGCCTTCTTGTGCGTGTTGCGGGCGCGCTTCTTACGCTTCGATGTCCTTCTTTTCGGTACGGCCATGGGTTCTCACTCGTGGGACTTCCGGGTGCACACGTGCGCACCCTGGTTCAAATTGGCGCCGCAATCCGGACAGAGCCCCCGGCAATCCGGGGAGCACTCCACGAACGCGGGAATGTCCAGCAACCACTCCTGCCGCACTGCCGGCCGGAGATCCACTTCCGTGCCCCCCCGCCCCTGTCCGAGCGGAAGCACATCGGGGTCCTCTTCGTCGACGTGGAGTGCGTCGGCGTACAACACATGCACTTCCGTCGTCTGCGATGTCACGACTTCCGTGAGGCACCTGCGGCACTCGCCGGTCACGTCACCCGTCAGCGTACCGCTGAAGTAGTACCTCCCGAGTCCTGCAACCGAGAGCCGTCCTGCCACCAGGACACCGGCGCCCCTGGGACGGGCATCCCCTTCCTGCCAGACTTTGTCGTCGGGGTCGAGCGTTCCGTTGACTTGAATCGCCCCGGCGCTGATAGTCTGCGTCGGAAAGGACAGCATAAGAGTGAAATATGTCGCGCAAACAGACCTAGGTCAAGTTGTGGTCAATCCTTGACTTAGGTCAAATTCAACTGCCTCGTGGACAACGCCGAATACCGGGAGGGCCGCCCGACCGACTTCTAGCCCCGGATGCAGTCCGTCTCTGAGAAGAAGAAGCGGGACTCCCGCGCAGCATTCTCGTCCGAATCGGAGGCGTGGATGGCGTTCCGACCCTTGGATTCCGCGTACAGCTTGCGCACCGTCCCGGCGGCCGCTTCGGCCGGGTCCGTGGCGCCGATTGCGTCGCGAAGGGCCAGCACGGCGTTTGCCTTCTCCAGGATCATCGGCATGCAATCGCCGCTGGTCATGAACTCGACCAACTCGCCGTAGAACGGACGGCCCTTGTGTACGGCATAGAACTCGCCAGCCTGGGCCGTGGTGAGTCGCATTACGCGGGCAGCCACAACCTTGAAGCCCCCCTGTTCGAGATGGGCGATGATCTTGCCGGCTTTGCCCGCGCCAAAGGCGTCAGGCTTGATGATGGTCAGCGTGCGATTTGACATGGTCTGATTTTGAGATCGAAATGCCGGGTGCGATGACGTGTTGTGCAGTGATGCGATCGTGCTGTCGTACTACTTCGGGAGCCGAGCGCGAATCAGCTCGACAAAATCCATTGGTCGCTTGGCGACGCCAATGCCGCACTTCTCGAACGCCTCGATCTTCTCCGCGGCAGTACCCGCCGACCCCGAGATGATCGCGCCGGCATGCCCCATCCGGCGGCCAGGCGGCGCCGTCTGACCGGCGATGAAACCGACGACCGGTTTCTTCATGTGCTTCTTCACGTACTCAGCGGCTTCCTGTTCGTCCGTTCCGCCGATTTCACCCATCATGGCAATCGCCTTCGTGGCCGGGTCTTTCTCGAACGCCTCAAGACAATCGATAAAGTTCGTGCCGTTGATCGGATCGCCGCCAATGCCCACGCAGGTCGTCTGGCCGATGCCCGCACGCGTGAGTTGATACACGACTTCGTATGTCAGCGTCCCTGAACGACTGACGACGCCCACCGGTCCTGGCGCGCAAATGCGGCCCGGGATGATCCCCACCTTCGACTCGCCTGGCGAGATCAGGCCCGGGCAGTTCGGCCCGAGGAGGCGAACACCGCGCTCTTTCACGAAGGGATACACCTTCGTCATGTCGAGCACCGGCACGCCCTCCGTGATGCACACCACGAGCGAGACCCCTGACGCAGCCGCCTCCATGATCGCATCCGCCGCATACGGGGGCGGCACATAGATGACGCTGGTGTTTGCTCCGGTCGCCTGCACCGCATCAGCAACCGTGTCGAACACGGGAACCGTCCCTTCGAACTTCTGGCCGCCCTTTCCGGGTGTCACGCCGGCGACAACCTGCGTGCCGTATTCCATCATCTGCTTGGCGTGGAACGAGCCGTCGCGTCCAGTGATGCCCTGGACCACGAGCTTCGTCTGCTTGTTAATGAAGACGCTCATTGGGCGCCCCCCGCGAGCTTCACGGCCTGCTGTACGGCCTCATCCATGTCGGACGATGCCTTGAGCCCGTGGTCCGCGAGAATCTTGAGGGCGATCTCCTCGTTGGTTCCCGTCAGCCGAATCACCAGGGGAACCTTGAGCGGGTTCTGCTTCAGCGCGGTCACGATGCCGTTGGCGACATCGTCTGTGCGCGTGATGCCACCGAAGATGTTGAAGAGGATGGCCTTGACGTTCGCGTCGGCTGTGATGATGCGAAGTGCGTTGACAACCTTTTCCGGATTCGACGACCCGCCGATATCGAGGAAGTTTGCCGGTTCGCCGCCGTAATACTTCACGAGGTCCATCGTGGCCATCGCCAGTCCTGCTCCGTTCACGATGCAGCCGACATTTCCGTCGAGCTTGATGAACGTGAGGTTGTTCTCCCGCGCATCCACTTCCGCGGGATTCTCACTTTCCACGTCGCGCAGGGCCTCGAGCTCCGGCTTGCGATCGAGCTCGTTGTCGTCGATCACCATCTTGCCGTCGAGTGCAATGATCTCGCCGGTGGGCGTGACGACGAAGGGATTGATCTCGGCAAGTGAGCAGCCATTGGCCATGAATGCTGCATAGAGCTGCTGCATCACCTTGGCCGCGCCGCGCGCCAGCTTTGCGTCCTTGTACAGGAAGAATCCAAGCTCGAGCGCTTCAAAGGGCATCAAGCCGTAGCGCACATCAACGGCGTGATACTTGATCTTCTCGGGTGTGGTCGCGGCCACTTCCTCGATGTCTATGCCTCCGGCTGCGCTGACCATGAACACAGGCTTCTTGCGGGCGCGGTCAACGATGATGCCGACGTACGCCTCGGTCGCTATGTCGGCGGCTGGGGCGATCAGGACCTTCTGCACCGTGAGGCCCTTGATCTGCATGCCAAGGATCTTCGAGGCCTTCTCCTGGGCGTCGGCCGGTGTCTTGCAGAACTTCACGCCGCCGGCCTTTCCGCGGCCACCAACGTGAACCTGTGCCTTGACCATGACAGGGGCACCGAACTTCCGGGCCGCTGCCTCAGCGGCGGCGGGTGTTGTCACCACCTCGCCGGCGGGCGTGTTTATGCCGAACTGACGAAAGATGTCTTTCGCCTGATATTCGTGGAGATTCATCTCGCGTACGGGCTGAGGGACTGGGTGCGAACGCGCGTCGTGCAGCCACGGAATTTACCACGCGTACCGCATCAGCGCCCCTCACAAATTGCGCTTCGCCGCCGCCCCCGCCGTCCCCTGACGTCCGGCAGTTCCCCCCGTTCAGCGCCCTCCCCGCAGCATTCGTCCGAGGGCTTCAAAGGCACTCCCGAAAGCAACCCAGTCGCCCCGACGCATGGCGTCGCTCATCTGACGGTGAAGTTGCTCCACGGCAGCCCGAAACGCGCCACCGCGGGGTTCGCGGACGGGGGGGGAAAGGCCCAGCGCTTCCTCCAGTGTCGAAGCCGCCCGCGCCTTCCCGGCGTGGACCGCTGAGACTCCGGCCAGCACCGGCGGACTATCGGCGCCCCACTCATAGTGGGCTTGCAAGAACACCGCGCCGCCGCTTGCGGGAATGGCCTGCACGCGTCCGCGTCGTGCCCCCGGCCGCTGACGACCGATCCCGGCACTATCGGCGCTCTTTTGCAACTGGTCGAGCAAGTCACTCCACTGCGGCCCGACCGGCGTTGCATGCCAGCGCGTGAATCCACGTCCATCGGCCGTGACAACTCCGGCCACCGTCCCCGATGCCTCGAGCAATGCCTGCGACCAGCTGAGACCCGGTTCTGCGGTGGTGCCCCGGGGCGCGGAGGCTGCACTGCCCGAGCCCAGAAACAGCGCAGGAGCCTCAGCGATGAGGTCAGCATCGGCGTTGTCCGTCGCCACGGCAAGTCGGGCGGCACCCGAATTGGTGCCGAGCCCCGTCCGCGCGAGCGCCGTGGCCTGCAAGGCGGCCCAGTCAACCGGGGGCGGTTGCGCTGATGCGAGCCCCGCAGGCAGAGCGGTGCGCGCCAGAAACATCGCAGGGTAGCGGCGCATCCAGGTCCGCATCAGGCCATCAGGTGAGGGTGCTGCCGCCAGCGTCACCTGCCCCGTGCTCGCATGTACAAATGCGGTAGCCGCGTGGTGGACGTAGGAACGAAGTTCACCGGCAAAGATCAAGCGATCGGCCAGCGGATAGAACCGGGCCGTCGTGAACAACTCCACGACCCAATAGAGGGAATCGCCGCGGACGACGGGCGCGATTGTCGGCCCGGCGATGAGGAATGGAACCACGGCAGAGACGCGTTCCCCTACGTCGCGCCGATATACGAGCTTCGGCCGCGGGCCAATTGCATTTGCCGCTACCAGACTCGGTGCCCGGAGGCTCCATGCCAACCCGAGGCGATCAGCCATCCGTTCAAAGGCCGGCGCGGGAATGTGGCCATTACTGTCGGCGACGATCGCATGCCCTGTGGCCCCAGGGTGAACCAGAACGGTCGGCCAGCCCACGAGGGTCGGATGCAACAAGTCGAGTGGCACAGCCGGGAGTGCGCGCCCCCGTTCGTCGGCACTGGTGGGATCGAAGGTCGTGGCAGTCCACCGGCCATCGGGCGTCTTCGGTTGTGCGACCACGGTCGCGCGAGGCATTCCGCGCTCGGATGACCAGGCGAGGCGGGAAGTTGGCTGTCCACTGGCGGGCGCGTCTCCAGCCGCTCTCACAAGCGCTGCGGGGTCCCACAGCGCAACGCGCCCCGATAACGCCATGGCAGATGGAGGGTCCGCATCCGCCCGTTGAATCTCGTCCACGCCGAACGCGCGGCGCGTAAACAGGCGCCGCGTAGCAGCGAACGGACGCGTCAGCTCGCGCATCTGCGTTTCCGTGTACCTGCGCCAGGTCAAGCGCGGCAGCACAGACTGCGCGAGCGGTCCGCCAGCCACGGCCAGCAGACCGGCGAGAGCCACAAGTCGAGTGTGCCCGTGCCAGCCGCCCCAGAACACGACAAATGCGGCCACCAACGTGAGCACCGTGATCCACGTCTGCATCGGCATTCCGACGCGGTGTTCGAACGCACCGAATGTGTTCGCAGCATCCCGGACGGTCGCTGTGATTGTGAGTGCATCAATGCGACTGCGCCAGGCGAGCAATAGAATGCCGATCGCGGCCAGCGTGACGAGATGCCGGCGGCAATAGGCAGAGACGTATATGCCCCGCGTTCGAATCCTCAGGCTTGGCGTCAATGCGTAGAGGGCAACGATCAACAGGGTGATCGCCACCATCACGCGCCCAGCCCACGCATAGAGATCCAGCTCGAACGGCAGCCAGGTCATCGCGAAAGCGAGATCGCGATCGAGGTAGGGATCCATCTCGCCAATCCGGTCGGCGGTCCGTGCGAGCGCGAACGTGGTCCAATCACCGGTCGGCGAGGAGAGGAGCAGCGCAAGCACCGCGGACACTGCGAGCACGCCAAAAAGGAGCACCCGCGCCGGTATGGCCTCGCCGATCTCCAGATTGCCCAACCGACGCGGCAGGACGAGCGAGACGATCGAACGCCGCAGGGCAAACAGGTTCAGGAACGCAAAGACAAACGCCACGCTCGCCGCCCCTGCCCTCCATGCCACCTCATGCATCAGCTTGCTGCGATACACGGGCAAGGCGCCGAGGGCGTCGAACCACCGCCACTCGGCAAATATCACCGACGCCCACCGCCCTGCCACGAGCGCGAGGGCGACCGCCACCAGCAATGCCAGGAGCCAGCGGCGCATTCGTGGGTTCAGGCCGCGGAGAAGGCCACGCCCTGCGTCTGCAGCCAGTCGGAGAACTCGCGACGTATGGCGGCCACACGTTCCTCAGATCGCGCCTCGATGCGTAGCACCAGGATCGGTTGCGTGTTTGACGCGCGAATCAGCCCCCACCCATCACCGTACAACACCCGCGCGCCGTCGACCCCGATGACTTCATGGAGGGCGCTGAAATGGGCAAGCGCCGCCTCCACCACGCCGAACTTGCGGTCGTCGGCACAGTCCACGCGAATCTCCGGTGTCGATACGAATCGCGGCACATCAGAGAGCAGTTCCGCAACCGACCGGCCCGAATCGGCGACAATGCGCAGCAGTCGCGCGGCGGCGTACAGGGCGTCATCGTGGCCATAGAAACCTTCCGTGAAGAACATGTGCCCCGACATTTCCCCTGCGATCGGTGCGCCCAACTCCTTCATCTTGTCCTTGATGAGTGAATGGCCCGTCTTCCACATCACGGGCGTGCCACCGGCGGCCGCAATGCCGTCAGTCAGGGCCTGGGAACATTTGACGTCGAAAATGATGGGCTGACCCCGCCCCGTGCGCGCCAGCACATCGCGGGCGTACAGCAGGAGCAGATAATCCCCCCAGATGATGGTGCCCGCGCCATCCACGATCCCGATGCGATCGGCATCGCCGTCGAACCCGATCCCAAGGTCGGCATTTGTGCTACGGACCGAGGTGATGAGGTCCTGCAGGTTCTCGACGACCGTGGGATCGGGATGATGATTCGGAAATGTGCCGTCGCTCTCGTCGAAGAGCATCGTGACATCGGCACCAATGCGCTCGAGCAGCCCGCGGGCCACGAGCGAGGCTGCACCGTTGCCGCAGTCCGCGACAACCTTCAGCGGCCGCGAGAGCGTTCCGGTGCGCGTCACCAGGTCGTCCACATACCGCTCGAGCACCGAGGTCGTCATCACCGAACCAACGCCCGCGGGATGCGGGCCTTCCTCAGCCAATACCCGAAGCCGCTGGATCCCGTCCCCGTGCAGCGATGCCGTGCCGACACAGATCTTGAGCCCGTTGAACTCGGGGGGATTGTGCGAGCCCGTCACCTGGATGCCCGCGGCGACATCGATGTGGTGGAGCGACCAGTACACCGCTGGTGTCGGCACGACGCCGATGTCGATGACGGCGACGCCGCATTCCGTGAGTCCCCGCACCAGCGCAGCCACCAACCGTGTGCCGCTCGGACGGTTGTCGCGGCCCACGACCACGCGCAGTGGCACGCCGCGTTCCGCCAACAGGGCTGCAAAGCCGCACCCGATCGCGTGCACGGCCGATTCGGTGAGGTCGCGGTCTACCACACCGCGGATGTCGTACTGCCGGAAGATGCCTGAGTCGATCATCCCGGGAGGTTAACGACGAGGGGCGGCTGAGTCACCGCCGCCCCTCAAATCGATGCGCTCCTCTGCCCCAGTTCAGTTGAACGGCACTGTCGGGAACGGGTTTCGCGCTTCTGGGGGCGTGAGGGCAGCGTTCGATTTCGCCCAGCCCGCAAGCGCCCCTGGGAAGAGTCCAAGCACGAGCAGCATCACGACGCTGCCGACCAGCACCATCCTCGTCAGCGGCTGCAAGGTGGCTGGCTCTGCCGCACCTTCGGCGCGCGGGCGCATGAACATCACCCGCACAATGTGGAGGTAGTAGCCCGCTGACACCACGGAGGTCAGCACCAGCAAAACGGAGAGCGGCACGAGACCGCGCGGAGACGTGAGCGCGGCCTGCAGGACATACCACTTAGCGAAGAACCCCGCGCCGCCAAAAATCGGGAAGCCAAGGAGGGCGAGCATGCAGACGCCGAAGCCGACCGCCAACCACGGGCGCGATGACCACAGGCCGTCGTAATCGGCGATCGGTGTGGCGTGCTCACCGGGCTTCTGCACCGCGCTCACGACTGCGAAGGCTCCGAAGGTGGCCAGCGTATATGTGACGGCATAGAAAAGGAACGCTGACGACCCAAGCGGCGTACCCGCGGCTACCGCCACCAGGAGATAACCGCCGTGCACAATGCTCGAGTACGCGAGCATGCGCTTGATGTTCCGTTGCGCGAGCGCCACCACGTTGCCCACAATCATCGTCGCTGCAGCCACCCACCAGACCGGAGCAAACCAGGCACCGTCAATGAGCAGGAATGCCTCGATCCAGACGCGGAGGAACATTGCAAACGCGGCCGCCTTCACTGCCGCGGCCATAAAGGCGGTAATCGGCGTGGGAGCGCCTTCATACGCATCGGGCGCCCACATGTGGAACGGCACGGCCGCAACCTTGAATGCGAATCCGATGAGCAGCAGGCCGACACCAATCAGGAGCATCGCGTGGCCGGTGAGCGCGAAGTTCGCGATGCGTTCGCCCACCACAGCGATGTTCGTCGTTCCCGTGGCGCCGTAGATCAGCGCGATTCCGTAGAGCAGGAATCCGGTGCTGAATGCTCCAAGAAGGAAGTACTTCAGCGCGCCCTCTGCCGACCGAACGCTCCCGCGGTTGATTCCCGCGAGCACGTAGACGGCGATCGACATCATCTCCACGCCGAGGAAGAGGATCATCAGGTCGCGCGACGCAGCCATGATCATCATCCCGGCCGTGGCGAACAGGACGAGGACGTGAGATTCGCCGCCAATGATCCGGTCACGCGGGTTTGACTCAATGCCCATCGCAATGGTCGCCGCAGCCCCAAGCAGGAACACCAGATCCGCTGCCCAGCGGAACCCGTCCACCGCAATCACACCCTCAGTGGCGGTGAGCCCGCGCGATGCGTACCACAGCACGGCCGCCACGGTCACGGCAATCACCACAAGAGACGCGTAGCCGACATTCCGCTGGTGGGCCGCGCTCTCCGGGCGCCACGCTGCGTACAACATCAGCAACATCGCCCCGACCATCAGCACGATGTCGGGAACCAGGGCGCCCATCAGCCCCGCCGGAGTCGAGAGGTCGAAGTTCATCGTCCCTCTCCCGGTGCCGCGACAGTGGTATTGGCCTCAGGCACTCCACCCATTTGCACCACGAGGCGTGTGGCGGCTGCGTGGGTGCGGTCAAGCAGAGGTTTGGGATAGAACCCAATCCAGAAGATGCCGATGATCAGCGGCAGGAGCAGGCCGACCTCGCGCATGTTGAGATCCTTGAGCGCAGCGTTCTCGGGCTTGGCCAGCGGGTTGTAGATGATCCGCTGCAGCGCCCACAGGAGATATACCGCGGCAAATATCACGACTGTCGCCGAGATGACCGCTGCGATCGGCTGCGTGCGGAACGAGCCAATGAGCACGAGGAACTCACCGACGAACCCATTCGTTCCGGGAACGCCAATTGAGCTCAGGGCGACGATCGTGAGCATCACCGCAAACATCGGCATCACTTTGGCGATACCGCCGAAGTCAGCGATCTGCCGGGAGTGTCTGCGTTCGTAGATCATGCCAATCAGGAGGAAGAGCGCCCCTGTGGAGATGCCGTGATTGATGTTCACCAGCAGCGCACCCTGCACCGACTGCGTGGTGAAGGCAAAGAGACCAAGCATCACGACGCCAAGGTGGCTCACCGAGCTGTACGCCACGAGTTTCTTGAAATCCGGCTGGACCATGGACACGAGCGCGCCATACACGATGCCGACCACCGCCAACACGATCACCGTCGACTTCACCATCGGATGCGTCGCGGCGTACGGAAAGAGCGGCAGTGCGAATCGGATGAATCCGAAGGTGCCCATCTTGAGCATGATGGACGCAAGCACGACCGAGCCCGCCGTCGGCGAAGAGCCTTCCGGCACGGCGACGACGGCCGACGCGAGCGGCGGCGAATCGCTGGAGCTCGATGACTCCTCCGGCTCCGAGGCGCCGCCCGATACGCCGGCCACGTC
>SXGU01086870.1_pt1 | contig 10088 bp, 10 predicted proteins | sample 3174531 | NCBI WGS metagenome assembly SXGU01 (sample SAMN11356863, study PRJNA531348) | freshwater metagenome | isolation source: freshwater sample F1-140 | place: China: Fuxian Lake, Yuxi | collected 2017-12-25 | reverse complement strand
GCAGCCGCGGATGACGCAGGTGCCGCCGACCTTGTGCTCCTCCGCCACCGCGACCCGCGCGCCATGCGCCGCGGCCACGCGCGACGCGCGCACGCCGCCGGAGCCGGCGCCGATCACGAACAGGTCGAAATCGTGGTTGCTCATAGACTGGGTCCGAAAGCGCGCTCGATGAGCGCCTGGGTGGAGGGATCGAAGGCGAGGGCGCCCGGCTGGTCGACGGCCTTGGCCATCTCCTTGCCGAGCTCCACGCCGAACTGGTCGAACGGATTGATGCCGAGCAGCACGGCATTGGCGAAGGTGCGGTGCTCGTAAAAGGCCAGCAGCGCGCCCAGCGTGCGCGGATCGAGCTGGTCGAGCAGGATGGTGGTCGACGGCCGGTCGCCCGGATAGGCGCGCGCCGGGTCGGCGGCGTCACGCCCGGCCATCAGCGCCGCGCCCTGCGCGAAGCAGTTCACCAGCAGCTGGCGGTGATGCTCGGGCGCGAGATCATGTTCCGGTTCGATCGCCGCGACGAACTCGACCGGCACGAGGTGAGCGCCCTGGTGGAGCAGCTGGAACACGGCATGCTGCGCATCAGTGCCGACCCCGCCCCAGGTGATCGGCGCGGTGGCGCGGCCGACAGGCTCGCCGTCGGTCGTGACGCTCTTTCCGTTCGATTCCATCTCCAGCTGCTGGAGATAGGGCGGCAGCAGCCGCAGCCGCTCGTCATAGGCGAACACCGCCCGCGTCTCGGCGCCGCGGACATTGGCGTAATAGCGGTCGACGAACGCGGCGAGCAAAGGCGCGTTGCGCTCCGGGGGCGCGAAGCGGAAGTGGCGGTCCATCGCCGCGGCGCCTTCGAGGAGGCTCTCCCACGCGTCCCAACCCAATGCGAGCGCGGCCGGGAAGCCGATCGACGACCACAGCGAATAGCGACCGCCGACGCTTTCGGCGAAGGGCAGGATGCGGGTCTCGTCGACGCCCCACTCGACCGCGCGCTCCGGCGCGGCGGTCAGCGCCACCACCTGACCATAAGGATCGTCAACGCCACCTTCCTCCAGCCATTGCAGCGCGGAGGACGCGTTCAGCACCGTCTCGCTGGTGGTGAAGGTCTTGGACGCGATCACCACCAGGGTCGCGGACGGATCGAACCGCGCGGTCGCCTCCTCCAGCGCGGCCCCGTCGACGTTGGAGACCACCGCCACCTCGTAGCGGCCCGCGGTGCGGCCGAGCGCGTCCACCAGAAAATCAGGCCCAAGCGCCGATCCGCCGATGCCGATGTGGAGGATGTGGCGGATCGGCCCAAACGCGTCAGCCTCGATCGCGTCGATCACCGCGCGCATGCGGGCCTGGAGCGCGGCGGCGCGGGCGACGCTTTCCGGCGCGCCCTGCCCACGCTCGGCCGGATGCTCTGCCGCGCGCCCTTCGCTGGGGTTGACGACGGCGCCGGCGAACAGCGCGTCGCGCGCGGCGGCCAGCCCGGCCTCCTCCGCGAGGCGCTGGAACGCGGCCAGCGCACCCGCATCGAGATGGGTCTTGGAGAAATCGAAGCGGATGCCCGCTTCCTCGAACGCCAGGCGCGACAGCCGGTCGGGCTCGTCCGCGAACAATCGGGTGAGCGTACGGCGCTCCGCCGCGTCAAGCTCCTGCCACGCGCTCATCCGAACTCCTCTTCGACCGGGGGCGCCTATCTAGGTGCGCCCCTGCCGAAAGCCTATCCCCTTGCGCGCGCAGAGCGGCCGGGCGAAAGCGCGCGCGTGGCGACGCGTGCGGCGAAGAAGGGAAAAGACGTGGCGCGCGGCGGTGCGGCCGAGCTGCTGCGCTTCCTCCTGCTGTTGTTTGTCGCGACTTTGGCGCTGCGCAGCCTGGTGGCGGCGCCGTTCTCGATCCCGTCGGGCTCGATGCTGCCGACGCTGGCGATCGGAGATCATCTGTTCGTCGCCAAATGGCCCTATGGCTGGTCGCGCTGGTCGTTCCCCGGCGGCGCGGTGCCGATCGACGGTCGGCTGTGGGGCGCGCTCCCGCGCCGCGGGGACGTGGTGGTGTTCAAGCATCCGGACAGCGGCGCCGACTGGGTGAAGCGCGTGATCGCCCTGCCGGGCGACCGTGTGGCGCTGAACGGAGGCACCGTCATCCTCAACGGCGAAGCGCTCCCGCGCACCCGCGTCGCCGACTATCTCGTGCCGATCTCGCCCAACAGCCCGTGCCGGGCGGCCGGCGGCGGCACGGGCGAGGTGGTGATGGGCGCCGATGGCGCGCCGGCCTGCGGCTATCCGCGCTATCGCGAGCGGCTGCCGGACGGGCGCACCTACCTGGTGCTCGACCAGATACCTTATGCCGCCGCCGACAACGCGCCGGAGGTGCGCGTCCCGGCCGGGCAGCTGTTCGTGATGGGCGACAATCGCGACGACAGCCGCGACAGCCGCTTCGCCACGACCGACGGCGGCGTCGGCCTGCTGCCGCTCGAGCGGGTGCAGGGCCGCGCGCTCATCGTCTATTTCTCGACGGGCGGCGGTGCCGAGTGGCTGAAGCCCTGGACCTGGGGCGAGGCGACCCGCTGGCGCCGCATCGGAGCGACGCCGGAATGAACGGCGAGCTGCGCGACTGGATTCGAGGAACGCTCGATCATCAGCCGGTGGACGAGGCCCTGTTCACGCGCGCGCTGACGCATCCGAGCCGGGGCGACGATCATTACGAGCGGCTGGAATTTCTGGGTGACCGCGTGCTCGGGCTCAGCATGGCGAGCTGGCTGTTCGAGCTGTTCCCGGACGAACCGGAAGGCAAATTGTCCCGCCGCTTCAACGCGCTCGTCTCCGGCGAGACCTGCGCCGAGATCGCGCGCGAGCTCGGGCTCGGCGCCCACGCCAGGCTCGGCAAGCAGGCGCGCAACGACGGCGTTGCCGAGAGCGACAACGTGCTCGGCGACATGGTGGAGGCGCTGATCGGCGCTTTGTACCTTGAGGGCGGCTTCGACGCGGCCGCCGCCTTCGTGCGCCGCGCCTGGGCGTCACGCGTCAGCACCCATGACCGCGCGCCCAAGCATCCCAAGGCAGCGCTCCAGGAATGGGCTGCCGCCAACAACCGCCGCCCGCCGGTCTACACCGTGACGAGCCGCAGCGGCCCGGACCACGCACCCAGGTTCGCGGTGACGGTGGAGGTGCCGAAGATCGGCTCGGCGACGGGCGAGGGCTGCTCCAAGCAGGACGCCGAAACGGAAGCGGCCCGGGCCTTGCTGGAGCGGTTATCGTGATCCTCGGCGGCGAAGGGGGCAAGCAGGCCTTCGACAGGCTCAGCCTGAGCGGAGTTAATACCGCGACTTGGACTAGGTTTGCTCGGCACCACCCTCGAACCGCTCAGGCTGAGCTTGTCGAAGCCCTGATTTGTACTTCGGGTCTGCACGCGTGACGTTCTGGGCCTACATGCTTCATTGCAGAGGCGGCTACTTCTATGTGGGTCAAACCGATGATCTCGAACATCGCATGGCGCAGCACTCGACCGGCGCTCTCCCCGGCTTCACGCGTGATCATCTGCCAGTGACCCTGGTCTGGTCACAGGAATTCGCCACGCGCTACGAGGCGCAAACGGCGGAGAAGAAGCTCAGGGGATGGAGCAGGCCCAAGAAGCTCGCCCTGATCCGTGGCGACTGGACGGAAATCAGCCGGCTCGCGCGTCCGCAGCAAGAACAAGCAGGCCTTCGACAGGCTCAGGCTGAGCGGGAGTGAAGATGATCGAGGGACAGGACCAACGCTGCGGGTTCGTGGCCGTGGTGGGCGCGCCGAATGCGGGCAAGTCGACCCTGGTCAATGCGCTCGTCGGCCAAAAGGTGGCGATCGTCAGCCCCAAGGCGCAGACCACGCGCACGCGGATCATGGGCGTCGCGCTGGCGGGCCGGTCGCAAATCCTGCTGATGGACACGCCCGGCATCTTCGAACCCAAGCGCCGGCTGGACCGGGCGATGGTGGCGGCGGCCTGGGGCGGCACGCAGGACGCGGACCTGATCGCCTTGGTGGTGGATGCCGAGGCCGGCTTCTCGCAACGGATCGAAGGCTTGCTCGACGGGCTGAAGACGCGGCCCGAGCCCAAGCTCCTGGTGCTGAACAAGGTCGACACGACGCCCAAGGACCGGCTGCTCACGCTCACCGCGCAGCTTACCGAGCGGCTGTCGTTCGAGGACGTGTTCATGGTCTCCGCGACCACCGGCGACGGCGTGGCCGACCTCAAGGCCGCGCTTGCCGCGCGCGTGCCGGAAGGGCCGTGGCACTTCCCCGAAGACCAGGTGTCGGACGCCACCGACCGGATGCTGGCGGCGGAGGTAACGCGCGAGCAGCTCTACCTCCAGCTCCACGCCGAGCTGCCTTATGCGAGCGCGATCGAGACCGAGAAATATGAGGAGCGCAAGGACGGATCGGTCGCCATCCACCAGCAGATCCTGGTCGGCCGCGACACGCAGCGGGCGATCGTCCTCGGCAAGGGCGGCGCCCGCATCCGGGCGATCGGCGAGGCGGCGCGGGCGGAGCTCGCGCAGCTGCTCGGCCGCAAGGTCCACCTGTTCCTCCACGTCAAGGTCAACCCGCGCTGGGAAGACGACCGCGGCTTCTACGGCGAGATCGGGCTCGACTGGGTGGAGTAAGCCTTACAGGTGGACCGCGGGATCCATCCGCGCGTGGAGCACACGCATGACGTCGATCAGGTTATCGCGAACGACGTAGAAGATGCGGTGCTCGCCGACGCTCAAGCGCCGGTAACCCGCGCGAACATGCCCGAAATCGGTGCCGGAGTGCGGATGCTGCCGCACGCGCAGCAACGCGGCGTCGATCTCATCAACATAGGCATCAGCCTGATCGTGGCTCCAGTATTCGGCGGTGTACAGCCAGATTTCGAGCAAATCAGCCTCGGCGGCGACCTGCTTGTGAACGTCAAGCACCGATGTTGCGGTGCTTCGCGAGCTCGCGGGCCTTGCGCTTGATTTCGGTCATGTCGAGCGGCCCCGCCGGCCCGCTCTCTTCCCCTTCGATCAAGGCCTGCCGAAGCGCCGCGACCTTTTGCTCCTGTGTCCGCAACAGCTCCAGAGCGTCCGCGACAACAGCGTCCGCGCTACCGTAGCGGCCGCTGCCGACCTGATGCTGGACGAAGCCGTCAAGCGAGTCGCTGATCCGTATGGAAAGGTGCTGATCCATCTTGGCGTCTCCGAAAGCGAGAATAGGATTGTCGGCTGTCAGGCGCAATCCGCCAGCACCTCCTCCACCCACACGGGCACGAGGTCGCCGGCGCGGCCGATGCGGCTCTCGTGAAACAGGTGGCTGCCGGCGCTGGGCTCGAGGTTCAGCTCCAGAGTGCGGGCTCCGGCGTAGCGGGCGGTCTGAACGAAGCCCGCGGCGGGGTAGACCGCGCCGGAGGTGCCGATCGAGACGAACAGGTCGGCGTCGCGCAGCGCGCGGTCGATCCGGTCCATGTCGTAGGGCATCTCGCCGAACCACACGATGTCGGGGCGGAGCTGGCCGGCACGGTCGCAGGACGGGCAGTCTGGGCCGGAGGAGAGGTCCGCCTCCCAGCGCACGCGCGCGCCGCAGGCCAGGCACCAGGCCGATTTCAGCTCGCCGTGCATGTGGAGCAGGCGCCGGGCGCCGGCCCGCTCGTGGAGATCGTCGACATTCTGCGTGACGATGAGGAGGTCGCCCGGCCATTCGGCGTCGAGGCGGGCGAGCGCCAGATGCGCCGCATTTGGCTCGACGCGACCGAGATGGGCGCGGCGCGCGTCGTAGAAGGCCTGCACCAGCGCCGGATCCCGCGCGAAAGCCTCCGGCGTGGCGACGTCCTCGACGCGGTGACCTTCCCAGAGGCCATCGGCGGCGCGGAAGGTGGGAACGCCGCTCTCGGCCGAGACGCCGGCGCCGGTCAGGACCACGATGTTGCGGATGTCGGCCATGGCCGCGCCTTAGCGCGGCGCGCCGGCGACTAGAAGATCGCGCCGCCGACGTCGCTCGTCAGATTGATCAGGTAATCGCGGCCACGCCGCTCCATCTTCGCCCAGTCGTTGCGGGTGAGGCAGTAGGTGCGCTCACGCACAAGCGAGCCTTCGAGCTGCGCGGAGCGGCAGAACTTCTCCTCGGCGGCGAGCTCGGACGCGGCGCGCGCGACCGGCGCAGGCGGACTGGCCTTGCGGGCTTCGGCGGGCAGCACCCAGGCGAGCTTGCCCTCGTGGCTCGACGAGACCCGCTGCCCCTCCTCCCGCACCGGCTTGAAGCGGGTGGAGACAAGGAGGTCGCAGGTGGCGCGGTCGAGGCGGGGGTAGCCGCTCGACTCCGTCACCACGCAGCTGCGCACCCGGCCATTGTCGTGGAGGCCGATGCGGAAGCCGACGAGCCCCTCCTCGCCGGCCGCCACCGACGCGCGCGGATAGGAGTCCAGCACCACCGCCGCGTTGCGGGCGTCCCGGTCGCTGGCCGGTGCCGTGACGGTGATCGGCTGGGCGGCGACGGCGGCGATGGTCAGCAGCAACATGGCGGCACCCTCCTGTTCACCGCCCGAGGCTATCACAGCCGCGTTTGCAGGCAAGTCAGCGCACCGGCAGCGTCTCGGCGAAGAAGCGGCTCTGCTCGTCCCACAGCCGCACCCAGCTCTCATGCTTGATGAAGCCGTGCGCCTCGCCCGGCAGGATGACCGTGCGGGTGTCGACGCCGCGGCGGCGGAGCTTCTGGGCGAGATCCACCGTCTCCAGCACGTCGACGTTCATGTCCTGGTCCCCCGAGAAGAGCAGCACCGGCGAGCGCCAGCCGTTGAGATACGCGATCGGCGAAGACGCGCGCGCGGTCGCCTTGTCCGTCTCGCCGACGCCGAAGAAGCGGCTGGGGTTGAGGTGGCCTTCCTTGGCGGACGGCCAGCTCCAGTCGAACACGCCGTGGATCGCGACGCCGGCCTTGAACAGGTCCGAATTGCGGGCGAGCGCCTGGGCGGCCAGGAGACCGCCATAAGAGCCGCCCCAGATGCCGATCTTGCCGGGGTCGACCTCCGGCCGGGCGGTGAGCCACTGCGCGGCCGCCACCACGTCCTGATATTCCGATGCCGCGCGCCAGCCGCGCCCCGGCGCCTCCCTGAAGGCGCGGCCATAGCCCACGCCGGAGCGGTAGTTGACGCTGAGGACGACGTAGCCGAGCTCGGCGAAGCGCCGGTTCATGGCATAGTCGCCAGCATAATAATCGCGGAAGTGGAAGGCGGGGAACATCTGCCGCTGCGGGCCGCCATGGACGTAGACGAGCGCCGGGTGCGGGCCGGGGCCGCGCGGCAGGAAGAGCTGGGCCGGAACCTCCGTCCCGTCCGGCGCGCGGTAGCGGACGGCGCGCGGCGGCGGCGCATCGAAGCGGTGACGCCAGCCATGATCGGCCGGGCGCTCGGCCATCAGGGCGCGGCCCGAGGGCAGGTCCAAGATGCGCAGCAGCGGCGACGCGTCCGCATCGCTGCCGACGAGCGCAAGGTGGCGGCCGTCGCCCGCCGCGACGGCCGCCGACATGACGAGGTCGTCGCTCGCGAGCCGGCGCTCGCGTCCGGAGCGAGCATCGACGATCGACAGCTGTCGCGTGTCGAGATCGCGGCAATTGTGGATGACGAGCAGCAGGTCGCCGCCGGCCGGCTCGCTTTCCGCCACCTCGCACCCGGAAGGGGTGATCGGCCGCGCGGCGCCGCCGCCGGCGGGCACGGCGTGGAGCCGTGCCCAGCCGTCCGCCTCCGCCCGGAACACGATGCGGTCGTTGCCCACCCAGCGCAGGACGCTGTCCGCATCCTCGTTGCCGGCGCCGGCGACATCCTCGCGGCTCTCCCACAAGGTCGCGGCGCGCCCGGTGGCGAGGTCGAGCCGCTCGACCGAGACCGGCTCGGCCTCCGTCATGTCGTAGGTGCGGTCGTGCTCGCGGCCGGGGAAGCGCAGAAAGGCGACGCGGCGGCCATCCGGCGACAGCTTGGGCGCGGCGATCCGGTCCGGGCCGGCGACCAGCCATTCCACGGCCGGCGCCCCGAGCCGGTGCCGGCCGAGGAACGCGTAACCACCGCGATCCTGGGTGAACAGGAAGCCGCTGCCGTCCGGCAGCCACTCCACGCCCCGGAACGACGCGCCGCCCTTCACCGCAACGGCGGGCGCGCCAGCATCTCCGGGCACCGCGGACCAGAGATCGCGATCGTGCCGCCAGTAGAGCCGGCCGCCGGGCGCGAACTCGGCGCCGATGCCAGGCCCCAGCGGCCGCGGCGTCGCCCCGGCGATCGCCTCGACCAGCCAGAGCAGCGGCTTGGGCGGATCGACGAGATTGGCCGGATTGTAGGTGCGCTCGCCGCCATAAGGCTCGGCGGTCTGATAGGCGATCCAGCGGCCGTCCGGCGAAATCGCCGCCTCGGTGATCGGCTGCCCGTCCGCATCGCCCCGCTCCGCCACGCGGATGCGGCGGAAATCGGGCGCGCGCGCCGTCATCAGCATGCTGGTCTCGCCCTGCCGCACCACCCAAGCGAAGGCCGGCACGTCGGCGGCGCTGGTGGACACCACCAGCGGATAACGGAGGAACTCGTGGTCGGACGCCGGCAACGCTGCGCCGCAGAGCAGAAGGGCGGCAAGGCACGCGAGACGCTTCATCGAGTCACTCCCTGTTGGAAGCAGAGATGAAGCGGCGCGGCGCGTCTGTCGAGACGGCCTATTCCGCCGGCCAGCTTTCCAGCACCTCGACGAAGCGGGTGAGCCAGGCGTTGGTGCCGTGGCCGTCGATCACGCGGTGATCGATGGTGAGCGACACATAGGCCATCGGCCGGATCTGGATGGTGTCGACCCCGTCCACCTCGCGCACCACCACGCGCTTCTCCAGCTTGCCGACGCCGAGGATCGCCGACTGGGGCTGCGGGATGATGATGGGCGCCGCGAACAGCGATCCCGACACGCCGTGGTTGGAGATGGTGAAGGTACCGCCGGCGACGTCGCCGCCCGTCAGCGTCTCGGCACGGGCGCGGCGGGTGAGGTCGTCGAGGCCGGCGGCGATCCCCTGGAGGGACAGCCGCTGGACCTGGCGGAGCACGGGCACGATCAGGCCCTTGTCGCCCAAGGCGGTGCCGACGCCGACGTTGATGTCGTCGAACAGCTCGAGCCGGTCGGAGTGCCAGCGGCTGTTGATCGCGGGCGCGACCTTCATCGCCTCGGCGGCGGCGGCGACCAAATAGGCGGTATAGGTGAGCTTCACGCCCTGCCGCGCCCAATCCGCCTTGTGGCGCTCGCGGTGGCGGGTGATGGCGGTGAAGTCCGCCTCGAACACGGCGGTGACGTGCGGCGCGACCGTCACCGAGTTCAGCATGTTCTCGGCGATGCGCAGCCGCATGCGATCGTGCGGGACCGAGCGCGATGCGAGGCCGGCTGCGAGCGCCGCCGGCGCCTGCGTGCGGCTCTCGGCCGCCTTATCCACGTCCGCGCGGGTGATCCGGCCCTTGCGGCCGGTACCGGTGATCGCGGCGGGATCGAGATCGTGCTGGAGCAGCGCGCGCTTGACGGAGGGGGAGAGGCGGGTCTCGCGGGTGGGCGTCGCGGCAAGGCCGGACTCGACCTCGATGCTCTCCTCCTCATTCGTCCCGAGCGAAGTCGAGGGGCGTTGTACCGGCGCCCCTCGAATTCGCTCGGGACGAGCGGGCGCGGGAACGGAAGCAATCCGCTGGTCCTCATCCCCGATTCGCCCCAGCACCGCACCCGGCGCCGCCTCGGCATCGGTCGCGAGCACGATCTCGCGCAGCACGCCCGCCGCCGGCGCCGGCACTTCCACCGCAACCTTGTCGGTTTCCAACTCGACCAGCGGGTCGTTGGCCTCCACACGGTCGCCGATCGCCTTCAGCCAGGCGCGGACAACGGCCTTGGTGCCTTCCTGCTCGATGGGCGCGATGACGTCGATCATCGTCAGAAGCCCACCAGCTCGTCGATCTTGGCGCGGATGCGCTGGGCGCTCGGCACCGCCCAGTCGAGCAGGGTCGGGTGATGCGGGCTCGGTATGTCCGGCATGGTGAGCCGCGCCACCGGCGCGTCGAGATCGAGGAACGCCTCGTCGGCGACGACCGCGGCGATCTCCGCGCCGAAGCCGCCGGTGCGCAGGTCCTCG
>SXGU01124736.1_pt1 | contig 10089 bp, 6 predicted proteins | sample 3174531 | NCBI WGS metagenome assembly SXGU01 (sample SAMN11356863, study PRJNA531348) | freshwater metagenome | isolation source: freshwater sample F1-140 | place: China: Fuxian Lake, Yuxi | collected 2017-12-25 | reverse complement strand
TCGCGGCGTTCGCCGGTGCGCGGATCGAACCACTGCGCGGCCAGCTTCGGGCCCTTGAGCAAAAACGTGCGAATCGTCGCCGGTTTGCCGGACGGGAAATAGATCAGCGCGTAACGCGAGTCCGGCGCGCGGCAGGCGGCCGCATAATCGGAGCCGGTGGCATTTGGCGGCACGACGAGCGAAGTGTCCGGGATCCGGTCGAAGTAGTTTCCCGACTCGATGAGCGTGCGCGCGTGGCCCATCTGGCCGGCGCCGGGAAGCTGGAGCGCCTCGTGCCAGGGCCGGTCGGCGCCGGCCAAGGGCTCTCGTCCGGGCGCCCACATCTGCCAGACCTCGTTGCCGCCATAGGTGTGGCCGAACGCGCCGCTGAACAGCGCCCAGTAACAGAAACGCCGGGCGTGGATCGCCTCGAGCCGGCCATTGGCCACGGAGAACGCGTGCGGGTGGTTCTCGTAACCCGGTTCCCCGTCGAGCACAGGTTTCACCGGCGTGCGGCAATACTCGGCGAGCACCGACGTGTGGTTGTCCCGGTCGCGGGTATGGCCGGTCTGCACCATGTTGAAGTCGAGCCAGGGCGCGTCGTGAAACCAGATGGCCGAGCTATACTGGCCGGTCGGATGGAATGTGATCAGATGCCGGCTCTGGTCGCCCTCTTTCAATCCGCGCGCCATCGCCTCGAGGATGCGCCGCTCCTCGTCATCGCCGACGAACTTATCGCCGCCCAGAATCCAGACGAGGCCGGCGTCGCGATACCGGCGGCCGAGCCACTTGCCATAGGTCCGCGCGTTGTCGGGATTGAAGACGAGCGGGCCTTTGCCGCCTTTCTTGCGCCACTTGTCCCCCCACGTTGGAAGAAAACCGAGGCGCAGGCCGAGTTCGTTCGCGCGGCGCACGATGAAATCCACGTGGTCCCAATAGTCGTTGTCCGGCCCGTCCTTCACGTCGGGCCGCTTGGGGTCGTTGTCCACGAGTGGGCGATGGCCATAAGCGTTGGGTGTGTTGAGCCCGTCGAGTTCGGCCAGCGCCACCGCTTGAATGACGGTGAACCCTTTCGTCGCCCGGTCTTCGAGGTAACGCGTGGCCTCCTCCCGGTTCAGGCGGTGGAACAATTCCCAGGCCGTGTCGCCCAGCCAGAAGAACGGTTTGCCGTCCGCGGTGACGAGGAAGCGGCGGTTGTCGCTGACCTTCAACCGGGGCATCGGGTCGCCTGCGACAGAAGGCACCGCGCCGAGCGCCAGCAGCGCAACCAGAAGCGCCGCGGTCCTGCAGCGGACGAACAAGGTGAGTGTTGTTTTCATGTGAGATGATGAGACCAAGGACCTGCCCACTCGGGCAACGGGACGCCGTGAACCGGGAATAGTGCTTCCCCTCTGTGTCCTCCAAAACTCTGCGCTAAAATCGCCGGTGGCCTTCACGGAATTAAGCACAGAGATTGGGAGGACACAGAGATGGGGTGGATCATTTCACCTCCAGCACCAAGACCCAGTCGCTCTCGCCCGCCGCGTTCTTGCCGGGTGGAGTCGGTCACCGGTAAAGGGTCATGCTGTGACTGCTGACAAACTCCATGTGGCGCAGCCAGGAGTTCCGCTCGCCACGTGAATTGCTGGGAGAGGAGACCTGCTGAGATCATGCATCAGCGTTTGTCGAAAGTTCGGAACTCGTTGCGAGTGGTTTGTCATCGGTCAAGGCATGACCCGATTGCTCGATTGCGCATCAATACGTGAAGTCCAGCGTGAGGCGGTAGGTGCGCGGGTCGTGCCATAGCAGGTGACCGCGCTCATCCGCGTTGCCCGCCACATTCATCACTTCCGTGGTCCCGGAGTTGAACACGTTGCGAACGTTCAACTGGGTGCGCAGCGTGAAGCGCTGGAAGCGGTGCGAGTAGGCGAGGTTGACGTCGGTATCCATGCGCGACTCGCCATAGTTAAGGACGACATTGCTCTTGGCGTCGAAGGAGCGGTCGATGATCGGTTTGCCGCGCCAGCGGAATGAGCCGCCGGCCGTCCAGCCCTTGAGGAAGGAGTCGCGATCGAAGGTGTAGTTGGCGACGAAATTGAAACTGTCGCGGCGATGGCGGCGCGGGGGCAGGCCATCCTGGAACCAGATATCGTTTGCCCAGTTCACCCGGCTGATCCAATCGGCGAGGCCAACGGTGCCGGTGGCGACGGGTTGCGCCGCGCGGCTGTTGAGGGCATACGCGGGGTCGATGCCGCCGCCGTGGGCTTCGAGAAAGGTGAGCGGGCGGCCAAGATCCGGGACGCTGAAGGCGGGAGCGGTGTTGTTGGTGACGCCGGCGGGCAGCGCCTCACCGGCGACCTGCCGCCAGCCGGCGGCCCACTTGGACCATTCGGGGAGCAATTTGCCCAAGAGGAAACTCTTGGCGTAGGGGCCGTGGTTGGACGTCTGGAGATCGGTGCGGGCGGCGTTGAAATGGAGGCGAAGATTCTTGGTGAGATTGGCCGTGAGTTCGAACTCCTTGCCTTTGCTGGCGAGGGTAACTGTGTCCTGCCAGCCGGTGTAGTCGGTGCGGCGGAGCAGATCGCGCGCGACGAACTGCGTGGACTGGTCGAACCAGCCGTGGAGAAAGGTGCGGGCACCGACGTCGTTCGTCTCGAAACGGCCGAAGCTGCCCTGGATGCGGTCGTTGAAGAGGCGGAAGCGGACGCCCATGTCCTTGCCCTCGCCGACGCGGGGTGGAAAGGTAAGCTCGCGGTCAACCAAGCCGAGCGGGAGGGAGCCGCTTTGATTAACGAAGCTCTCGGATTGGTTGTAGTAGATGCGCACGGGACTCTTGGCGGACCAGCCGAGCGTGGCGCCTTTGGTGCGGGTGCGGTCCTTGGCGACAAACTGCCAGTCGGACAGCTTGAAGTCCACCCACTCGCGGCGGCGCTTGAAGAGCGGCTCGGTGGTGACCACGTCGCGAGTTCCGTTGAGCGCCGCGCGGCGTTGAAGTTCGTCGTGGCGGGCACCGAAGACGGTGCTGAGGCGGCCGTCAAAGAAGTTGCCCACGTGCACAAGTTGGCGGCTGAGCAGGAGGGTTTCGGAGTGGTTAAGCGTGCCCTGCCGCCAACCCACGTCGGCGCCCCCGGCGGCAGCGGTGGCAGCGATGCCGGCGGGATCGAAGCGGGTGAAGCGCTCGCCGTCGCCGTCCTTGATATGGCGGCGGAAGAGCAGCTGACCGTTGGTCGGAATGTCGTCGAAGCTGAAGCCAATCTGGTGACTGATGGACTGGCGGCGGGAGGCAAGAGCGGCGAGCTGGTGGCGACCCCACCATTTGCCGAGGTCGCGCTCGTAGGAGACGGTGAGGCGGGGCTCGTAGATCTTGTTGTTAAACTTGGTGAACTGGTAGGCATGCTCGACGAAGTATTCGCCGAAGCGCGGGTTGGCCACGGTGCCGATGAAGCTGCGGGGATCACGATAGATCTCGAAGCCATCCACGGTGTAGTAGCTGTGGGTATCCTCCTGCTTGTTGAAGGCGGCCTCGATGAAAAGGTCGCGGAAGAGGCGCTGCTCAAGCATGACGGTGTAGTTTTCGACATCGGAGTCGTTGTGGTTACCCGAGCCGTAGAAATTCATGCTGCGGGGCACGAGACGCTCGTCGGTGAAGCTGGTGCCAGAGGGGCCGCTGGTGCGGATGACGTTGGTGCTGAGGAAATAGGTGCCGGCGGCCTGATCGAGAATCCGGCGGTTGGCGGTCATGGTCGTGGTGCCCGTGATGCCGGTGAGGTTGCCGCTGGCGGGGATGCCGATGCCATTCCAGTCCGAGACGCGGTCCTTGAGCGGAAACTTGGAGCCGATCACGCGCTCGAGGTTGAGCTTCTCCATCTCGGCGCGGAGGGTCGTGGTCGCGGACGGCGAGTGCAGGAGCTGCCACGTGCCGGCGGCGTGGAGGCCCTGCTTTTTGTAGAAGGCGTGGTTCATCCAGTCGCCTTCGTCGTGGTTGAGGAGATTGATGCGGAAGGCGGCCTTGCGGTTGAGGAAGGTGCGATTCACGTCGATCTGCGCACGGTAGAGATCGAAGTCACCCACGCGGAGCTGCACCGCCGTGCGGTCGCGATCGGTGAGGGCGCGCTTGGTGGTGGAATTGATGACACCGCCCTGGCCGCCGAGACCGAAGAGGATGTTGTTGGGGCCGCGGGAGAAATCGAGGCGCTAGAGATTGTAGCCGTCGCCGTTGACCGTCCAGACGAAGTAATTGCGCGCGGTCGCGGCGCTGAGCCCGCGGACCTCGACGGAGTTGTCGGAGAAAATGTTGGCGCGGAAATTCGGAGACTGGCCGGGCTGCTCCTGGCCGACGGTGTTGAGGGCGTAGCGGTAGGCTTCGACGAGATCGTTGGCGGCGATGTCATTGAGGAAGTCGCGGGTGAACACGCTCGTGACGCTGGGCGTGGTGTAGAGCGGGGTGTTGACGCGGCTGCCGGAGAGCGTGTTGGTGGCGATGTAGCCTTCGTCCTTCGCGGCGTTCACCTGAAAGGGCGAGAGCTGGACGGCGGAGTCGGTGGCCCCCGCCGCGGGGGCGGACGGCGAGGGTTGGGCTGAGAGCAGGGTGGCGGTGAGCCATCCGGAAAGGACGGCGAGCAGGGTGCGCGAGGACTTCATGGGCATCTTGTGTGGGTTTGTTTGCGGATCGGAAACTGGTCCGACCTCCCTGGTGCGCGGTGCGGTCTCGGCGGTGCGCTTGCGGCTGACGACGAGGGCGCCGGTGGCGGCGTCCTGCGCGGCCTCGAGGGCCGAGCCGGCGAGCATCCGCTCCAGCGCCTCGCGCGGCGTGAACTCGCCGCGGACAGCGTTCGTCGTCTCGCCACGCACGCGCTCGACCAGATAGACGATCGGCGTGCCGGCGGTGGCCGCGAATTGCTTGAGCGTCGTCGCGGCGTCGCCGCGGGGGAGGTTGAAGCTCCGCTTCCCCGCCTCAGCCGTCGCTCCCGCCGCCGACACCGCGGCCGTCATCGCACAGCAAAGTGCGGCGACAGCGTGGGGAGCGGGAACGAGGAGCGAAGACATGCGGAGCAGCAGAACTACTCCAGTAACGCAGCGCCGGGCGAAAGGGCATGGTCGCGACGGAACAATTTCTCCGAGGCCGCGAAACGCGCCGGAGAATTTCAGATGGATCGCCACTTCGCTTCGCTTCCTGCGATGATAAATGTGCCCATGACTCAACGCGCGCGGCGGAGATGTATTTCGGTTTCGCCGCGGCGCTCGCCGATGATTTCGCCGTCGCGCTCGAGGAGGCGCACGAAGACCTCGGCTTCGTCGAGCGCGAAAGTCCCGCCGATGCGGCGCGCGCCGAGTTCGGCCTCGGCGAGGAAGAGTTGGACGCGGCTGCGGGCGTTGAACCGCGCGATCACGTCGGCCAGCGAGGCGTCGGCGAAATCGGCCAGATGGCTCTGCCAGGCGAAGGCGGCGCGCAGGGCGGCGGGTTCGACGTGCTCGACGGCAGGGAGCGGGGCGTGTTTTGGCAGAAAGATGCGCTGGCCGGCGGAGAGGAGGGGCGCGGATTCGGCGGAGGAGGACGCGGGGCCGGATTGGCCGATGCGGACCTTGCCCTCGGTGACGGTGACCTCGACGCCGCCGTCGGAAGTGTAGCGGACATTGAAGGCGGTGCCGACGGCGCGGACGGCGATGGGGCCGGCGCTCACAATAAAGGGGCGCGTGCGATCATGGGCGACGGCGAAGTGGGCTTCGCCGGACTCGAGGTGCACGCGGCGCTCGGCGGCGGTGAACTGCACGCGCACGGCGCTCGCGGCGTTGAGCTCGAGGGTGGAGCCATCGTCGAGGCGCGCGCGTTCGTAGCCAGCCACGGTCGTGGTGTAGCGAATCTCGTCCGGAGAGCGCAGCGCGCGCCAGCCGACCAACGAACCGAGCGCGAGCGCGGCTGCGACGCCACCCCACCCCAACACGCGCGGCCAGCGTCGCGCACGGTGCGCGGGTGCGGCCACTGCTGCACGCGCCGGCGGAAACGGCACGACCGAGGCGGTGCGGCCAAACTCCGTGTTCAGCTCCGCGCGAAATGCGGGCATCTCGCCGAGCAGCCCGAGCGTCTGCTCCAGCCGTGCGACCGTCGCCGCGTGCCGTGGATCGGCGCGCAGCCATTGGGCAAACTCCCGCTCGCGCTCGGCGGAAAAACCGTCGTCGCGTTCGGCGAGCCACGCGATCGCGGTGTCTTCGAGGGCGGTGTCGTGCGGATGCGGCTTCAAGAGGCCTCCTTGGTTGCGGCGGGCGGCATATCGACGAGGCCGTGCGCTTCGAAGTAGCGCGCGCAGTCGCGCACGCCTTTCAACAAGTGCCCCTTCACCGTGCCGAGGGAGATGCCGAGGCGTGCGGCGATTTCTTTGCCCGAGCAGCCGTCGAGGTAGCGGAGGAGCATCACTTCGCGGCAGCGTTCGGGGAGCGCGCGCAACGCCTCCGTGAGCGTCTCGCGGCGTTGGCACCGCTCCATCGTCTCGACGACGCCGGGCGCCTCGTCGAGCGGTGGCAGCTCGATCACGTCGTCGAGACTCTCCAGCGGCTGGACGCTGCGCCGCCGAAAGAGATCGATGGCGGCGTTGCGTGCGGTGGTGAAGAGAAAGGCCTTCGGATGCGCGAGCCGGGCGGGGTCGTCGACGCGGAGGACGCGCACGTAGGTCTCCTGCACAAGGTCATCGTGGTCGGGCAACGTGGGGAAACGCTTCGAGAGATAGGCGCGGAGAGCGGGCTCGTGGGGGTGCACGTGCTCGGAGAACCAGCGGGCCTGTTCGGCGGAAGACATGGGGGGCGGCAAATCCGGTTGAGCCGGCGGTTGAGAAGGGTTTTTATCATCCGGTGCGCGGCAGGTGTCGAGTGGGATTACGCGTGAAGACTGGACGAAGAAGTTATTTTATGATGGGACCAGGTCCAAATCGATGAAGCTTCGTCTAGGGGCAGGCGGAGTCGAAGGCACAGCGCCGCGATTTTTGGTTTGCGAATGAAACGCGACGAGGGCGTCGCGTCCCCATGAAACATCCGGCCTGAGGCGGCCGTCAGCGCGCCTGCAGGTAGCCGGTTTGGCCGAAGCGGAAGAGCGGGGAGTCGGTGCGGGCAGCGCGGAGGAGGGCGCCGAGGGCTTAGACGCGCTGGGATGGCGGGCGGCGAGATCGGTGGTTTCGCGCGGGTCGGTGGCGAGGGAGAGTCCGATGGCCGGGAGTAACGCCGGAATGCAGCGGAGCGCGGTCACAATGGCGGCCGCGGACGCGGAGGCGGGTATGGTGCGGCGGTTCATGGGTGGGCCAAGTGTGAAAGCCGGTTGCGGCGAAAAATCGAGCAGAGGAAGGGTTGATCGGTTTAGATGTGCGCACGGCTCGCGGCCCGAATCGCCGCAACTGCCGCATCACGCGCGCAGGGCGGCGAGCGCATCCCGCAGAGAAAGCGCCTCGACGCCATCGCCGAGGCCGTAGGATTCCTCGCCGGCATTCTTCGCCCAAGGCTGCAGGCGGCGCACCAACAGCAGAGGTCGACCATGAGGTCGAGGTAGCGGCCCACGGTCTGGCCGCTGACGCCGTTTCGGGCCCCGGAGTCTTTGGTGGCCGAGGACACGTTCCAAATGCGTTCAGTGTCTGGTACGGCATTTCCGCCGATCCGCCAGGGGCGGCGTTGAGTTTAGGCGGCCGCTGCCGCCGCATGCAGCTTACGTGGACGTCCACCGCGGGCACCGTTGCGTTTGGCCGCAAGTCGCTTCGCTTTGGTTCGGGCGCTTCCCCCGCGACTTCCGAGGATGACTGCCGCGTGGTTTTTTGGTGCCGGCGGCGACTCCCCGGCTTCAGCGTAGGTAGCGAGGGCGAGTTGCAGTGCGGTTTGGATTTCACGGACCGCTTCTTCGCGAGACTCGCCGTGAGCCATGATGCCAGGTAAGGCGAGAACTTGAGCGACAAAGCACTCGTCGCCCGGCTCCGGGCTGTACCAGATGCGTACCTCGTAGTCATTAGGGTTCGGTTTCATGGTTGGTATTTTTTGAGTTGGTCTCGTACTTGGCGCACTTGATAGCTCTTCGCCATTCCACCCGCATCTTGCAGGTTGATGAGGTCTCTTCCCTGCAACCGGAAAACCCGATGACTACCGCCGCCTTGACTTGCGGTGTAGCCAAGGCGGCTCAGTAGCACGCACAGATCGTTGTAGCGGATATTGGCGTCGGCCGTCCCGCCCATGACCTTTGCCAGTGTCTTTTTCCAAGAACTCATCGCGCACCCCTTGAAACCGAAGCGGTTAGGTTAGGCGAGGAGAATCCGTGCGAACTTGTGGTCTATCCCACAGTCGAGGTCGGCGCGTGGCTTTCTCTCGCCAGCACTCGGCAGACCGTGCTTGGTGGAGCATGGGTTTCCCGGGCAATCGCCCGCCCTGTTGAAGCTGGCCGAAATCACGGACTTCGACCTTTACGTCAGCACCGGCGCTGAGACCGGCGGACCGCCGGCCGCTTGCGGAGTGGATTGCGCCAGCAGTGCCGCGCAGTTCGCGAAAAGAGAGAAACCATGGATTGCGGGGCGAAGCGGGCGGTGCTGGCCCAGGGTGGCGACGGGGGTTGGGACAGAGCCGAGAGGTGTGGGATGAGGAGTCATGGGGAGGCGGGGCGAAACGACCGGGAGGCGGAATCGGGAAAACCGGCTCTCACGCACCCGGATCTAAGGTGGGGATCGGGTGAAGTCAGACGGTCGACAAACAGCCTGAAGGTGCAATCGTCATGGATGACGGGAATGTCCTCCCGGGGGCAGCGGGAAGGTGAGGAGAAATTGCGCCGTCGCGACGCTGATGCGAGCCGAAATTGACCATCGCGCCGGCGAACCGCCCGGCCGCCGCGCGTCATCGCCCGCTCGATGACGGAGGGGCGCTTGCCCAAGCGCAGCCGCCATCATGGCGAAAAAACGGCATCCGTTTTCAGGAAATAGTCCGGCGCAGAAAAATGCAGGACCTCCCACAGATTCAGAAAGGCCACAGATAGCAAAGCCCGGAATCCGACCATCTGCGGTCTTTCTGAATCTGCGGGAGGCCAAAACCAGGAACCTGGACCAATCCCATGGCAAAGGAATCGGTGGCAGGGGAATAAAACCCTAATCCGCCAATCATATTGGCCAAAAGATGGCGGGAAGAAGATGCCGGCATCGCGCTTGGACTTTTTACCCCACATTTTTTACCTCCATGCCGGTCTACGGAGAGTGCGGATGCGCGAGGTCGTCGTGCGGCAGACGAGAAACCACGCATGGACACGCTGAAACACGAATTTCAGAGCAAGCCGGCACCGCTTCTCACCAGCCAAGTGGCCGGTTCCCGGGCGTCGTCGCAAATCCGTTTTCAGGAAATAGTCCGGCGCAGAAAAATGCAGGACCTCCCACAGATTCAGAAAGGCCACCGATGCAAAGCCCGGAATCCGACCATCTGCGGTCTTTCTGAATCTGCGGGAGGCCAAAACCAGGAACCAGGACCAATCCCATGGCAAAGGAATCGGTGGCAGGGGAATAAATCCTCAAACCGCCAATCATTTTGGCAAAAATATGGCGGGTAAAAGATGCCGGCATCGCGCTTGGACTTTTTACCCCACATTTTTTTGCCTCCATGCTGGTCGGCGGAGAGTGCGGATGCGCGACGTCGTCGTGCGGCAGACGAGAAACCACGCATGGACAGAGATGGGAGAACGCAGAACGGGATCTGGGAGGGGTTTCAGCGGATGTCGTTTGGGCCCTTCAACTGAGCCAGTAAGATCTTTTTCGTGACCTCGTAGCCCTTCGGATCGCCATTAAGGTTATGGGAAGCACCTTCCACCACTTGCATCTGAATGCGAGGTGAACCATGAGCCACCAACTGTTCGTAGTAGAGGAGGCCTTGGTTCAAGGCCCCCGAGGTGTCGTTTCCTCCAAAGAGCAAAAAGACACTCGTGTTGGGGTGGTGGTAGTTACCTCCGAAAGCCGCGCTGTTTTCCCGAAACTGGGTCGCGAACTTTTTGTCCTGAGCGTGATTTCGAAACGCGATGGCCTCATTTTTTGGGTATCAGATGGCGGGCGCGGCGCTGGATCGGCGTTTCGCACGGTATGCGATTGTGATTGAGATATAGAACGGGAACGCCGGCGGGGATCAGAACAGCGTGAG
>SXGU01097948.1_pt1 | contig 10089 bp, 8 predicted proteins | sample 3174531 | NCBI WGS metagenome assembly SXGU01 (sample SAMN11356863, study PRJNA531348) | freshwater metagenome | isolation source: freshwater sample F1-140 | place: China: Fuxian Lake, Yuxi | collected 2017-12-25 | reverse complement strand
TTTTCCTCGATCTGTGAACACAGCAGAGAGGTCGGCAGGATGGAGGCATCGGCGTAAGGTTCGCCAAGCCGTTCCAGGACCGCATCAGCAAAACGAAGCACGCGATCTTCAGTCGCCTCGACGATGTGATGCCGCACGTTTGGCAAAGTCGCCGTGACAGCCTTGGCAAAATCCGTTTCGTCAAAGCCGGGGTCTTCAGGAAAACCCAGCGAATACACCGACATGGGTTGGTTTGATGCCTGGGCCGCTAGGATGGTGACGATGGAACTGTCGATACCGCCGCTCAACAGGCTGGCGACAGGTACATCGGCCGTTTCGACGCGCTGGCGCACTGCATCACGCAGCAGGGTTTTCAGCATTCGGCAGGCTTCCCCGTACGCCGGTTGCGGCTGCGCCGCGCTGATGGCGATCGCCGACTGCAGGCTGTAGTAGCGGTGCCGGCGCACGCCATTTTGCGCGCTCCACTCCATCCAGCAACCAGGCTCGAGCTGGAAGACGTCCTGCATCGCCCCATAGGGGGCCGGCACATAGGAATACAGAAAGAACAGGCCTGTGGCCGATTTGTTCTCCTGAAGCGCGCCACCCGCGAGGCGTATCAGCGGCGGCATTTCCGAAGCGAAGGCGATGCCATCGCTGCTTTCGTGCACGAACAAGGGTTTCTCGCCGTAGCGGTCGCGCGCAAGATACAACTTGTCCTGCTCGCCATCCCACAAAGCGAAGGCAAACATGCCCTCAAGGCGCAACAGGCAATCCGGCCCCCAGTGCTTCCAGGCCTGCAGCAGGACTTCGGTGTCGGAGCTGGTGCTGAACGTGTTGCCCAGCGCGCTCAGTTCGGCGCGCAATTCGCGATAGTTGTAGATCTCGCCATTGAATACGATGGCCAGCTTGCCTTGCCGCATGGGCTGGTCTGCGCGATGCGCCAGGTCGATTATGGCAAGGCGGCGATGGCCGAGACTAACGCCGGGTGCGCCCCACACCGAGCCGCCGTCCGGACCGCGATGCCGAATCAGGTCGAGTGCGTCGAGAAAGTCCGCGTCCGTTGCACGCGCTGCCATGTTGCCGGTGGCGCCTAAAATTCCGCACATGTCAAATGCTCGCTGTTTCAGGGTTTAGGTCAGTTCCCGATAGAGCGCGGCGTAGCGTTTGCAATTGGCGTCTATCGAATAATGTTCGCGCACCCGGGCTTGCGCCGCTCGGCCCATGCGGGCGCGCAACGCCGGGTCGGCTGCGAGCAGCAGAAGCCGCGCGCTCAGCTCGGCCTGCGAGCGCGAGACGACAAACGCGGTTTCTGCTTCGACATGGCATTCGGTAACCCCCGGTGCGGCGACGACGACGCTGGGCAATCCCACCGCCATCGCCTCGAGGACCGCATTGCTGAGGCCTTCGAATTCCGACGCATGCACGAAAACCTGGCTACCGCCCAGAAGACAGACGACGTCCTTACGGTCGCCGAGGAAGCGCACACCGCCGGAGACACCCAGGTGCTCCGCGAGCGCCTGCAGGGAGGCCGCATCCGGCCCGGTGCCGACCACGAGAAGCTCGGCACCGGGCACCTTGGTGCGCACGTCGGCAAAGGACTCGAGGATCAGGGCCTGCCCCTTGGCTGGCAGCAGGCGACCGACGCAGACCATGACAAAGCTATCGCTCGCGGCGGTCGCGGGGCAATGAATGAGCGCCGCCTCGATCGCCTGCCAGTCAATGCCGTTCTCGATGGCGAGCGGCTGCTTGTCGGTTGCAAGGTCTCGCAGCGAGTCAGCCGAGGCGTGCGAAACGCCGGCGATCACATCGAAGGGGCGGTAGAGCAAGGTGAACAAGGGGTGCTTGCCCTGCGAGGACTTGGTGCCGCGATGGACGTACACGAAGCGCACGCTGCGCAGGAATGTGGCGGCAAGCCACGCCACCATGGCGCCCTGCACGCCATGCGCAACGCAGATTCGACAACGATTCCGGCGCAAAGCCAGAAGCAGGCGGATTTGCAGGATGGGAAGCAGCAGCAGCAAGACCAGCATTTCCTTACTCAGAGACGGGAAGACCTTAGATCGCAAGCCCAGCAGCGTTTCCGTCCGCAATTGCGGGATCGTCGCAAAATGCTGCTGACAGATGTCGTCGCGATAGACGAAGAAGAAAAGATGCTGGAAGCCCGGTTCTGCAAAGGAGCGGAATAGTTGCGTCAGCTGGTTTTCGCCGCCGTGGACACCGTAAGTACGCATGACATGCGCGACATTGACGCTCATGTCCGACCTCACAGCCTGCGCCAGGCTTCAATAAACGAGACCGGCAGGCGTCGCGCCACTTGCCAGGTAAGCATATGCCGCAGGTAGGTTAGGTAGGCGGTAGCGGCCGGTCGGCCATGACTGACCGATACCCGGGCAGCCTCCTTGAAAGTGCGCCCCATCTGCGTATAACTGATGCCGCCCGCCATCATCACGGTGACGGGTTGGTCGATGAAGCGGACCGGGAAGCGACGGGCGAGACGCAGCACCATGTCGTAGTCGGCGGCGATACGATATTGCAAATCGAACTCGCCGGCCTCGCGATACAGCTTAGTCGGAACAAAGAGCGTCGGCTGCGGGATGTGCGACTCTTTCAACTCCCGTTCCCAAGAGAACGGCGAACCGAGGCGACGCTGCCGTCCGTCTTCTTCCTGATAGATCATCGCGCCGTAGCAGACCGTGTCCTCGTCCAAGCGGGGCAGCAGTTGACGCAGCGTATCGGGTGCGACGTATCGGTCGTCAGCGTTGAGGAAGTGGATGTAGCGGCCGCGCGCCAGACGCAAGCCCTTGTTCATGCCGTCGTACAAGCCCTTGTCGGGCTCGCTCACCACGGTGCTGATCGCGCTGCCCCAGCGACGGATTCGGGTCAGCGTGCTGTCGGTCGAGGCGCCGTCGATGACGATGTACTCGAGCCCGGGAATCCTCTGCGCCACCACGCTTTCGATGCATCGGTCGATGATGGCTTCGCCGTTGCGCACGACGGTGACGACGGAAATGGGGGGCTGATCGCTCATCGCGGGGTTCCGGATGCGTGTTTTACGTCGACAAGCTCAGCGTAAAGCGTGGCGTAAGTGTGTGCTTGCGTGTCGAGCGAAAAGCGCTGCACAGCATGGGCTCGGGCGTTCTCGGCCATCTGTTGTCTCAGGCTGTCGTCGCCAAGGAGCGCAATCATCCCGTCCGCCAGCGCACGGCTATCGCGCAGCGGTACCAAGAAGCCGTTCCATCCGTTGCGAACGATGTCAGGCATGCCGCCCACGTCAAAGCCGCACACGGGGACGCCGCAGGCGATGGCCTCGAGCGCGACATTGGGCAGGTTGTCCTCGAGGGAAGGAACGGCGACAATGTCAGCAGCTGAATAGGCGTCGGCCAAGGCCTGATCCTGATCGAGACGCCCCAGGAAGCGCGTTGCGATCGGCAGGCGCTCGTTCGGCAACTGCTGTCGTCCGAAGATCAGCGCAATTACGCGCGGCGCCAGCGGACTGGCGGCGATTCGTTGTAGCGAGGCAGAGAGTTCTGCATAGCCCTTGCGCGTGTCGCCATCAGGATCCAGCGCGCCGAAAGCGATGACCAGGCGATCCAGTGGGATACCCAGGCGTTCACGCAAATCAAGCCTATTCTGCGGCCGGAATATCGACAGATCGACGCCGGTCGGAATGACCTCAATGCGGCGTTCGCGGAACAAACGGCTTTGCCGGGCCAGGCAGGCCATCCAGTTACTAGGGGCGGCGATGGTGAGGTCGAGGTCGCGCCATGCGTCGAACTTACGTTGCCATAGCCGCCGTGACGTGTCCTGCTCGGAGGATTTCTTGAGCTGGGGGCAATCGCCGCAGTGAGCGGTATATCGTTCGCAGGCGCCCGGGTAATGACAGCCGCCGCTGAACGGCCAGACGTCGGACAAGCGCCACACCAGCGGCTTGCCGATGCGCGTCAGGGTTTCGGGAGAAACGAAGCCGCCGTTGATCCAGTATAGGCCGACGACATCGGCTGCTCTCACCTCCGGATGCGCGGCCGGGTCGAATTGTGTGCAGCTCGCCGGAGAGAACAGCACATGCGGGTGCGCGGCCAAGCGGCGGCCGTTGCGAGCTTCCAGCCATTCGCTCAGGTGCGCGCGCGACAGGCCACCGCGCTTGAGTCCGCTAACGGTCGGGTCTTCGGTGCGCTTGTCAGCGACGAGCATGCGCGAATCCAGTCCCAATTTCAGCAGGGACGTATGAATGCGGTAGGCAGCACGCCCGGCGCCGGCACTGCCGTCTGTTTGACTGAGATGGATCAGCTTCAACCGCCGGCCTTAGTTCGCGGACCAGTCCACAAAATCTTCGGCGCCACTGCGTATCCAGGCCGCCATGGCATTCAGGTCGGGCAATTGTCGCAGCGCCTGGGCGCTGTCGGCCTGGAAGTCGATCTCGAGATCGGCGGTTTGCGTCTTGCGATAGCGCATGCGGAATATCTGCAGGGAAACCGGACGTCCGATCAGCACGCCCCAAGCGTGCTTGAGCGCCAGTTCGTGCTGCTCGGGCGTAAGGCGCTCGGTGTTCTGCACGTTGGCCACACGGTCGAGGAAGTCCTCGCGGCTGTTCGAGTCGAGCGTAAATCCAAGTCGGTCGTAACGCCCGGTGCCGGCAGTCAGGACGGGGATGCCAAAGCAGGCGGATTCAATGCCGGTGGTTCCGCGTACCGTCACGCAGGCGTCGATCGCCTTGAACAGCGACAGCGTGCTGATCTCGGTGTCTGCTTCGAGCAGTTTCACGTGAGGGGGCAGCTCGCCGATCGCGTGGCGGATTGCTGTGAGTTCGGAGTGTTCGGTGCTAACGCCATCGCGATGATTCTTAACGATATTCGCCGGATGCACCTTGACCACCCAGTTGACAGCCGTGTTCTTGCAGGCGGCCTTGACCGCCTCGACGAACCAGTCCTCGTAGTTCTCGAACAAGTCGGTGCCCCAGAAGAAGGTTGCGTCCCAGAAGATGTGCGGAAAGATCACCGCCGTCTTGCGGCCCGGATCCAATCCCAACTGGCGCACTAAGGCCGCCTTGTCCACCGTTTTCTTGTTGAACTGGGTGCCGACTTCGCCATACCATTCGCCCGAGGTATAGCAGCGCTCGAGTTCCTGCAGCACGCGTTCGCTGTTCTCGGCGTTCCAAGGCAAGGCCTTGATCCGAGCCCAGGTATCTTCAGACAGCGAGGACGGATGGACGTTGTGATTTGCGCGGGTGTAGCGCTTGAGCATCAGCGAGTCGTTCCGGTGAGCGGCGTTCCAGGTGAATACCGGAATGTCGTTTTCGATGCAGGTGTCGAACAGCTCGCCAGAGGGCGAGTAGCCGCGATCCACCAGCACCAGTGCGTTCGGCTTGAGTTTCTGCAACAGCGCCTGCGCGGTACGCGTGCACTGCAGCGAGCGGTCGAGCGCGCGCGCCAGTTCCTCGCGAACGGCGAGGTCCGCCAGATCGAAAGAACCTGAACGCGTTTTGCGCATCAATGTGGATACTGCGTACTTGCCGCAACGGACGCCGTCCACGCTGAGATTGGTGACGTCGTCCAATACCTTGCATCCTGCCAGCATTCGCGCGCCTTCATTGGGCATCGCAGCCTGGTAGTGATCCATGAAAACGAGCTCGTCGCTGCCGAGTCGGCGATAGGCTTCGAGCACAATGTCGTCCTGCGGGACCATCACCTGACAGCGATAGCCGGCCAACTCGAAGGACTTGCGCACCGCCGCTTCCTGGGCGATAAAGCGTACGCGGCCCATGCCCATGATGAGCACCGACTTGTCGGCGCATTCGGTGCCGTAGAGCGGGTGCCGTAAGGCCTCGCCGACCTTCGCCGTGATGCTGGCGAGGTCAGCCTGCTCTTCGCGACGCCGCGAGCGCAAGTGCGGCACCAGCAGCGAATAGGCAGTTCGGGCAGGGATGAATAGCGGAGTTTTGCGCAGGCTGTCTGCGATGGCTTTTACAAGATACATGTCACTACGTAAAGATTAGTTGGCCGGGCCATACACGACGTCGTGTAGGCATTCGGCGAGACGCATGTCTTCGGGATTGTTGATGTCGAAGCCTTCGATGGCGGGGATCGCGATGCCGCGCACTGCGCGGCCGAGAATGAAACCGGTGTCACGCAGGGCTTGGGTGCGACTCAAGTAGACCGCGCTGTTTTCCTCGAACAAGGGTGTCCGGTCCTGCTGCCGGCGCGGCGCGTCCGGAAACAAGCGCTGCATGCGCATGTCATCTTGCATGCGCCAGAAATCACCGCGATTCTCCGTCACCGACATGAGGCAATCTATGTCGCTCGCGCAACCCACTGCACTTTCGGCAAATTTGCGAATAGTGCCGGCTGTCCGGAATGGGGAGGTGGGCGGCAGAGTCATCAGCCATTGCGGAACCTGACCTCGTTCGGCGAGAACATCCAGCACATGCAGCAGGACGCTTTCCGTGGAGGCGGTGTCGCCGGAGATCTCGGCCGGACGCATCACCACCTCGACGCCGGGATAGGCGCGCGCGACGACTGCGATGCGTTCATCGTCCGTCGATACGTAGGTCGGGATTTTCAGACTCGTTGCTGCGATGACCTCAAGAGTGTAGGCCAACAGCGGCTTGCCCTTCAGGGGGTGAATGTTCTTGTGCGGCAAGCGCTTGGATCCGCCGCGCGCCGGTATGACGATGATCAAGCAGCGCTCCCGGGTGCGACCAGCTTCACCTGGGCCAGCAGCTGCTGAAGGGTGATCACATCTTCCAGGCCCAACTCGTCGTTCAGGATCGGAATCAGGCTGATGCCGCGCGTACGGAACAGCTCCAAGGCCTGCGCCATGTCGCGTTCGGACAGGAAAGAGATGCCGTGATGAATAAACGATTGCATCGGCGAATAGATATCGGTGCCGCGCAGCAACGCGCGGACCAGATCGCCTTCGCTGATGACGCCGACGGCCTTACCGCCACTCATGACGATGACGCAGCGGCTGCGGTTGGCGGCGATCGCTTGGGCGGCGTCGAGCAGGGTACCGCTCGACTCGACGGTGTATTGACTCAGATCCATGGCGCCTCCGCTCAATAAACGAGGTTCTTGATCAGCAGCTTGTCATCGACCGCCGTCTTTTGCAGGATGTCGAGGATTCGCTCGGAAGAGCGTCCGTCGCCATAAGGGTTAACGCAGTCCTTCATGGACGCACGGAATTCAGGCGAGATCGCTTTTTCAATGGCCTGAATGCACTCCGGCGCAACGAAGTTGGCGTTGACGACATTGATACCTTGCACGCGATTGGCCTGGCGACGACCGATATTGACGGCGGGAATCCCGAAGGTCGGCGCTTCCAGCAACCCGGAACTCGAGTTGCCCACGATGGCTTGACAGTGCTTGAGCAGGCCGAGGTAGTCCTTACGCGTCAGGTTCTCGAACACTTGGCTGTCGGAGCGCCGCTGTTGAAGCAGCACCCGGCGCACGGTCTCGGAACCGGCGTCGTTGTTCGGCAGAATCCAGATCTTACGCATCTTGATATGGTTGAGCGACTCGACCAGCACCTTGACTTGATCTTCGGCGCGGTCCATTTCCTCGGTAACCGGATGCTGGGCAACGAGGAGATAGGGTTCGCCTTCTCCGACGTTATAGGTCTGCGCGAGTTCAGCGCGGCTCGAAATCAAGCCTTGAATCAGTTCGTCCAGCTGCGGTGCGCCGACGTTATGCACGCGGAAAGGTTCTTCGCCGAGCTTCAGCAAGCGTTCCACCGCGTCTTCATTGGCGGCGAAGTGCAGGTGGGCGAATTTACCCAGCGCGTGGCGGGCGGTGCCGTCGATATTGCCGGAACGCTCGCCGGCCTGGATGTGCGCGACCGGCGTATAGGTATAGGCGCCGGCGATGGATCCCATCAGTTGTTCGCCGCGGTCGCCCGCAAGAATGATCCAGTCGGGACGCTGACGATACAGCACGTCGACGAAGGAGGTCAGGAAGATGCCGAGCGACTTCACCATCGTGTAGTGATTGTTGCCTTCGAGCGACATGTAGATTTCATCGTCAACGCGGAAGCCGTCGCGTTTGATTTCGTCGACCAGGGTGCCGTAGCCTGGCAACAGCAGCATATTGGTGGCGCAGATCGAGTAGTCGATGCCGGCTGCCTTGCATTGCTGGATCAGCGGGCGGATATAGCCCCACTCGCCGCGCGAACCGTTGATGAAAAGCAGTTTCATCGCTTAACCGCGCACCAAGTCGTCCCAGGAGATCAGCACATTGCCTGGGATGTCACGAGCGGCGCGGCAGCCTATAACTTCATCCATTTGGTAGGCAGGGATGCCGGTACCGGGACGCTTGGACCAGATTTCTTCCTGCTTGATGGTTTCCCCCTTGGCGATCGGTCGGGTGGACACGATGCTGCGGAAAGCCCAGGTACGGATATCCGCTTCACGACTGTGTACGGCTTTCTCAGTGCCGAGGGCGACTTCGACCTTGCGGGTGCCTTCGACTAGGCGGGCGAGTTCGTCGAACTCAATCGACACCGACTGATCTGGGCCGGGTTGGCGCTTGTCGAGGATGACGTGCTTCTCGAGCACGCGGGCGCCCAGGGCGACCGCCGCGAAGCAGGTATACAGGTCCGGGGTGTGGTCGGAGTGGCCGATTAGCGCTTTCGGGAAGCGCTTGATCATCTCGCCGATGACGCCGAGATTCAGGTCTTCGTAAATCGGCGGGTACTCGCTAACGCAGTTCATCAGGATCAGTCGCGTGTTGCGCTTTACCAGGGCCTGGTAAGTGCAGTCGATCTCGTCGAAGGTGCTCATGCCCGTCGACACGATCATCGGCTTGCCGAAGTCGCTAATGCGTGCAAGAGTTGGTATGTCGGTCATCTCGCCGGAGCCGATCTTGAATGTCGGAACCAAGGGGTTGATTTCTTGTGCGGCCTTCCAGGAGAAGGGTGTACACATGTAGAGAATACCGATCTCGTCGCAATAGCGCTTGAGTTCGATGTGTTGTTCCAGCGTCAGCGCGTATTTCTTCAGGAAGTCATACAGCGGCTCTTTGAAGTTGTCCGACATGGGCGCGTCGGGCAGCATTTCCTCGTCCGGCAGATGGTGCTGGAACTTAATCGCATCGGCGCCCGCCAGCTTGGCTTCGCGCGCCATGTCGCGGGCGACTTGCAAATTACCAAGATGGTTGTCACAGCCCTCGGCGATGATAAACACAGGGTGCTTGGGACCTACGAGGCGTCCGTTGATCGAAATATCCATAAGATCTTTCAAGATAATGGGGTTAAGAAATGTTGACGTCTAGGCGTCGCGGTTAATTAAACACTCAGTGTTCCCGGCCCATCAAGGAGCGAACCTGATGGCCGCGCTTCCAATCGTAACGGTGCACTATAAGTCCAAGCATTCGTTCGAGAATTCGCTTCCACTTTCCCGTGCGCCATTGCGGTTCCGCGGCCCAGCGGGCGTAATTTTCGAGCTGACGCTTCTGTAACTTGTCGAGAATAGGATTGCGGTCGAACAGATCAATGGCCATGTCCGCATAACCTAGCCCGGCTAGCACTAGACCCTGTTGCAGCGCGCGCGGCTTACTTGCATCAGCAGGCTTCCGCGCATAAATGGCGTCACCCCAGACCAATCGATAAGCAGATGGAGGTAAATCCGGACGAGCATGGAAGCGGCGACAGCTCGGCGTGGACTGGATGTCCACGAGCTCGAAACCCTTACTCAATAGAAAAGCAGATACATCTTGGAAAAGAGCCTGATCCGTGTAAAGAGGGATGAACTCAACTTCAGTCATTATCACGCTGACAGATTCAATTGCATCACCTGCCGACTTTAGGATATCGAGCTCATTACCTTGGGTGTCGAGTTTTATAAAATCGATGTGATGTATTTTTGCTTTATTCATAAAGTCAGCCATACTAATTGCAGGCACCGGTATGCGCTTGACGATCTCTTGCAATTCTGAAAAGTTATCTAAATTAAAACGTTTTAGCAACTCTCGATTGGGCTCAAGTGTGGATGTGGCACCAGGGCGAATAGATACATTAAGCGTTGAAGAACCAGTTTCTCCGCAGAGTGCGAAGGGGTAGACGGTGACTTTATGGTTGCTCGTAGACTTAATTTCTGCGGATGTTGACCACTCCACACCAGCG
>SXGU01414381.1_pt1 | contig 10091 bp, 6 predicted proteins | sample 3174531 | NCBI WGS metagenome assembly SXGU01 (sample SAMN11356863, study PRJNA531348) | freshwater metagenome | isolation source: freshwater sample F1-140 | place: China: Fuxian Lake, Yuxi | collected 2017-12-25 | reverse complement strand
GTGGAGAAGCTGCTCAAGGAGCAGGGGGAGAGTCTGCCGGCGGAGGAGCGCAGCGCGGTAGAGGCAGCGGTGGGGCAGGTGAAGACGGCGCTGGAGGGCGAGGACGACAGCGCCCTCGACCAGGCCATGGAGTCCCTCCAGGCACTGGCCCACAAACTGTCGGAGAAGATCTACCAGAACCCGGGCAAGGGCGCCGGGGCGCCACCTCCTCCCCCGCACCAGAGCCAGGAGAAACCAAGTGGCAAAGGGGACGAACCCGTGGACGCCGACTACGAGGTGGTGAACTGAAAAAAAAGGGGATTGGCGTGAGCCAGTCCCCTCTGCATTTCCACTGCCCGCAACTCAGGGCCTCAGCAGGAGCTTGATCCCTTCCTGTTTCTCGGCCATCTCAAAGGCGTGGTGCCACTCGGCCAAGGGCAGTTCGTGGGAGATCAGCTTCTCGTTCTGGATCAGCCCGGTTTCCATCAACTTGAGGGCCCGCTTCCAGGCTGGCCGGCGCTGCCCCACCCCACCGCTCACCTGCAATTCCTTGTACGCCACCTTCTCGAAATCTACGGTCACCGGCTTGCCGGGCAGCCCCATCTGCGAGATCTTGCCCCGCTTGCGCACCAACTTCAACGCCAGGTCGATGGCCGGGGCCACACCGGCGCACTCCACCACCACATCCGCCCCGTACCCGCCGGTCAACTCCTGCACCCGTTGCACCGGCTCGTGCTCCTCGATGTTGAGGGCATGGTCGACACCCAGGTCCAGGGCGAGTTTGAGCCGCTGCTGATCCCGGGAAGTGCCGCACAACATCACCGTGCCGCCCTCGGCCTTGGCCACCAGCGCCGAGAAGAGCCCCACCGGCCCAGGGCCGGTGATGGCGACGAAGTCCCCGGCCGTCACCCCGGCCTGCTCGATGACCGAATGCACACAACAGGCCAGCAACTCGGTGACCGCTCCGGCCTCGAAGCTGACATTGTCGGGCAATTTGTGGATGAAGGTGGCGTTGACGTAGGGCGCAAAGCTGCCGTCGTGCCAGTAGCCCATCACCTTGCGCTCGGGGCAGAGGTTGTAGTGTTCGCTGAGGCAGAGGTCGCATTTGCCGCAGATGTAGACACTCGGCTCGCCGGTGACCCGGTCGCCGAGGGCCACCTCGTCGCCCACCCCGGCCCCCTTCTCCACCACCACCCCGCTGAACTCGTGGCCGATGATTACCGGCGTGCGGATGTTGTAGTTGATGGTGTCGTGGTAGATATGCAGATCCGAGCCGCAGATACCGGTAGCCTTGACCTGTACCTTGACCTGGTTGGGCCCGGGCGGGGCCTCATCGACGTCGCGCAACTCGACGAAACCGCTGCCCCGCGAAAATTTGACTACACCTTTCACTGTGTCTTTCCCTCCTGTGGGTCGGTGGACTCCTCTTCGTCCTGGATCAATTGCAGCCGGTCCCCCACCTTGATCCACTCTTTGCCCTCCAGCACCACCACACTGGCCAGGCGGGCACCGATGACCTCTTTGACCTGGACGAGGGCCAACCGCCGCAAGCCGTCCATCATCTCACCCGAAACCCGCTCGATGCCCGGATAGACCCCGAAGCGGTAGCCGCTGTGCAGTCCGTTTTCGCTGCCGATATTGATGTAGATCTCGTCGCCGTAGACCGAAAGGATCTGGGCCAGGTCGCCATCGAGATGCAGGCCGCTGGGTTTGACCATCTCGATCATCTTGTTGATCAACTCCCCCATGGCGTCCTGGGTCGCTTGGCCGATGGCGGTGGAGTCGAAGTCGGCCGAACCAAAGGGGATCTTGGCCAGGTTGACGAATTGGAGGTCCCGGTCGCGGGGCTTGCCGAACAGATCGAGACCCACGCCGCGGTCGATAATCTCCTTGCGGGTGTGCAGCAAATCGAACTCGCTCTCGTCGTGTACCCGCAGCACCCGCAACTCGATCTCGGCGACACCGGCGTAGGACTTGTACCCCCCCAGCATCGGATCGCCCACCGAGAGCCGCCGCAGGTCGTAGTCGAGCAGCCTGGCCATGATGACGAAGTCGGCCTCCAGCCGGCGGCCGGCCAGCAGCGCCTGTTCCTTTTTTAGTTTGCGCGTCTTGCCCACCACCTGGTCCACCGCCTCGAAGGGCACGGTGTGCCAGTCCGGCTGCATGGCCATCCTGGCGCTCAGCAACCGGGCCATCTCGTGCTCCACGTCCCACACCCCTTCGCGGAAACCGGACTCATCGGCGAAGGGGAGGATGGCGATATAGGGCCGCGCCGCCGCCGCCGCAGTATCGGGCTGGATCTGGCGCAGGTGCAGGTAGCGCTCCAGGGCCGAGACCACCACCGTATCCGCCGCCGCACGCTCGGCAACGGCGGCGTCCACAGGCGGAGCTGGCATGGTCAGGGGGGCGCAACCGAAACCCAGCAGGCACCAGATACCGAAACCTAATATTTTTGTCATTTTTTATCCCGGTCGGAGAGCTGTGTTAGCTTAAAGATATTCGCCCGAAAGGGCAAGGCCGCCCGGGAAGGTCAGACCGCGGGGTTTTTCTGGCGAAACAGGGCTGCGGAGGGCGATCAGAAGCGCTGGAACTGGCCGGGGCCGGGGGCATCGAAACGGGCAGCCACCGGGGCGGCGGGCAGGACGCGGAGGAGGCTGACGCGCTGCCCCTGGCCGTCGGTGAAGTCTGCGACTAGTTCGTAACGGCCGGCGGATTCGTCGAAAAACTGGCTGACGAAGTCGCGGCTGCGCGTGTGAAAATAATGGGCCGGGGTGCCCTCGGGCGGGGTGTCCCCGGTGAAGAAACGGCCGTACGCCGCGTTGGAGAGCAGCACGTATTCCACCCCGAGCTGGTGGATCTCGTCGTAGTTGAGCCACACATTGGTGAAGATGCGCCTGGTCTTGGGATCGCGCAGATCCACCCGTTGCAGATACTCGGTGGGCACCTGCGGCTCGTCGGCGAAGTAGTGCAGGCGCACGCAGCGGTAGAAGCGGTTTTCCGTTTCCAACTCCCGCAGGGCCTGCACCGCCTTGGGATCCCGCTGGTGTTCGGCCATCAGGCTCTGGAGTTTTTCCTGCTGCTTGAGCCCTTTGAGCGGCGGCAGATAGGAAAGCCAGTACCCGCCGATGATTGCCCCGTTGGGGATGTGATCCTCGATCCAGCGGGCTGCGCGCAGGTTGACATCCTCCTGGGCCACCACCTGCCCCCGTTCCACCTGGCGCCAGACGTTGGGCAGCGAGATCAGCACCAGCAAGGCCAACCCCCAGACATGGCCCTGTTCCCGCAACTGATCCAGGACCAGCCTGGCCCCCAGCAGACCGGCTATGGGCGCCAGGAAGATCAGGTAGTGCAGGCTGGTGCGCTGCCAGGAGCCCACATACAGGAATCCGCTGAGCAACACCGCCAGCAGCACCCAATCGCCGGGCTGCCGGCGCCACAACGCGTACCCACATCCCAGGGTGGCCACGACTGCCCAGGCCATCTCGGTGGTCCACATGCTCCTGAGCAGCAGCAACCAGGGCCAGGCCTCCTGCGCCCCGCTGCTGAACTGGGTATTGGACTGCACGTTGAGCAGGGCCTGATGGTACTCGCTGAAGGAGAGCGCCCAGTAGGGGGAGCCGGCCAAAAATGCCAGCCCGCAGGCGCCTCCGGCCAGCAGCAGGTCCAGATGTATCCTGACCCCGGGCTCGTGTTCGCGCCGCCAGCGCAACAGGTGGGCCACAGCCAGACCAGCCAGCACCAAGCCAGCGTTGTATTTGGTGGAGATGGCCAGGCCGGCCAGCAGACCGCCCGCCAGGTACATGGCGCGCCGGCCCCGCTGGGCGATGTCCACCCAGCAGTAACAGGCAGCCGTAGCCAGTAGGGCCATGGTTATCTCTGGCAGGGCGAGGCGGGCATAACCCACCAACGAAGTGGAACAGGCGGCGAAAAGCGCGCCTCCCAAGGCCACCCGCCGGTCATAGGCGCGGCAGCCCAGCAGATAGGTTAGCCCTACCAGGGCCACCCCCGCCAGCAGGCTCAACCAGCGGCCCACCAACGCAAAAAGCACGATGTTGAAGGTGAGCGCAAAACCCATGGGCAGTTGCAGGCCCGCCACGGTTTCCAGCCCGCCCAGGGCGCGGCACACGTAGAGGGCGCCGGCATACAAGTAGGAATAGAACGCCGGATAGTTGTAGTGCCCCGGTTGCAGCGTGCCGTCGTCGAAGAAATGAACGACTTCCTTGACCACCAGGCGTTCGTCCGTGCCCACGTAATCGGGGTACCCGTGGGTGATGCCGTGGAGGCGGATCAGCAGGGACGCCACCATCAGCAGCCCCACCAGGAGGGGGGTGCGGTGGCGGCCCAGCCATGAGCCTATAGGTATATTCGCCGACATATCTCGCTCTCTAATCCTCGTTAGCAGATATCGGTCACTCCCCGGAAACCTCCAGCTTTCGTTGACGGGCCCTGGCGAACGGCTTTTTTTTGGGGGACAGAGTTGACAGCCGGGCAACGACTTTCGCCGCAGGCCGCCGGCGATGGCGCGGCAAAAGGCATGCCGCAGGTGCAGCGCGGCAGCAATGCAGGCGGCGGTGGCTCAGAGCGGTAGGATTTTCCCAGCCGGCGCGGAGAAAGGCGGAAAAATGCAGCTGCTAGACTTGAATTGCGATGTGCTGGTGCTGGGCGGCGGCATGGGCGGGTGTGCTGCGGCGATGGCCGCCGCCCGCATGGGGTACCAGGTCTGCCTGACCGAGGAAAACCACTGGCTGGGCGGGCAGTTCAGCTCGCAGGGGGTTTCGGCACTCGATGAGCACCAGTACATCGAGACCTTCGGCGGCACTGCCTCCTACACCAGGTTCCGCCAGCTCATCCGGGCCTACTACCAGGACAATTATCACCTCTCCCCCGAGGCCCTGGGAGCCGCCCACCTCAATCCAGGAGGTGGCTGGGTGAGCCGGCTCTGTTTTGAGCCCAAGGCCGGTCTCGGCGCCCTGCTGCAGCTGATGATCCCCCAGGTGGAGACCAACCACCTGCAACTCTTTTACCACGCCCGGGTGGTCGCCGCCCAGGTGGAGGGCGATTACATCCGCTCGGTGACCGTCGATCAGCCCGAGTTCGACCGCCAGCTGCGCTTCCATCCCACTTATGTGCTCGACGCCACCGAGTTGGGCGACCTGCTACCCCTGCTGGGCATCCCCTATGTCAGCGGCGCCGAATCCCAGGCACAAACTGGAGAGCCCCACGCCCGTCTGGACGGGCCTGCCCCGCATCTGGTCCAGACCTTCACCATGCCCCTGGTGGTCGATTACTGCCCAGGTGAAGATCACACTATCCCCAAACCCCCTGATTACGAGTACAACCGCGACCATCAGCCCTACACCCTCACCCTGCGCTACGGCACCCGCGACCTGACATACAAGGTCTTTGAGCCAGCCCCCGACCTCCCAGGGGCCTTCTGGACCTATCGCCGGCTGGTAGCCGCCCACCTCTTCGCGCCCGGCCAGTTTGCCGGCGACCTGGCGATGATTAACTGGGCCGGCAACGACTACCGGGGCGGCAACCTCATCGACGCCACTCCCGGGGAGCAGGCACGCTTCGTCGAGGCGGCCAAAAACCTCAGCCTGGGCCTGCTCTACTGGCTGCAGACCGAGGTGCCCCGCGACGACGGATCGGGCCAGGGATACCCCGGCTTGCGCCTGCGCCGGGACGTGCTGGGCACTGCCGATGGGCTGTCCCAGTATCCCTACATTCGCGAATCGCGCCGCATCCAGGCCCTGCGCACGGTGCGCGAGCAGGACGTCTCCGCCGAATTCCAGCCCGGAGCGCGCGCCGAGTTCTTTGTCGACAGCGTGGGCCTGGGTCTTTACCCCATCGACATCCACGGCGTGTCCGGCGACACCGCCGCAACCGGCCCGACCAAACCCTTCCAGATTCCGCTGGGGGCCCTGGTCCCCAAGCAACTGAGCAATCTCCTGCCGGCCTGCAAGAATCTGGGCGTCACCCATATGACCAACGGCAGTTACCGCCTGCACCCCGTCGAGTGGAATATTGGCGAGAGCGCCGGTGTATTGGCCGCCTTTTGCCTTGCCCGCCAACAGCGCCCTACCGCCGTTTTTTTACACCCCCCCCTGCTGCGCGATTTTCAACGGGAATTGTTGCAGCAGGGCATCCCGCTCTACTGGTACGAGGATCTGCCTGCCGGCCATCCGGCCTGGGCCGCAGCGCAGTTGCTGGCCCTGACCGGCGCCTGGCCTGGCGACCCGGCGCACCTGCGCTTCGAACCCGATGCGCCGGCCACCACCGAGCAAAGCCAGCGGGTCTGCCAGCGGGCCGGCATGGAGATCCCTGCCGAGCCCCTGAGCCGGGGGGACCTGGCCCTCCGGGTGGCGGCCGAACGCTTTGGGCTGAGGAGCTGAGTTGCCTTGACAGGGCCTGGAGGGGGGGTTAGTCTTTTTTGACCGCCGAAATAGGCCGTCTTAGCTCAATTGGTAGAGCATCTGACTTGTAATCAGAAGGTTTCGGGTTCAAGTCCCGAAGACGGCTCCAAGGAAAAACAGAGCGCCGGGGGTTGTATGCTAACCCTCGGCGCTTTTTAGTTTTGTCATTTAAATAGCCAAATTACATCTATTTATATCGCCTTCCTATTCCCCTTTTTGCCTGCCTTTCCCTCCGCTTTGGCCTTATTTTTCCCATACGCATTGCGCCCCATCGCGGGTCAAAAATATCGATAGCTTGCGTTACAGATTGCGTTACAAAACCCCTCAGGAGCCGGCCATGGCCACCCTCAGCTGGTTTGAGCCCCGCAAATGCTGGCGCATCAACTATTCTCTGACCCTGCGCAGCCAGAAGGTACGCCGAGCCAAGTATGCCCCAGGCAAGGCCGAAGCCACGGTGCTGGCAACCCAGTTGGGTCGGCTGGAGCAGACCACCCGGACCGGCATGGCCACCCAGCAGGAGATCGAGGAGTGGATCGAACGGGGCTGGGTCGGCGCTGAGCAGGCCGCCATCGCCTTCACCGGCTATGCCGAGTCCGCCACCAGGAAAGCCCGGCGGAACACTGCCCCCACCGATCACGAGCAGCTGCTGAAGTCGTATTCCGAGTATGCCGCCCAGACCTGCAAAGGCGGGCCGCTGGGCCGCAATTACGCCAAAAACATGAGCCAAGCCCGCCAGGTGATCGGGTGGCTGAAAGAGGAATGGCCCAATCTGTCTGATCTTACTCCGGAGGCCGTACGTGCCCGGCTCCTCAGGATGAAGGACCACTATACTGAGTCCAGCCTGCGCCATTTTCTGATCAAGACCCATCTGCTGTTGGACCACGCGATGAAGCTGGGCATGGTCCCCCACAACACAGCCAGGGAGGTGCGACTGCGCCGGGACCTGAACGTGCGGGTGAAGTCCTCCAAAAGCCGGCGCATCCTCTCCCTGGAGGAAGCCGAGCGCTTGCTGGCCGTGTCCCTGAAATACCCTCGGTATCTCAACGGCGGGCTGCCGGCCGTGGTGCGGCTGGGGCTCTATGCCGGCATGCGCAACGAAGAGATGTGCTGGTTCAAGTGGGGGTCCATCGACTGGGAGCGGCGCATCCTGAATGTGCAGGAATCGGTGTGCGAGCTGACGGGCGAAACCTGGGTGCCCAAGGACTACGAGGCGCGGCGCATCGATGTGAAGCAGGCGTGTGTCGATTATCTGAGGAAGGAGAAACAGCGGCAGGAGGAAGCCGGCGTCCTTGGACCCTTTGTACTCTCAGCCGGCAGGCCATTGTTCCGGACCGCAGATGACCGGCTCAAGCCCATGCATCCGGACACTCCTTCAAAAGCCTTTGGCCGGATGATCCGCGAAGCCGGGTGGGATACCAGCATCACGGTGTATTCCATGCGCCATACCTACGCAACCATGGCGCTGCGCAGCGGTGTTGACCTGCGCACCTTGCAGAAGCGGATGGGACACGCGGATCTGAAGACGACAATGGAGTACCTGCACTTCATCGAGCCGGAGGCGCATCCGATGGATAAGTTGCCGTACTGAGTGTTCCCCAGTTTTCCTCTCCCGTTCCTTTCCCAGCCTTTCGGAACTGGGGCAGCATTCCCCTGTGGGTCTCATGCGTATTTCGCTGAAAGTGGCCAGTTGTTTCGGCTGAAAGGGCTCTTCCGCAATTTTGGTGAAGGGTTGCTCAAAGGGCATACAAAACTCGTTTCCGCAACAGGGCAAAATGGGCACGGCCGTACATCTGTCGCTTGATCAGCTTGAGCCGGTGGATATGCCCTTCGACCGGGCCATTGCTCCAGGGCAGCCTCAGCGCGGCCTTGACGGCCTGGTAGTCCCGTTTGAGGTGGAGTGCGAAGTGGCGGATCTCGGCGACGACGCTGGCTTCGGCATCGGCCAGCCAGGGATCGAGCAGTTCCTCCTTTCGTTGGCGGAGCATCCGGGCGAAGGTCTGGGCCAGCGAATGGGCCTGGGCGATCGTGTTCGAGATCTCACAGAGGGCGGCCTGGGTAATTTTCTGCTCGGGTTTCAGCGCCTCCGGTGGACGCAGGAGTAACCAGGCGCCCTGACGAGGCGAGACCGGGGAGGATGCAGGGGGTTTCACTTTGGACACCGGAGCACGGTCCGGCAGTCGCCGCATTGCCCGCCAGAGACTGCAGTAGCTGCCGGTGAAGCCTTGTTGCTGCAATTCGGCAAATAGTTGTCGTCCGCTATGGCAGCCTTCGTTCCACCGCTGAAGTAGATAGGGCCAAAACGGGGTGGTCTTGGAGGTGGCAAAGGCCGAGATCCAACCCCGGTTCGGTAACGTCTGCATGGCCCAGTAGCGGTGCACCGTAGGGCGACCCAGATGGAGCTGCCGGGCGATGGCGCGTTGACTCCATCCCTGCTGCTGGAGGGCTTTGACCTCCGCAAAGCGCAGCTGAGCCCAGGAAGGTTGTCCCTTGGAGACCGGGGTATCCGAAGTGGGCTGCTGAAGAGGGATACTCTGCGGGATCTCTTGGTGCTCCTCCTCTCCAGAGGAGCAGGGGGTGATCGGCATGGGAGGGTGCTTTTCTGGCGAGGTAGGATCAGGAGGACAGGCGCTGACCGCTATGCGGGTAGCGGTCTCTCGTAGCTCCTGGGGATGACGTGCCAGAAATCGCTGCAGGGCATCGCGAAGGTTCTGGAGCAGATGGAAACGGTCGGCCACTTGAACCGCCTCCGGGGCGCCCTGGGTAGCGCCCTCGGCATACGCCGTTGCCCGGTCCCGGCTGATGATCTTGACACCGGGATGGGCCTTCAGCCACTCGGCAAGGTTCTCGGCACTACGATCTGGGAGCAGGTCGATCGGACGGTGCTGTTCCAAATCGACCAGCACCGCGCCATACACCTGCCCTTTCCGCTGGGCCCAATCATCTACCCCGAGCACCTGTGGGGTGGGAAACTCTGGTAGCGGCGTTTTCTCGATCAATCGCAAAAGGGTATCGGCGCTGGTGGGTAGTCCAAGGTGCGGGGCGAGTCGGGCACCGGTTTCCCCTCCCAGCGCGAAAGACAGTAGGCATAGTTGTCGGGTCAGCCGGTCTGTTCGTCGGGCATGCGTGGGAAGGGTGGGTACCAGGCGTTCACAGAAGATGCGCTGGTTACAGGGAGGATGATCACAGAAAAAGCGCCGGACCGAAGGAACGATCCGCACCGGGATACCAGCCCAGGGAAGATCACCAATCTGGCGCTGATACTGACTATGGACCCGCGTCGATACCTGTTGGCAGAGGGGGCAAGTTGCCTGGGGCTGGATCGCGCTCATATATAGATGAACACACTCCCGGTCCGCAGTGAGATCATCCAACTCAACCCCGGCCAGGCTGGGCAACACCAGGTCCAATGGCATCATCGACACACTCCTCAGTGAGCGGAATCGAACTGACGATTGAACCCAAAATCATACGAAGTCGTACCGCGCCCAACAGGGGCCTTTCATCAACATTGCGGAAGAGCCCTGTCCGCCGAAATACGCACCGCCACCAGATCCTCGTCGATTATGCTCCGCACTACCTGGGTAATGGGTCTGGTCCACGGACGGGACCGACTCGATACAGGAGGAGATAGAGCACCGGCAGCACCACCAGGGTGAGCAAGGTGCTGCTGAGCACCCCGCCGATGACCACGGTGGC
>SXGU01202237.1_pt1 | contig 10091 bp, 8 predicted proteins | sample 3174531 | NCBI WGS metagenome assembly SXGU01 (sample SAMN11356863, study PRJNA531348) | freshwater metagenome | isolation source: freshwater sample F1-140 | place: China: Fuxian Lake, Yuxi | collected 2017-12-25 | reverse complement strand
GGCGACCGGGTGAATCGCGAACTTGACCGTGATGCCCGTTTTGGTCAGTTGGTCGTACAACTCGCGCACCCGATGCTGAGCCTGCGCGACCGCGAGTCCGTAACCGGGAATGATCACGACCAGACTGGCCTGCTCCAAAACCTGAGCCGCCCCTTCGATGCTCTCCGGTTTGTAATGCCGCTGCTGCGAGTCCGCTTCAACCGCTTGCACTTGCCCGAACGCTCCGAAGAGCACATTCGCAAACGAGCGGTTCATGGCTCGGCACATCATGATCGACAGGATCAACCCGCTGGCACCGTCGAGCGCGCCGGCGGTAATGAGCAGCTTGTTGTCAAGCACGAAGCCCATCGCGACGGCCGAGAGTCCGGCGTAGGAATTCAGAATGGAAATCACCGTCGGCATGTCCGCTCCGCCGATGGGAATGATCAGCAGCACGCCAAACGCCAGCGACAGCAGGATGACTCCGGCAAATAAAAATCCCGCGGCGCTCCCGTCGGGGTGCCAGACCAGCAACGCTCCAAACAGGACGGCCAAACCAAGCAGGCCGATGTTGATCACATTTTGAAACGGATACGTGACCGGCCGCTGTGGAATCCATTTGACCTCTTGCAGTTTTGCGGCGGCCAGTAAGCTCCCCGTGACGGTCAGAAAACCGAGTAACACTTCCGCGACGATCGCGGCCATGCGGAAATTGGTCAGTTCCTCAGGTTCGTAGACGGACCACAGGATGAACTTGGCCGTCCCGACCAATCCGGCCGCGAGGCCGCCGAACGCATGCGAGATCGCCGTCCGCTGCGGGACTGCGGTCAGCGGCACCTTCGACAACGGAATCCCAACCGCGATGCCGGCGGCGATCGCCACGATGATCCAGGCGTGGTGCGTGATATCGGGAGTCGCCCACGTCGCGGCGATGGCCAGCAGCATCGCGAGGAATCCCGCTCGGACGCCGCGCCGCGCGGTTTTCGGATCGTTCATCCCGTGCAACGAAAAGACGAACAGCACGGTCGCGACCAGATACGTCAACTGAACCAGGTGGTGCATTATCGCTTCGCCTCTCCGCTGCCGGGCTGCTTGAACATCTTCAGCATGCGGTCGGTGATCAGGAATCCGCTGACGACATTGGTCATCGACGCGAACAGCGCGACGAACCCCAAGATGCGAATGCCCAGCGGGTAGTCTTCCCGTCCCGTGACAATGATCGAGCCGACGACCGCGATGGCCGAGATGGCATTCGTCAGCGACATCAGTGGCGTGTGCAACAACCGTGAGACTCGGACGATGACCCCCAAGCCAAGCAGCGTGGCCATCGCGAAGACGAACAGCAGCGACCAGTAATCCGGGGGCGCGGCGGCGTGCTTCGACACGACGTCGGCGGTCGAAGTGGCCTCCGCCAGCAGCAACAAAATCACGATCAACCTCCTTGCCGATTCTCACGAGAGCGGCGGATTGTGGGGGCGGACCGCGCGGCGTGCAAGGAGTTTGCGACAGGAGTTTGGCGAGCCGTAGGGCAGTATTCCCCAAGCGGCCTCGAATGAGATTTTTTCGGCGAGCGGCAGGGCGTCAGCCCTCCGAGTCAAAACAGCAGGAAACACTCGGAGGGCTGACGCCCTGCCGCTCGCCGAATCTCTCATGACACCCCTCGCGAGGTATCGCCCTCGGACAGATTTCCGCCGCGCGTCGTCCGGGGCCTGACGGGCACCGGCTCACTTGACTTCACGCCGCAGGTTCCAGTCCGGAATCGAATGCTTCCTTGCCCTGGATAATCGAGTGGGCGTCGAAGCGTTCGCCGAAATACAGCCGCCGCGCTTCCGGATTGGCGAGCACGGATTTGGCGTTGCCCGTGGCGACCACTTTGCCGGCGCAGATGACGTAGTTCCGGTCGGTGATCGTCAGCGTTTCACGTTCGCGGTGGTCGGTCAGCAGGATGCCGATCCCCTTTTTGCACAGGCCGGCGATGATGTCCTGAATGCTGTGAATGGTGACCGGGTCAATGCCGGTGAAAGGCTCGTCGAGCAGAATCAGAACCGGATCAGTCGCCAGACAGCGAGCGATTTCCAGCCGGCGACGTTCTCCACCAGACAACGTCGAGGCGATCTGACGCCGCTTTTCGGTGAGCCCAAATTCTCCGAGAAGTTGATCGATCTTGGCCTGCCGCTCGTCGCGCGTCATCGGCAGGAATTCGAGCACCGCGAGAATGTTTTGCTCGACGGTCAGCTTGATGAAAATGCTCTCGTCCTGCGGCAGATAACCCATGCCATGCTGCGCCCGCTTGTACATCGGCCAGCTCGTGACCTCGACGCCGTCCAGGAAGACATGGCCTTCGGTCGGTGCAATCATGCCACACGACATGCGGAACGAGGTCGTCTTGCCAGCACCGTTGGGGCCGAGCAACCCGACAATCTCGCCACGCTCGACGCTGAAGTCCACGCCATCGACCGCGCGCTTGCCGGGGTAATCCTTCACCAATCCGTGGCATTCCAGAAGTGCCATCACGTCCTCCTTGACGTTTCTATTTTTGATTGATGATTTTTGATTTTCGATTGAACCCATGAATCGAAAATCAAAAATCATCAATCGAAAATCTATCGAATGCGGTGCATCCGGCCGAGGTTGGGGTAGAACGGAAAACGGACATCGGGATAGTCCGTCTTGATCTCCTCCAGGATCACTGAGCCATCGGGCATTCGTTTGGGTTCGATCTTCTTGTGATTCCAGACGGGAAAGCCCTCGCCGCCGTTCAGGAACGGCTGCCCGTGCGGCCAGTAAATGTAGAACGCTCGGCCGACCAACGCCGATCGCGGAACTGCATGGCGATGTTGTGCTCGGCGATCGTTTTCCCACAACCGGCTGTCTTTGCTCTTGGGGCTGTTGTCACCGAGCATCATGAATTCCTCCGGGCCGAGTTCGAATCGAGCCTCGCGGCTGCAGGCCTGATACGACTCCCACCAAGCAGCCGGCTGGCTCAGCAACTGTCGCAGATGTCGATGCGATGAACAGGGCGACCACTCTTCGAAGTGGGAACTCAGCGGCGCGAAATCCTGCGTTTGCTGCTCGTGAGTGCTCTGGTAGTAGATGTCGCGATGAATTTGCAAATGCGAGACTTCGACATTCATGCCACGCGCCGCAATTCCGACGGGCGTCAAATCCTCGTCCTGCGGACCGAGGTTCTCGATTTCCGACAGCGTGTATTCCGCTTTGGAACCGAAGTCGACCAGACGACCATCGACCCACAGACACAAACGCTGATCGACGTTGGCGAATTCGACACGATGGTTTCCGACCCCTTGCAACGAAGTCGTGGCCTTGGCGAATGTTTCTTCTTCCTCTTCGCTGCGGTTCAGCCAGACGACACGCGACAATTGAGCTTCACCGGTGCTCGGATTGATGCGGCAGCGGTAACGATGCACCCCCTCGTTGAGTTCCAGGGTCAATTCCGCAGACTCCGCCAGCTTGTCGATCTTCACGTTGCAGCCGATGGTCAGGTCGCCGACCCAGAAATAACTATCGAGATCAAAATCCTGTGCGGACGAAAATGCGTTGTAGCCGCAGAAGTCTGTGATCAACTGCGGTCGCGGCGCTTTCAGAGCGGCAGCCCCTTTGCCGCCGAAGTTGTTGAGCCGATCCCCCTCTTCGTTCTTGAGCGCCGCGCGCCAGACATCCGGCGTCGGGACGAAATGCCGATACCGCAGCCAGTGTGGCTGTTTGCTGTTTGACTCTGCGTCCGTCAACCCGAACGAATGCTTCTCTTCGTGTGATTGCCAGCCGACAACGGTCTCTCGCCAACCTGCGACCTCAATCGTCGATTCGACGCCACCGGTCACAGCCGCTTCGAGATCCAACTGGGCCTCCTCGTTGCGCGCAACGGAAGCCCAGCGTGTCGGCCAGCCTTGCTCGATCAGCGGCTTTTCGGGGAAGTCGTTGTCGTGAACCAGAATTTGCAGTTCGTGCTGTTTCTTCGGATCGGTCTTGCGGAGGATTTGGGTCTCGCCGCCTCCCGGTTCCGATCGAAACAGGTCGCCTTGGCGGATGATGAGCGTTTCGTTGGGCAGACCTACCAGCCGTTTGATGTAGTTCGTCTTCGGCTCTTCGGGGTATTTGAAGACCACGACGTCCCAGCGACGCGGGTCTTTCAATTCGAACGGAAATTTGTTGACCAGGATGCGGTCGCCGCGAAAGACCGGCGCGTTCTTGATCGCGTTCGGTGCCCGGCAATTCGGACAAAGCGAGCCTTCCAGCCGGCTCGTCAAATAGACGCCGTCACGATCCAATTCCTCGCTGGCTCCGATCGTGATGAGATGCCCGCACTGCGTGCATGTCGATTCCTTGTGTCGGCCGTACAAGGTCGGAGCCATCGAGCCGGTTGGGATCACAAACGCCTCGGCCTCGAAGGCTCGAAACAAAAAGGCCAACAGGAACGCGACCGCGATGGACTCAATCGTCTCGCGCATGCTTTCCTGCCTGACGGGCTTTGGTGGGGTCGCGGGAGCCGGCGAACTCGGCTTGTCGTTCGCGGGCGGTTTCGGCGGAGTGTTGGACGATGCGATCATGCGTGGAGTGTCTGGCTTCAAGAAGAGGAAATAAAGTTGCTCGCGAGAGGACTTCAACGCCGTACCGCGACCGTCAGGGAGCGGCCAATTTCCGGCGGCTGAGCCGCTCCCTGACGGTCGCGGTACGGCAACTGACGAGCGGTTTGAGGACATTTAAGGGTCAGCGAATATATCGGATGCGTCCCCAGTCGGGAACGCGGATATGCCACTCGGCCGAGCCGAGTTTGACTCGTCCCGGCCGTGACGGCAGATGCACCAGAAACGGCTTGCCGATCAACATGTTGTCGCGAACGATCTCGCCCGCCCAACTGCGGCTGTCGAGCGAAACCGGGCTGTTGTCCCCCAGAAAAAAGTACTCGTCCGATCCGAGCCGATAGGGTTCGGTGATCCCATGCCGCCCGTCGCCGCGCGTGTAGTACACGTCCCGATACAGCGTCAAATCGCTGACCGAAGCGTGCAGATCGCGAACGCCAAACTTCACCGGCTCGCCTGAGGCGGAGTCCTTCGCCGTGCCGGTCCCATTCTTGACGGGCAAGGCCAGCGGTTCGAGCGGCTGCTGGAAAATCACCTCGCCATCGAGCGCGAATAACAACTGCCGATCAAACAACGACATCTCGACCAGCCGCAGCCGTTTCCACAGGGAACCGCTCAGCTTCACTCGTTGTTCCGATTCTTCCTCACCATCCACGAACAGTCGCAGTTCGCGTTCGCCAGCAGCGAGCCGGACTTCAAACGTCTGCGCGCCGTCGCTCAGTGACCACGCCATCTCACCACGGCCGCGGTGCAATTCGATCCGCATCGCGAGCATCAAATCTCGAACTCGATACCGCTGAGGCGGTTCGGTCAGCCCGTTGTAGGCGTACTCATCCGTCGGCCAAAGGTGTGCTGGCTCGGACAGTGGCTGAGCGCCATGTCGTTTCGGAGCGTCGCCGGAATACGTCACCCAACTGAGACCGCTGTCTTTGATATCGATCATGCTCCGACGGGAGGGTGAGGCTCCCGCCGAGCCGGCTGCGTCGAAGACACTCCCCTCAAGCGGCTCGGCAGCAGCCTCGCCCTCCCGATTGACGCATTCGAGAGTGCGTCCTCGGCTGGTCCAGCCACGAGCCAACTTCCAACGCGATTCGTCTTCACTTTGCGGCCGATGTTGGTACGAGTAGATCGCTATCCGCGTGCTGCGTTGCTCCGCCAAACTCTTCCGAGCCAACTGACCGTCGATCCAAACGTCTCCGGCGCGGACTTGAATCTCTTCACTCGGCAACCCGATCACGCGCTTCACATAGGCCTGAGTCGGCAGGCTGGGATTCTGAAAGACGACGACTTCCCAACGTTTTGGGCGGCGGAGCAGATACGCGAACTTCTGAACCAGCAACTGATCCCCCTCGTTGCGCGGGACATGGCCCAGATCAATTTGATGCTGTCCACAGTTGGGACACGCAACCGGACCGCTTGTGTCGTGGCTGTCGTCCACGGGGACACCGACCGCGAAGGGCAGCCGGCATTCCGGGCAAACGACTTGCTTGTGGAAGCCCAACAAGAACGGTGCCATCGAGCCCGTCGAGATGATGTAGCCCTCGACCGCGAACGCCCGCACCAGCAACACCGCCAACGCCAGCGTGGCCAGCGATTCGACGACGTACCGCAGACTGCTCTCGTTGTGAGAGCTTGCGGCTTCAACTTGTCGAACGGCGGTTGGCATGGCGAGGAGTTGTAGTCTCCCGCCCGCAACCCGCCAAAGGGGAAGTCGAGGATGCGAGGGCTGACGTCCTCATGAACTCCGGCTACGCTCCGCCATCATGAATTTCGCACTCTTGGGGGACGATGCGGCCGCTGTCCCGTTGATCCAAGCCGCGCTGGCGGCGGGACATCGCTTCGTCCGGTCAGCGTTGGCCGAGCGACTGATCACATCACGCACGGAGTTCGCCACGATTCCACAATGTTCATGGGAAGCCCTGCTGATTGACAAGACCGTGGAATCCGTACTGGTGGCGGGCGACAGCAACGAACTACAGACAGCCGCCAAGCATTTGGCTTCGGCCGGCAAGCCGCTACTGATCGTGCCGCGTCTCGCATTCGGCACCGCGTGTGCCTACGAACTGTCGCTGATCCGGGACGACTCGCACGTCAAACTGATGCCCGCCTTCGAGCAGCGCTTCCATCCAGAACTGGTCGCACTTTCGCAGCGGCTGGCGATTCGTGAGCTGGGAGCGATCCGCCGCATCCAAGTGGATCGAGTTCTGTCATTGGCATCGACAACTTCCTCCCTGACCGAGCCCGAAATCGAGGCCGCGTCCATCGACGACATCGACCTGCTGCAATGGATGGGGGGACGGTACGACCAAGTCACGGCGCAGCGATCCGGCCTGACGGAACAGGGTTGCTCGCAAGCCACGCTTTCCCTGGCGGGAACCGGCCTGCCCGACGCGACCTGGACCGCACGCCGCGGTGCGACGGATGGCTGGCGGCTGACCGTTGAGACGGAGCAAGGTCCGATCACGCTCGAACGCTCGACGAATTCCAATTCGCCAGCAGCGTTGATGGCCGCGTTTGTCGTGGCTGACGCACCGAACGCTCCGGAGTGGTCGGACGCGGTGCGAGTCTTCGATGTGCTGGACGCGGCGAAGCGATCGCTGCGGCGGCGGCGCACGATCGACTTGCACTTCGAGACGCTGTCGGAACGGCAGCAGTTCAAAACTCAGATGACGGCGATCGGTTGCGGAATGCTGATGCTGACGCTGTTCCTGATGCTGGCGCTGCTCGGCCTGGGCGCTCTGCTGGAGTCTCGTGACCGAGCCGTCCGCGATGCGGAAGCGGCGGGCTTGTTGCTCAAAGAGTCCGACTTTGAATCGCACGCAGCCGTTCTGAAGATGGCGGCTGAGGCTCGGCTCGATCAGATGGCCGAGCGACTGAAAGAGGAGCCGAAGTCCGTGTATCTCGAACCATCGAGCGATCCGCCGAATTCGGAACTCGATCAACGCCGCCGAGCCAAGATCGTCGAACGCCTGACGAATCTCGGCGTCGAAGCCGCCGATCATCGCACGTCGCTGGCGGCGACCAGGAGCACTGGCTGGGACACGCTGATGCGAATTCTGCGTCTGGCCTGGATCGCTCCGCTGGTGGTGTTTCTCGTGTTGCAGGGTTTGATTCTGGTGGCGAAACCAACCTCCTCAAAAAAGCCGTAACCCGTTCCGCGATCTTCAAACCCATGCCGTTGTTCGAGTTCATCATGCCTAAAAGACGTCCGACGAACATCGAGCCTCAGCGTGTGAAACACCGCGAAATCGGTGACCTGAAGAAATCACCGCTCGAAACGGAGGCCGCCATCGACCGGCCGCTGGGACCGCTGCCCAATTGGACGACACGCTGGATCGTGTTCGTCGTGCTGAGTCTGACGGTGTTGGTCTTGGTTCAAATCCCTTGGATCTTGAAACCGCTGGCGGTGGCGACAATGGCGGCACTGGTTGGTACGGCTAAGGCATCGCGAGTGACTGGCACGGAACTCGTGACTCAGCTTTTCGTCGTCTTCGTGCCGTTCAAGCCGAAACGTTGCAAGTTGAAATTCATCGCCGAGATTCAAGCCGAGAACCGGAAAAATGTCGGTGCCGTCGATTGGGTGTTCTTCATGGGCTTCAACTGGTTCATGGACCGGATCATGCAGTGGATCTGGCCTTGGAAGGCGGGCGAACTGGAACTGTGGGTCACAACCGCTCGCGACAAAAGGATGCTGGCCTGGCGAGGCAACGGTAACGACAACTTCCAAGCCAATCTCGCGACACTGACGTCGGCCACGGGAGCCAACGTCAAACGGCAGTGACGCGATCCCGACGCGAACCGATCACTTCGGCAAGTCATTCGGCGTCACCTTCAGCACCGAGTATGGGTGCATCACGAGCGTGTAGACGCTGCCGTCACGAGCCTCGCAGACCCCCATCGTGACGTACTTGGTTGTGAACGTGCCGTCGGCCGCTTTGCCGAAGCCAGCATGGAACGGCAGGTCTTTGCCGCTGGCGTCTTTGAACTCGGTGAAGTCCGGGTTGCGAACCGCGATCGGCCCCAAGTCGCGCGGAGCCGCATCGCCGGAACGATAGCGCACGAGATGCTGTTGCTGGATGCCGTTGACGGCGTGCGTGACCGATGCCCAAGCCGCGCCGCTGGGACCGACACACATCCCTCGGCAATCGAAGTTCTTGGCATCCTTGATCAGCGTGCCGAGCGACTTGCCGGCCAACGTGTCCCCCGGTGCCGAGAGGTCGTAGCGATAAAGTTGATTGGTGCTCATCGGCAGCGCGTACAGCGTCTTGCCGTCGGGGGAGATGTCCCAATTGATCGGATGCGCTTCAGGGTCGGCGAGGTGGCTGTCCTTCATCGGCGGCTGTCCGTCGATCGTCTGCTTGAGCCGATCCAGTTTGCCGGTCGCGGGGTCGTACCTCGCAATGTCTCCGCCGAGGATCGGGTGGTAGGCTCTGCCAAGATGATCGACGACGACGAAGGCATACATGTGCTGGCAGTCCATCAGATCACGGTACTTGTGCGTCTTCAGGTCCAGTACGAGGAAGTGCGTGCTCTCAATCGGCCGCTCGTCCGAGCAGGTCGAGATGTACGCGACCCCGCGAGCTTCATCGGGGGTCACGCTGATGATCCCCTGATGCGGCACTGGAATCGGGAAGACCTCGGTCTTGCCGGTCGCCGGGTCGTAAGCCATCGGATGCCCACCGGGATACGCAAGCCGCGATTCGTTGGCCGCCGGATAGCCCTGCTTCGTGGCGAAGTAAATCTTCCCGGTGATCGCTCCGGTGTTGTTCCGCGAGTGAATCTTCGCCTGCGTCGCAAAACCGGTGCTCTGCACGGTGATCGCCTTTTGAGCATCGACGACGACATTCATCCGCGCTGGGCGCGGGTCTCCCGACCCCGCCCCCGGATCGAACTCGACCAGCCACGAGTTGACGCCGTTCGCGTGCGTGCCAATGTAAAGCCGCTTGTTCAAGCCTTCGATGATCGCGAAGTAGCCTTCCCCTTCGGTCGCCGTGTATTTCGGCACGACGTAGGCCGTCGATTGCAGCCACTTGGTCGGAGTACCGTCCGCCGCGTGGAGATTGAGATTTGAATAGGACAGACAAACCCAACACACCAATCCAACGGCCGTGAATCGCTGCATGGTCTTTTCCTCCGCGAGAATCTGCGAAATCTGCGTTTCAGAAACTCCTGTAAACGCAGATTTCGCAGATTGTCACAGAGACTGCAAACGAAAAGCCCGGTCGCGAGGACCGGGCTTCGTGGGAAAATGAGAATTGGCAACTCGCGAGAACGTCACGCCTTCGCGTACTCGAACATCGGTGTCGAGAGGTAGCGTTCGCCGGAGTCGGGCAGGATGACCACGATCGTCTTCCCTTCGGATTCCGGTCGAGCGGCCACTTTCAGCGCCGCCGCCATCGCCGCGCCGCAACTGATGCCGCTGATGATGCCCTCTTCCTTGGCCAAGCGCGGAGCCAACTCCATCGCCTCTTCGTTCGAGACCTGCACGACCTCGTCGACCAGCGACATGTC
>SXGU01160056.1_pt1 | contig 10091 bp, 11 predicted proteins | sample 3174531 | NCBI WGS metagenome assembly SXGU01 (sample SAMN11356863, study PRJNA531348) | freshwater metagenome | isolation source: freshwater sample F1-140 | place: China: Fuxian Lake, Yuxi | collected 2017-12-25 | reverse complement strand
GGACGCTTCGGCCAGCTTGTCGACGATATGCTGCGGCGTGGCGCCATCGGGATTGCCCATCGACATGTCGATGATGTCCTCGCCTCGACGGCGCGCGGCCATCTTCAGTTCGGCGGTGATGTTGAAAACGTAGGGGGGAAGGCGATTGATGCGCGAAAAGCTGCGCGGCGTGCGGGGCTGCGTCATGGTGTTCCTTCACGTAAGCGCCCGGAACCGTCCGAGCGACGTGGCGCGAATGTGTCGCGCCGGAACCGATTCTAACCACGCAATGCCCAGCGTGCAAGTTCAATTCTGGTGACGGCGCAGCTCGTCCAGTGCATAGCGGGTGCCGCGCCATTCGATGCCGCCGCGCAGCAGCGCGGTCAGGCTGCCGCGCCACCATATCGCCAGCTCCAGCAGGCTGACGAATGGCGCAAAGATCAGGCAGCGGTAACCCCAGCCGGCGATATGCAGCATGCCGGCAAACAGCAGCAGGCTGATGGACACGGTGGCGGCGTTGATCCAGCGGGTTGCGCCTTCGGTGATGATCAGGCCGATCCACGGCCACACGCGCAGCAGAAGCATGGCGGCAGTAACGGCGATGAGCTGGCCGAGCTGGAAGTCGAACGCGGCGAAGATGTTTTTCTGCATGCCGTTGATCATTTCGGATGTGCTGCGATACCACTCCACGCCGACCAGCTCCCGGCCGAACAACACTTGCTGGCGGTAACCGGCGGCCTTGATGCGCTTGCCGAGCATCATATCGTCCAGCACCGCGAGCGGAATGGCGCTGTGTCCGCCCATTGCCCGGTATGCATCGGCGCGCACCAGGTTGAAGCCGCCCGCGCCGAGAAAATGCTTGGGCGAGGTGGCCACCTTCCACGGCTTGAAGCGCGCCATGAAATTCACCGAAAAGCTCAGCACCAGCATGCGCAGCAACTGGGTTTTCACGACCACGTCGAACAGCAGGGTCAGGTGATCGACGCCATGCTGCTGGCAGTAATTCACCGCGCGTGTCAATGCAGTCGGCTCAAACACCACATCGGCATCGGTGAACAGCAGGTAGTCGCCTCCGGCGATCGCCGCGCCACGCGAGAGCGCGTGATTCTTGCCGAGCCAGCCCGCGGGCAGCTCGGTGATGTGCAGCACGCGCAACTGCGGATATTCCAGCGCCATGCGGTCGAGTATGGCTGGCGTCGCGTCGCCCGAGCGGTCATTGATCGCAATGATTTCCAGGCGGGGATATTGCAGCGCGAGCAGGGAGCGCAATGCCGGCTCGATCGTGCCTTCCTCATTGAGCGCCGGTACGATCACCGACACCTTCGGCGGATCCGGTACGAGGACCGGCAGGATGCCGGCGAGCTGTCCTATCTTCCGCGCGCCGAGCGCGACATCGATCAGCACGATGGCCGTAACGATCAGGACCGCCAGTGAAAGCCAGAAAGCCGGATCAAGCGCCATGTTGCCGATACCCCTTGTTGTTCAAACCACATTTGACGGCATGCCGGCACAGTCGTTCGGCATCGCTTCGGAATATCGAGGATAAGCTCATCCGCATCCGCAGGAATTCCGTCCGTCTTGCCTATACAATGCCACGGGTTTGATGAGGCAATCGGAGCACGGATGGTATCAACTTCATTTTCGTACGGACCCGAGCCGTCGGGCTTGATCTGCGGCTATCTTTTCAGGGAGGACGGCGAAGGCAGTCCTGTCGGTACGGCTGAAACGCTCGACTGGCTGCGGGATCGCCGGAACGGACGGCGGACAGGCGAATTCCTCTGGCTCCATTTCAATCTCGCCATCGCTGGCAGCGAAAAATGGCTTCTCGACCACGGCGGCTTGCCGGAAGAGTTTTATGAAACCCTGCATGAGGGTTCCCGCTCGACGCGCATCGAGCATGCGAATGGCAAGCTGATTGCGGTGGTGAACGACGTGGTATTCGACTTTTCCTTCGACCCGTCCGATATCGCCACCTTGTGGGCCAGCCTGGACGAGCACCTGGTCATCACCGCGCGCCGCCAGCCCCTGCAGTCGATAGACCGGCTGCGCAGCGCCGTCAGCAAGGGGGAGCCGATTCGCTCCACGGTCGAACTCCTGAATCACCTGCTGCGCGACCAGGCCGACGTGCTGGTGAATATCGTCCGCGACTGCGTCCGGCGGGTCGACGAAATCGAGGATCATCTGCTGGCGGGAAAACTGCGGACCAAGCGTGCCAACCTCGGCGAGCTCAGGCGGGTGCTGGTGCGGTTGCGGCGCTTGCTGGCGCCGGAGCCCGCCGCATTGTTCCGGCTGCTGCAAAGGCCGCCTTACTGGGTGGCGGAGTCGGATTCCCAGGATCTGCGCCAATCGACCGAGGAGTTCTCGGTCGTGCTCAACGACATGGCTGCATTACAGGAACGGATCAAGCTGCTGCAGGAGGAAATTGCGGCCCGCGTGAACGAGGAAAACAGCCGCAGCCTGTTCGTGCTTACCATCGTTACCGTGCTGGCGCTGCCGATCAATATTCTCGCGGGTCTGTTCGGCATGAACGTCGGCGGCGTGCCGCTGGCCGAGAATGGCGATGGTTTCTGGATCGTGGTCGGCATCGTGGCGACGTTCACCGTACTGGCCGGATGGTTCGCGTTTCGCAGCCAGCGCGACTGATCTTGTCGAAAAAATAGCCACCCGCGGGTGGCTATTCGTCTTGCGCGTGCTGATTCTTCATACGCCCAGCAGCTTCTTCGCTTCCTGCAAGGTCTTCATCGATTCGTCATGCTTGCCTTCCTTGTGAAGCTTTTCGCCTTCCGCTCTCAATTCTTTTGCCTTGCTGATGTTCTCCGCGCTGACCCCGCTTGCGGAACTTAATTTGGCATCGATCGTCTTCATTTCATTGGGGCAGTTGTGAGCGAATGCCAGCGATGAGGCTGAGAACAGCAATACCGTCAAAAGCTTTTTCATTTGAGTCTCCTGATTGAATTCCCGGTTCAAGAACAAGTCGCCAAGCGCGGCTTTGCTTGCCATCTTCCGCAGGTTTCGGGCCTGCGATCCATTACTTTACGCCTGTTGCGCAAGCCTGTCAGGCAGCAGGGCAATTACCGGTTGTAGACCTACCTATGCGCTTTCGTTTTGCCGCTTGTTTCATTCTTTCCCTTTGTGCCGTCTCGTCCGCTGCGGCGAGACAGCCATCCGTGGTCGACGGGCTCCAGGAGGAGTTGCGGCAACTCCTTCCGCCACGCACCGCGAAAGCGCCAGCAAGCGCGGAAATCGAGACCGGGTTTTCGCCGGACGGCGATGCCGAGCGGCTGGTGTTGAAAACGATCGATTCGGCGACCAAAAGCGTCCGGCTGGCGGCATATGCGTTCACATCGCCGAAAGTCGTGCAGGCGCTCCTGCGGGCGAAGCGGCGGGGTGTGGACGTACGGGTGGTCGCGGACAACAGCGGGCCGAAATCGAAATCCGGCGCGGCGGCGCTGAACCTGGTCGCGGGAGCCGGCATTCCGACGCGGCTCAATGGCAAATATGCGATCCACCACGACAAGTACATCATCGTCGACGGCCGCCATGTCCAGACCGGCTCCTTCAACTACAGCCAGGCCGCCGCGAAATCCAACAGCGAGAACGTTATCGTCATCTGGCACAACCCCGAGCTGGCCGCGCATTACCTGCGCCATTGGGAAAGCCGGTTCGGGGAAGGCTCCGCGTACAGGAAGCCTTACTGATTCAGTCGCGTCCCGGCTTCAATGGAATGCGCTGCTGCTTTATGAATCCATCGCAGATACCCGCGCACCATCATGCAAAGCCGGCGACGGCGCCTCGTCGCTGTGCAGGAGCGGGTTGCCAGGTCAATCGATGTGCACCTTCGGCAGCAACCGCTTTTCCAGGAGCTCGAACAGCCATTGCGTGAGCAATGCGAGCGCCGCCGCGGGCAGGGCGCCGGCCAGCAGCATATCGTTGTCATTCAACGCCAGGCCGGTGGCGATCCGCTCCCCATAGCCGCCGGCACCGATGAAGGCGGCGATCGTGGCGGTGCCCACGCTCGTCACCGCGGCGGTCTTCAGCCCGGCGAGGATTACCGGCAGCGCCAGCGGCAGGTCGATATGCAGCAGCCGGTCGCGCGGCGTCAAGCCGAGTGCCAGTGCCGCCAGCCGCAGCCCTTGCGGTACTTGTCCGATACCGGCGGCGGTATTGCGCACGATGGGCAGAAGGGCATACAGGAACAGCGCAATCAACGCCGGCATGGTGCCGATCGCGCCCAGCAGGGGAATCAGCATCGCGAACAAGGCCAGGGCCGGCACCGTCTGCAATACACCGACCAGGGCCATCACCGTCTGCCTCAGGCGGGGCCGATAGGCGGCCAGGACGCCAAGGGGTATGCCGAAGGACGCCGCGACGGCCACCGACGCCAGCACCAGCAGGAGGTGCTCGCGCGTCAACCGCCAAAGGCTGTCATCGAACAGCTTGCGCCACAATCCATGGCGCGGCGCCTTGGCGGCGGCCGGAGACAGGAAATTTTCCGCCACGTCGGCAAAGGACTTGCCTTCCAGTTCGGCCGCTGCGTTCATTGCAATCATGTCCGCTTCCGAAATGCGGCTCTCCAGCCGTCGCAGCGCCTGCCACGCAGCCGGGAAGCGCCGTTCAACATCGAGCCGGTACAGCAGCAGCGCGTCATAGCGCGGAAAGTAGCCCGCATCGTCCGCCAGCACCCGCAGTCCGTACTGCCTGATCTTCGCGTCTGTCGAGTAAATGTCGATCACATCGACCTGCCGGGCGGCAAGTGCTTCGTAGGCAATGCCGTGGTCGAGACCGGACGGCTTCTGCGGCAACCGATAGCGGCTGGCCAATCCCGGCCAGCCGTCGGCTCTGCCCAGGAACTCATGCGACAACCCCAGCCGCAGCCCCGGTGCCTTGGCCAGCCCGCTGATGTTCTCCAATCCGGGTTCGTCGCCCGCACGCATGGCCAATGAGTAAGTATTGTTGAAGCCGAGGCGCACTGCCGCGCCGATGCCTAAGGAAGCCAGTTCGCGGTTGACCTGTTCGAGCGAGGTCGGCGCCGCGTGCCCGAGGATTTCCAGGTCGATCGTGCCGAAGTACTCGGCGTATACATCGATGCTGCCGCTTTTGAGCGCCTCGAACACGATCGCGGTATTGCCCAATCCTCGGCGCTGTTCGACCCTGGCATGGGGAGCGGCGGTTTGGGCGATGACTTCGGCCAGTACGTAGGATTCGGTGAAGCGCTTGGAACCGATCCGCAGCACATCGTCGGCGATGGCGCCCAACGGCGCCAACCACGGCGCGCACACGCCGATCCCCACCAGCAGCCGGCGCCAGCGCCGTAGTGCGGCGCGCATGTGCACCGCGATTCCGATGATTCGAATAGACACTCTCGTCTCCTGCCCAGGGCGTCATAACAAGCCCCAGAACTCCGGCCCGGATGAAAACGCTGGGCGCAAGCCGTTTGGCGACCCGTCGACCTGGCCGCGGCGCGTGCTTTTGGGGCTCGTTGAACGACCCGGCCTGTTGCAAATTTGTTGTTTCGACGATGACAAGCTTTGTTGTCAATGTCAAAATTCGCGTCGGCGGCGCGGATCGTTTATTTTCCGGTGCCCATAACAATAAACCAATCGCATCAACATCCCGGGAGTAAATCATGTCAAGCCGCACCCGCTTCACCCTGTCGCTTTGCGTTTCGCTGGCGGCGTTCTCCGCCCATGCCCAGTCGCGCGGTCCTGCCGCCCAATACTGGGTCGACCTGGCAACCAACAATGCCTCCATGCCGGGCATGCAGCAGGATATGGGAGCCGGCGGCCTAGGTGCCGGCCTGCTCGGGAGCCTTATGGGCGGCGGGGCGCCGATGATGGGTGCATCCGGAAGTAAATCCCTAAGCGCCGAATTGCACGTGCGGGCCCATCCTTCCGGTGTGGAAGGCACGCATGCCATTCCGGCGGACATGAATATGGGGCAGTCGCTGCTGCTGTTGCCGAACAAGCCGAAACAGGCGGCTCATACGCCGACCTACTCCAGCGACCAGCCGGCCGAAAAGCCGAAAGGACGCATCCTGCTGTACTGGGGCTGCGGCAATACCATCCGGGCCGGTCAGCCGAAGGTGCTGGATTTCGGCAAGCAGGATTACCGCGAGTTTTCGCAGTTTTTCGCCGGCAGCGGCGGGGCTTCAAGCCACGGCGTGCAGAACCGGCCGGGCAATGCATTATGGCCGAACGAGCGGGACAGCAAGCCGGTGCCCGACAACGCTTCCCTGAAGGGCGGCCATGCGGTCAGCGGCGATGGCGTTCCGGCGAGCCTGAAATTCACGGTCGGCGCCGAGCATGACTTCCTGCCGAAGGTGCAGATGACCACCAAGGGCATGCCGAAAGACGGGGTGCAGGTGGAATGGGCGTCGATGCAGAACGCAAAGGGCTACTTTCTCCATGCGCAGGGCAGCGTGGCGGGGCAGGGTGGTGCGCAAGACATGATTTTCTGGAGTTCCAGCGAGCGGCCTGAAAATGGCTGGTCGCTGATGACATACCAGGCGCCGGCACAGATTGCAAAGCTGCTGCAGCAAAAGGTTATCCTGCCGCCATCCACCGTCAATTGCACAGTACCGAAAGGCATTTTCGATCAAGCCGACAGCGCGATGCTGAACATGATCGCCTATGGCCCTGAGCTCAACCTGTCGCATCCGGAGCGCCCTGTGAAGGCGCCGGCCGGATGGCAGCCGGACTGGACGGCGCGCGTGCGCATCAAATCGACCGGAATGACGATGCTGGGCATGCAGGATGGCGTGGAAGGGCGTCGTTCGGGTAACCGCGACGCTGGAAGCAGTGCTGATAACGGCGGCGAAAATATGAATGGCGGAAACGGCGGCGATGGCGCCGCGCCGAGCCTGCCGAGCCCGATCAACATCCTGCGCGGTTTGTTCGGCAGCTGATGTGCTTTCAAGGGGGCGCCGGGCGTCCCCGCGGCACGGTCACATTGCTTCTACAGGAAGATGCGTACGCAATTGGGCCGTGTCGTAGATATAAGTCAGCTTTGACAGCAGGTTGCGCTTCGGCGCCAGCTCGAACAGCGACATCAGCTCCAAGTTCAATGATTTGCCGCTGTTGAGTACCCAGGTGTAGTTGAACTGCAGGGCCATTGCCCGATCGTCATTGATCGCTTCGAAAATGTTCTGCAGTCGGATGATGGAATGCTTGGTGTCGTTGAAAAGCATCTTGTGATAATCCTCGACGCTCATCTCGCCATACAAGGGAGATACGACAGTCGCATCCTGCGTGAAGAAAGACAGTACTGCCGGCAAATCGGCTCTGTTGGCGGCGGCCAGATACTCCTTGCAAACTTGTAATGGACTCAATCTAGACTCCGGGTGAACGGGGATGCAACAGATCAAACGGGTGAATCAAAACGGAGGTTGTGCAACCGGTAAGACAGCGAGGGGCGGTGACAAAACGCGCTGTCAAATATACCGATTTATTCCTCCTTCGCACTCCTATAAATATGGGATATCTGGTACGTAAATGCATGAAAATTGACTTGTTCTGTCAGTAAAATGACAACTTCTATCGCTGCGGAAATAAGATCGGCCGCCATGCATTTCCGGCAAAACACAACAGGCAAGGCTGATCGATTCACCACCTCGCATCGAAATCTTCGATTATTTTTCCAATATCCAGAGTCCTATACTGACTCCTCGACATCGCGTGGAGGCAGTCATGGAGTACCATCAATCAGCGCCGATTACGCACAAAGGGAAAAACGCCTTTACCCAGGATGAAGCTGACGATCCCCCGCCTGCATTGGACCGGGACCAGGTCTGCCTCTGCATCAACATCTGGGCGGCGTTCTATCCAGAGAGACTGACGCTGGCCAGGCAAGTCGGCCGGCAAATGAGGCCTGTCGACGAACGCGGCACCCGAAGTTGAGGGGCTAGAGCCGGTTATGGACCCCAGGCCCCTCCCGAGTTCCATAACAGGCTCTGGCGCTTTCTCTTAAAATACCGGACTTCAGCGCGGACCGGCATGGCCGCCGCGCATCTGCACAATCCTGTTCCGGTAACCACCCGATGCTAGTCAATGACGATCTGAATCACCACATCCGCCAAGTGCTCGATGAACTCGGCATCACTGCCGCAATCCTTGCACGCAATCCCATCCCGTTTCATCCCGAGCCGACGCAACTGGTGGTTGCCGAGGTGGGCCAGGACGGCAGCGAATACCAGCTCATCCCCGAGGCGGCGCGTGCCTGGAAAGCGATGAAGGACGCGGCTCGCGAAGGCGGCATCGTGATCGAACTGGTATCGGCGTTCCGCAATATCGAGCGGCAGGCCGATATCATTCGTGCCAAGCTTGCGAAGAACATGCCGATCGAAACCATCCTGACCCTGAGCGCGCCGCCGGGCTATAGCGAGCATCACAGCGGCCGGGCGATCGACATCAATACCCCGGGCTGCGAGGCGACCGAGGAACCGTTCGAGCATACCGACGCATTCCGCTGGCTCACGCTGCATGCGGGCCGCTTCGGATTCACCCTATCCTACCCGCGTGCAAACAAGCTGGGATTCATTTACGAGCCATGGCATTGGTGCTACCAGCCAGGCAGCGGACGGAGCGACGCATGAAACTGAAAATGGCCGAGAAGTCGTTGTTCGCAATCCTGCTGCGCTCGCCGTGGTGGATCAGCATCCTGATTGCCGCGGTAATCTCCCTGGCCGCCAGCGCGATGCTGCCGCGCGAGGTGGCAGCCTATGGCATATCCGCAGGCTTCCCGTTCCTGGTGGTCGGGATCGTTGCCGCCTGGCGGCAGTTGCGCATGCCGAGTCCGTCGCGGGTCGCGGAGCTCATCGAAACCGTCAACGCCATGCCCTGGCGCGATTTTGCCAATGCGGTCGAACAAGCGTTCCGGCGCGACGGGTACGAAGTCAGGCGGCTCACCGGCCCGGCGGCAGACTTCGAGATCGCCAAGGGAGGACGGACCGTGCTGGTGAGCGCCAAGCGCTGGAAAGCCGCCGGCGCCGGCATCGAACCGCTGCGTGAATTGCAGACGGCATCGGAGAAAGCCGAGGCGCGGGAGAGTATCTTCATTACAACCGGTCAGCTCACGGACAACGCGCGATCCTTCGCCGCACAAAAAAATATCCGGGTAATGCAAGGCAATAGCCTGGCCGAGCTTCTCCAGGGTATCGTGCAGGCACGCAATATCTGATACGGCCGGCCGATAAAGCAGAATAACCCTACTGCCGTCCTTGCAATCGCAGGGCCGCCTTCTAAACTCCTTTGTCCAAGCCTTGTTTTTCAAGGCCTTTCCCCACAAAGGAGTTTCAAATGGAAATGGATGTCAACGATCGCCGCGGAGGTGCCGGATTTCCGGTCGACCAGCCGTTGCAGGCGCTGCGGATGGATCACGAACTAGTTCGGAAACTGTTCGACAGCTACCTGAATTCGCAGGACAGGAACGTCAGGAAAGAAGCCGGCCGGCAAATCCTGATGAATCTGGAATTGCATGATGCATTGGAGCAAACCGTGTTCTATCCTCGCGTGCATGAGGCCGATGCGTCGTTGGTCGATTCCTGCGAAGAGGAACATCAGCAGGTAAGGCAGATGATGGAACAGATCAAGACGATGGGCGAAGACGATCCGCAGTGCGAGCAGATGTACCGCCAGTTGTCGGAAGCCGTGATGAGGCATGTCGAGGTGGAGGAGCAGCAGTTGTTCCCGAAGGTGGAACAGGCGAATCTCGATATGTCCGCCCTCGGCCTGGAGATGCAGGCGTTCGAAGCCAACATGATCAGCGGTCAGGCGAGCGCGACGGGACAGAAGGATGCGCGCGCATGAAATGCGGTGGCGTGCCGCCATGGCGGCGGCATGGCGCTTTCCCTTCCCGGGCGTCCGGGAAGGGAAAGAAACCTCATGCATTCAAACCTTCAAACGATAACCCGTCCGGAAAATCCACCATATCCCCGCAAGACACAGCAGCATGAACACCACGGTCATGCCGAGGCTGATCGCGACGCCGACATCCGAAACGCCATAGAAGCTCCAGCGGAAACCGCTGACGAGATATACCACCGGATTGAACAGGGTCACCTTTTGCCAGAATGGCGGCAGCATGTTAATCGAGTAGAAGCCGCCGCCGAGGAAGGT
>SXGU01545894.1_pt1 | contig 10092 bp, 4 predicted proteins | sample 3174531 | NCBI WGS metagenome assembly SXGU01 (sample SAMN11356863, study PRJNA531348) | freshwater metagenome | isolation source: freshwater sample F1-140 | place: China: Fuxian Lake, Yuxi | collected 2017-12-25 | reverse complement strand
GCCCCTAAATAAAATAGTACATGTTGTCCTGGTCGGCATTTTTGTATGCGTCCCTGTCATCATCTTCCGATTCGTCCGCCGGCTGTGTTACGTCGTCTTCGTCCTCCTCCTGCAGATCGTACCCCGATTGCAACGAAAGTTCAAAAAATTCCCTGCGCAAAGCCGGCTCAGGTTCAGTGCGCTGCATTGCCAAACGATTGCGTCCGGCGGATCCTGCGATATGGTGGTGGATTTTCATGGTATTCCCGATTACATTTCGTCCTCTTCGGCCGCGTCAAAGTTGATGGTGTTGTAGGCGGCTTCGGTAAGGGTCACGTCGGCCTCCTTTTCTTCGGTCAGGGTCTGTTCCAATAAGGCCGCCACTTCGTCAAGCCCAAGAGTACGGGCGTGCGCGGCCATTGTCCCATACGATGCGATTTCATAGTGCTCGATTTTCTGTGAGGCAGCGATGATTCCGGCATCCCTAACTGGTCCCGGCTGCGTTTCTTCAAGGATGCTCTCGCCTTCCTTGATCAAACCTTCCATTGCATCGCATTTTTTGGCGGTTGCCTTTTTACCCATCAGGCTAAAGATCTGTTCAACTCGGGCCACCTGGTTTTCTGTGACGGTAAGGTGCTCTTTGATTGCATTTACCAAATTCTCGGACTGGGCATTCTTGGCCATTTTCGGCAGGGCTTTGGTCAGCGCCTTTTCGGCCCAATAAATATCTTTAAGCTGGTCCTCAAGAAGTTCGGTAAGTCCTTCAGCTGCGGAGCTTTTAGGTTTCACCTCTCTTTTTGAACCTGTTGTTGAAGTGGTAGTTTTTTTCGAGGCCGTGGACTTCGACGTGGAAGTCCGGGTTTTTGCTGTTGTGGCTTTCATAATAATATGTTTAGCTGGTTATGATTGAATTTTTACAAATTTCACTTTAAACCCGGCCGTATCGGTTATAGAATTACCCCCAAATCTTATAAATTTCCAATTCGCTGTACTAAAGGCCATTGCGTCCAAATACGGGATTCAGCATTAGGAAACTGGCCCGTATACCTGCGCTCCCGATTCCGTTCGGTGCAATTCAGGCCTGACTTCGCGCCGAGATTTGATTCATCGAAGATCATCGCGTTGGCTCATCGGCCAAAAAATACCATCAACCTCAACAACTGTTAATCAATTATTTAGGCATTTGCGAAAACCAAACAATTTGAGAATATTATTGTAGTCCTTTTCTTTAAAAATAAGCCAAATTGTGCATTTCGTCGATGTAATATGCATTTTATCGGCAAAAAAATTTGTTTTTTTAAATCCGCATTCTACATTTGGCCTGTCAAAGTCAACAAGGAATATTTCCGGACGGCCTGACACGTTTTTTGGGGGCAAAAAACATTCAGATTAAAATGAGGGTTATGGAAAAAATTACTTCATTAAAAAAGAAGCTGTCCTATATACTGATAGGGCTAATGTTTACTGCAACGGGAATGTCACAATCCCAGCCGTTTACCGGCAACGGTACCTTCACGGTTCCGGCGGGCGTCACGAGCATCACGGTTGAGGCATGGGGCGGCGGCGGGCGCGGAAGCTCGCTGTCCACCAACATCCTTGGCGGAGGCGGTGGCGGAGGCGCCTATGCAGCCAAGACCATCGCGGTACTCCCAGGCCAAACCTACAATGTATCCGTTGGTTCCGGAAGCACCTCCAATGCATCTGCCGGAGGCGATTCGAGTTTCGGATCGCCGGTTTTGCTATTGGCAAAGGGCGGAAATTCTGCCTCCGCTAACAGTGCCAACGGCGCACCCGGCGGACAGGCATCTGCCTGCCTGGGCGACATCGCATACTCCGGCGGCAACGGTTCAACCGCAAGTGCTTCCCATAGCGGTGGCGGCGGCTCCTCTGCAGGCAATGCGGCCAACGGAAACAACGGGTCCGCTCCAAACGGAGGTGCTGCCCCTGCCGGCGGCGGCAGCGGAGGCGATGGTACGTCAACAAACACGGGAGGCGAAAACGGGTTTGGGCCCGGCGGCGGCGGCGGCGGTGCACGCAAGACGGGCGGATCCAACAAAAGCGGCGGAAACGGCGCAAACGGTTACGTCCTGGTCACCTGGACGGTCGCCGAGATCGCAGTTAGTGGAAACGGGGTGAATATCGCCGATAACGACATGACTCCATCCACCGCAGATGCCACCGATTTTGACGTGGCCGACCTCAACTTCGGTTCGGTTTCAGTGACCTACACAATCCAAAATCCGGGCACGGCGACGCTAAACATTTCCAACATCACCATCTCGGGCGCTCAGGCCTCGGACTTTACCGTCACATCCGCGATCCCTACAACCATCGCACCGGGTGCATCGGCGACCTTCACGGTACTCTTCAACCCATCTGCAACGGGGGTGCGCAATGCCATGGTGATCATAACCTCGGATGACTCTGATGAAGCTTCGTTTGATTTTGCGATCCGCGGGACAGGAACCAATGCCGAGGCAAACGTAACCGGTAACGGCGTCACCATCGTCGATGGCGATACCACTCCTGCCGCCGCCGACCATACGGCTTTCGGGACCACCGACATCCTTGCGGGGACCATCACGCGCACCTTTACGATCCAGAACGCGGGTACCACGACACTTACGGTCGGGACACCGGCACTTTCAGGTACAGGTGCTGCACAATTCTCGATAAGCACGATGCCGGCCACTTCGGTGGCAGCGGGATCTTCGACCACGTTTTCGGTCACCTTTAACCCGTCGGCAACGGGAACCCAGAGCGCGGTAATTACCTTTACCAACAATGACGGGGACGAAAACCCGTATAACTTTGCCATCAGCGGCGTGGGTGCCGATCCCGAAATCGTCCTGACGGGCAATGGCCTTGGAATCAATGACGGCGACACGACCCCGGCTACCACCGACGGCACGAATTTCGGTTCGATGACCGTGGTCGCGGGTAGCGTGATCCATAGCTTTACGATCCACAATGCGGGTTCCGGCACGATGCCGCTGACCATTTCAGGCGTAACCATCACGGGTACGAATGCCGCCGACTTCACCCTCACGCAGTCGCCCACCTCACCGGTTGCGGTCAACGGGCAGACCACTTTCCAGATCACCTTCAATCCTTCGGGTACCGGAACCAGGACCGCGACGGTCAACATCGCCAACAACGACAGCAATGAAAGCCCTTATGATTTTGCGATCTCGGGATTCGGTACGCAACCTGAAATCAACGTGACCGGAAACGGCGTCTCGATCGTCTCGGGCGATGCCACGCCTGCTTTGTCTGACAATACCGACTTTGGTACCGTGTCGATCGAAAACGGAAGCACGCTCGTCACCTATACTATCCAGAATACCGGAGTCGGTGCGATGACCGTGGGCGCCATCACTTTTTCCGGCGTGAACGCCGCCGATTTCACGCTGCACACCATGCCTGCTTCGTCGGTGGCGCAATCGGCAAGCACGACCTTCCAGGTCAAATTCTCACCGACCACCATCGGGACAAAAACGGCCACCATCTCAATCGTCAATGACGACAGCAATGAAAATCCCTATACTTTCGCAATTACCGGCCTTGGCGTGCGTACCTATGCCGATACCGACGGCGACGGGGTGAGCGACAATATCGACGTGGACGACGACAATGACGGCGTCCTCGATACCTACGAGGAAACGGGCTGTACCGTATCGCCTTTCGCCAATTCGGTGGAATATACGTTCCTGAATGAAACCTTCGGGACCGGAACGACCCGTAGCCAGATCAACGTGAACATTCCAGGCGCGACCTGTACCTATTGCTATGAGGATGGCATTGCGGGGACCAACACCACCGAATGCCCGAGCCAGTCAACCTGGATCCTCGATGACGGGGAATATACCGTGACGCACAAGATTGCGGGCACCGTGGCATCCGACCCCGAAAACATCCACGGCGACCTGGCCTGGAACGGCCTGACCGACCACACTCCGGGCGATACCAACGGTCGTATGGCGGTCTTCAACGCCAGCTTTACACCGGGAATTTTTTATGAGACCACCATCCACGGCGTACTGCCCAATATCCCGATCACCTATAGCTTTTGGGTACTCAACATCATGTCCTCGCACAATTATTCGGGATCCATCCTGCCCAACATCACCGTTGAGTTCTTGACCACGGGCGGCACGTTGCTCTCGACCTACAACACGGGGAACATCGGGCGTTGCAGCAGCAGCACGGCCGACAATTCATGTGGCTATTCAAACTGGCTCCAGTATACCACCAGCGTCAACCTGGGCAACAATACATCGTTCGTCATCCGCTTCAAGAACAATGCGCCCGGAGGAGGCGGAAATGACCTGGCCATCGATGACATCACCATCCGCCAGCAGTACTGTGACCGCGACAGCGACATGATCTCCAACATTTACGACCTGGATTCGGACAATGACGGGATTCCGGATATCGAGGAGGCCGGATTCTACGCGCTCAGCGGCGGCAAGGCCTATATGGACCTCACTACCGCCGGGGTCTGGGCCGATGCAAACCTCAACGGGCTGCACGATACCATCGACGCGATGATCGCCGCGGGAACCTACGCCTTGCCCGATGCGGACAATGACGGAACCGCCGATGTACTCGACCTTGACTCAGACAACGACACGCTTTTTGACGTTGACGAGGCAGGGCTTTTCAATGGGGACGGCGACATTGACGGCGACGGCGTGGGCGACGGAACCGACACGGACCGCGACGGGATCCTGAACATTTACGATACTTTTACGGGCTACGGAACGCTTTATAGGCCGTTTGGGCAGGACTCCGATGCAGATGGCATCTCGGATTTCCGCGAAACGGATTCAAACAATGACGGCGCCTTTGACATTGCTGCGACGCTTCATGCTTCACTCGATGCCAACAACGACGGAAGGATCGACAGCGGTGCCGACACCGATAAGGATGGCATCAACGACAATTTCGACTCGACCACCGCCGCGCTGGGTTCGCCCCGCAACCTCAACACCAAGCTTTACCTCGATCTTGACGGACGCAACGATTACGCCGAATCAACGCAAATACTTGGAGGCCTGGCCAAGTCCACCATCATGGGATGGATCAAGCTGGACGCTTCCTTCAACGCAAACGGCTTCATCATGGGCCAGGACAACTTTAACCTTCGGGTAGCGGTCGCCGGTGGCAACAAACTCGTCGCGACGGCCAAAGGCGTATCGGTCACCTATAACACTGATCTGGTGCCAAACCGATGGTATCATGTGGCCGCCGTGTACGACGGTGCGGGCGCCACCCAAAAGCTGGCGCTCTACGTCAACGGCCAAATGGAGAATTCCTCCAACAGCGGAACGCTCGCGGGCGCCCTGCACGCCAGCACCGCGAAATTCGCGATGGGCCGCAACAGTGCAACGGCTACCGAATATTTCAACGGCTCGATCGATGAGGCGCGCGCTTTCAGCACCGCGCTGACAGATGACCAGCTCCAGAAAATGGTGTACCAGGAAATCAGGCAAAACGGCACCGCGATCCGTGGCGAGGTGGTTCCCAAGGACATTGAATCGTCATTGTGGGCCAACCTGATCGGATATTACCGCATGGACGCCTACAAGGGCGATGTAATCGACAATTACACCACTGCCGCCATTGACCAGGGATCATCAACCACGCTGGCGCGCATTTACAATGTTAAGAATATCCGCAGGCAATTAGCGCCGATGCCTTTTGAGACGACGATCGCCGCACCGATCGACCAGGCGGTGAGCCAGAACAACTATGTCAACGGAATGGACGTGCTCACCTATGACTGGTCCATCCTTAAGATCAAGCACGACATGACCTTCTCCTACAACAACACCGACCTGGGCCTTTTTATTGAGCCGGGGGTGACGGTGGTGGTGGACAACCATTCGGCGATGCGCAATTCATGGTACCTGAAGCTCGACGGCAAACTGGACCTTCAGGGGCGTTCGCAACTCGTGCAGACATCGGGCAGCGACCTTGACGCCACAAGTGCGGGCCACATCGAACGCGACCAGCAAGGAACATCGAACAAGTGGAACTACAATTATTGGTCATCGCCGGTAGGCGCGATCAATGCCACGACAAACAACAACAATTACACGGTGGCATCGGTCTTCAAGGACGGGACCAACCCCGCCAACCCGCAGAACATCACCTGGACAACAGGCCTTAACGGATCGGCGACGAGCCCGGTGACCTTGAGCGGTTATTGGATATTCAAGTTCCAAAACGTAAACAACAATTACGCAAACTGGGCATCGGTAGGTCCAAACGGGTCGTTACTGGCCGGCCAGGGTTTCACCCTTAAGGGGAGCAATGCCGCCACCCCGAACCAAAACTATGTCTTTGTTGGAAAACCGCACAACGGCAACATCACCACCACCGTGGCGGCCAACAACCTCAACCTGTGCGGCAACCCTTATGCATCTGCGCTCGACGCCAACGCATTCATCACGCAAAATGCGGCGAGCACGACGGGAACACTTTACTTTTGGGAACATTTTGCGACCAACAACACCCATACGCTGCAGGATTACCAGGGCGGTTATGCAGCCAGGACCCTCGTGGGCGGTACGCCACCCGTCTCCCCTGCCGGCGTTAGCGGGCTAGGTACCAGCACCCGCGTTCCGGGACGTTTCATCCCGGTGGGACAAGGCTTTTTCATTACGGGCAGCACAACCGGCGGAACCGTAACCTTCAACAATGCCCAGCGGGCTTTCATAAGGGAAGAAAACACGGATTCAAACGTGATGTTCCGTGCCGACAATGCACTCGCTCCCGCGCCGCTGCTCAACAACAATGAAGATGTTTTTGAGGAGGATACGTTTCCACGGCTGCGCATCGGGTACAATTCGGCAAACAATTTCCACCGACAGGTATTGATCGGTTTCATGGACAACCTCGCGACGCCGGCCATCGATCCGGGTTACGATGCAATCCACATTGACAACCAGCCCAACGACATGTATTTCATAAACGGCTACCACAAACTGGTAATTCGCGGGGAGGGACAATTCAACACCGAGATGGTCTTCCCGATCGGCGTGAAGGCAAGCGCCCCCGGAAACGTCCAGTTCACGCTCGACGGCACCGAAAATTTTGCCGAAGGCACGCCGGTCTATATCCACGACAACGTGACCGGAATCTATCACGACATCACAGACGGATTCGCCGAGATCGCGCTTGCGCAAGGCACTTTTGACGACCGCTTTTCCCTTAGGTTCACTCAGGGAACCTCGCTCGGGCACAACGATAACGCATGGGAAAATTCCATCGAGGTGGCCTATGACAATTCGGCGCTGAGCATCAGGAACGGGTTACAGGATGCGGAGGTCGAATCGGTAGCCCTGTTCAACATGCTGGGCCAGCAAATTTCATCGACCATCGTGGCCGATGGATCGGACCAGCTGATCATGGTACCGGTAAACGCCGTGGCCAGCGGAACCTACATTGTAACGATCGCAACAACCAAAGGTGACATGAGCCGCAAGATCGCGATCAAATAACAACGCATTTTTTCCTCTTTTTGCCCCACAAAAAGATCCAAGAAGACCCCTCGACGTGAGGGGTTTTTGGTTTTTTATGGGCGCAGCAATTTGGCAAGCCCGTCAAGGTCCACCAGGGATTGCGTGCCCGTGACCAGGTCCTTGACCGCGTACCGGTTGTTTTGCATTTCCTCGCTTCCGCAGATAACGGCAAAGGGTATGGCGCGCTTGTCGGCGTGCTGGAACTGTTTGGCCGTCTTGGCGTGGTCCGGATAGAGTTCGCAACGGATGCCCCATTGGCGAAGTTGCGAAACAGCCTTCATCGCGTACCTTGATTCAGATTCGCCAAAATTGAGGAACAGCGCCTGTGGCGTCACCGATACATCGGCTGGAAAAAGCCCCAACTCCTCCATGACCAGGTAAATCCTGTCAAGCCCGAACGAAATTCCCACCCCGCTGACATCCTTCAAACCAAAAATGCCCGTCAGGTCGTCATAGCGGCCCCCGCCCCCGATGGAACCCATCGAGACGCCGGCGGGCGCGGAGACTTCGAGTATCGCACCGGTGTAGTAGTTGAGCCCGCGCGCCAGTGTGACGTCCAGGTCGAGTTTGGCCGACAGCCCCCCGAGCGCCGCAACATTGTCGCTTATGAACCGCAGCTCGGCGATGCCGGCCAGCCCTTGCGGGGAACCGGTGAGCAGCGCCTCAAGTTTGTCCAGTTTTTCGCCAATTGTCCCCGTGAAGTCGAATAGCGGTTCCAACCGGGCGATCGAATCGGCCGAGATCCCCTTTTCAAGCATCTCCTTCTCGACACCCTCGCGACCGACCTTGTCGAGCTTGTCAAGGGCCACCGTGAAATCGATGAGCTTGTCGTCGGCGCCGATGGCCTGGGCGATGCCTGAAAGGATCTTGCGGTTGTTGAGTTTTATGGTACAACCTCTTAGTCCCAGCGCCTCAAACACCGAATCGTACAACTGCACGAGCTCGACCTCCTGCCACAGCGATCGCGAACCCACAACGTCGGCATCGCACTGGTAGAATTCACGGAAGCGGCCCTTCTGGGGGCGGTCGGCGCGCCAGACCGGCTGGATCTGGTAGCGTTTGAACGGGAACTCGATGTCGTTGCGGTGCTGGACAACGTACCGCGCGAACGGGACGGTCAGGTCATATCGAAGGGCCTTTTCGGAAATGGAATTGGCCAATTTGGCAGAATCGCACGCCGCGAGGGATGCGGGATCGGCCTTGGCGAGGTAATCGCCCGAATTGAGTATGCGAAAGATGAGCCTGTCGCCTTCATCGCCGTACTTGCCCATGAGGGTTTCGCTGTTCTCGAAAGAAGGCGTCTCGATGGGTTGGAAGCCGAACCGTTCAAAATGCGAGCGCATGATGGACAGGATGTATTGCCTGCGCGCCACTTCATTGGGGGAAAAATCACGGGTGCCTTTGGGAATCGAGGGTTTTTGTGCCATGGGGCAAATATCGGGAAGAAAGGTAAAATATGACGCATGTCCAATGTCGAATGTCCAACGAAATTAGGCACGCGATCGGAGTCGCTATTTTGTCCGGTCAACAGCGCAAAGTTTAGTCCGATGTCCTCCAAACATCAAGGCAGACTGCATACGAACTGATGCCTGACAACTGATGACTGACTACTAACAAAAAACCGTATTTTAGTGCCCACAAACCGCCTACATGTTCAAACTGCTCCGGGAAAATATCAGGATCGCGATGGGATCCATCCGCACACAGCTGTTGCGCACGATCCTGACCGTGTTCATCATCGCCATCGGGATCTGGGCCCTTGTCGGGATTCTCACGGTGGTTTCGGCGCTGGAAAACACGCTGTCCAACAATTTTGCGTCGATGGGTTCCAACACTTTCAACATCACGCAGTACAACATTACAGAGCAGCTCGACGGCGACGGGGGCGACAGGAAAGTAAACCCCATCATCTCCTACCCCGAGGCCAAGGCCTTTGCCGACAAATTTGACCATCCCTACGCCCATACCTCGCTATCTTTCACGGCGGCGACCGCGGCGGAGGTCAAGTTTGAATCCAAGGAAACCGACCCTGAAATCCAGATTATGGGCGTCGATGAATATTTCCTGGCCAACTCCGGCCTCGAGATCACCTCAGGGCGCAACTTCACGAATTTTGACATCAAGAACAACGCATACGTGTGCCTCGTGGGTTCGGATATCGAGAAGAGCCTGCTCAAGGACGTCGACCCGATCGACAAGACGATATCGGTGCGCGGGGCCAAGTTCAAGGTCATTGGCGTGCTCAAGGAAAAAGGGTCCACCTTTGGCAACAGCCAGGACCTGCGAATCCTGATCCCGATCCAGGTGGCGCGCTCGCTTTTTACGGCGCCCAACATCAATTATTCGGTGAGCGTGCTGGTCAACAACAAATCTTTCCTGGACAAGGCCGTGGACGATGCGACCCTCACCATGCGCCGCGTGCGCAAGCTCAATCCGGTGGAGGAAAACAATTTTGGCGTATCGCGGAGCGACGACCTCATCAACCGCATCCTCTCCATTACCGAATACCTGGGCTACGCCGCCTGGCTGATCGGGGTGATCACCATCTTCGGCTCGTCCATCGCACTGATGAACATCATGCTGG
>SXGU01367489.1_pt1 | contig 10094 bp, 5 predicted proteins | sample 3174531 | NCBI WGS metagenome assembly SXGU01 (sample SAMN11356863, study PRJNA531348) | freshwater metagenome | isolation source: freshwater sample F1-140 | place: China: Fuxian Lake, Yuxi | collected 2017-12-25 | reverse complement strand
TCGGTCGGCAATCGATAGGACTTGCCGCTGATCTTGCTCAGCCATTTCACATACTGTTGGGCATCGTCCCAGCTCACATCGCGCATCGGAAGATTTTTCGGACGGCTGGCATCGCTTGCAATGCGCGGGCATGCGCCGGCATTGGCGCAAGCTTCCCACTGCTCCACGGTCACTTCGTATTTTCCGATTGCAATCGGCGCGTTGATCGATATCTTGTGGGCCGGTTTCTCGGAGGGATCGCTTGAGTTGCTTCCCATCGTAAATGCGCCGCCAGGCAAGACGATGAGATCGGGGCAGGTTGGACAATCCTTGACCTCACTGACATTGACAGGTCCGGCCGGCTTCTCGGGCGCCGGCTGCTCCGGTGTGGGCGAAGCGACTGATGCCGGTGGAGCCGGCTGCGGCGCTGTCTTTGCGGCAGGTGCGGGCCGAGGTTTTTCAGGTGGCGCTTTAGTGGCAGGCGATGCGGGGCGTGGTCGCTCTTGCGGTGCTTTCACTGCGGGTGCAGTTCCCGGCGTGGCCTCGGCTTTGCGCAGCCTTTCGATGCGCGCGCGCGCCAAGGCGGCGAAACGGCCATTTGGATAGGATTGCAGATAGGCTTCGTAGTCGCTGACGTGTGAGCTGTCCTTGATCGATTCCCAGAAGGTAAGCTCGTACTGTTCGGCGCTATCCTTGGGAATAACACCGCGGCTTTGCTGCGCGAGTACAAGCTCATCCTGAGTCGCTGCCATGCCTGCCGCTAACTTGATGGCTTGTGCCGCCGTAACCAGACGCAGTTCGCCGGCCAGCGACGAAGCCACCCACGGCGTTTGCTGCTGATTGCTGGCGCGGCGCACCGCCGTTGCGGCGCGCTGGAATACTTGTCCAATGTCCTGCCCGGGAATAGCCATGGCTTTCAGCAACGCGGCAGTGTAGAGGCCATGCCGCGCGCCATCGGCTGCGAAGGTGCCCGGCGCCGTTGCGTAGGCGATCAGCGTTTGTTCCGGCGCGGCAAAGGTATCTGCCGCGCTATGACTATTCGTGTTGAGTGCCGTGGTGAACGGGTTGTTCAGGCAAGTGTCGAGTATGACCAGATTCAATTTGCCGGGACGCGATCCGGACATATGGTCAAGCACGGTTCGCAGATCGGTGCTCGTGTTCAGCACGCTAGCCGGAGAATGGTGATCCGCATCGATCGGAAGCAGCAAGGTCTGGTCCGCGACGCGCAATCCATGCCCGGAAAAATAGAACAGGCCGACGCCGCCCGCGTCCAGGCGGCGGTTGAATTCCCGTAGCGCGTCCTGCATCCGCTGCCGGCTCAGGTTTTCGTAGCGCATGATTTCAAAACCGAGCAAGGTTAATGTCTTGCTCATTGCGCGCGCATCATTGATGGGGTTGCCGAGCGCCTTGTCCGGGTATTGCGCATTGCCGATAACGAGCGCAATGCGCTTGTGTTCCGGCCTGGCTTGCGAGGAGTCGCTCGCCGCAACCAAGTGCTCGATCGACTCGCCAGCTTCCAGGCGGGCGGGGACGGCTTCAACCGACTTGCCGCAGATAATCCCGAATACGCAAACGATCAACAGTTTTCGCCACACAACCGGACCTTCGACTGGAAAAATGAGTTCGACTTTATGAGTTCGAGTTGATCTTCGAACTCTCGCGCAGAAATCCACGGGTCTTTCTGATGCAGTTCAACATCGCTGCGGATTGCTCTGATAGATTGGATTGGCTTGAGCGGCTTGACGTTCCATCGACATTCAACAGGCTGGTCAAAAGCAGGGACCTATCGTTCGCAGTCGAATGCAATGGCCGGCGCGGTCATGCATTTTCTGCGTGGTTCAATGTGGACACCGCCGAAAGGTGCGCAACATGCTAAGAGCAATCATTTCTTCCGCTTTGGCCGTGGCCCTGCTGAATATCACACCGGCTTTTGCCGCCGGGGCGCCAGCCAACGGAGCGAAGGCTGCCGGTACCCCATCGCCGGAGGATGCACAGGTTTACTTCATCTGGCCTGCCGATGGCGCCGTGATCGCTGGCGGCAAGTTCTGGGTGCGCATGGGCTTGCGCAATATGGGCGTGGCTCCGAAAGGCGTGAATATTCCGAATGTCGGTCACCATCATTTGTTGGTTGATACCAACTTGCCTGCGTTGGACCAACCGATTCCGTCCGATAGAAATCATCTTCACTTTGGCGCGGGCGAAACCGAAGCGCGACTTGAACTCCCACCAGGAACGCATACGCTGCAACTGCTGTTAGGGGACCAGGATCACAAGCCGCATCACCCCCCCGTGCATTCAAAGAAGATAACAATCACCGTGCGTTGATTCATCGAGATCCGGGAGTGCAATCCATGTCCAAGATATTTGCTGTCGCTGCTATCACGGCCTGCTGTTTTTTCGGCGTCGCATTGGCAGAAAGCACGCCGGCGCCGGCCCATGCCTACCTGTATATCGGCTGGCCCAACAACGGTGAAGTCATCGCGGGCGGCAAGCCGTTTCGCGTGTGGTTTGGATTGCGCGATATGGGTGTCGCTCCGAAAGGCGTCAAGCTCCCGAATACCGGCCATCACCATCTGCTGATCGATACCGGCTTGCCGCCGGCGGGACAGGAGATTCCCTCGGATAGGAACCATCTGCATTTCGGCGCGGGTGAAACCGAGGCCATGGTGGAACTGCCGCCGGGAAAACATACCTTGCAACTGCTCATGGGGGACGACAGGCATATTCCCCACGATCCGCCGATCTATTCGAAAAAGATCACGATTACGGTCAAGTAAGTAGCGCCGTCCATCCAGTTCGCCGGAACCCGTGTTTTGGGTCAATGTCCAATTATCTTGGATAAATATGACTGGCTATTTCATATCCGGTGAATTGAACAAAGAGGCTGGGGAAAAATTCGCAGTGAACAGTGAGGTGAGTAGGGTGGGTAGAGCGAAGCGAAACCCGCCATGCGCACCAGATGCGATGTTGTGGCGGGTTTCGCTTCGCTCTACCCACCCTACCATGCTAGCGGCAGTTGTTCCGCTGCAGATATGTTCGCAGCCTCGAAGGGCGGTGAGATGGAAAACGCAGCAAGTTTGGCCGAGCCAGCCGGCGCGGTGACGGCCTATCTGGAGATCGGCGGGGACAATGCAGTCACGCCAAGTATTTTCCCCATTCATGATGAGGTTGTCATTGGCCGGGAACCGCAGGATTCCTTGGCGTCGGACAAGTTTCTCTGTATCCCCGAGCACACCGTCAGCCGCCGGCATGCGCGCATCCGGCGCCGGGGCAATACCTATTTTGTGGAAGACCTGCATTCATTCAATGGAACCTTTGTGCTGGGCAACCGGCTCAGGCCGGGCGCATGGCATCCGTTGCGCGACGGCGACGAGCTTAATGTATCCTCCGCGCAGATCGTGTTCCACTCCTTGCTGGTGCCGACGCGCGAGAACACGACCACCATTATTGCCAAAGCGGTCGATGCGACCGAGGTGACGCGCATGATGGAAGCCGCCCCGGACGCGACGCAGGGCGACGTGCAGCGCATCGTTCAAAAACTTCACGCCATGGCGCAAGTCAGTATCGCGCTCGGCGCGGTCACGGATCGCGCGACCTTGATCGAAAAGATCATGAAGTTTATCTTCGAGCTGTTTCCGCTGGCCGAGCGCGCTTTCATTCTTTTGCAAAAGAATGCGGGCGAACAACCGACGCCGGTGGCGGCCCGTCGGCGCGACGGCACGATTGAAGATCCGGAGCGGGTCAAGCTGTCGCGCACCATCATTCGCGAAGTGCTCGACAAGAAGCAATCGATCCTGTCGGTCGATACCCTGTCGGATCGCCACTTCGGCGCCCAGCATTCGATTATTTCCCAAGCGATCCGCAGCGTCATGTGCGTGCCGCTATTGCTGGAGGGCGAGTGCCTGGGCTTGATCCAGGTGGACACTTCGTCGGACCCGTATGCATTCAAGGAACAAGACCTGGAGATGCTCACCGGAGTGTGTGCGGAGACGGCGGTGGCCTTGAAGAACTTCCAGCTCTATTCCGATATCGAGTGTTTGCTGGATGGCTTCGTGCGCGCTTCGGTCCAGGCCATTGAAGAGCGAGATCCGGTGACCGCCGGCCATTCGTTCCGGGTGGCGGATTACGCCGAGCGCCTGGCAAAAGCAGTGGATCGGGCCGACGTTCCCGATCTGCGGCAGGTCGCGTTTTCGATCGACCAGATGCGTGAGATCCGCTATGCCGCCTTGCTGCATGACTTCGGCAAGGTCGGCGTGCGCGAACATGTATTACGCAAGGAAAAGAAGCTGCACCATGCCGACATGCGTTTGCTGGAACAGCGCTTCAAGTACGCGCGGATGTGCCTGGAACGGCAGGCGTACCGGCGTCTGGCGGAACGGCATGCGCAGCAGGAATTGAGCATGGTGACATTCCGCGAAGAGAAGAGACGGATCGACGAGAGCTTGCGCGAGGAATGCGGCCGCCTCGACAAGTTTCTTGACGCGATACGGCGCGCGAACGAACCGGCCATCTCGCATACCGAGGGCGCGCCCGATCTGCGCGAGATCCTGGAGTATGCCTACCAGGAATCGGATGGTCTCGCGCTGCCCTTGCTGGAAGAAAGCGAATTCTCGGCCTTGAGCCTGCCCAAAGGCTGCCTGACCGCGGACGAGCGCCGCCAGATCGAGTCGCATGTGGCCGATTCGTATTCTTTCCTGATCTTGATTCCGTGGACGCGCGACTTGGCGAGCGTTCCCGCGATCGCCCACGGCCATCACGAAAAACTCGATGGCTCCGGCTATCCGATGGGATTGCGCGGCGACCAGATCAGCATTCAAACCCGGATCCTGACGATCTGCGACATCTTCGATGCGCTCACCGCCGCCGACCGTCCGTACAAGAAAGCAATGCCGGTGGAGCAGGCGCTGGACCTGATCGCATTGGAATGCCAGGCCGGGCACCTCGATTCCCGGCTGTTCAATGTGTTTGTCGATTCCGGGAGCTGGCGATGAAACCTCTTTTCCTTGCCGGCCTCTGTGCGGCATTGTTATCCGCGTGCGCGGATGTCAGCATGCCGCAGTACCGGCGTCCCGACAGTCCCATCAAATCTTCGTGGTCGCAGCAACCGGTTTCTGCGGCGGAAACCATCGCGCCCGATTGGTGGCGCGAGTTCCAGGATCCCTATCTGGACAGTTTGGTGAACAAGGCGATTCACGGCAATTTCGATGTCAAGGTCCTCGCCGCGCGCATCCAGGTCGCCGGCACGCAAATCGGCGAAGCGCGCGCGGGTGCGCTGCCGACGCTGGATGCGGGGGCCGGCGCGAGTTTTGAGAAAAGCACCGGGCAGAAATTCACGAAGCAGTTCAATCTCGGTACCCAGGTCAATTGGGATATCGACATCTGGGGCAAAGTCGAAAAGGGAGTGCAGGCGCAGACCGCCGCGTATCGCGCTTCCGAGGCGGACTGGCGCGCCGGTTACCTGAAGCTGGTATCCGATGTGTCGACCACCTATTTTCAGATTCTTCAATTCGACGAGCAAATCGATCAACAGCAAAAGACCCTGGACAAGAGCAGGCAGATACTGGGCATCTATGAAGCGATGCACAAGAACGGCTTGCTGCCCAATACCCGGGTACTGCAACAGCGCGCCGAAATCAATCGGTTGACCAACGATTTGCTGGAACTGCGCCGCGCGCGCGATCTGGCGGGCAATGCGCTTTCGACCTTGCTGGGCACGCCGGCGGGGGAATTCAAGGTGCCGCCCGGCCGTCTGCAGGAAAAGGTGCAGCTGCCCACGGTGCCCGCCGGCCTGCCGGCGGAACTGCTCAAGCGCAGGCCCGATGTGGTGGCGGCGGAGTTCAGGGTGCTGGAGGCTTACGATCTGGTAGGGCAGGCCAAGCTGGCGCAACTGCCTTCGATCAGTTTGACCGGGCGCGGAGGCAGTTCCAGTTTCGCGCTCACCGATCTGTTGAAATCCTTCACCTTCGGTCTTCTGCCCAGCATCAACATTCCCTTGCTCGATCCCGGCGTCAAGGCGCGCGTCAAGACCAGCGAAGCGCAAACCAAGGTCGCCGAAGAGCAGTACCGGAGCACCGTGATCGGCGCGTTCGAAGAGGTGGAGAATGCGTTGGTGAATCTCGATGCGCACAAGAAGCAGAGAATCGAATTGCAACAGCAGATCGATCATTTGAAAACGGTCGCCGCGCAGATCGAAGCGCAACTCAAGGAAGGTCTGGTTTCTCAATTGGAAGTGTTCGAGACCGAACGGTCCTTGTTGGCGGCGCAGCTTGCCTTGCTGGCGAACCACCAGCAGATTCTGTCGGACACGGTCACGCTGTACAAGACGCTGGGTGGCGGCTGGCCGAGCGTCGAGGTTGGAAATGCGAGTCGATGAATGGGCGCCGGGACACTGCATCGATCCATGACCGCCGGACAGACGACGATCGCCGCGACGCTGGCGGCGGATCACGACTTCGATATTCTGCTCAAGCCCCTCTCCCATCCGGACCTGGGCGACATCCGCATCCACGAGAACCTGTTTGCGATCGGGCGCACCGAGCCACCATTCGATTCGTATGCCTCCGATATCGTCGCCGACCTGTCGCGCCGGCACGCGCGCATCTTCTTCGAACGGGGCGGCATCTATATCGCGGACCTCGACAGCAAGAACGGCACCACCGTCAACGGCGTCAATGTCCAGCAAAAAATCACCCGGCTGCATGACGGTGACGAAATCTGCTTCGGCGGATCGCTGTCGTACCGGGTACGGCTGGGCGCGCGCGCCGAAATGGCGGTATCCGCAACGCGCCTCGTCAGCCTGACGCTGACGCCCGAACGCGACGACCTGGGGCTGCAACCGATCGTGATTGCCCAGTTCCCGTTCCTCATCAGCAAGGCCGACGAGGTTTTTTCGCGCTACAAGGACGAGTACCCGCACCAGGTGAACTATATCTCGCGGCGCCATGCGCATATTTTTCTCAAGGGCGGCTCGCCTTTCGTCGAAGACCTCGGCAGCACCAACGGCACCTTCGTTTCCGGAAAACGCCTGGATGAGCATGCGGCGCCGCTGGAAGAGGGAGACGTGCTTGCGTTTGGCGGACATCATTTCGTGTACCAGGTGAGCCTCGAGAAGGAAGAAGCCGATCCGACCGTGACCAAGCTGAGTCCGGCGGCGCGCGGCCCGACTGAGCGCCGCCCGGCCGAGCGCGGCCCGGCCGTTCCTGGCGCGGCGGAACGCGGTGTGCCGGAGAATCGCGTCGACGCGGACAAGACCACGTTTGTCGCGGCGGCGGATTCGTTTCTCGACATCTTTTGCGTCGATCCCGCGCCGCGGGATGATGAGCTCAACGCTGAAGAAGAGAAGCCGCCGGGCAACGCGGGAAAGGAAACGGACAAGCGCCCGACACGCGGCAAGTTCGCGATCCTTTGGTCCGAACTGAGCGAGGCCTTTAGCGGGCGCGAGCGCAAGAACAACAGCAGGAAGCGCGCAAGCTGGTGGGGCGCATCGCTGCTTGCCGTGCTGGCGCTGCTTGCATTCGGCGTGGTTTTCAATGGATCGCAGGAACGGCAACTGAAGGAGTTGCTCGCCAGCGGCGACTATGCGCAAGCGGCAGCGCTCGCCGATCAGACCCTGGAACGGGAACCCGACAACGTGCAGGCCAAGGCACTGGGTACCGAAGCGCTACTTAAGGCAAACCTGCCCCAGTGGCTCGCCATGCTGAAAGCGCGCGACTTCGATCGTGCCAGCGCCGCGCTCGCCGAGATGAAAAATTTGGGCGCGCATAACGCCGACATCGCGCCGATGGCGAACGAACTCGCCTGGATGGCCAATCTTGAGCAATTCGTGATGAGCCGGGGCGGGGTGGAAGCACCGATTCGCATCTACGCGGACGAAGAAAGGATCAAGGCGATCCTCAAGCAATGGGATGAAGATCCGCAGGGCCATCAACGGATTTTCGACGCCATTGCATCGACCGTGCCGGAATTCAGGGACCCGTATGCGCAAGCGCTCAGCCACCTGCGCAAGCTGCAGAGCGACGATGCGGTTTATCTGGCGGCCATCGAGCGCTTGAAAGGCGCGATCGCCAACGAGTTGAAGCAGGACCAGCCCGAAGCGCTGGAACCGATCTTGAAGGAGTATGCGGAAAAGTATCCGCGACTCGGCGGCCTGGATGGCGTGCGCCAGGACTTGCGCCAGTACACCGAAGCCGAAAACCTGGCGGGTTCGCGCCAGTTGGGGCCGCTCATCGCCTTGCTGGAAAAAGCCCGGTTTGCCACGCCGGTTTTTCAAGAAAAGTTTCGCGCGCTGGCGTCGGGCAATCGTTTCCCTCCAGCCGATGTCGTGACCCAGTACCGGGCCGTCTCCAAGTCCTGGCGCGAGGGCGACACGAAGCAGGCTTTCGCCGGTTTGCAAAAGATGAATGCCGGTTCCTGGGCGGATGCGGTCGCCAAGGAACTGGAACATAAAAAAGCCATCGCGGAACAGTTCGCGGCGCTGCAAAAGGCGCGCGGCGCCAGGGACTACGACGAACGTGTTCTGTCGTTTTATGGATCGCTCAATCCCGACGAGGATGTGTACTTCATCCAGGCCACCGAATCGGACGTCAAGCTCTACAAGGGCAAGGCGCTCGGTCGGGCGCAGGAACTGGCGAGCCAGGCCGAGGCACGCTGGCGTCAATACCGCGACAACGGCGCGATCGAAGGAGCGCAGCGGCTCGAGACCGCCATCTCGAACAAGTTCCGCACGCAGGCCGGCTTGCTTTCCGGAGCGCAGGAAGATGCACAACAAAGCATGCGGATCTATGCGCAATTGAAAACAGACGCTCCCGCGCAATGGAAGACGTTGCAGGAAGAAATCAATGCGGAAGCGGAGTTGCAGCGCAAGTCCTTGCAGGAGTTGCGCAATGTGCTGGAGCCGCGCTTGCTGAAGGCAAAGCTGGCGCTGCTGGGTAACGAGGAAAAGTAAGCATCAAGCTGGAGGCCGCCGCCATGCCAAACACCCATCGCCTGCGACCCTTGACCGAAGCGCTGGAAGACCATAGCGCCGAAGGCATTGCCATCCTGACTTCCGAACCCTGGCGCTTTACCCAGGCGACGATCATTACGATGGTGGCGCTGGTGCTGACGGCTCTGGTCTGGTCGTTTGTCGGGAGCGCCGATGTGATCGTGACGGCGCAAGGCGCGCTCATGCCGGAATCGGAAGTGCGACGTTTTTATGCGCCGATCGACGGCGAACTGGCGAACCTCTACATCGCGGAAGGCCAGCCGGTATCGAAGGGCGACACACTGGCCAGATTGAATGCGCGAGGCGCGATTGAGGCCGCCAAGAACGCTCTCGAGGCGCAGTTGAAGCTTGAAGATGCGGAACGGGAATGGAAGCAGTTTCCGGAACGAAAAGCGCTGATGGCGCGCCGGGTGGCGGCGTTGAAACAGGCGATGGAAGTGGAAGAGCATCAGCATTCAAAACGCGTTGCCGAGGGCACTTCCAAGCTGGCGGAAGGGCAGCGGGCGCAAGTGCAGGAAGCGCGCACCAATCTCGAAGAGGCGCGCCGCGCGCGTGAAGCGGCCAGGGATGAGGCGGACAAATATGCGCGTCTATTCGCGATGCCCGGCGGCGGCGGCGTCTCCCAACTCCAGGTGGAAAGCAAGAAAAACGCCTTGCTGGCCGCCGAGAACGCGTATCGCGTGGCGCAATCGAGACTCAGCGAGTTGAGCGCCCGCCAAGGCCTGGAATATGAACAGGCCAGGTCGCAACTGGAAACCAGCGGCCAGGAACTGACCAAGCTGCAGTTGCAGTACGATGCGGCGGCCAAGGAGATCGCCAACGCGGAGGAGAAGCTGCGGCTGCAGGTGCAAACCGCGCGTCTGGTGGCCGACGCCGCGGCCAGGATTCGCTTCGAGAATATCGACAAGGATAATTTTCTCCTGATCGTCGCGCCGGTCGATGGCGTCATCACCGACGTCACCTCCACCCAGCAAGGCGACAAGATCCAGGCCAATTCGCCGCTGGGCGGGATCGCGCCGAAAAACGCGCGCCCGATCCTCAAGGTCGAGATTGCCGAGCACGACCGTGCCTTCCTGCGTGAAGGGCTTCCTGTAAAACTGAAGTTCAATGCATTCCCCTACCAGCGCTATGG
>SXGU01043964.1_pt1 | contig 10094 bp, 7 predicted proteins | sample 3174531 | NCBI WGS metagenome assembly SXGU01 (sample SAMN11356863, study PRJNA531348) | freshwater metagenome | isolation source: freshwater sample F1-140 | place: China: Fuxian Lake, Yuxi | collected 2017-12-25 | reverse complement strand
TCTTCGCGACTAGCCACGAGCGCTTCTTTGTATCCGTTAACAGCACGAGCCTCGGGCGTGGCGATGAATCGCGTGCCAACCCAAATGCCATCGGCGCCGAGCGCGAGCGATGCTGCAAGACCACGGCCGTCGAACAGCCCACCAGCAGCGACAACAGGCACTTGTGCCGAGACAGCATCGACGACTTGTGGCACGAGTGCCATCGTTGCAACGAGCCCGGTGTGCCCACCGGCTTCGGTGCCTTGAGCGACGACGAAGTCGCAACCGCTGGCGACTGCAGATATCGCGTGACGAACTTTGCCGCACATTGAGCCGACCAAAATATTGTGGCTATGCAACAGGTCGATCGCATCGCGTGGCACACCGAGACCCGCTACAAAAATTCTTGCGCCGCCGTCGATGACATCGCGAATGCCTTGCTCGAAATGTTGCGGCAACGCGGTCAATAGATCAACACCGAATGATTTGCTTGTAAGTTTCTTTAGCGCTCTGATTTCTTGGGCCAATTCGCCATCGCGCATTGTGGATGCACCAAAAGTGCCGATACCACCGGCCTCGCTGACTGCAGCAACGAGTTCGTGATACGAAACGCCACCCATGCCAGCCAGCATCACTGGGTGCTCAATGTCGAACAGGTCGGTGATACGAGTGCGCACGGCTATTAACTTAGTTGGTCTCGCGTGCTGGGCTTGTTTTGAAGGCTCCGTCGCGCTTAAGAAACTTGCGATGCCAGCGCGATGGGGTGAGCACGGCGGCGCGGGGTTCATCTTCGAACATCCACCGCACGAAGTTGCGTCGCGTCCAGTCTGAAGTGCCGGCAAGTCGCAAGACTCCGCGTGTCAGCACCGCGTTTTTCAAGACCTTGCCGAGTGCGAAACTCATGCGGTGATCGGCAAAAAACTCATGTTTGATTTTTCGTGCGAACGACGTGCAGATTGCATGTTGGTCATATTTTGATGAGCTTGTGATTGCTTCGCCCGCGAGCACGCCGGTCAATAGCGCTTGGCCGATGCCTTCGCCCGTCATTGTGTCGGCGGCGCAAACCGCGTCGCCAATGAACAGTGTGCGCCCCGAGAAAAGTTTCGCCGATGTGATGCGCGCTGGTATCGGCCATGCAGTGTGCCGACCTTCAAGCGCCACGTCTTGGCCGAGTGCCGACGCAATATGCGGCCGAGTGAGAAGTTCTATCCATAGCGCTTTCATTTCCTGCACCGTGTAGTTTGATCCGCGCAAAATACCAAAGCCGATGTTGGCACGACCGTTCGGCAACGGAAACGACCATGCATAACCTGGCAGCAAATCTTTTTCGAACCAAACAAAGAGACGCTTGCTCGCGGGGCCGGTGACGTTGCTGACGTATTGGCGAAAGGCGTGCCACTCGCCGAGATAACTGGTTTGTGCCGCACCGAGAGACTTTCGAACTGGCGACCACATTCCGTCGGCGGCGACCAAAAATTTTGCAGTTATCTCTTTGAAGTCGCTCGACGAATCTGTGGTGATTACTATCTCTTGTGAGTTTTGTCGAGTGACCGAGACGAACGCACAGTTTTCGACGATGCGCACGCCACTTGCGCGCGCGTGTTGCACGAGAGCGTTATCGAGTTCAATTCGCGGGGCGATTGCGGCGAACTGACCAGCTTTGTGATCGCGATTGTTTGGCAGATCAAGTTGAATTTCGCGACCCGACGGTGAGCGAAGTGAAATTTCGTCGCAGATTTGATAATTCGGCACGCTACTCGGATCAAAACCGAGCATTTCGAGAATGCGCAGCGCACCAGTCGTGAGCCCGTCACCGCAACATTTGTCGCGAGGAAAAACCGCTTTGTCGATGATCAACACATCTTTGCCACTGGCGACAAGGGTGAGCGCCGCAGCGACGCCGGCTGGACCAGCACCAACTATCAACACGTCACAAAAGCTTGGTACTTTTTGTCGCGAAATAGCATTGACCACGAGCCTCAGGCTAGAGTTCTCGGCGATGAGTCGCTTATGTGAAGGTCGAGTAGTAATTGTCACGGGTTCAGGTCGCGGAATTGGTCGTGAACACGCACTTAGCCTGGCCAAGCACGGGGCGCTCATCGTCGTCAACGATCTCGGCGCAGGCGTCGATGGTAAAGGCGGAGATGCATCGCCCGCGCAACAAGTTGTCAACGAAATTGAATCGATGGGTGGCAAAGCGATCGCCAACGGTGACGATATTTCTTCGTGGGATGGCGCTGAGCGTTTGATCAAGACCGCCGTAGAAACTTTCGGTGATTTGCATGCGGTGGTCAACAACGCCGGCATCTTGCGCGACCGAATGTTGGCCAACATGAGCGAAGAAGAATGGGACGCAGTAATAAAAGTGCACCTCAAGGGCACCTTCGCGCCGTCGCGACATGCCGCTGCGTATTGGCGCGATCAAAGCAAAGCGGGAAAACCAGTGGATGGTCGAATTATCAATACTTCGTCTGTTTCTGGAATCTACGGCAATGTCGGTCAGACAAATTACGGCGCTGCAAAAGCCGGTATTGCCGCGTTCACGACAATTGCCTCACTTGAACTTGCACGATACGGCGTGACTGTAAACGCTGTTGCCCCAGTTGCTTTGACACGAATGACCGAAAATCTTGGACCAGCGCCCGAGACTGAGGCAGAGCGTGAACAACGATCCCCAAAGTGGATCGCGCCGATCGTGACTTGGTTGGCTTCAGCCGAATCGGCTGGCATAACGGGTCGAGTGTTTGAAGCCAGTGGCGATGTCTTGGCAATTGCCGAGGGTTGGCACCGCGGTCCGACACATAAGCCAGTTGATGACCCGACGAAACTCGGACCAGTCGTTGAAGAGATGATGGCCAAGGCCCGGTTGAACGCGGGCATGGATGGTCGCGACGGCACCTGGCCACAACCGCAAAAGAAATAATTTAACTAGTTAGCGCACGCGCGAACTAGTGCTTCAAAACAGTTTCAACTCGTCAGTTTTTTTGCCGCGGAGTTCGTCGTAGTCGACCTCGCACCAACCGATGTTTCGGCTCTCAGCCAACACGCGGGCTTGTGGCTTGATTGATTGGGCAACGAAGATGCCGCGAATTTCGCCGAGTGCCGAGTCGGCATGCAGGCAATCGATATAACGCGTGAGTTGTTCGACGCCGTCGATTTCGCCGCGACGCTTGATCTCAACAGCCACGGTTTGACCAGCAGCGTCACGACACAGCAAATCAACGGGCCCAACCGCGGTTGGATATTCGCGACGAATCAATGTCAACCCAGGTTCGATTGTCTCGGGCATAGCGGCAAGCAGAACTTGCAAGTCGGCTTCAACGCCGTCTTTGGTCAGACCAGGGTCTTCGCCGAGTTCGTGCGAGACGTCAGAAAAAACTTGATGCAGTTCAATCGTCAGAGTTTCGCCTTTCGGGTTGCGAACAATCAGGCGATCTGCGAGTTCTTCGAATGTATTTGGCGCGTTCATCCAATTAAGTGGTTTGTAGGCTCCGCCATCGGCATGAATCGCCACGCATCCATCGGCTTTGATCATGATCAAGCGTGTTGCTTCTGGCAACGAGGCTGCGAGTCGACCTTCGTATGTCACGCTGCATGAAGCGATGACTACGCGCATGACGATGTTTTATTTTTTGTGACCGAGCGCGGCGAGTACTGGCTCGGCGAGTTCGGGTCGACAGACGATCAAGTCGGGGAGCCATGTGTCTTGTTCGTTATATATAAGAGGTGAACCATCGACTCGGCTCGTGTGTAGCCCCGCGGCACGAGCAACGGCGACTGGAGCGGCAGAGTCCCACTGGTGTTGTCCGCCCGTATGTAAGTAGATATCGCATTCGCCGAGCACAACCGACATTGCTTTGGCGCCTGCAGAGCCGAGTCGCATCGCGTCGCAACCAAGCGCATCGGCGATGATCACCGCTTCGCGCGGTGTGCGCGTACGCGAGACGACTAGTCGCGGCGGACCATCGTGTTTTTTTGGTGGCACAGGTGGCGGGTTGGTTCTCAATGTCACTTCGATTGCGGGCAAACTGACTGCCGCGGCGACCAGTGAGCCGTGACTACTGTCGCGTTGCCAGAGTGCGATATGCACGGCCCAGTCAGTGCGCTCTGGTTCGCTGAATTCTTGTGTGCCATCTAGCGGATCAATTATCCAAACTCGGTCGGCGGTTAGTCGTTTTGAGCTGTCGAGCGCCTCTTCACTGAGCACTGCATCATCGGGTCGAAACTCACGCAACTGCGACATCAAGAATTTTTGTGCCATCGCGTCGCCAGCATCTTTTAGATCCCAGCCCCAGACGCCACGGGCGACGAGCGAATCGCGCAACTCGACTAGTCGTTTGCCCGTTTCAGTTGCCAGATATGCAGCAAATTCGTGGTCATCGAGGTTGTTCAAGATCATTGACCTAGTTATTTCGCTTATTTGTTTCGCGCAGTTGGGTTGCAAGACGAACAAGCTCGCGGAGTTCTTTTTCGTCTACGCCAGACTTTGTAAGCGCGGAGATTTTGAGCTCGATGCGTTCGGCTGCGGCTTGGTCGAACACTTCGGGACGAACCGTGCTCGAACTGATTGTTGCCACCAATAATACGAGCGCCGAAATAGCGGTCGCACCGCCGATCGTGTTGACGAGACCGACATTGTTGCCGGCAATCGAAGCGATGATCATTCCGGCGATGCCGGCAACGAAAACAACAGAGCAGATAATGCGAATGTTGCGCAACGCAGTCGACGAGTTTTTCACGGTGTTACTTTCGCGAAAGTGGCTTGTATTTGATGCGTTTTGGTTGGTCGGCTGAGATGCCGAGTTCTTTTTTGCGCCATGCCTCGTAGTCGGTGAAGTTGCCCTCAAACCAACGCACTTGGCTGTCGCCCTCAAACGCCAAAACATGGGTGGCGATTCGGTCCAGGAACCAACGGTCGTGGCTGATGACGACGACACAGCCAGGAAAGCTTTCAAGCGATGTTTCGAGTGAGCGCAGCGTGTCGATGTCGAGATCGTTTGTGGGTTCGTCGAGCAGCAACACGTTGCCCGCATTCTTTAGCAACTTCGCCAAGTGCACTCGGTTGCGCTCGCCGCCAGAAAGATCGCCGACGCGTTTTTGTTGATCGCTGCCCTTGAAGTTGAAGCTCGCGACGTAGGCGCGACCATTGATTTCGCGATTGCCGACTTTCATGATTTCGATGCCGTCGGTGATTTCTTGATAAACCGAATTGTCGGCGTTGAGCGTGTCGCGGCTTTGGTCGACATAACTCAGCGCAACTGTGTCACCGACAGTGATCGAACCGGAATCAGGCTTTTCTTGGCCGGTGATCATTCTGAACAAAGTTGTTTTGCCGGCGCCGTTGGCACCGATGATGCCGACGATGCCCGCAGGTGGCAAGTTGAAAGTGAGATCTTCGATCAGCAAACGATCGCCGTAACCCTTAGACAAATTTTTGACCTGTATAACAACATCGCCGAGTCGAGGGCCGGGCGGAATGGCGATTTCAAGTTTGCTGTCGCCGCGTTCGGCTGCTTGTGCTTCGGCATGCAACTTGTCGTAGGCAGAGAGACGCGCCTTGCCCTTTGACTGACGGGCCTTGGGCGCCATGCGCACCCATTCGAGTTCGCGAGCCAAAGTTCGTTTGCGAGATTCGTTGGCTTTTTCTTCGCGTCCGAGGCGTTCTTGTTTTTGTTCGAGCCAACTTGAATAGTTGCCCTCAAACGGAATGCCCTTGCCACGATCCAGTTCGAGAATCCACTTGGCGACATTGTCCAAGAAATATCTGTCGTGGGTGATCGCCACGACCGTGCCCGAATACTCTTGCAAAAATCTTTCGAGCCAGTCGACGCTTTCTGCATCGAGGTGATTGGTGGGTTCGTCGAGCAGCAACAAGTCGGGTCTGCTCAATAGAAGTCGACAAAGCGCTACTCGTCTGCGCTCGCCGCCCGAAAGTTTGGTGACATCGTTTTCGTTGGGCGGACAACGTAATGCATCCATCGCGATTTCGACATTACGCTCAAGGCTCCAAGCGTCGACACTGTTGATTTTTGATTCGAGTTGAGCCTGCAATGCACCAACTTTGTCGAAGTCGGCGTCGGGTTCGCCCCACATCGCGGTGACTTTTTCATATTCGGCGAGCAAGTCACGAATCGGTGCGACGCCGAGCATCACATTTTCAAGAACATTTTTCGTCGGATCAAGTTTTGGCTCTTGTTCGAGCAGGCCAACCGTGAAACTAGGCGTGAGTCTTGCTTCGCCCGTGAAGCCGTCGTCGAGACCAGCCATAATCTTGAGCAGGCTCGACTTGCCACTGCCATTCGAGCCGAGTACGCCTATTTTGGCTCCAGGGTAAAAAGAAAGTGAAATGTTCTCGAGTACCGTCCGGTCTGGTGGGTAAAAGCGGGCGAGTTTGTAACAGGTGTAAATGAATTCAGCGGCCATCTAGATACAACCTACTTGCCCGCGAGCCGTGCTAAATTATTGAAAAGTTCTACGCAATAAAAAGGGGTCAAAATGCAATTTCTCAATTCGGCTTATATCGGAGATTTTTTGTTCCGTTACATTCACATTCTCGTGGGTATCACGTGGATCGGTCTTTTGTATTATTTCAACCTGGTGCAAGTGCCGGGTCTTGCCGCTTATGGCGACGAAGGCAAAGCCCGAATGATCACGCTCGACAAAATTGCTCGTCGCGCGCTGTGGTGGTTTCGATGGGCGTCTATTGCGACGCTCGGCACAGGTTTGCTGATGACCGGAATCATCGAAAGTTATTGGACCCGTAGTGGCGATGCCCACAAATACACCATCTCGCTTGGCATGACGATCGGCACGCTGATGGCGGCGAATGTGTGGATGGTCATCTGGAAAAATCAGAAGGTTGTGCTAGCCAATGCCGTCAACGTTTTGGGTGGTGCCGCTGCTGACCCTGCGGCGGCGGTTGCTGGTCGTAAAGCGTTGCTCGCGTCGCGTCAGAACTTTATTTTCTCGACTTCGATGCTGTGGTTCATGGTTGGACCTGCTCACTATTACAACCAGGCATTTGGCAAGACTTCAAGCAATGCGATGACGCTATTAATCATCGGTTTGGTGATCGTCGCAATTTTGCAAATCAACGCTCTTGGTTTGCTGGGTGGCACCGCCGCAACGAACAAATTGTTGTGGCCATATGAATCGCACAAAAACGCGATGATTTCGGGTGGTGTCTTGTGGCTCATACTCATGATTGCGTCAGAGGTTCTTCTTAAATAATCATCATTACGATGTAACCGATGGTTGATCAGTCGAATACTGAGGACTTTGGAGCGAACTCCTGGCTAGTTGAGGAGATGTACGAGCGCTATCGCGACGAACCTGAATCGTTGTCATTGGCGTGGCGCGAATTCTTCAGTGATTACAAACCTGTCGGCTCGCCAAAAGCCGACCCGACGGGCGAGCTGCTTAGACCGATTCTTGACGAGTCGCCTGAGTACGTACTAGAAAGTATTTCTGCGTCACCGGTAGCCGTGACGAAACTGAAATCGAAAACTGAGAAAGTTGTTTCTGTCAACGGCAAGTCGGCGATCAAAGATGAGATTTCGCCCGAGGCGCCACCGCGTGCGCCGCGACCTTTTGTCGCCATCGCATCTGTCGAGCAAAAGCCCCTAGAGACTGTCGAGCCAGAGCCGCTGCGCGGTGTGTCGAGTGTGATCGCCGTGAATATGGAGGCAAGCCTTGCGGTGCCGACGGCGACGAGTGTGCGCCAAGTGCCGGCGAAACTGCTGGAGGTCAATCGCAAAGTAATCAACGGCTATCGCGAGAGAAGTGGTGAAAGCAAGATTAGTTTCACGCATTTAATTGGTTATGCGATCGTGCGCGCGGTCGCAGACGCCGTGCCGAATATGAAACATGTTTATACGGTCGACGAACAAGGCAAACCGCAGATCAAAAAGTTCAATCGTGTGAACATGGGCTTGGCAGTTGATGTCGACAAAGGCAAAGGTCAACGCAGTCTGGTGGTGCCTGTCCTACGCAATGCCGACACCCTTGATTTCGCGGGTTTCTTGCTGACCTACGAGGACATAATCCGCAAGGTTCGAGCCAACAAGTTGACACTCGAAGATTTTCAGGGTGCAAATGTCAGTTTGACCAACCCGGGCACGATTGGCACGCAAATGTCGGTGCCGAGATTGATGGCCGGTCAAGGTTTGATTGTCGGCGTCGGCACGATTGATTATCCGGCCGAGTTTCAAGGCAGCGATGAGCGTGCACTCGGAAGACTGGGCGTGTCGAAAGTTGTGACTATTACGAGCACATATGACCACCGCATAATTCAAGGCGCCGAAAGCGGAATGTTCTTGAAATATGTGCATGAGTTGTTGATCGGCGAGCACAATTTTTATGCCGATGTGTTCAGCAGTCTCGGTGTGCCGTATGAATCGGTGAAATGGCGGGATGATTCAAACTCGCTTGATAGCGAAGATGCCTTGCTCGAAAAACAAATGCAGATTGCGACGCTGATCCGGGTGCATCGCGTGCGTGGACATTTGATAGCCGATCTTGACCCGTTGCATTGGCGTGCTCCGCGAATGCCAAGAGAACTTGACCCAGCCACATATGGCCTCACCGTTTGGGACTTGGATCGCGAATTTTTGACCGGTGGTGTCGGCGGTGTCAGTCGTGCGACCCTTGGCGAATTGTTAGGTGTGTTGCGAGATGCATATTGCCGCACGATTGGCGTTGAATATATGCACATTCAAAATACCGACGAACAAAAGTGGATTCAAGAACACTTCGAAGGTGTCAAGCGCAACGACTTTGCGGTTGACAAGATTCGTGTGCTTGAAAGGCTTAACGCAGCCGAAGCATTCGAGCGCTTTTTGTCGACAAAGTATGTCGGCACTAAACGATTTGGTCTCGAAGGCGCAGAATCGGCGATACCGATTCTTGACAAGATTTTAAATTTGGCGACTGATGCAAAAATGGACGGCACGGTTATCGGCATGGCCCATCGTGGTCGGTTGAATGTGTTGGCTAATGTCGTCGGCAAAGAATACGACCAGATTTTCCAAGAGTTCGAAGGATATGTCGACCCGTCGTCGGTACAAGGCTCGGGCGATGTCAAGTATCACCTCGGCGCAATAGGCGAGTTCGTCGCCGAGAGCGGCGCAAAGATGCATGTCGAGTTGGTGTCCAACCCGAGTCACTTAGAAACGGTCAACCCTGTCGTGCTCGGCACGGTGCGCGCGATGCAAGACCAGATCGAGCCGCCACTTGCATACAGCGTGTTGTCGTTGGCAATTCATGGTGATGCGGCGTTTGCGGGTCAGGGTGTTGTCGCCGAGTGTTTGGCGATGAGCGACACATCCGGGTATCGCGTTGGCGGCACGATTCATCTGATTATCGACAACCAGATTGGTTTTACGACGTCACCTGAGTATGCGCGCTCGTCGCAATATTGCAGCGACGTTGCGAAGACAGTCCAAGCGCCGATTTTTCATGTCAACGGTGACGATCCAGAGGCATGCGTGCGAGTTGCACAACTGGCGTTTGAATATCGACAAATGTTTCACAAAGATGTCGTGATCGACATGATTTGTTACCGCCGATACGGGCACAACGAAGGCGACGACCCGAGTTACACACAGCCGTTGATGTACAAGGCGATTGCCGAGCGTCGAAGCGTGCGCAAACTTTATGTTGAAACTCTCGTTCGGCGTGGCGACATCACCGTCGAGCAGGCCGAAAAATCGTTGACTGATTATCAGGCCAAACTTCAAGGTGCGCTAGAACAGACTCGTGCCAAGACGACCGAAAAAGTAATCGCCGCTAAACCACCCGTGCCGATTGGTGTAATTCCGCATTTTCAAACTGGTGCACCCCACAAAAATTTAGACGCGGTGTTGGCGCAACTTCGTAATTATCCGAGCGACTTCATGGTTCATCCCAAGCTTTTGCGCCAGTTTGAAGCGCGAGATGCGATGATCCAGAAAGACGGCGAAGTCGACTGGGCGACGGCCGAGGCGTTGGCAGTCGGCAGTTTGGTTCTTGAGGGCACATCGGTTCGACTTGCGGGGCAAGACTCGCGTCGCGGAACTTTCAGTCATCGTCACTCGACCCTGATCGACTATTTGAATGAAAGTCGTTTCGTGCCGTTG
>SXGU01459363.1_pt1 | contig 10099 bp, 8 predicted proteins | sample 3174531 | NCBI WGS metagenome assembly SXGU01 (sample SAMN11356863, study PRJNA531348) | freshwater metagenome | isolation source: freshwater sample F1-140 | place: China: Fuxian Lake, Yuxi | collected 2017-12-25 | reverse complement strand
CATGGCGGTCAACCGCAACATGCCGAACATCGGCCCGCGCTTGAGCGTCGTCGACCACACCGGCAAGCGGCTGGCCCGCATCGGCGCCGCCACCGGCCCCGGCCTCGGCCCAACCGAGTTCCAGGCCCCGCACGGGATCACGGTGGACAGCCGCGGCGACATCTCTGTCGGCGAGGTCTCGAGGACCAACAGTCCGTCCTTCTATCCCGACCAACCCCGGCCCGAAGGGCTCCGCTCGCTGCACAAGTTCAGGAAGGTCAAGGCGGGCGGCTAGGGAGGGGGAGGGGCGTTCGTCCCCCGAGATCCCATGCGGCGTCTCCTTGGTCTCGATGACCTGACCGGCCCGCTCTACCGACTGTCGCTGGCGGTCTTCCTGTTCAGCTTCAGCGAAGCCGGCATCATCTTCCTGATGCTGTATTTGACCGAGGCCCTGGGCTTCCCGGTCGTGCGGGCCGGCTTCGTCATCGGCATGCTCGGCCTCGGCGCCATCGCCGGCTCCTATCTCTCTGGCTGGGTCTGCGACCGTGTTCCCGCCCGGAACGTGCTGGCGTTGCTGATGGCGGTGACAGGGATCTGCATAGCGCTCATCGGCACGCTCTCCGACGCCTGGATCCTGGGGGTGCTGCTGCTTCTGCTGGGCGCCGCCCGCGGCGGCGTTCGCCCGGCCTACTCCGTCGCGATGATGGGCATGGTCGGCGACACCCATCGCTCCCAGGCTTTCTCGGTCTATCTCACCGCCGTCAATCTCGGCGCCGGGATGGCGGCGGCGGTCGGCGCCTGGCTAGTGCCCTACGGCTACGCGCCGGTGTTCGCGATGGCGGGGGGCATGGCGATCGGCGCCGGACTCGTGGCCATGCTGACGGTGACGACGGAGACACGGATGGAGGCGGTCGTGAGCCGCAAGGACGCGGAGGTCACGCAGCGCTCGCCTTTCGCCGATCCCACCTTCCTGATCTTCTGCGGCGCGATCCTGGCCTGGGCCTTCATCGCCGGCCAGACCCGCAGCACCTACCCGATCTATTTGACTGAGCGCTATGGCATCGATGCGTCCGACTATGGCCTGCTCTGGACCCTGAACATGTCGCTGGCGGTCCTCTGCTCGGTGCCGCTCTCGGCCATCCTGAAGCGTTTCGAGCGCTGCCGGGCGATCATGGCGGCAAGCATCCTCTTCTCAGCGGGGCTCGCGCTGCTGCCGTACGGCGAGGGCCAAATGTTCGTCGGCGTCTGCATGGCGCTCCTCACGCTCGGCGGCATCGGGCTCTGGCCGCTGCTGGTGGCGACGGTTCTGAAGCGCGGCGAAGCGGAGGGTGCCGCCGGCCGCTACATGGGCTTGTACAATGCGCTGTTCTCGAGCGGCCACATCGCGGCGCCGGTCGTCGGCACCGCGATCTATGCCAGCTTCGGCGGTGACGTCGTCTGGCATCTGGTGGCGCTCTGCGGCGTCGCCTCAGTCCTCCTGTCCTTCGCCGCCTTTCGCCTGGGACGCCGGCCTCTCGGTGCCTAGCGTCGGTGCTTCCGCCACACCTCCTGCAGGCGGTCGAGCGGCATTGCGTGCATCACCCGGCCTTCGCGGCCGTGGGTGGTGGTCGCCATGCAGATGGCGTTGGCGATGGCTTCCTCGGTCGCCTCGGCGGTGGCGTTGAACAACGGGTTGATCTCGGGGTTCGGCAGCATGCGGCAGGGCATCGGCTTCTTCGGCTCGGGCTTGGCCAGGAAGTCGACGCCCGAGGTCGGCAGGCGGTTGCCGGTGGAGAAAGCGAGGAACAGGTCGCCCGAGCCGTTCCTACCATAGCCGCCGATGCGGCCTAAGCCGATGGTGGCGCGCTGGGCCAGGCGCTTGCACTGGTGCGGCAAGAGCGGCGCGTCGGTCGCGACGATGATCAGGATCGAGCCGGCATTGGCAACCGCGTCACGGCGGCCGGACGGAACCACGTCGACGCCGATCTCGCGGCCGACCGGCACGCCGTCGATCGACAGCTCCTCGCGCACGCCGTAGTTGGCCTGCACCAGCACGCCGACGGTGTAGCGCTCGCCAGAGATCTCGACGACGCGGGAGGAGGTGCCGATGCCGCCCTTGAACTCATGGCAGTTCATGCCGGTGCCGCCGCCGACGCAGCCTTCCGGCACAGGGCCGGCCGTCGCCGTGTCGAGCGCCGCCTCGACCTCGCGTTTCTGCACGGCGTTGGCATAGGCATCCGAGAGAAAGCCGTCATAGGTCTCGCCGACCAGTCCCAGATGCCAGAACGCCGGGTGCCCGCGCTCCTCGGCAATGTTGATCAGCGCGTCGCGGACGGCGCCGACCGAATGCGTGCCGGTCAGCATGATCGGCGAGGTGAGGCAGCCGGACTCCTCCAGCCAGATCCAGCCGGTGAACTCGCCGCAGCCGTTGAAGGAGTAGGTGCCGGCGAACAGCTCGCTCCCCCAGGGATCGTCCGACGGCCAGATCGCGGTGACCCCGGTGCGCGACAGCCGCAGGCTGTCCCTGACCACCGTGCAATGGCCGACGCGGACGCCGGCGACGTCAGTGATGGCGTTCAGCGTCCCCGTCGGCAGCCGGCCGACGGTGATGCCGAGGTCGCGAAGGCGGCGGCGTTCCGGGGAGAAGGCGGTCATGGTTGACTCCGTAGGCGGGCGGGAGCCGTGATCTTACACGGCGTGCCTGGTTCGACCGGAGGCGGAATGGCTGTCGCGGAACTACCGATCACGGGCTATCTCGACCGGCTGTCGGCGCGGCCGGGCGAGCGCCTGGTCGCGCATGTCAGCGTCGCCGCCGGCGGCCGCTACCGCGCCCGTCTTCTCCGGGCCATCTCGCTCGACCCGCATCCAGAAGGTCCGGGCCGTCGCTTCGAGGACCTGTCGTCGCTGTTCGACGCGAGCTTCGAGGGGCGCCGCCAGGCGATCTCGATCGGCTCCTACGCCCGGGTCGATCCGGCACCGTTGCGCGACCCGCGGAGCGCACGCACCTGGACGGCGCTGGTGTGGACCGGGCTTCCGGCCGCCGACCGCGGCGTGCTCTCCGACGAGGGCGAAGGCGGGGACCGTGCGGTGCTCGGCATCGGCGCCGAGGGGGCCGAGATCGCGCTCGCCTGGGCCGGCGGCCGCACGCGGCTCGCCACCGGCGTGCCCCTGAAGCCGCGGCACTGGTATCGCCTGTGGGCGAGCGCTCGCCCGGGCGGCCGGATCGTCGTCGGGCAGGTGCCCTATGACGGTGGCGAGGCGGCGACCGCCGAGGCCGAGGCACCCGGCCTCACGCTGCCGACGGGAGGCGTGGTGCTGATCGCCGCCGAAGAGGCATCGGCGCCGCGCCGGCACTTCTCCGGCAAGATCGAGGCGCCGGCGATCTTCGCCCGCGAGCTGACGCCCTGGCCCGACCCCCGGTTCCTGCCCGGCGACGGCCGCCTCGCCGCCTGGGACTTCGCCCACGGCATCGACGGCGACGAGATCCACGACAGCGGCCCCCAGGCCTGCCACGGCCGGCTCGTCAACACGCCGCTCCGCGCCGTGGTCGGGGCCGGCTGGTCGGGCGAGGAGACCTGCTGGCGCCACGCGCCCGATGACTATGCCGCCATCCACTTCCACGCCGGCGATCTCGACGATTGCCGCTGGCAGCCCGATTTCGAGTTCATCGTGCCGGAGGACCTGCGGAGCGGCAGCTACCTGCTGCATCTCTCCTGCGCGGGCGGCGAGGACTGGCTGCCCTTCTACGTGCGGCCACGACGGAACGGCCCGACGGCGAAGATCGCCGTCCTCGCCTCGACCTTCACCTATCAGGTCTATGCCAACTTCGCCCGCAGCATCGTCGACGACGCCTACCGCCGGCGGGTCGCGGAGTTCCCGGGCTATCCCCACATCCCCAACGACTACCCGATCTACGGGCGCTCGACCTACAACCTGCACGAGGACGGCAGCGGCGTCGCGCTGTCCTCGCGGCTTCGGCCCATCCTCAACATGCGGCCGGGCTACATCGCCGCCAACGATCCCCGCGGCTCCGGCACCCGCCACTACGTCGCCGACCACCACCTGCTCGCCTGGCTCGAGGACAAGGGCTTCGCCTTCGACATCGTCACCGACGAGGATCTCGACGACGAGGGCATCGCCGCGCTCGCGCCCTACCGCGCGGTGCTGACCGGCTCGCATCCCGAGTACCACACGCTCCGCATGCTGGACGCCCTGACCGCCTACAAGGCCAAGGGCGGCCGGCTCGCCTATCTCGGCGGCAACGGCTTCTACTGGCGCATCGCGCGCGACCCGGCGCGCCCGCATCTGCTGGAGATCCGCCGCGCCGAGGGCGGGGTGCGCATGTGGCAGGCCGAGCCCGGCGAGTACCACCACATGCTGGACGGCCGGCTCGGCGGCATGTGGCGGCGCAACCGGCGCCCGCCGCAGCTTCTCGTCGGCGTCGGCTTCACCGCGCAGGGCGCCTACGAGGCGACGTACTACCGCCGCACGCCGGCCTCCCGCGACCCGCGCCATGCCTGGATCTTCGCCGGCATCGAGCAGGAGATCATCGGCGACTACGGGCTTTCGGCCGGCGGTGCCGCCGGCTTCGAGCTCGATCGCATCGATCCGGCGCTGGGCACGCCGGAGACTGCCGTGGTCCTGGCGCGATCCGAGGCGCACCCCGCCTCGATGGAGCTGGTGATGGAGGAGCTGCTGGCGCCCGGGCGGACCGTCAACGGCGAGCCGCCCGACGACCTGGTGCGCGCCGACATGATCTATTTCGAGACGCCGGCCGGCGGGGCGGTGTTCTCGGTCGGCTCGATCACCTTCCTCGGCAGCCTGTGGCGGAACGGTTTCGAGGGCCCGGTCTCGCAGCTTCTCTATAATGTCGTCTCACGCTTCCAGTCATGAGGGCCTTGCGGTGATGTCGGCGATTCAGAGAATTCTCGATCGGGCGGATGCCGAGTGGATGGCGAAGAAGACGCTCGAGATGGTCGAGATCAAGAGCGTCACCATGGACGAGGCGGAGATGTGCCTCTACTACGCCGAGGCGCTCCGCGAACTCGGGCTTGCCGTCGATGTGCGCGAGGTGACGCCGGGTCGCAACAACCTCTACGCCCGCATCCCGGGCAGCGGCGGCGGGCCGACGCTGGCGCTGAACGGCCATGTCGACACCGTGCCGATCCACGGCGCCTGGCCGCCGAAGCGCGAGGGCGACCTGATCTACGGGCGCGGCACCACCGACATGAAGGGGCCGATGGCGGCGGTGCTAGGCGCCGCCAGGGCGCTGATCGGCTCGGGCGTGAAGCTGAAGGGCGACCTGGTGATCTCGGCCGTGGTCGGGCACGAGGAGGCGGTCGCCGCCAAGGACGGGCCGAAGGCCTATATCGAGGACCTGAATGCCGGCCGCACCAAGGCCGACCGCATCCTGATCGTCGAGGGCGAGGAGGACATCTGGCTGATGAGCATGGGCTCGGCTAACTTCGTCGTCACGCTGACCTCCGACCGCGGCGGCACGCATACCAACAACACGCCCTTCGGCGAGAACCCGATCCGCTTCATGGGCGAGCTGATCGGCGCCGTCCACCGCCGCCAGCAGGAGATGGATGCCGGCGACCGCCATCCGCTGGCCGGGCCGGAGCGTATCGACCTCGGCGTCGCCGAAGCGGGCGACCTCTACAACCGCACGCCGACGCATTGCACGCTGATCGGCACGCGCCGCTGGATGCCGGGGAAGACCGTCGAGGACATCCGGCGCGAGCTGGACGCGCTGGCCCGACCCTTCGCCGTCGCCGGCAAGCTGGGATTCGACCTCAGGATCGAGCAGGAGCGCGAACCCTTCGAGACGCCGGTCGACGACGCCGCGGTGAAGGCGGTGATCGCCGCCGCCGAGCGCGTCACCGGCGCCACGCCCAAGGTGGTCGGCCGCCGCATCGTCGGCGACGCCAACCTCTACGTCCACGGCACCGGCATCCCGACCTTCTACTACGGCGCCTCCAACCACACCGCGCATGCCGATGTCGAATGGGTCTCGGTCGACCGCATCAAGCGCTCGGCCCAGGTCTATCTCGCCGCCGCGGCGGCTTACTGCGGCGTGGCGGAGTAGGGGCGATGGCCGACATCCTGATCACCGGCGGCGTCGTCATCACCATGGACCCGGCGCGGCGGGTGATCGAGGACGGCGCCGTCGCCATCGCCGGCGACCGCATCGTCGCCGTCGGCCCGAGCGCGGAGGTCAAGCGCGAGCACGCGGCATCCCGGGTCATCGATGCACGCCGGAAGGCGATCCTTCCCGGCCTGATCGACAGCCACGCCCATGCCGGCCACGGGCTAGTGAAGACCCTGGGCGGCGGCGACGGCGATGTCTGGAACGAGGCGGTCGGGCGGATCTACGCGGTCGGATCGACGCCGGAGTTCTGGCATGCGGAGGCGCAGCTCTCGGCCCTGGAGCGGCTGAAGGCAGGCACCACCACCGGCGTCTCCTATCTCGGCGGCGGCGACGACGTCATGCGGGTCGACGCGCCGGAGTCGGGCGAGCGTCATTGCGACGGCGTCGCCGACGTCGGCATCCGCGCCGTGGTCGCCGTCGGGGCCTGCCGGCCGCCGTTCCCGAAGACCTTCGCCACGCTCGACCGCGGCGAATGGCACGAGCAGCAGGTCTCCTACGACCGCCAGCTCGAGACCTGCGAGACGCTGATCCAGCGTCGCCACGGCTCGGCCGAGGGCCGCGTCCGCATTGCCTTGACCTTTCCCGTCCATCATCACGAGCTGCCGGCCGAACGCCGGGCGGAGGTCGAGCTGGTGCGGGCGCAGGGCACGGCGATGCGAGACCTGTCCCGCCGCCATGGCGTGGGCTTCACCCAGGACGGCCACCGTGCCGGATCGGTCGCCTTCGCCGAGGACCTGGGATTGCTCGGGCCCGACGCCTTCCTCTCCCACAGCATCGATCTCACCGAGGCCGACATCGCCGCGGCCAGACGCAGCGGCACCAGCATCGTCCACAACCCGTCGGCCATGATGTCGGTGCGCGGCCGCTGCCCGGTGCCGGAGCTGATCGAGGCCGGCGTCACCGTGGCCTTGGGCTCGGACGGCACCGCGCCCGACCGCAGCGCCGACATGTTTCGGCACATGTTCCAGTGCATGCACTATCATCGCCGTCACTTCCGCGATCCCCGCATCCTGCCCCAGGGCAAGGTGCTGGAGATGGTGACCGTGGACGCCGCCCGCGCGCTCGGGATGGAGACGGAGATCGGGTCGCTGGAGGCGGGCAAGAAGGCCGACGTGATCCTGCTCGACCTCTACAAGCCGCACCTGATGCCGCTCAACATGCCGGTCTACCGCGTCGTCTCCTTCGCCTCGGGCGCCGCCGTCGACACCGTCATCGTCGACGGCCGCGTGCTGATGGAGGGCCGGGAGGTCCGCACCGTCGACGAGATGAAGGTGATGGACGCGGCCCAGCGCGAGACCGAGCTCATGCTGAAGCGGATCGACGGCGCCGGCCTCCTTCAGCCGCCGGCCCGCTTCTGGGGCCACGCGCGGTTCTGATCGTCTACGCGTCGTCTCCGAGCGGCGTCCAGGCGTCGAAATGATGCGTGATTGCGCGTTCGACCGCGGCCTTGTCACGGCTCACCAGCGCTTCGTAGATCAGACGATGGGCCGACCAGCTTTCGACGGCGCGGGCGATGTCGCGGCGGTCACCTTCACCGTCGACGCGGAGGTCGAGCAGCGGCGCGACCAGGTCGAGCAGGACCACGTTCTTCGCCGCCCTTGCGACGGCCAGATGGAATTCGCGGTTGAGGGCGACATGGGCGTCGTAGTCGTCGGCGCAGCGGCCGGCGCGGTCGATCACGGCGTGGATCTCGGCCAGGTCTTCGGGAGTCGCGCGGGCGGCCGCGAGATGCACGATCTGGCCCTCGACCAGCCGGCGTGCCTCCCACAGGTCGGCGATGCCGATATGCTGGACCGCCATGCGCGAGAGCGACGGGTCGTAGATCAGCGGTAGCCAGTGGAAGGGGCGGACGGTGGTGCCGCTGCCATGCTCGGCGTCGACCACATGCAAAGCCTGCAGCCGCTGGATCGCCTCCCGCACCACTGACATGCCGACGTCGAAGGTCTGCGCCAGCTCACGCTGCGAGGGCAGGCGGTCGCCCGCGCGGATGCCGCCGGTCGCGATCCGGGTCAGGATCGCCTTGGCGACGTGGTCCGAGAGCGTTTGTACGGTCGGCCGAGCCCAGTCGGTCATTTCCTATCCGCGAAGGGTCAAGGGAGGGCCAAACTAGGCGGGGTCGAGGCTCAACTCCACTCTCTCGCCGCCGATCTTGTTTGACCAAAGTGTTCTGAAGAACATATGATATGAAGACATAGGGGCGTCAATGGCTCGTTATCTCGTGTTTGACCTTGAGGGGGCCGTAGCGCGGGCGTTGCTCGACGACGAGCGCGCGCCCGTCACTTGCCAGATCCTGTGGGAGCGCGTGTTCCCCTATGACGGGCACGGCCTACCGGCCCGGCACTCCGGCACCGAGGCGGGCTTCCATTTCGACCCCACCGTGCTTGTGCCGGTCGAGAACGCCACCCTTCACCTGATGAAAGGCGACGTCGTCTTCATCCACTACAACGCCCATGAACGGCACGGCAGCCCCGAGCCGATCAGCGAGGTCATCTGGTGCTACGGCCGCTACAACATGGCGATCGCGCCGGGAAAGCAGCAGCACGTTCTGGGCAGCGTCTTCGCCGGGTTCCTGCCCGGCGCCGAGGCGTTCTACGCCATGAGCGAGCGCCTCTTCATCGAAGGCGCCAAGCACCTCAAGGTCACCGGAGAGATCGCCTGATGGCACGCTTCCTCGTCTTCTCGATGGACGGTGTCAGCGCGCGCGCGCGGCTGATCGAGGACCTGGCGCCGGAGACCTGCCGGCTGGTGTGGAGCCAGCTGCCGGCGAGTGGGCCTTCCGGCCATGTGATGCTGGGCGGCACTTCATGTGCGCTCAACCTCGACCCGTCGCTGGTCGCGCCCGAGGAGAATGCCGCTGGGCTGATCCACAAGGGCGACGTCATGTTCATCCACTACAACGCCCGCGAGCGCCACGGCCATCCGGCGGCCGAGAGCAAGATCTACTGGGCCTATGACCGCTACTGCATGCCGCGGACGCCGGGAAAGATGACGCAGGAATTCCCCAACGTCTTCGCCGAGTTCGCCGGCGACACCCAACTCTTCTTCGACCTCTGCGCCCGGACCTTCCTGCAAGGCCAGAGGCCTCTGACCATCTCGCCGCTCGAGGAATAGCGCGGCGCCAACCACGATCAAGGAGATCGGCTATGTCGAGTGCATGGGGCTTTCTCGTCGGTGCCGTCACCGCGTCGGGCCTGGCGTTTTCGGCCGAAGCGCAGAGCGTTCTCAAATTCGTGCCGCAGGCCAACCTCGGCGTCACCGACAACCTGGTGAACAGCTCGTCGATCGTCCACCAGCACAGCTACCTGATCTACGACAACCTCTTCGCCGTCGACGAGACCTTCGCCCCGAAGCCGCAGATGGTTGAGAGCTGGGCCGTCAGCCCGGACGGCCTCACCTATACCTTCAAGCTGCGGCCCGGCCTCAAGTTCCATGACGGTCAGGCGGTGACCTCGAAGGACGTGGTCGCCTCGGTTGCGCGCTGGGCGGTGAGGGACAGCGTCGGCCAGCAGCTCCGTGCCGCCGGCCTCGAGCCCGCCGTCGTCGACGACTCCACATTCACGCTCAAGCTCCGCCAGACTTCCGGCCTGGTGATCGACGCGCTGGCCAAACCAAGTGCGTCGGCGCTGTTCATCCGCCGCGAGGCCGAGGCCAAGACCGAGCCGACGGTGCCGATCCCCGACACCATCGGCTCCGGTCCCTTCCGCTTCGTCCGCGACGCCTATGTGCCGGGCAGCAAGGTCGTCTACGAGAAGAACCCGGACTACGTACCGCGGCCGGAGCCGGCCAGCGGCTATGCCGGCGGACGCATGGCCAAGGTCGATCGCGTCGAATGGACCTTCCTTCCGGATTCGTGGGGTGCGGCCCGGATAACTGAGACACCCGGCTGCGGTAATTTGAACCGCAACTGGAGGTGTTGGTATGACGAAAGAAGAAGCTCTCAAGCCCGAAGGGATGCCGGAGCGCTCCCCCAAAGCTGGCGTAGACGCCCCT
>SXGU01076450.1_pt1 | contig 10099 bp, 8 predicted proteins | sample 3174531 | NCBI WGS metagenome assembly SXGU01 (sample SAMN11356863, study PRJNA531348) | freshwater metagenome | isolation source: freshwater sample F1-140 | place: China: Fuxian Lake, Yuxi | collected 2017-12-25 | reverse complement strand
CGCGCCTCTACCAGGTCGCGCCGATTTCCACCAACCTGATCCTATCTTACGTAGCCGAGCACGTGCTCGGGCTGCCCCGCTCCTTCTAGGCTTTCTCCAGGAGAAACCTGTACATCGAGCCGAAGACCCCCGGGTTTTCGGTCTCGAAGCGGTGCCATGCCTCGAGATCCGCGAAAGCCGCCGGATCGGGATGCTTCGCCGCGAAGCGCGCCCTCGCCTGCTCGGGCGGCTGGATCGCCTGCACCCGCAGCCCCTCGCCCGCCGCCATCGCGACGAAGGCGGGGATGGTGTAGCGGTGCTCCATGACGTGGAAGATCAGGTCGCGGCACCCGGACACGGAATAGAAGTCGCCGAAGCGCATGATCTGCCGCACCGGATGGTCCTCGGGCTGCGCGGCGACCACCTGCCGGAACTCGCGGATTCCTGCCGGGGTCGACGGCAGCGCGTACTGCTCGCGCAGCCCGATGCCCGCGACGATGGCCTGCCGTCCCGACTCGGTGTACACCGCCACCTTCAGCCCGCTGTCGTGCGCCATCAGCCGGCGCAACGCGCGCAGGCCCAGCGCCGGTTCGCGCATGTGGTGGATCACGCCGACGCAGGAGATGAAATCAAAGGTCAACCCGGTGTCCGGCAGCGCGAGGATGTCGGCGTGCGCGAAGTCGACGTTGGCCACGCCATGCTCCCTCGCCTTGCGGATCGCGTAGGCGAGGCTCACGCGGCTGAGGTCCACCGCGGTGAAGTGCGTCTTCGGCTCGGCCATCGCCACGGACAGCACCTGCCGGCCGGTGCCGCAGCCGGCGATGAGATTGCGCGACTGCGGCGGCCGCGCTTCGGTCGGCGGTTCCTCCTCGCCGCTGCCCGGCCCGGCGGCGACGGGAAGGCGGTGCCAGCGCGGATAGGGGTGCTCCTCGTACTGCTCCTGCACCGCCTGCGAGGTCTGGTCCGCGATCGGCGTCAGCGCGCGGATCGCCGGGCGGATCGCCGCTTCCGCCAGCGGCTCCAGCACCTGCACCTGCAGCAGCACCGCGAAGCGCGCCGAATCCGACCTTGCCAGCGCGGCAATGCGGTCCGCATGCGCGAGACGATGGAGCGGCCGGTAAAGCGCGAGGATCGCGAGCTTCAGCGGCGCCACCTCGGCGCCGCGCGCCAGCGCGTCCTCGATCTCCGCGCGCAACGCATCCGTGGCGACTTCCTCGGCGTGGCTTTCGGCCAGCACGTACTCCATGCGGAAGGCCTGCACCGACAACGCGGAGGCAAGGTCCAGGATCGCGGCATCGACGACCGGCTTCGCGGCGGCATCGAGCAGCGCCTCGCGCAGGTCCGTGCACGACCACTCCAGCGGCTCGTCGGCGACCGCGGCGTACTGCAGCACGTCGAGCAGCAGTTCGAACGCGGGGGCGCCGAGGCCGCCGCGCCACGCACCAGGCAGCAGCGGATCGTCCCCCTCGTCGATCGCCTCCAGGTGCGCCGCCAGCACGAGGCGCGCGAACTTCTCCGCCTGCTTCAGCGGCAGCGCCGGGTTGCGCAGGCGTTCCCGTACCGGGGCGAGGAACCGCCCGGCCTCCTCGGTACGGCCCTCGCGCAGCAGCGCAACGCACCAGGCCGCGGCTTGCGCGGGATCGTTCTGCATGATGATGGTGCGATGCTAACCCGATTTGAAACACCGCCCCGGCGCCGTTTGCCGCGCTCTAGAATCCCCGCATGACGACCAACGCCTTTACTCTCCGCAGCTTCATCGCCCAGGCCGAGCAGGACGACCCGCGCTCGGTGCTGCGCTTCAAGGACCGCATCGCCCTCGACTACGAGGCCACGGCCATCGCGCTGGAGCTGGAGCGCGGCCGCTCCTGGCAGGCGCCGCTCTTGTGGTTCGACAAGGTCGAGGACTACGCCATGCCGGTGGTCACCAATGTCTTCGCCACCCGGCGCCGCTATGCGCTCGCCTTCGGCACCACGGAAGACAAGCTGATCTCCGAGTGGGCGGCGCGCGGCGACCGGCAGGTCGAGCCCCGGCTCGTCGAGCGCGGCCCGGTGCAGGAGGTGGTCTACAAGGGCGCCGATGTCGACCTCGCGCGCATCCCGATCAAGAAGCACTTCGAGCGCGACGCCGGCCGCTACATCACCAACGGCATCGTCGTCGCGAAGGATCCCGAGACGGGCGTGCGCAATGCGAGCTTCCACCGCATGCAGGTGAAGGGCAGGAACCGGCTCGGCACCAGCCTGCACAGCCGTCGCCACCTGTGGGACTACGTGAAGCGCGCGGAGGAGCTCGGCAAGGCGATCCCGATCGCGGTGGTGGTCGGCGCGCACCCGATCTTCACCTTCGCCGGCCTGTGGAAAGGCCCGCTGACCACCGACGAGTACGCCGTCGCCGGCGGCCTGATGGGCCGGCCGATGGACATCGTGGACTGCAGAACGGTGCCGATGGACGTCCCCGCCGAAGCGGAGATCGTGCTCGAAGGCCATATCCTCCCCGGCGTGCGCGAGCCCGAGGGCCCGTTCGCGGAGTTCACCGGGTACCACTCGGAGCGCTCCACCGAGCAGGTGATCGAGGTCACCGCGATCACGCACCGCAAGGACGCCGTGTACCAGGACATCGTCGGCGGCATGTCGGACGAGCACTGCAGCCTGCTCGCCGTGCCGCAGGAGGCGCGGCTGATCCGCGCACTGCGCGGCCACATGTCGAACATCACCGCGGTGTCCTACCCGAAGTCCGGCACCTGCCGCCTGCACGCGGTGATCGCGATGCGCAATCCGACGGTCGGCCAGCAGAAGAACGCCGCGATGATCGCCTTCGCCGAGGACATCAGCCTGAAGCTGGTGATCATCGTCGACGACGACGTCGACGTGTTCAACGACCAGGACATCTTCTGGGCCATGGCGACGCGCTTCCAGGCCGACGACGACATCGACGTCATCCGCAATGCCTTCGGCGCGATCCTCGATCCCTCGAACCACGCCGGCCGCACCGCGAAAATGATCATTGACGCGACACGCCCCAGCGCCAGCTTCCCGCAGCGCCACACGCTGCCGGAGGCGGCGGTCAGGCGGGCGCGGGAACTTCTGGCGGCAGTGAATCGGTAGCGGGCACCAGGCGATCGGCACCGGCCGGATGCGCCCCGACGCGCTGTCGCGCACCTCCGCCATCCTGCTTCTGGGGATCGTGATCGGCGCCTGGGGCGTCAACTGGAGCGTGAGCAAGGCGGTACTCGAACACCTGCCCCCGATCTGGGCGACGGCGCTGCGCATGATCCCGGCCTGCATCGCGCTGTGGGCGCTGTGCCTCGCCACCGGGAAGCTCGTCGCGCCGAAGCGCGGCGACGTGCCGGTGATCCTCAGCGTGTCGCTGCTGCACATGGTGGCGTTCTCGCTCCTCGCCAACATCGGGCTGCAGTACCTGCCGGCCGGACGTTCGGTGGTGCTCGCCTACACCACGCCGCTGTGGGTGATCCCCGCCGCGCGCTGGTACCTCGGCGAGGCGTTCAACCTGCGCACCGCGTCGGGACTCGCGCTCGGCATGGCCGGGTTGGTCTTCCTGATGAACCCGGCGGCAATCGACTGGACGAACCGCGACGTGCTCACGGGGCACGGCCTGATCCTGCTTGCCGCCGTGTTCTGGGCGGCCTGCATCGTCTACGGGCGCAAGCACGCGTTCATCACGTCGCCGTTCCAGCTGCTGCCGTGGCAGACGCTGCTCGCCGGCGTCGTGCAGGTCGCGTTCGCGCTGTGGTTCGAAGGCTTGCCGGCGATCACGTGGTCGGTGGAACTGGTGGCGTTGCTCGGCTACAGCAGCATCATCGGCACGGTTCTGGCCTACTGGGCGATGAACACCGTCAACCGCGGCCTGCCCGCCACGGTGACCTCCATGGGGTTGCTGGGGGTGCCGGTGGTCGGCCTGTTCGCCTCGAACCTGATGCTGGGCGAGCCCATCGATGCGGTGTTGCTGGTCGCCTCCGCGCTGATCGTCGCGGGCGTGGCGTTGAGCACGCTCGGGCAGTCCTCGCCGGCAGTGCAAACCTGAGCGGGCCTGGAGGGCCGGCGCTGGGGTAACCTCGCCGCATCCCCCTTCCCGACCCGACTGGAACCGCCATGAAACACCTCGTCCTTGCCACCGCCCTGTCCCTCTGCGCGGCGACCGCCTTCGCGCAGGCCTGGCCGTCGAAGCCGGTGCGCATCATCAACGGCTTCTCCGCGGGCGGCCCGTCGGACCTGCTGTCGCGCGCGGTCGCCGAGAAGCTGCAGGCGATGTGGGGCCAGCCGGTGCTGGTCGAGGCGAAGACCGGCGCCAACGGCAACATCGCCATGGAGTACGCGGCGAAGTCGCCGGCCGACGGCTACACGCTGCTGACCATCCCCGCCGGCAACGCGGTGGTGCTGCCGCACCTGAACGCGAAGCTGCCGTACGACCCGCTGAAGGACTTCGCGCCGGTCACCATGCTCGGCACGGTGCCGAACGTGCTCGTGGTCGGCCCGCAGGTGCCGGCGAAGAACCTGCAGGAGCTGGTCGCGCTGGCGAAGGCGCAGCCCGGCAAGCTGAGCTTCGCGTCGCCCGGCGTCGGCGCCACGCCGCACATGGCGGGCGAGCTGCTGAAGGCGGTGGCCGGCCTCGACATGCTGCACGTGCCGTACAAGGGCACCACGCCCGCGATCGCCGACGTGATGGGCGGCCAGGTGACGATGTTCTTCAGCCAGATGTCGAGCGCGCTGCCGCTCGCGAAGCAGGGCAAGGTGCGCGCGCTCGGCGTGGCGAACCTGCAGCGCCACCCCGCCGCACCGGACATCCCCACGCTCGCCGAGCAGGGCCTGCCCGGCTTCGAGGTCTACGCCTGGTACGCGCTCGTCGGCCCGGCCGCGCTGTCCGCCGAGATCGCCAACAAGGTCGCCGCGGACACGACGAAGGCGTTGCAGATGCCGGACGTGAAGGACAGGCTGGCAGCGCTGGGAGCTGATCCCGTTGGCGGGACGCCGAAAGAGTTCGACCAGCGGCTGCGGGCGGAGTATGCGCAGTGGGGGGATCTGATCAAGAAGGCCGGCATCAAGATCGCGGATTGAAATCCTGCGACCTACTGGAGCGGATGCCGCCAGCGCAAGCCCTTGAAGCGGCTGTAGTCCCTGTCCGTGGTGACCCACTCGCACCCCGACTCGATCGCCAGCGCGGCGAAGTAGGCATCGGGAACGAGGTTGCCCTTTGCCCCCGCCGAAGTGCACAGCGTGCGAAAGATGTCCCAGTGCCGGCGCCCCGCCGAGACGACGACGCAGTTCGGGCGATCACGTAACTGCCCGGCGAAGGTGAACGCCTCCGCGAGCGTGCTCGGCTTGCTGAAGACTTTCGGGTGCGTGGCGACGCGCAGAAAGCCGCTCAACACCAGCTCAGACATGCCGTAGGACTCGTCCCCGTTGACGACCGCTTCCATCCACTGGCGGCACCCGGCGTGATGTGGCGTGTCCTCGCGATGCGCGTAGACCAGGACATTCACGTCCGGAAGGACCAAGTCAGGAACCCATCAGGTCGAGCAGCGAAGCGCTGTCGTCGAGGTCGACGCCCCGCCGCACACCGCCGCCCTTGACGGTCTTCAGGCGAACCGGTTTCGGTCTCTCTTGCGCGCCGCGCCGCGCAAGGGATTCCCGCAGCGCATCCTCGAGCACCGCGGTCAGCGTCCGGCCGGTTTCAGCCGCCTGTTTCTTCGCTTCGGCCAGAAGGTGGGCTTCCAGTCGCACTGTCGTTCGCATGCATCAAAGCATATTGTTGACACATCAATATGTCAATTCTGTACTCGCGAAACCGGAAAGGTGCGCGCGCTCGATGCTGACCCGGTGCGCGGCGCGCCAGGATAGTTCGATCAGCGGCTCCGCAGGGAGCGCGCGCGGCAGGGAGAATGGATCAGGAAGGCTGGCATCAAGTTCGCCGGGTAACAGGCTCCCGGGCACCCGTGACCGTCGCACGGGGTCCCCCTGAGATCTCGCTTTCGTCCCGCTCCCACGCTTGACGATTGAACTGGCGCGCATTCGCCGCCCAGTCTTCTGTACTCAACCGGCCGCCAATCCCGCACAATGCCCAATGGTTATCGGCGATCGACCGCCACGCATTCCCATCCGGAGATCCGCGAGATTTCGTGTCCAAGCAGCCAGCAGTGACCCGCGAACGCCACGGGGTGGTGCTCTCCTCCCTTGCCGTCGCCGCTCTCGGCCTCCTTGCCACCGCCATTGCCTGGATGGCGATTCTCGCAGGCGTGACGCGAGGCCAGGCGATCGCGATGACCTGGTTCGTGACTTTGTGCCTCGTATCCGCTGCTGCCGGATTGATCGTCCTGCTGCAGCGCGACAAGGCGAAGAGGAGCGTCGATCAGCAGGCTAGAGAGTCGATGCTGTTGCTGCGCGACGCCGTCGAAGACATCGAGGAGTCGTTCTCCCTTTGCGATGCCGAGGGGCGCTATGTCGTCACCAACCGGCGCTTCCGCGAGAACAACACCGAGATTGCGCCATACGTCCAGCCAGGCTGCCGGTACGAGGCCGCCGTCCGGGCTGCGCTGGCCAGGGGCATGTACCTGGACGCGGTGGGGCGCGAGGACGCCTGGTACGAGGAACGCATGGCGAGGCGGCGGGACCGTTCATCGCCGCCGTCGGAACAGCGGCGCAAAGGGGGAGTCTGGATCCTGAACAGGGAGACTCACCTCGGCGATGGCAGCATCATCACGCTGGGCCTCGACATCACGGAGTCGAAGCGCGCCGAGGAGGAGCTGCGCGACTTCAACGCCGGGCTAGAGCAGAGGGTGGCGGCCCGCTCAGCCGAACTGGCCGACCGGGAGGCCATGCTGCGCCTCGTGACCGAGAACGTCCCGATCGGCATCGCCTACTACGACGCCGAGAGCCGCCTCCGATTCGCCAACCGAAACTACCTGTTTTCGTTGGGACTGCCGGCGGACGCCGCGGTGCTCGGCAAGCACGTGCGGGAACTGATTCCCGCGGACATGCTGAGAGAGTACCAACCCTACATCGACCGGGCACTTTCGGGAAGCGAGGTCCGCTACGAGGCCCACCGCGTCCTCCATGGTTCCCTGCGCACCGGTGAAACCCTCCTCGTTCCGCAGAAGGCGCCAGACGGACGCACCGCGGGTGTATTCGTCGCGATCGTCGACATCACGAAGCGAAAGCAAGCGGAGATGGTTCTTGCCGCCAGGGAGGCGATGCTGCGGCTGGTCACCGAGAGCATTCCCATCAAGATCGTCTACTGGGATGCTTCGTGCCGCGCGGTCTTCGCGAACTCGCAATATGCCCGCGCGATAGGACAGGATTCCGCCGATGCGGTCATCGGCAGGCACATGAGCGAGTTGATCCCCAAGGAAAACTACAGCAGGCACGTACCGATGTTCGAGCGGGTACTCGCCGGCGAGACCCTGCGATACGAGTACACGCGCCCGGTCGGCGAAAAGGACACGCAGGATATCCATCTCGTCCCCGATCGCGCGGCCGACGGAAGCGTCCGCGGGGTCTTTGCGGCACTCGTCGACATCGCGGACCTCAAGTCTGCGCAGTCGGCGCTGGAGAACTCCCTCTCGCTGCTCGAGTCCACGCTGGAGTCCACCGCGGACGGCATTCTCGTCGTGGGGTCGGACGGAAGGATCTCCAGGTTCAACCGTCGATTCGTGCAGATGTGGGGAATCCCCGATTGCATCCTCGACACGCGCAATGACAAGCGTGCGATCGGCTTCGTGCTGGAGAAGCTGTCCGATCCCGCCCCGTTCACCGCCAGGATCGAGGAGCTCTATGGGCATCCGGAGGCGGAGAGCTTCGACGTGCTCGGATTCAAGGACGGTCGCGTCTTCGAGCGTTTTTCGCGCCCGCAGCGCGTCGCCGGCGCCACAGTGGGCCGCGTGTGGAGCTTCCGCGACGTGACCGCCCGTTTCCGTACCGAGGCTGCGCTGCGCGCCAGCGAAGAACGGCTGCGAGAACTGATCGATATCGCCCCGTTCCAGATCGCGCTGCGGGACCGGGACGGTCGCTGCCTGCTCACCAACCGCGTGAACGCGGCAATCTTCGGACTGACGCCAGACGAGATGATGGGCAGGACAGTGGCCGAGATCGGCCTGTCGGTCGGCGCGATCGCGGCGACGCAGGCGGCGATCCGCGCCATGCGCGATTCCGGCGCCATGCAGGTTGACCCCGAGTTCACCCTGGTCGACCACGCTGGAAGGAAGCGCGTGTTCATCGCCACCCGGATTCCGTTCCAGTTCTCGGACGAGCAACCCGACTGCGTCCTCGCGGTACTCGGCGAGATCACCGAACTGAAGGCCGTCGAGGAGGAAGTCCGGAACCTGAACGCCGAGCTGGAGGCACGCGTCAACCAACGCACCTCCGAACTTGCCCTCGCCAACAAGGAGCTGGAGGCGTTCTCCTACACCGTGTCACACGACCTCCGCGCGCCCGCGCGGGCGGTCGCGGGCTTCAGCCAGATGCTCCTGGAAGACCATTCCGCAGAGCTCGGCCCGGACGCGAAGGGCCTTCTCCGGCGCCTCTCCGCGGCGGGCGAGCGCATGGGCGAAATGATCGACGGCCTGCTGCGGCTCGCGCGGATCAGTCGCGCAGGCCTGTTCCGTGCGCCGCTCGACCTCTCGGCCATGGCACGCGTGGCCTGGGACGAGGCGGCAGGAACCGACCCCGCCCGGCACGTCGCATTCTCCGTCCAGGACAACGTCCACGCGTCCGCCGACCGCATTCTCATGCGCAACGTGCTGCAGAACCTGCTCGGCAACGCCTTCAAGTACACCCGCCCCACGCAGGATGGCGCCGTCACCTTCGGTGCCACCGACGGCCCCGGCGGAACCGTCTATTTCGTCCGCGACAATGGCGTCGGTTTCGACATGGCGCATGCGAACAAGTTGTTCGGCGTGTTCCAGCGGGTACACGGCTACGACGAGTTCGAAGGAACCGGCGTCGGACTCGCCACCGCGCAGCGCATCATCGCGCGACATGGCGGACGGATCTGGGCGGAGTCGCGCCCTGGTCAGGGTGCCACGTTCTATTTCACGCTCGCCGGCTCTGGTGGACCGCTCGCCATGGATGGCACGCCGCCCGGCGTCGCCTAGGACCTGGGAGGCGGCCGCTTCTCGATGAACGCATCCATGCCGGCGATGCCCTCGGCGTGGACGAAGCTCTCGGAGATGGTTCTCGACGCGAGCTGGTAGGCGGGGCCGACGCCCATGTCCATCTGCTGGTAGAAGGCGCGCTTGCCGGCGGCGATGGTCGCGGGCGGCTTCTCGGCGATCTGGCGGGCTAGCGTGTCGGTCTCGGCGACGAGGTTGTCGGCGAGGACAACGCGGTTGACGAGGCCTAGCTCCAGCGCGCGTTGCGCGGTGATCACGTCACCGGTGAGCAACATCTCCATCGCGTGCTTGCGCAGCAGGTTGCGGCCGATCGGCACGCCGGGCGTGGAGCAGAAGAATCCCCAGTTCACGCCCGGGGTGGCGAACTTGGCGACGTCGGCGGCGACGGCGAGGTCGCACTGCGCGACGAGCTGGCAACCTGCGGCCGCCGCCGCGCCATGCACGCGGGCGATCACCGGCTGCGGCAGCATCTGGATCGTCTGCATCATGCGGCTGCACTGGTCGAACAGCGCCTGGACCTTCGGCAGGTCCTTGCGCTCGCGCAACTCCTTCAGGTCGTGACCGGCGCAGAAACCCTTCCCCGCGCCGGCAATGATCACCACGCGCACCGACGCATCCTTGGCGATGGCGTCGAACGCGTCCTGCAGCGCGCCGAGCATCCCGGAGGTGAGCAGGTTCATCTGCGCCGGCCGGTTCAGGGTCAGCGTGGCGATGCCGTGGGCATCCTCGCGCAGGACGTACGGAGCTTCGGGTTGCAGGACGGCGCTCATGGCTACCTCCTAGGTGTCAGCGTGGATCGACCCTTACGTGTCGATGGCGGTGGACGACTTCGCCTTGTCGCGCAGCAGGAACTTCTGGATCTTTCCGGTCGAGGTCTTGGGCAAGGCCTCGAAGATGAATTTCTTCGGCACCTTGAAACGCGCCATGCGCTCGCGGCAGAACTCGGTCAGCTCCTCGGCCGTCACCGTGACACCCTCGCGCAGTTCGATGAAGGCACAAGG